>VFSW01006222.1_pt1 | contig 17580 bp, 14 predicted proteins | sample 5358111 | NCBI WGS metagenome assembly VFSW01 (sample SAMN11554181, study PRJNA540505) | mine drainage metagenome | isolation source: sediment from site ElyBrook_90M | place: USA: Ely Copper Mine, Vershire, VT | collected 2017
GGTCGGGGGCGATGATCCTCCCCGGTGTCTCAAACCAAGACCTTCAAAGAGCTACTCAAGTCATTCATTTCAGTGGTTTTTTTGTGTTTGATCTGTGTAAAAAAACAGCACTCGAAACCAAGCTAAGTGCTTGTTTGGAAAGCGGAAATTCAATTTTCCCTATTGACTGCAAATGTTTTGACCCATAAAGTGCAGCCGAGTGGGAAATAGTGGGGAAAAGTGCAGGATTTCGCACACACCAAGACGCAAGGGAGAGTGACGTGTTCATCGGCATTTCGGCGTTGACGCTGGACGGCAAAGGTCGAATGACCGTGCCTGCGCGTCATCGCGATCTGCTGGCCAGCCAGGGTGGTGGACGCTTGACCTTGACCAAAAGCCCTGAAGGTTGTCTGCTCATGTTCGCCGAGCCGCAATGGCGCGAATTTCACGCCAAGATCGCCGCGCTGCCGATGTCGGCGCAGGGGTGGAAGCGCATTTATCTTGGTCACGCCACCGAGGCCGAAATCGATTCCACCGGGCGGGTGCTCATCGCGCCGGAGTTGCGCGTCGCGGCCCATATCGAGCGCGACGTCGATCTGATCGGCATGGGCTCGCATTTCGAGGTCTGGGACCGCGCCACGCATCAGGCGCGCGAAGCCGCGGTGATCGAGGCGGGCATGCCCGACGCGGTCCGCGACATCGTGATCTGAAGGTGGTCCTGGATGCCGATTCTGGATGCAACGGCTGCGCAATCGCTGCAGCACCGCACGGTGCTGCTGGAGGAGGCTGTCGAGCTTTTGTGCGTCGAGCCCGCGGGTGTGTATCTGGATGCCACGTTCGGACGGGGTGGCCATACGCGTGCCATGTTGGATCGATTGTCGGCGCAGGGCCGCGTGATCGCGCTGGACCGCGATCCGCAGGCGATCGCAGCCGGGCAGGAACTGGCGCGATCCGACGCGCGGTTGACGCTGGTTCATGCGCCGTTCTCCGAATATGGCAGCGTCCTCAACTCCCTGGGGGTCGGGCAGGTCCGCGGCATGTTGTTCGATCTTGGCGTGTCGTCACCACAACTCGACGACACCGCGCGCGGATTCAGCTTCCGGGGTGACGCCGCGCTGGACATGCGGATGGATCCCACACGCGGAATGACGGCGGCGGAGTTCCTGGCCATCGCCGGTGTCGATGAGATCACCAGGGTATTGAGGGACTATGGCGATGAACGGGCGGCTTTCAAGATTGCAAAGGCGGTTGTGGCTCGCCGCGAACGGGGACAACCCATCACCCGCACCGCAGAGCTTGCCGCCCTCGTGGCGCAGGAAGTGCGCAGTCGCGAACCGGGCCAGGACCCAGCGACGCGAACCTTTCAGGCTCTTCGGATTCACGTCAATGCCGAGCTCGCTGAACTCGAGGCGGCGCTCGCGCAGGTAACCGCGCGCCTCGTGGAAGGTGGCAGATTGGTGGTGATCAGTTTTCACTCGCTCGAGGATCGCATCGTCAAGCATTTCCTCGCACGTCACGCTCGCGCACCCGCATTGACGCGGGAGCAGCGTCGCCTTCCGCTCGCCCCGCCGGATTTCCATCCTGACTTCAAGCTCATCGCGAGACAGCGTCCCGGTGCTGACGAGGTGCGCGCCAATGCGCGTGCACGCTCGGCCCTGATGCGGGTGGCACAGAGGCTGGAGCACACGCGACACGAGGAGCACCAGGCGTGAGCAAGCTCAACGTCTTCCTGCTGGTGCTCGTCATCGTCAGCGCACTGGGCGTCGTCCGCATGCAGTACGAAGCCCGGCGCAGCTTCACCGCGCTGGACGTGGAGCGTCAGCGTACCCAGCAGTTGCAACTCGACGAAGATCGGCTCCAGGTCGAGGTTCGCACGTTGTCGGTGCCCGAACGTATCGAAAGTCTGGCCCGCGACACCCTTGGCATGCAGCCGGTGACGCCGGGACGCACGGATTACGTGAGTGCGGCGCACGTTCCGGCGCAGGCGCTGTCCATTCCCACCCGTTAAGCGCGACCGCCCCATGAAACTCGGATCCCGCGCCTTTGGCTCTTATGTGCCCCCGGTTCAGCGTCGCGCAAGCCCGTTGCTGCGCCTGCGCCTGGCGCCCGGACGGGCATTGCTCGTCAAGGGCATGCTGTACATCGCGTTCGCTGCCCTGCTGGCGCGCGCCCTGTGGGTGCAGGTCATCACCACGCATTTTTATCAGGAGCAGGGCGAGCTGCGTTTCGTGCGCACCATCGAACTCCCGGCGATGCGGGGGCGAATCCTCGATCGCAATGGCAACATCCTGGCATCGAGCATTCCAGTCAAGACCATCTGGGCTGATCCGGCGACTCTCGAGGCTGCGCCTGGCATGGTGACAGCGCTGGCCGCACTGCTTCACCTCGATCCGGGCGAGTTACGGCACCGTCTGTCACTCGATCGTCAGTTCGTCTACGTCAAGCGCCAGGTCGACATCGACACCGCCCGCAAGGTGAAGGCGCTCGGCATCAAAGGCATCTACTTTTCTCCAAGCTATACAAGGTATTACCCGGAGGGGGCGGCCGCGGCGCAGCTCGTCGGTTTTACCGACATCGAGAATCAGGGTCAGGCAGGCGTGGAGCTGGCATTTCAATCGCAGCTTGCGGGGCACTCGGGTACCCGCAAGGTCTTGCGGGATCGGCTCGGCAACGTGATCGAGGACGTCGAGGGCGGGATACCCCCGGTCAACGGCGCCGACATGCAGCTTTCCATCGACAGCAAGATCCAGTACCTGACGTATCAAGCGCTCAAGGACGCCGTACAGACATCCAGGGCGAAGAACGCCAGCGCGGTTGTGCTGGACGCGCGTACCGGCCAGGTGCTCGCGCTTGCCAATTATCCGAGTTTCGACCCCAATCACCGCCAGGGAACGCCAGCTGCGGACATGCGCAATTACGCGCTGACTGACATTTATGAGCCGGGTTCGGTGATGAAACCGCTGACCATCGGCGCCGCCCTGCAGCTTGGCATCGTGACCCCGCAGTCGACCTTCAACACCGCGCCTGGCTGCCAGAGTTTTTACGGCAACCGGATTTGCGACGATTCAAACAATGGCACCATCGCCCTGCCGCAGGTCATCCAATATTCGAGCAATATCGGTACCGGCCAGATCGTGGAACGCATGACACCCCGCGAACAATGGGACATGTACACCGCGGTCGGCCTTGGTCAGCGACCGCAGGTTCCATTTCCTGGCGTGGCCAGCGGACGCCTGCGTCCATGGCGCCGCTGGCGCCCCATCGACGCCGTCACGCAGGGTTTCGGCTACGGCGTCGCGCTGTCCACCTTCCAGCTCGCGCACGCTTATCTGGTGTTCGCCAACGATGGCGTCATTCTTCCCGCGAGCCTGTTGCGCAATGACGGCCCGGTCCAGGGTGAACGGATTCTGTCCGCCAGGGTCGCAGCGCAGGTGCGCGCCATGCTCGCGCTGGTTACCCAGAAGGGTGGTACCGCCTCGACCGCGGCGGTTGCTGGCTACTCCACGGGTGGCAAAACCGGCACAGCCTATCTCTGGCGTGGCCATGGGTATGACAAACATCTCTTCCGGGCGCAGTTCGTCGGCCTGTCTCCGCTGAGCAACCCCAGAGTGGTGATGGCGGTTTCGGTCGACCAGCCTGACGCCGCGCACCACTTCGGTGGTCAGATCTCGGCCCCCGTCTTCGCCGCCGTCGTGCCTCAGGCGCTGCGGATTCTGGGCGTCGCACCTGACCTGCCAGTGAAGCCTGAACTCCCTGGCGCATCGACGGCGCAGACTGCTGCGCACAAGGCGGGGGCATGATGCAGCGTCTCGATTCCGTCGGCGCCCTGAAGCACGCCCTGCAGTCAGCGGGCGCGCAGCCCGGCGCGGCTCTGCGTACCGATACGCGGGCGCTGCGGCCAGGTGACGTGTTCGTCGCCTGGCCGGGTGCTGCGCGTGACGCACGCCATCACCTCGACGACGCCTTCGCGCGCGGTGCGGTGTGCGCGGTGATCGACGCCGCTGGCGCCGCCGCGTACGAGGTCTCGGCGCGCGTGCTGCGTGTTTCCGACCTGCAAGCGATCGCCGGTGGCTTGGCCGACGCCTGGTACGGCCACCCGTCGCGTCACATGACTGTGCTGGCGGTCACTGGAACCAATGGCAAGACCTCCTGCGCGCTGTGGGCGGCGCGGGCGCTGGCGGCCGCCGGACGACCTTGCGGCGTGATCGGAACGCTGGGTCTGGGGATGCCGGACGCCTTGCGGTCGACGGGTCTGACCACACCCGATCCGGTGCAACTGCACCATGCACTGGCGGACATGCGTGACAGAGGCGTGGCCCACTGCGCCCTCGAAGCGTCGTCCATCGGTGTGCAGGAGCGGCGCCTCGATGGGGTGCGCCTGCACGCGGTCGGGTTCACCAACTTGACCCAGGACCATCTTGATTACCACGGCAGCATGGCCAGCTATGCCGCCGCCAAGCGCCGCCTGTTCGACTGGCCCGCGTTGCGGGCAGCCGTGATCAATGTTGACGATCCCACCGGCACCTTGTTCGCCGGGCACGCGCTGCAGAAGGGACTGCACTTGCAGACAGTCTCGCTGTCGCAGCATGCCGACTGGGCATTGACTGCGCTGTCGGAGGAAGACGCGGGCATGCGGCTGCGTGTGCGCTGCGGTGCGCGCCTGGCCGACCTCACGGTGCCGCTGCTCGGCCGATTCAACGCATCGAATCTTCTGGTCGTGTGCGGCTTGCTCGCGACGTGCGGTCTCGATTTCGATGCCATCGTGTCGTCCATCGCCACCGTGACGGCGCCGCCGGGGCGTTTGCAGGGGTTGGGCGGCATCGCTGCGCCGTTGGTGGTGGTCGACTATGCCCATACGCCCGATGCGATCGGGCATGCACTGCAGGCCTTGCGAGGCGTGGCCCAGCGGCGCGGCGGCAAGCTTTGGTGCGTGCTGGGTGCCGGTGGCGATCGTGACCGCTCCAAGCGTGCTCCGATGGCCGCCGCTGCGGAGGCAGTGGCTGATCGCATCGTGCTCACGAGCGACAACCCGCGCAGCGAGATTCCGCAGGAGATCGTGTCGGACCTGATGCAGGGTCTGGTGGCTCCGGCCCGGACCCTTGCCGTAACTGATCGTGCGCAAGCCATTGCGCAAACGGTTTCGCATGCCGATGCCGAGGACGTGGTGCTGGTGGCTGGCAAGGGCCATGAGACGACGCAGGAGGTTCGCGGTGTCAAGCGGCCTTTCAGTGATGTCTTTCACGTTCGATTGGCGCTCGCCCAGCGTGGCGCTGGATGTTTCAATCTGCGCGAGTTGCACGCCTGGGTCGGTGGCCGCCTGCGCGGCAACCCCTTGCTGGCACTCCATGGTGTATCCACCGATACGCGCACACTGCGTGCTGGCGAATTGTTCGTCGCCCTTAAGGGAGAGCGCTTTGATGCCAACGATCTGGTGCGCGACGCCGTCGCGGCTGGTGCGGGAGCGGTGCTGACCGAACGATCGCTGGCGGATTTCGACGTGCCGGGGATCGAGGTGTCCGACAGCCTCGCTGCCTTCGGCCGGCTTGCCCGCGCCTGGCGCCGTCAGCAGGCGGCGATGCCCCTGATCGCCGTCACCGGCAGCAACGGGAAGACGACGGTGACGCAGATGCTGGCGTCCATCCTTGCTGCCTGGCAGGGCGAGGACGGACGTCTGGCGACCCAGGGCAATTTCAATAACGAGATCGGTCTTCCGCTGACCCTGCTGCGATTGCGGCCCGGGCACCTCGCGGGCGTGGTCGAGCTCGGCATGAACCATCCCGGTGAGGTAGGCCGACTGGCAGCGATCTGCGAGCCGACGGTGGGATTGGTCAACAACGCGCAACGTGAACATCAGGAATTCATGGAAACAGTCGAGGCCGTGGCGCTCGAGAACGGCAGCGTGATCGAGAGCCTTCCGCCGGATGGCGTGGTGGTGTACCCGGCGGACGATCCCCAGGCACCGATCTGGCGTGCGCAGGCTGGTGCGCGGACGTTGATGCGCTTTTGTCTGCGCGACGCCGTGGCGGGAGCAGGCGTGCTGGTACCCACCGCCGACGCGGAAGTGCATGGCGTGGTCGAAGCGCTTGGCGACGGCATGGTGCTGCATCTGCAAACGCCGACCTTGACGGCGGCGCGGGTGCGCCTGCAGCTCATCGGGCGGCACAATGCTCACAATGCACTGGCGGCCTCGGCTGCGGCGCTGGCGGCGGGTGCGCCGCTGTCGGCGGTGATCGATGGTCTGGAGGCTTTCCGCGCAGTGCCGGGGCGGATGCAGCGCATTGCGCGCCGCTGGTCCGACGGGCATGCGCTGCTGCTGATCGACGACACATACAACGCCAATCCCGATTCGGTGCGAGCGGCCATCGATGCGCTGGCTGCGCTTCCCGGGCGCCGTTTGCTGGTCCTCGGCGACATGGGTGAGGTGGGTACGCAAGGAGCCGCATTTCACGCTGAAGTCGGTGCGCACGCCGCCGCCTGCGGCCTCGATGCCGTGTGGTGTGTTGGTACGCAGTCCGCGGCGGCGGCTGATGCCGCGGCCGCGGGAGGTGTGGACGCAAGCCGTGTGGCTGCAGTGGAAGCGATCGACACGGGGGCGATGCATGCCTTCGATGCCGTGCTCGTGAAAGGCTCGCGCTTCATGCGCATGGAGCGCATCGTTGCCGCCGTGCAGCAGCGTACGGCGCCGGCTGCCGACCCTGCGGAAGGACAAGCCCATGTTGCATAGCCTCGCGCTCTGGCTGATGCAGGTCTCGCCCGAGCTTCGCTTTTTCCGCGTGTTCAACTACATCACCTTCCGTGCCGTGATGAGTACGCTGACCGCCCTGCTCATCGGCCTGGCCGCGGGGCCGGGCGTGATCCGCAAGCTGACGGCGATGAAGGTTGGTCAGGCCGTGCGCACCGATGGACCACAGACGCATCTGATCAAGACCGGTACGCCGACCATGGGTGGTGTCTTGATCCTCATCGCCATCAGCTCGGCGTCCCTGTTGTGGATGGATCTGTCCAACCGCTTCGTCTGGCTCGTACTGCTCGTCACCCTCGGATTCGGCGCCGTCGGCTGGGCCGATGACTATCGCAAAGTGGTGTACCGCGACCCCAATGGCATGCGTTCGCGCGAAAAATATTTCTGGCAGTCCCTGATCGGGGTCGTGGCGGCCTTTTACCTCGCCTTCGCGGTATCGGGTAACGGCAATGCCGCGGTGTGGCACCTGTTCGTCGCCTGGCTGCGCAGCGGGTTGACCATGCCTCTTCCTCCCGCCGCCGACTTGATCGTGCCGTTTTTCAAGACGGTCAGTTACCCATTGGGGATCACCGGTTTCATCGTGCTGACCTATTTCGTGATCGTGGGGGCGAGCAATGCCGTCAACCTGACCGATGGCGCCGATGGCCTGGCGATCATGCCGACGGTGATGGTGGGGGGTTCGCTGGGCGTGTTCGCGTATGTCACCGGGAACGCGTTGTTTTCCAAATATCTGTTGTTCCCGTTCATCCCTGGCGCTGGGGAGTTGCTGATTTTCATCGGGGCAATGGTCGGCGCTGGCCTGGCATTCCTGTGGTTCAACGCCTATCCGGCGCAGGTCTTCATGGGCGACGTGGGGGCGCTGGCGCTCGGGGCGGCCCTCGGCACCATCGCGGTCATCGTGCGCCAGGAAATCGTGTTGTTCATCATGGGAGGCGTGTTTGTCGTTGAGACTCTTTCGGTGATGATCCAGGTGGGTTACTTCAAGTACACCAAGCGCAAGTTCGGGCACGGACGCCGGATTTTCAAGATGGCACCGCTGCACCACCACTTCGAGCAGCTCGGCGTCAAGGAATCCCAGGTGGTGATCCGGTTCTGGATCGTCACCATGATGCTGTGTCTGGTCGGCCTGGCCAGCCTGAAGCTGCGATGAAAGACCCCATGAACCTGCGCGACCGCTCCGTCCTCGTGCTTGGCCTTGGAACTTCCGGGGCCGCGATGGCGCGTTGGTGCCTCGACGCCGGCGCGCACGTGCGTGCAGCTGACAGCCGCACGACGCCGCCCAATCTCGAGGCGCTGCGCGCCGACTACCCGACGCTCAACGTCCACCTGGGCGCTTGCGATCCCACGTTGCTCGCCGGTGTCGATCTGGTGTGCGTGAGCCCCGGCATCGCCCCGCGTGACGCGGCATTCGGCTCCCTGCTCGAATCAGCGCGTGCGCAAGGCATCGCCCTGCTTGGCGAACTCGGGCTGTTCGTCGCCGCACTGTGCGCCCTGCACACGTCGCAGGGGTATGCGCCTTCGGTGCTGGCGGTCACCGGCACCAATGGCAAGACCACCGTGACCGCGCTCACGACACACCTGCTCAAGGGCGCCGGCGTTGACGCGCAGGAAGCCGGCAACATCGGACCGGCCATGCTTGACACGTTGCGCGCGCGCATCGACAGCGCGCGCCTTCCCGCGGCCTGGGTCCTCGAGCTTTCCAGCTTTCAGTTGCACGGCGCGGATGACTTCGCCGCCACTGCCGCCACCGTGCTCAACATCACGCAGGACCATCTCGATTGGCATGGCACGATGCAAGCCTACGTGGCCGACAAAGCACGCATCTTCGGCCCCGGCGTCTGGCAGCTGCCCGCGCAGCCTGGTCTGATGGTGCTCAACCGCGACGATACCCGCGTGATGGCGCTGGGGCGTGCGGGGCGGCGCATGCAGACGTTCGGGCTGGACACCCCGCAGCGCGACGGCGACTGGGGCGTCGTGCACGAGCATGGCATGGCTTGGCTGGCGCGCGCACGCATCGAGGCGGAGCAGGAACAGCCGAAACGTCGTTCGAAGGGGGTGCCACCCCCGGTGCCGGTGCCGGTGTCGATCCAGATGCTGATGCCGGCCGATGCGCTGCGCATCCAGGGGCGCCACAACTGGGCCAACGCGCTGGCGGCACTTGCACTCGCCGCCAGTACCGGCGCCGCACTCGGGCCGATGCTGCACGGCTTGCGCGCTTATCGCGGCGAGCCGCACCGGATGCAACCGCTGGGCATGATCGACGGTGTCGAATGGATCGAGGACAGCAAAGGAACCAATGTCGGTGCCACCGTGGCCGCGCTGCAGGGCATGCAGCGGCCGGTGGTACTCATTGCCGGCGGGGACGGCAAAGGTCAGGATTTCACCCCTCTGGGTGAAGCCGCATCCACGCGGCTGCGCGCGGCGCTGCTGATCGGACGCGATGCTGCCGCCATCGAAGCCGTGCTGGGCGACATCTGCACGGTGGAGCGCATGCCCGATCTGGAGCAGGCGACACGCCGCGCCGCCGAGCTGGCACGTGCGGGTGACGTCGTCCTGCTGTCACCCGCATGTGCGAGCCTCGACATGTTCCGCAACTACGCCCACCGCGCCGAGGTGTTCACCGCCGCGGTGACGGACATCGCGCATGCGCGCGGTGTGCAGTTGGAGGCCGGCGCATGATCTCGAACTGGCTGCGGTTCGGCAGGCGCCGCGACGCCGAGACACCGATGCCGGTGCGCATCGGCTATGTGGGTCCGGCCGCGTCGCGCATGCTCGAGTTCGATCAGAACCTGCTCTGGGTGGTCGTGCTCTTGCTGTCGTTCGGACTGGTCATGGTGTATTCCGCCACCGTCGCGATTCCGGATGATCCGCACTTCGCGCACTGGACGCAGTTTCACTTCTTCTGGCGCGATCTGGCGGCGATTTCGCTGGGATTGCTCGGAGGCTGGGTCGCAGTGCAATTTCCGATGTCATTCTGGCAACGCTGGGCACCGGTGCTCTTCGCGGCGTCGCTGGGGTTGCTGCTCGCGGTGCTGGTTCCGCTCATCGGCAAAGGCGTCAACGGATCACGGCGCTGGATTCCGCTCGGGGTGTTCAACTTCCAGCCCTCGGAGCTGGTGAAGCTGACCATGATCCTTTACGCGGCCAACTTCATCGTCCGCAAACAGGAGGTGAAGGAGAGCTTCAGCAAGGCTTTCCTGCCGATGGGAATTGCCCTCGGCGTCATCGGCCTGTTGCTCCTGGCCGAGCCTGACATGGGTGCATTTCTCGTCATCGCTTCGGTGGCCATGGCGATCCTCTTTCTCGGCGGCGTCAACGGTCGCATGTTCGCCGCGCTGGCAGTCGTGATGATCGGTGCCTTCGTCATGATGATCGTGTTGTCGCCATGGCGACGCGAGCGCATTTTTGCCTATCTCAATCCGTGGAGCGACAACCACGCGCAGGGCAGCGCCTATCAGTTGGCGCATGCCCTGATCGCGATGGGGCGCGGCCACGTTTTCGGGGTGGGCCTCGGCGGCAGTATCGAGAAATTGCACTACCTGCCTGAGCCGCAAACCGACTTTCTCCTGGCCATCATCGGGGAAGAGTTCGGTTTTGCAGGTGTTCTGGTTGTGACCATGATCTATGCCTGGATCACCAAGCGCGCTTTCGATATCGGTCGCCAGGCCCTGGCCGCGGATCGGATGTACTCGGCCCTGGTCGCACAGGGCGTCGGCGTGCTCATCGGTGGTCAGGCCTTTATCAACATCGGTGTCAATCTCGGCCTGTTGCCAACCAAGGGTCTGACGCTTCCATTGATGAGCTATGGCGGTTCGGCGACGATTCTGTCGCTGTTGGCGCTGGCGTTGCTGTTCCGGGTCGATTTCGAGAACCGTGTACTCATGCGGGGAGGTCGCGTATGACGCCGGACCGCCGTGCAGGCATGCCACGCAAGACTGCGGTCATCATGGCTGGGGGAACCGGTGGTCATATTTTTCCCGGACTGGCGGTGGCCGAGGGCTTGCGCGCCGCGGGCTGGGACGTGCATTGGATGGGGGCACCCAGCGGCATGGAGGCGCGCATCGTACCAGCGCATGGATTCCCCATGCTTGGCGTCGATTTCGGCGGCGTGCGGGGCAAGGGACTGTCGACCAAGCTGCTGCTGCCGGCGCGATTGCTGCGGGCGTTCGTGCAGGCATTCCGGGCATTGCGCCGCGTACGCCCCGGCGTCGTGCTCGGCATGGGGGGTTACATCACGGTTCCGGGCGGATTGATGAGCGACCTGACCGGCGCGCGCTTGGTCCTGCATGAGCAGAACGCAGTGGCGGGAATGAGCAACCGCTTGCTGGCCCGTCTTGCAGACCGGGTGCTGTGTGCTTTTCCGCACACACTTGCGCATGGCGAGTGGGTCGGCAATCCGGTGCGCCAGGCCATCCGCGATCTCGCGCCACCGGAACAACGCTACGCCGACCGCACCGGTCCGCTTCGGGTGCTGGTGGTGGGTGGCAGCCTCGGCGCGGCAGCGCTCAACGTCTGCGTGCCGCAAGCGCTGGCGCAGATCGATCCGGCGCAGCGTCCCCAGGTGCTCCATCAATCCGGACGCGGCCACCTGCAGGAGCTCGAGCGCCGCTACGCCGACCTGGGCGTGCAGGCAGACTGCCGCGAGTTCATCGACGACATGGCGGCGGCGTATGCCGACGCCGATCTTCTTGTCTGCCGCGCCGGCGCGTCGACCGTCAGCGAAGTCGCATGCGCGGGAGTGGCGGCCATCTTCGTTCCTTTCCCTCACGCGGTCGACGATCATCAAACCGCCAATGCCAGATTTCTGGCCGAAGCAGAAGCGGCACTGCTGGTGCAGCAACGCGATCTGCGTCCGCAGCGCCTGGCGGAACTATTGCGAGACATGGAACGCGAGGGGCTGACCACCATGGCGTGTCGGGCCCGTGCCATGGCCCGACGCGACGCGGTCGAACGCATCGTGTCGGTCTGCGAATCGTTGGAACAAGCATCATGAAGCACGCAATTCACCACATTCATTTCGTTGGCATCGGCGGGGCCGGCATGAGCGGCATCGCCGAGGTGTTGCTCAATCTCGGTTATTCGGTCACAGGCTCTGACTTGTCGGAAAACGGCGCCGTGCAGCGCCTGCGCGGTGCTGGCGCGCGAGTGGCGCTTGGACACGACGCCGCCAATATTCTCGGGGCCGATGCGGTGGTCGTTTCGACGGCGGTCGGACCCGAGAACCCCGAGGTGCGCGCCGCGCGGGCCCGGCATATCCCGGTGGTGCCACGCGCCGTCATGCTTGCTGAATTGATGCGCCTGCGGCGGGGTATCGCCATCGCCGGGACACACGGCAAGACGACCACCACCAGCCTGGTGGCCAGCGTTCTGGCCGAGGGTGGACTGGATCCGACCTTCGTCATCGGCGGCAGGCTCAACAGTGCCGGCACCCACGCCAAGCTGGGTCAGGGCGAATACATCGTGGTCGAAGCGGACGAGTCGGACGCTTCATTCCTCAACCTGCTGCCGGTCATGGCCGTGGTCACGAATATCGATGCCGACCATATGGATACCTATGGTCATGACCCTGCGCGCCTGCGCCAGGCGTTCCTGGAGTTCATTGCCCGGCTGCCGTTCTATGGCGCCGCGGTGTTGTGCATCGATGACTCCGGGGTACGGGGGATTCTGCCGCTGATTTCCAAGCCGGTCACGTCATACGGATTGAGCGAGGAAGCAGAGGTGCGCGCGGTCGATGTCCGCGCTGACGCCGGGCGCATGCACTTCACCACGCTGCGGCGCAACGGGGTCGAACTTCCCGACCTCGATGTGACGCTGAATCTCCCCGGCCTGCACAACGTGCGCAACGCGCTGGCTGCCATCGCCGTGGGCGCCGAGCTCGGTGTCGACGACGCAGCGATTGTCAAGGCACTTGCCGAGTTTCATGGTGTCGGTCGCCGCTTCCAGCGCTACGGCGATGTGGCGGCCCAGGGAGGCGGCAGCTTCACCCTCATTGACGATTACGGGCATCATCCGGTCGAAATGGCCGCGACCCTGGAGGCAGCCCGGGGTGCCTATCCGGGACGCCGCGTGGTGCTGGCGTTCCAGCCACATCGGTATACCCGTACCCGAGACCTGTTCGAAGATTTCGTCGCTGTACTCGGTCGCGCCGACGCCGTTCTGCTGGCCGAAGTTTATGCAGCTGGCGAGCCCGCGATCGTGGCTGCCGACGGCCGCAGTCTGGCGCGTGCGGTCCGGGTCGCGGGCCGTGCCGAACCGGTGTTCGTCGACGACATTCGCGACATGCCGCGTGCCATTGGCGACGTGGCGCGCGACGGTGACGTGGTGGTGTGCATGGGTGCAGGATCGATCGGCACCGTGGCACAGCAAGTCGTCGATCTTGCAGCGCGCGAGGAGGCCAGGCAATGAACTTGGGAAGCGTGCCAGACGTCGGCGATCCGGTTGTTCCCGGGCGCGTGGCGGTGTTGCTCGGTGGGCGCTCGAGCGAGCGCGAAGTCTCACTGATGTCGGGTCACGGCGTGCTCGCAGCGCTGCGTGCACGCGGCATTGATGCAGTGGAATTCGATCCTGCCGAGCGCGCGCTCGGAGCGTTGCTCGAGATGGGCGTGCAGCGCGCCTTCATCACGCTGCATGGCCGCTTCGGCGAAGACGGCACGGTGCAGGGAGCACTCGAGCTGCTCGGCATTCCTTACACCGGCCCTGGCGTCCAGGCGTCAGCGCTGGCAATCGACAAGCACATGACCAAACGCCTGTGGCGCTGCGACGGGTTGTCAACGCCGGCGTGGCGCATGGTGGGCAGCGCGGCGCAGGCGCGCGCCGCTGCCGATGCGTTGGGTTTGCCGCTGATGTTCAAGGCGGCGCACGAAGGTTCGACCCTCGGCATGCGACGTGCTGATTTGATGGAGGAGGTCGACGCGGCTTACGAGGAGGCCGCGCGCTTTGATGCTGCGGTGCTTGCCGAGCAGTTCATCGAGGGCGACGAGGTCACCATTGCCGTGCTGGGTGAAGGAGACGCGGCACGCGCACTGCCCATCATTCACATCGTCGCCCCGGGTGGGCAATACGACTTCGAGCACAAGTACTTCAGCGACGACACGCGCTACATCTGTCCCGCGGCGCTGCCGGTGCACGAAGCGGAAGCGATCGCGGCACTGGCGCTGGCCAGTTACCGCTCCCTGGGATGCCGCGGGTGGGGGCGCGTGGACGTGATGATCCGCGCTCACGACCGCAAGCCCTTCCTGCTGGAAATCAATACGAGTCCGGGCATGACGGGGCATTCGTTGGTGCCGATGGCCGCCGCCGCCGCGGGTCTCAGGTACGACGATCTGTGCCTGCAAGTGCTCGCGGATGCGCGACTCGACGGTGCGCGGGGAGTTGCCCGATGACGTCCATGACGCGCGGCGACCTCCCGCTCGACGTCAGGTTGATGAATTTCACCAGCCGGTGGCTGGTGTCACTGTTCGTCATCGGCGCGTTGGCGTCCGGCGGCAAGTGGTTGTTACAGCGTCCGTTATGGGCCATCCGCAACGTGGTTGTCGAAGGCGACCTGATGCACGTCAGCGAAGTCGCACTGCGAAGTCAGGCGCTGCCCCGGCTGCACGGAAACTGGTTCACCATCAGCCTGGCGAATGCCCAGCAGACGTTCGAGCAGGTTCCGTGGGTCCGCAAGGCGGTGGTGCAGCGGGTATGGCCATTCTCCCTGCTGGTCACGCTGCAGGCGCAGAGGCCGCTGGCGATCTGGCACGGCGTCGACGGTGTCGGTCTCGTCAATGCACAAGGCCAGCGCTTCGAGGCCAACCTCGACGAGGTGCAGGATCTCGATCTTCCGCAGTTCGCCGGGCCGCAAGGCAGCGAGGAGCGCGTCACGCAGATGGACGCCAGGCTGGCAAGCCTGTTCGCGCCCCGACATTGGCAGATCAGTGCGATCGCGCTGGGGGCAGACGAGAACTGGCGGGTCCAGATCAAGGGTGGCCCGAGCCTGGATCTTGGAAGCGACACCGATACAAGCGCCTTTTTGCAGCGCATCGGGCGCTTTCTCGCGCTGGTTGATGGCGTGGAGGCACGCTACGGACACCGGGTTGTTGCTGCCGATCTGCGCTATGCAACCGGCTTCGCGGTGCGCCTTCAGGGTGCCGATGCGCAGGCAGCGGCGGGCGTAGCCGCGCCCAGGTCGATGCATGCAATCAAGAATGTCAAAAAACTTGGAAAAGGGGCGCGTTGATGGCCAAGGACTACAAAGATCTGGTGGTGGGACTCGACATTGGCACCTCGAAAGTGCTTGTGATGGTCGCAGAGGTTTTGCCCCAGGGCGAGTTCCCGGCGGCGGCGATCAAGGTGGTCGGCATGGGCCAGGCGACCACAGCCGGCATGCGCCGCGGCGTGGTGGTGGATATCGAAGCCACTGTCCAGTCAATCCAGGCGGCACTGAAGGAGGCCGAGCTGATGGCCGACTGCCGTATCACCCGTGTCATCACCGGCATCACCGGCAGTCATATTCGCGGACAGAATTCTGAGGGCATGGTGGCGATCAAGGATCGTGAGGTGTCGCAGAACGATGTCGCCCGGGTGATTGAAACCGCCAAGGCCGTGAATATCCCCACTGACCAGCGCCTGCTGCTGGTCGAACCGCAGGAATTCATCATCGACGGGCAGGAGGTGAGGGAACCGGTGGGCATGAGCGGTATCCGTCTCGAGACCAAGGTGCACATTGTCACGGGCGCCCAGACAGCGGCTGAAAATGTGATCAAGTGTGTGAGACGCTGCGGCCTCGAAGTCGACGCCGTGGTTCTGCATCCGCTGGCTTCGAGCCACGCCGTACTGACCGAAGACGAAAAGGAACTGGGCGTGGTGCTGGTCGACGTCGGCGCGGGGGTCACCGACGTGGCGATCTACACGGGCGGCTCGATCCGCCATACTGCCATCATTCCCATCGCTGGCGAACTCATCACCAGCGACATCGCCATGGCGCTGCGCACGCCCACCAAGGATGCCGAGGACATCAAGATCGAGCATGGCGTGGCGAAGCAGCTCCTCGCCGGGGTCGATGAGCGACTGGAAGTTCCCGGATTGGGTGATCGTGGCCCGCGGATGCTCTCGCGCCAGGCGCTGGCGGGCGTGATCGAGCCGCGGGTGGAGGAAATTTTCTCCCTGGTCCAGCAAGTCGTGCGCGACTCCGGCTATGAGGAAGTGCTGTCCTCCGGTGTCGTGCTGACGGGTGGAGCAGCGCAGATGCCAGGGATGGTCGAGCTCGGCGAAGACATTTTTCTCAAACCGGTACGTCTCGGCCTGCCGCAGTACAGCGGACCGCTGGCCGACATGGTGCGCAGCCCACGCAACGCCACCGCCATGGGTCTGCTGGTGGAGGCACAAACGCAGCGGCAGCGCGGTGCGCGCATTGCGCAGAAAACTGGTGGCGCCGGGACGCTCGTGGCCCGGGTGCGGGATTGGTTCGTAGGGAATTTTTGAGATTTGCAAAGGGGGCCTGCGGTCGCAAACCCGCGGGCAAGGTGCGTGAAGGGCGAGGAGCCCGACATTTTTTCGACGGAGGTGCATGATGGGCTTTGAAATGATTGAAGATGCAGTGGATACCGCATTCAACAGCGGAACCAACATCAAGGTGATCGGGGTCGGTGGGGGCGGTGGCAATGCCGTCGAGCACATGATGTCGTCGGGGGTGAAGGGCGTTGAATTCATTTGCGCCAACACCGACGCGCAGGCGCTGCAACGCGCGAACTCGCAGCGCTTCATCCAGCTTGGCCGGTCTGGCCTGGGAGCCGGTGGTAAACCGCAGGTCGGCCGCGACGCCGCCGAGCAGGCGCAAGCGCAGATCCGCGAAACCCTGCAAGGCGCACATATGTTGTTCATCACCGCCGGCATGGGGGGTGGCACGGGAACCGGCGCCGCACCGGTGGTCGCCCGGATTGCGCGTGAAATGGGCATCCTGACGGTCGCGGTCGTGACCAAACCCTTCGAGTTCGAAGGCAGCAAGCGTCTGTCCTATGCGGATTCGGGACTGGAAGATCTAGAAAAGAATGTCGACTCGCTGATCGTCGTTCTGAATGAAAAGTTGCTTGAGGTGTATGGCGACGACATTTCGCAAAAAGAAGCGTTCGCGAAAGCCAACGATGTACTGAAGAACGCCACGGGCGGCATTGCCGAAATCATCAATGTTCCCGGCCTCATCAACGCCGACTTCGAGGACGTGAAAACCGTCATGGGCGAGCCCGGCAAGGCCATGATGGGCACTGCCGTGGCCAGCGGAGCCGACCGCGCGCGCCTGGCGGCGGAACAAGCCGTGGTGTGTCCTTTGCTCGACGGTGTCGATCTGTCGGGCGCGAAGGGCGTATTGGTCAACATCACCGCCGACGATTCGCTCAAGCTCAGCGAAACGCGCGAGGCCATGAATGCCATTCGTGCCTATGCGGCGCCTGACGCACACATCATCTTTGGGACGGTGAATGACCCGTCGATGGGCGATTCGCTGCGCGTGACGGTGCTGGCCACGGGACTGTCCAAGGTGCGCGCCGCCGCCAAGGCTGCGCCCACCTTGACGGTGCTGCGAACCGGCACCGACGCCGGACCGGTGTCGATGACCGCGCCACAGATGCTGGGCCCGGGCGTCGAGCCCAGCCAGATCCCGGCAATCTGGCGCAATCCGCGCGGCCATGCTGCCCCCTCGGCCCACGTCAGCGCGCTCATGCAAAGCGGCATGGAAGAGATGGAGATTCCAGCATTCCTGCGCAAACAGGCCGACTGACGCCCGTCGCATCGCATCCACGTCGACGCCGGCCCCGAGTGCCCCGGGGCGGTCCGCGCCCCCCGGGCCAGGGGGGGGGGCCCGCCCCGCCGCGCCGCGGGCGGGG
>VFSW01006223.1_pt1 | contig 17580 bp, 10 predicted proteins | sample 5358111 | NCBI WGS metagenome assembly VFSW01 (sample SAMN11554181, study PRJNA540505) | mine drainage metagenome | isolation source: sediment from site ElyBrook_90M | place: USA: Ely Copper Mine, Vershire, VT | collected 2017
CCCCCGCACAGGACGTACCCGCTCATGTGCAGCATCCAGTTCACGTAACCCAGCCGCGCCGGGATGTTGGCCGCTCCCCACGCGTAGAAGAAGAACTGGAAGTACCACATAATGCCGCCGGAAGCGGCCATGGCGGCGTTCCTGGCCAGCGTGCCGCCGGGATGCGCAAGATCGCGGCGCAGCGAAATGGTCCGGACGGCCGTGAGCCGCACAAAGCAGTAAGTAAAGTTGACCACCGCCCCGCCTCCCATGATGAAGACGTAGCTGGGCAGCGCTACATACAGTGGCTTAACGCCAGCCTGAAGCGCGGCTGCCTGCATGGGCTGTGCCGCATCGATGGCAAACGACATGCCCGAGGAGAAGATGCCGCAAAGGATGGCAAGCAAGAGGCCGAGCTTGAGGTTGAACTCCGTGGGATCGCCGCGAAGCTGAACCTCCTTCAGATGACCCGCCCAGGAGACGATGGCCACGCCGACGAGCGCAACCAGGACGCCGGCCACGGTCAGCATCCCGGCGCGGGTTTCAAAGAGCACCGCGGCCTGGCCGTGCAGGATGGGCGGCATGAGGGTGCCGACGATCATGACTACGCCGATGGCCACTCCAATGCCCAGCGACATGCCCAGGTGGCGCATGGCCAGGCCATAGTTGACGTTGCCCACACCCCACATGGCGCCAAAGAGAGCGACTTTTACCAGAACGGGGCCGGGAATGGAGGCATAGAACGCGGCGAAGTGCGGCAAGAGGTATAGGCTCACGCCGATCGGCAGCAGTATCCAGGAGAAGAAGCCGGCAACGGCCCACGTCGTCTCCCACGACCACTTCTTCACTTTTTCAATGGGTGCGTAGAAGGACGCGGCCGATGCCGCCCCCACCATGTGCCAGCCAATGCCTGCGATGATCGCCATTCTTCAGTTCACAGTTCGTAGTTCACAGTTGCCAGTGGTCAAAGCTTTACCGTAAAGGTGTAGACGCCGGGCTGCAGCTCGAAGCCGGGACGTCCGTCGCGCGTTGCCGCCTTTGCCTGGCGACTGTGAGCCAGCGCCTTGCCGTTCAACATGTAACTTGCGGCCTGGGCGGCAGAGACGTCCAGCCAGCCGGTCGTGTTGGCAGGGATCGTCGCGTGCCACGTTGCCGTCGATCCGTCCACCGTCCACGCGGAGTGGATCTCGCCGTAGGCCGAAGGGTAAGTGAAATCGACCGAGCCAAGCCGAGCGCTGAATTGCGGGTGCAGCACGATGGTGTGGAAGCCCGCGTCGAGAGGCGTGGCGTCGATGCCGGCGGCATAGCGGTAGATCCAGTCGGCCACGGCGCCGTAGGCGTAGTGGTTGTAGGAGTTCATGCTTGGATCGCTCTTCATCTGGTCGCCGTTCCATCGCTCCCAGGTGGTGGTTGCGCCGTGGTCGATAAGGTAGCCCCAGGACGGGTACTGGGTGTTGAGCAAAAGCTGGTAGGCCACGTCGGCGTGGCCGGTTTTGGTCAGCTCCTCGAGCAAGTACGGCGTGCCCAGAAATCCGGTGCCCAGGAGGCCGTGGTTGGCCTGGATCTTGTCCACCAGCTTCTGCGCCGCGGCGGCGCGCATGTTCTCCGGCAACAGGTTCATGTGCAGCGCCAGCACGTATCCGGTCTGAGTGTCGCCCGCTCCGCCCTGGGTGGGCTTGGTGCGCTCGCCAAAGGGCGAAGGACCGTGATCGGCGGCGTCTACAAATCCGTCGTCGTGCACGAACTGCTTCTCAAAGGCGGCGCGCACCTTGCTGAAGAGCGCGGCGTACTGCTGCTCATCGACGCCGCGGCCGGGGGCGTGGGCCATCGGCTGCAGCAGCGTCAGGGCGGAGGCCCAGGAGGCGGTGGCGACGAGCACCTGGGTGGTTCGGCCTTCCGGGGCGAGCCAGTCGCCAAACGGGATGCCGCCCTGGTTCTTCCAGAGCCCGTCGGGATTGGCGGCGGCGATGGCGGCCAGGTACTTCTGCATAGCGCCCCAGTTCTGGTCGATGACGCTGGTATCGCCGGTCTGCAGCCACGAAGTCCAGGGAATGATGACGCCGGCGTCGCTCCATCCTGGTCCGAAGCCGGAGTTCTCCCGCGCGGTGCCCGGCGAATAGATCCCATACATGGGCGTACCGGCCTGCGTTCCTCGCATGTCGCGGGCGAACTTGCGCGAAAACGGCGTCAGGTCCATGTTGTAGCTGGCGGTGCGCCAGAAGACCTGCGCGTCGGCCATCCAGCCCAGGCGCTCGTCGCGCTGGGGGCAGTCAGTGGGAACGCCGACGAAGTTGGAGCGCTGGCCCCAGAGGATGTTGCTCCAGAGCTGGTTGACCATTTCGCTGCCGGTCTTGAGCTGGGCCGCGAAGGGCGCATCGGTGTGCAGCACCAGCACGCTGAGAGCGTCCTTCGAAGGCGCTTCGGGCAATCCGGTGACTTCGGCATAGCGGAAGCCATGGAAGGTGAACTGGGGAGTGAACTCCCGCGTGCCGCCGCCGGCAAGGATGAAGTGGTCGGTGGCCTTGGCGGTGCGGAGGTTTTCGGTGTAGAGCGTGCCGTCGGAGTTGAGGATCTCGGCAAATCGAACCCGCACATCGGTGCCGGACTTCCCGGAGGCCCATAGCCGCTCCACGCCGGCGAGGTTCTGGCCGAAGTCAAAGATGTAAACGCCGGGCTGGGGCTCGGACATGGACTTTGCCGCGACCTCACGCTCGACGCGGATGGGCTGGAAGTCCTGGGCAACGATCTCCGCAGGCTCAGGCTCAATGACGGCCACAGGATGCCATCCATTGGCGTTGAAGTCGGGCGTATCCCACCCCGGCTGCGCCTGGCGCGCGTCCTGCGTCTCGCCGTCGTAGAGCTCGGAGTGCTGGATAAAGGACGGGCGCGCCTGCCAGGTGGAGTTCGTCGCGATCCATTCCACGGAGCCGTCGGCATGCTCGATGCGGAGTTGCGCGCGCAGCGCGGGCGGCGTAGCGCCATAGTTGTTCGGCTGCTGGAACCACTCGAGGGGCGTGGAGTACCAACCGGGGGCGAGCAGCGCACCGATGGCGTTGTGGCCGTTCATGAGCAAGGATGTGACGTCGTAAGTCTGGTAGACAACGCGTTCGCGGTAGTCGGTCCAGCCGGGCGCGAAGAAGTCTTCGCTGACTCGCTTGCCGTTCAGGAAGATATCGTAATCGCCGAGCGCGGTGGAGTAGAGGCGCGCGGACTTGACAGGGCTGGAGACATTGAATGTGTGGCGCAATGACTTGACGGAGTCGGGGATCCAGGGATGGCCGACGGGCGCGGCCATCGGGCCTCCGGCAGGCTTCGATTCGTTGGCGGCCTTCCAGGAGGAATCGTCGAATTCAGGTTGCTGCCAGCCATCGGGGGCGTGTATGGCTGACTTCCAACTGGGATTGCTGGCGAAGGTCGCGGTGGTTCCGTCGGCGTACTCGACAAAGAGAGTGGCGATGGTGGGCGGCACTTGAGGCGGACCAGGCGCCGGCGCGGAGTAGATGACGCTCTCAAGGGCAATGGCGTTGTCGCCGTCTTTGATTTTTCCGGTCACGTCGGCGCTGATAAATTTCTTCCACGGCATCTGGCGCCACGCGGGAAACGGAGCCGCTTCGAGGACCTGCGCGCCATTGATCCATGCGGCGACCGCGTCCTGGGCCGTGGCGTAAAGGGCAGCAGTTTTGACGGGCTTGTCGAGGTGAACGACGGTACGGTAGGCGAAGTGTCCGGGCAGCGATTTGTCTCGTGCGAGGGCAGCAGCATCGGGGCTGTCGATCCATTGCGCCGGGGCTTTGCGCACGGCAGCTTCCTCGCTGGTCTCGTATCCGATCCATTGCGCCTTCCAGGCGTCCTGCGTCATAAGGCCGGTTTCGAACCATGCTGGGCCGCTCGCCGGGGGTTCGCTCGCGGCGTATGGCTTGCCATCTGCGCCCCAGACGGTCACAAACCAGTAGTACTGTGTGGATGGCTTCAGCGCGGGACCAGCATAGCGAATGTTCAGAGACTGCGCCGATTGAACACGGCCGCTTGACCAAAATGCGAACTTCGCATCGGGCATTCCTGCAGGTCCGTTGAAGACGTCCACCTGATACGCGGGCTGCCTTGCCCCGCGGGCGGGGTCGCTGAGTTGCCAGGAGAAGCTTGGCGCGGGGTCGTCGATGCCGAGTGGATTGAGAAGATTGTCAACGCGAAGCTCGGCGGGACCGGGAGCGGCGAACGCAGGAAGGCCAATGAGAACGGAAAAACAGAATGCGGTGATCGCGCGGCGGGCGTGAGGGTTCATGGAATTCGTATCCTCGGATTCGAAGCCAAACCATTGTCCGGCCTGGGGCACGCGTTTGCAAAGCTCCGCTACACTGGCAGCATGGAGATTCGCCTGATTGTTGCAACCACGAGCCAGGGAAAGCTGCGCGATTTTCGCACCGCGGCCGAGGCGCACGGGATAGAGATGATGCCGCTGCCGGGAATATCAATGATGGCAGCGCCGGAAGAGACCGGAGCCACGTTCGAGGCCAACGCTACGCTGAAGGCGGTGTACTACTCGCGGTTTGCTCCGGGCGAGCTGGTGCTTGCAGACGACTCGGGGCTGGAAGTGGATGCGCTGGACGGGGCGCCGGGGGTGCGGTCAGCACGGTTCGCGGCGGATGCGGGACTGGTGGACTCGCCCGATGCCAACGACAACACCGACGTGTGGAACAACATGGTGCTGCTGCAAAGGATGGTGGGAGTTGAGCCGGATCGGCGTACGGCACGATATAAATGTGTCCTTGCCGCGGCGCGGGATGGAGCCGTGATGCAGACGGCGGAGGGCCGCGTGGAGGGCATGATCCTGGGCGCGCCGCGGGGAACGGGTGGCTTCGGATACGATCCGCTGTTTTACCTGCCGGAGCTGGACAAGACGATGGCAGAGATCAGCCTGGAGTCAAAACTGACGTTAAGCCATCGCGGGCGGGCGCTGGAGGCGCTTCTGAGAAATTTCACCTGACGCTGCGCCGGGCGCGAAACGCCGATGTGCGGGAAGATGGACTGGCTGCCCGCAATTCACTGTCCGCCTCGTGCTCGCCGCACCGCGCTTGACGACCCTAAGATGCGGCAACAATAATGTTTGGGGTAACTAGCGACTCATACCCGTCTCTCAATCCGAAACGCGCGGGCTCCGCACTGTGAGCCTGCAGGTTCAGGAGATCAAGTCAAAATGGCTACTGCCCAAAATCCCGCTGCACCCCAGGTTCGCCGCGGGGTGCAGCCGCTTCGCGCCGGCGAAGGACACTCATTCCTCTGGCACAAGCTGCACTCCTTGCTCGGCATCGTTCCCATCGGCGCATTTCTGCTGGAACATCTGTTGTCGAATTTCGAGGCGCTGAAGGGGCCGGCAGCGTACGGGGCGCAGGTGAAGTTTCTCAATTCCCTTCCCCTGGTGAGGGTGCTGGAGTGGGTGTTCATCTTCCTGCCCATCCTTTATCACGCTGTGTACGGCGTCTTCATCTGGCTGCGGGGAAAGTCGAACGTGGTGTATTACCCCTGGGCCGGCAACTGGATGTACGTGGCTCAGCGGTGGACGGGGCTGATCGCGTTCGCTTACATCGTCCAGCATGTGCTGCGGCAGCGGTTCATGGGCATCAGCCTGCCGGAGAATCCGGGCGCGTCGTTTGCCAAGGTGCAGCATGAGCTGTCCAACCCGGTGATGCTGGCGATCTATGTCATTGCGATGATCGCGGTGTGCTGGCACTTTGCTTACGGAGTGTGGCTGTTCGCGGCCAAATGGGGCATTACGGCGGGCGAGAAGTCGCGCAAGCGGTTCGGCTGGGTGTGCCTGGCCGGGGGCGTGCTGCTGTGCGCCATGGGATTGGCGAGTATCTGGGCCTTTGTCGAGCCGAAGTACCAGAACGCCCCAGAGAACCTGCCACCGATGATGGTTGCTGCTCCGGCACATTCCGGCTGCGCTGCCCGTCAAATTGACCTCCAGCCTTTAGCTAGAAGCTAGAAGCTGCCCTTTGAAAGGATGAAATGGCGAGCCCCAGAATCATTGTGATTGGCGGAGGACTGGCGGGACTATCGGCGGTGATCAAGATTGCCGAGGCCGGCGGGACGGTGGATCTGTTTTCGATTGTGCCGGTGAAGCGGTCGCACAGCGTGTGCGCGCAGGGCGGCATCAACGCGGCCAAGGACCTGAAGGGGGAAGGCGACAGCACAGCTCAGCACTTCGACGACACCGTGTATGGCGGCGACTTTCTGGCCAACCAGACGCCGGTAAAGGCCATGTGCGAGGCCGCGCCGGCAATCATCGATCTGCTTGACCGCATGGGCGTGCCCTTCAATCGCACGCCAGAGGGCTTGCTGGACTTTCGCCGCTTCGGCGGCACGCTCTACCAGCGCACAGCGTTCGCGGGCGCGACCACGGGGCAGCAGCTCTTGTACGCGCTGGATGAGCAGGTGCGGCGGCACGAGTCGGAAGGCAAGGTGCGGAAGTACGAGGGCTGGGAGTTTCTGTCGGCAGTGATCGACGGTAAAGGGGTGTGCCGCGGCATCGTGGCTATGGACCTGCGGACGATGGAAGTGAAGGCTTTTCCAGCGGACGCGATCATCCTGGCGACGGGCGGCATCGGGGCCATCTTTGGCAAGAGCACGAACTCGGTGGTATGCACCGGGTCAGCCCAGTCGGCGGTCTTTCAGCAGGGCGTGTACTACGCCAATGGCGAGTTCATCCAGGTGCATCCGACGTCGATTCCGGGCGAGGACAAGCTGCGGCTGATGTCGGAGTCGGCGCGCGGCGAGGGCGGGCGCGTGTGGGTGCCGAAGAAGGCCGGCGACAAGCGGCCGGTGAAACAGATTCCAGAGAGCGAGCGTTTTTATTTCCTCGAGGAGTGGTATCCGAAGTACGGTAACCTGGTGCCGCGCGATGTGGCCACACGGGCGATTCACAAGGTGGTGTACGAGCTCGGGCTGGGCATCGACGGGCAGCCGATGGTGTACCTGGACCTGACGCACATCGATCGCGCAACGCTGGACCGCAAGCTGGGCGGCATCCTGGAGATCTACGAGAAGTTCGTGGGCGTGGATCCGCACGAAGAGCCGATGAAGATCTTCCCCGGCATGCACTACACCATGGGCGGCGTGTGGGTTGACTTCAACCAGATGACCAACGTGCCGGGGATCTTTGCGGCTGGCGAGTGCGAGTACCAGTACCACGGCGCCAACCGGCTGGGCGCGAACTCGCTGGTGAGCTGCATTCATGGCGGGTTTGTGGCCGGGCCGGTGGCGATGAAGTATGCGAAGAGCCTGGCGGCCGCGGAGGGCGACGGCGGTGCGGCGGCTGAAGTTGCACGGCAGAACGAGATCAACAAGAAGCTGATGAACAATCAGGGGACGGAGAATCCCTTCCGGCTGTGGCGCGAGCTGGGCGCAACCATGACTGAGCACGCCGCGGTGACCCGCTACAACAAGGGCCTGGAACTGGCGGACGCGAAGATCGTGGAATTGCTGGATCGCTACAAGAAGGTGAACCTGAGCGACAAAAGCCAGTGGGCGAATACCAGCTTTGCCTTTGCGCGGCAGCTCTACAACATGCTGGAACTGTCGCGGTGTGTGGTGCGTGGAGCGATTCTGCGCGATGAGTCGCGGGGGGCGCATTACAAGCCTGATTTTCCCGACCGCAACGATGAGAAGTTTTTGAAGACCACCAAGGCAAGCTTCACCGGCGATGCGTCGGGTCCGCGCTTCGAGTTTGAAGACGTGGACACGCAATGGATCAAGCCGCGCCCGCGCCGGTATGACGCGGTGAAGTAGACGCCGGAGGCAACGAAAGGGATCATGGCAAACAAAACCGTAGCATTTGAGATCAAGCGCCAGGCCAGCCCCGATGCGCCGGCGGTGTGGGAGCGGTTCGAACTGGAGTGGCGTCCGGGCATGAACGTGATCTCCGCGATGATGGAGATTGCGGCCAACCCGGTGACCGCGGACGGCAAGCCGACCACGCCGATCACGTACGACTCCAATTGTCTCGAGGAGATCTGCGGGTCATGCGCCATGAGAATTAACGGAAAGGCGCGGATGGCATGCTCGTCGCTGGTGGACAATCTGGAGCAGCCCATCAAGCTTGAGCCGCTGTCGAAGTTTCCGCTGGTGAGAGACCTGCAGGTGGACCGAGCGGTATTGTTTGAGAACCTGAAGGCGGTGAAGGCGTGGGTGCCGATTGACGGAACCTACGACCTGGGCTCGGGGCCGCGCGTGTTTCCGCAGCAACAGGAAGTTAATTACCCGCTGTCGAACTGCATCTCCTGCACCTGCTGCATGGAGGTGTGCCCGCAGTTCAACGAGGCGACTGGCTTTGTGGGGGCGGCGACCATCGCGCAGGTGAAGCTGTTCAACAATCATCCCACGGGCAAGGTGCTCAAGGAAGAACGGCTGCGCGCGCTTGCCGGCGACGGCGGAATCCAGGAGTGCGGTTACGCTCAAAACTGCGTGGAGGTTTGCCCCAAGTCGATTCCGCTCACCGACGCTATCAGCGATGTGGGGCGCGATGTGCTGCTGCAGCAGGCCAAGGATTTGCTCCGCAGCTGATCCTTCATCGGGGGAAAAGGAGCGCCCGATTCCGGCTAGCGGAATCGGGCGCTTTGTTATCCGGCGGGGTATCCGCGCTCAGAACTTCACCATCAGGTCGATGTCGATATATTGCTCGTCGCGGCGGAGGTCGGGGAACCAGACGCCGCCGTGACCCGGGTAATTGATTGTTGCGTTCGCATTGCAGAACGCCTGGCTGCTGTTCAGCACCGTCGTGGCCGCTGATCCGTCCATGCAGGCGAAGTCAGTGGGAGAGCCGTTGTTCGCACCATAAGTTGCGCCAGCATAAGCGGGAGGAGTCATGCCACCGCGCCCATTCCAATAGGGCACGCTCGAGTGCCGGTAGCCGTACTCCCAGCGCCACGTCAACCACTGCACCGGCATATAGTCATAGGTCACGGTGCCGTCCCACGCCTTGAACGAGTCGCCGGGGTTGCCGGTAAAGTAAGGCGTGTTGATGGCGGCCGACGACGCTGTCTCGCCATTGATGGGCGGTAGCAGCACAAGGTACCTACCGGGGTTATTGATCTGGCCGCCGCCAATGGTGAGGCCATGAAGGTCTTGTTTGAACCACGCGCGGTCGTAAATCATGTAGCCGATGAAACTCTGCTTTGGGCCTCTTGCAGAGCCCAACCTGCCGCCATGACACTGTACGCCGCTTCCAAACTCGCAGCCCAGGTCGCCGGTAAAGCTGAACGCCATTCTATCCAGTGTTTTTGCGGGCTTGTCGTAATACTTTACCTCCAGGCTGTTGTCGGTGTGAACGCGCTCGCGGCCGGGAACGCCAAGATCGTCGTTGCCCAGGCCATAGTTATTGGTGATCACGTTCAACCATGGGTAGGGCGTCCACTTGAGCTGACCACCCAGCCCCTTGCGCGAGTTCGACGAGCCGTAGGACTGCCAGCCGTTGATGATCCACGGCTCGATCTTCAGGTGCTCGGTGGGGAAGACCTGAATGCGGACGCCCTCAAAGAACCAGGGGGTATTGGAAGAGACATAAGATGGTTGATAGGCCCAGTTATCGTAGTTATAGTAACTGAACAGTCCTATGTAAGACATGAAGATACCGGCGTCTAGGTTGATGCCATGCAGGACGCTCGGGATCTGGTAGCCTGCATAAGCTTCGGATAGATATCGATCCGCGTTTGCGATGTCCCATTGCCCCTTCGAGTAACTGGGATCGTTGCGAACGGTCGCCGTGGAGTACATCCCGAACTGCGTCATGAAGCGAGCATGCGCGTGATCGAGATGGAAGTCGCCGCCGAGGCCAAGCTGTTCCAGTTGAACCTCGTTGGCGCGAAAGAGCTCGCTGGAGCCGCTCATGGTATTGTCCGCCGGCCGGTTGAAGTCGTAGTTATAGGTGAGGTCGGCGCGAATCTCGGGAGTGAAGAATTTTGAGTCGAAGGCCACGTCTTTGTTGCGGGGGGTTCCGTTGAGCCAGGTCCAGTCCCAGTCGGAGTAGGCCTGGGCGTGCGGATCGGGTGGCGGGGGCGTGGTTGGAGCTGCTTGGGGTTGCACCGAGGCGGCACCCGTCATCGCGGAGTTGGCGGTCGACACCGTCGCCAGAGAAGCACTTCCCGGAGCCTGCACGACCCCGGTCTTGCCCACCAGAGCCGTTTCGGCGGCCTTCAGCGCAGAGGTGTAGCTGCTGTCAGAGAGCATGGCCGCGCGATCCTGCTTCACTTCAGTTTCCAACTGCTCAATGCGCTTCTTGAGTGCCTCAATGTCCTCGACGACGCCTTGATCGGCGGCCGGTGTGGCGGCGCTCGAAGCGGAGTGGGACACATTTGGGACAGATGCCGAGGCAACAGGCTGCTCGGCCAGCGCCACAGATGTGGTTTGTGACTGGATCGCGGTTTGAGGCGGGTTCGCCGCCTGGCCCCTCGCCTGAAGAAGACCGGCGGCGGGGAATGTGAGTATTGAAAATGGGACGGCCATCCAGAAGAGCACTTTCATATCACCTCGCGTGAACGCAGAACTGACTCATCCCATCTGGACCCTCGCCAGATCAGGAGTTAGGTCATTTCGTCAGATTTCACGCGATTGCTGGTAAAGCCCCCGCAAGCGGTTCGTAAGGTATTCATAAGCGGAGGACGTGGACTGGCTGAACGCACGGCGAGTTTATAACGGGTTCTTTAGAGCGCCGAAATCCAGTTCTGCAGCACCGCCGGCATGCAGCCCATCACCAGTACAGCAGCAGCGATGAGCGCCAGCACCAGGGCGGTGACCGGATGCACATCGATGCAACAGGCATCCGGCGGAGCGTCCATCACGTAGGCGCGCTTGAGCACTTGAAGGTAGTAATAGAGCGACACGGCGCTCATGCCCACAGCTAGCGCTACAAGCATGAACGGAACCACGCCGGCATTGACGGAGAGAACCGCGGCGAAAAGATTGAACTTGGCCCAGAAGCCCACCAGCGGCGGGATGCCGGCAAGCGAGAGCAGCAGAATCAGCAGCACCGCGGCAAGCAGCGGGTTGCGCTTATGCAATCCAAGAAACGAGTCCAGGTTATCGCTGCCCGTAGCGCGTTCCACCACGCCGACCACTCCGAAAGCGCCGATCGTAGTCAGCCCGTAGGTCAGAATGTAGTAGAGGACGGCCTCATTACTGCGCGGCGATTGCGTCGGATACGCCAGCGCGAGCAGCATGTAGCCCGCGTGTGCGATAGCCGAATAAGCCAGCAACCGGCGAACACTCACCTGCGCCAGCGCGGCCAGATTTCCCACCAGCATCGACGCGGCAGCCAGAACGGCCAGCAGGATCGACCACGGTCCCGCGAGTCCAATGTACTTCGGCATCGGCCCGCTGTGGATCGTCACGAACCCGTACCGCAGCATTTGGCTCTCACTAAAGGGATGCAGAATGGTCGTGCCGATGCCGATGAGCAGCGCAAAGCTGGCCACCTTCGATACCGATGAGATGAACGCAGCCGCCGGAGCGGGAGCGCCCTCGTAGGCATCGGGCGCCCAAAGATGGAACGGCACCGCAGCCACCTTGAAACCGAGGCCAGCGACAATCAACACCAGCGCCACGTAAAACAGCGGGCTGCCGGAGCCGAAGGAGATGATGGAACCGATCACCACCTGGTGCAGGTTGGTCGATCCGGTAAGCCCGTAGAGATAGCTGAACCCGAACAGAAGGAACGCCGCGGACATGCCGCCGAAGAGGTAATACTTCAAGGCGGCTTCGGCGCTCCTACCAGAGCTCTTTGCAAACGCAGTGAGTATGTAAAGACCGAGCGAGAGCAGCTCGAGTCCTATGAAGATGACCAGAAGGTCCTGCGCGCCGGCAATGATGAGGCCGCCCGTGGCCGACATGAGCGCAACTGCAACGTACTCGCCTGCATGCCGTGTGAAACGCGCGTCGATCAGCAGCAGCAGCGAAATCGCGGTGAGGAGGAGGATGCCGCCCTGGGCCGCGGCGATAAGGCCGCCGGTGGCGAGCAGGATTGTGTCCTCCGTCCCGGCGGTGCTGAAAGTAAGAGTTCCTTGGCCCATCAGCGTACCCAGAGCAGCCGCGCAGGCCACGATGCCGAGCACCGAAGCCACCGCCGTGCGCGCCTTTAATGCCGATTTGCGCAGGAACGCGAGATCGACGACAAGCACCAGCAGCGCCGCCACTTCAAGTACAGTTTCGGGAAGCGTGATGCGGAAGAGATCGGCGTAGTTCATTGAACTCCTCCGGCAAGCAGGGCTTTCACGGCGGGCTCGATGCTGTCGAGCAGTATGCGCGGATACAGACCGACACAGAGGCTGGCCCCGACCAGCAAGGAGAAGCCCGCGATCTCCGGCCAGGTAATGGCGGCGAGTTCGTGCCCGTGCTCATGCAGGTGCGGCGCCGGCGGTGCGTCGGAGAAGAAAGCCTTCTGCAGCGCGCGCCACGTGTAGGCCACCCCAATCACAATGCCCACGCCGGCAGCGCCGGTCCACCAGGGATTGGCGCGCCAGGAGCCGACCAGAACCTGCAACTCCGCCACGAAGCCGGAGAAGCCGGGCAGCCCCATCGACGCCATGCCCGCAATGACGAAAGCCCACGCAGCAAACGGCAGGCGTTTGGACAGGTGCATGTGCTCGAGATCGGCAAACTGACGTGTGTGCGTGCGGTCGTAGACCATCCGGCCGACGATGGCAAAGAGCAACCCGGCGAGGATGCCGTGCGAGAACATCTGCAGCACCGCACCGGTGACGCCGATCTGGTTCAGCGTCATGAGTCCGAGAAGTACGAAGCCCATGTGGCTCACAGACGAATAACCAATGACGAACTTGAAATCGGTCTGCACCAGGGCCACCAGTGCGCCGTAGATGATGCCGACGAGGGCGAGTATCGCGAAGACGTCGCGCCACGACCCGACGCCGGCGAGGGAGAATCCCCACGGATCCATGCCGCGCGGAAACAGCGCCATGGCCACGCGCAGGCAGCCGTATGCGCCCAGCTTCATCACCACGCCCGCCAGCAGCATGGACGCTGCCGTTGGCGCGGCCACGTGGCCGGTGGGCGCCCAGGTGTGGAACGGCCACATGCCGGCCAGAATTGCAAAGCCCACAAACGTTAGCGGAAATGCCCACATCTGGAAGTGCGGCGAAAGGCCGGCGTGCGCCAGCGCGTCCAGCGTCGTGGAGTGGCTGCCTGATGTTGCATAAGCGGCCAGCATCCCGCTCAGCACCATGGCCGAACCTACAAAAGAGTAGAGCGCCAGCTTCATGGCTGCGTATTCGCGCCGCGTGGAACCCCAGATGGCAATGAGGAAGTACTTGGGAACGATGGCGATCTCATAGAAGACGAAGAGCAGGAAAAGATCGAAGCTGAGGAAGACGCCGTAAACGCCGCCGATGAGCGCGAGGAAGAAGGCGAAGAATTCGTTGGTGCGCAGTTCGATATTCCAGCTGAACAGCACGCCGGCCACAGCGGCCAGGCCGGTAAGCAGCACCAGCACGCGGCTGATGCCGTCGGCTGCCAACATGAAGTGAATGCCCATCGACGGCACCCACAGTACGTCGACGAGAACTGTGCGGACAGGCTGGTGTGGGCCCATGCCGGCGGCGAAGCCCGCCACTGCGATGGCGAAGCCTGTCAGCGCGAAGACCAGCGCCAGTCCGCGCGCCAGCGCCGGCCTGCCCTTGGGCAGAAGCGCTTCCATCACCGCGCCGGCAAACGAGAGATAGATCGTCCACGCTAACATCTAAAATCTCCAGTGCGCCAGCAGGTACGCCACGGTGGGGTTCACGCTGTCCGTTATGAGTTGCGGCACCAGGCCAATAAGGATCATGAGTGCGATGACGGGCGCCATGGCGAGGCGCTCGCTCGGATGCATATCCGGGAATGCGGCCCAGCGCTCGGGCACGGGGCCGGTGAATACCTTTTGAATTACGGTGAGGATCACGGCAGCGGTGACCAGCAGCCCGAGCACCGATACCGTCGCGGATATCCACGCTAGCGGAAAGACTCCGCGGAAGATGAGGAACTCGCCGACAAAGCCGTTAAGCCCGGGCAGGCCGAGCGAGGAGAACAGCGCAAATCCCATCAGGCCGGCGAAGATCGGCGCTGGCTTGCGCAGGCCGCCGAAGTCGTCGATGCCGCGGTCGCCGCCGCTGCGCTCCTGCAGCATGGCGATGAACCAGAAGAGCGCGGCCGCGGTAATGCCGTGATTGAACATCTGCAGGATGACGCCGTTGAGCGCGGCGGCCTGGCTGGTCTCGATGGCCGCGCCGGTGGCCGGAATGGCGACCGCAAAGATGGCGAGTTGACAGTAGCCGAGGTGGTTCACGGAGGAGTACGCAAAGACGCGCTTCAGGTCCTTCTGTGCGGCGGCGGCCCACGCGCCCATCACCACGGTAACAACGGCCAGCACCAGCAGTGGCGTGCGCATGGCGGCGATCTGCGGGCCAAACAACGGCAGCGCGATGCGCAACAATCCGTAGACTCCCATCTTCGACATCGCACCCGTCAGGAGCATCGTCACCGGCGACGGCGCCTCGCTGTACGCGGCGGGCAGCCAGGTGTGGAACGGCATCAGCGGCACTTTTACCGCGAACCCGGCCAGCACGCCGATCGCGAGCCACAGCATGACATGCGGCCCAAGATGCGCAGCGACCATCTGCTCCAGTTCACCGGTCGCGGCCAGCAGCGAGAGATGCGTGAAGTCCATGCTGCCAGTGGCCAGGAAAACCGCAAGGAACGCGAGCAGCAGGCCTACTGATCCCGCCATGGTGTAAACAAAAAACTGCGTCGCCGCCGGCCCGCGCTTGGGGCCGCCCCACAACTTGATCAGGAAGAAGGCGGGGATGAGGCTGAGCTCCCAGTACAGAAACCAGTGGTAGAAGTTTAGCGCGGTGAACGTGCCGAAGAGACCAGCCTCGAGGAAAAGCACAAGGCCAAAGTAGAGCCCCGGCTGGCGATGCACCCGGTGTGCGGCGTCAATGGACATCAGCGTGACTACCGCGGACAGCACCAGCATCAGCGCGCCGAGGCCGTCCACACCCAGGTGGTAGTCGATGCCGAGCGACGCGGCCCAGGGATGTTGTTCCACCATGCCCATGCTTCCATTGGCGGGGATGTGCGTCCACACCAGGAGCGAGAGAGCAAGGGACGCGAGCGTGGTGATCATGGCCACACCGCGTGCATGACGCCCGGTGAACAGCGCGACGATGGCGCCAACAACTGGCAGCGCGGTCAGCAACGTGAGTATCGGATATCCGTTCATCCGCGGCTGCTCCAGATCAGGATTGCGGCAAGCACAACCACACCGAGAGCCAGCAGCCGCAGATACGCCTGCACGCGGCCTGACTCGACGCGCGACATCAGCCCGCCGCCCACCGAGAGTTCCTCGCAGCCCTTGTCGAATGCGCCATCCACAAAGTTCATGTCGAGAAAGCGATTGAAACGCGCCCACAAGCCAAACAGGCCTGTGACCGCGGCGACGATGCCGCCCCAGACGCGACGGTCGAGCCAGTCGGCCACGCGTGCCCACCACCAGTAGAAGGCGATCACGGTGGCGCCGTATAGCTCATCCACATACATTCGATGATGCAGTGCGCGCCACACCGGCGGCATCGCCGTCTCCAGCGTATCGGGCTCTTCGGCTCGCGGCGACCTGCGGCCGTAGAGCATCCACCCGAGTGCCAGGCCGAGGAACACCACGAGCGTCGAAGTGGCCATCAGCGTGAACAGTCCCGGCTCGCGAAACGCGGCCAGACCGCCGAACGCCGCCGGATAATCCGTGAGGAAGCTGCGGAACCACGGCCAGGCCGGCGTGCCCACCACGCCCAGCGCAATGGCGAAGAACGCCAGCACCGCCAGCGGCACGGTCATCACGCGCGAGCTCTCATGTGCGTGCCCGTGCCCGCGATACTTGCCAAAAAACACGTAACTCACCTGGCGCGTCATGTAGAACGCCGTAAGCAGCGCGCCAAACACCAGCATGAAATACGGCCCCTGCCCCGCGTGCCATTTGTGCGCCGACTCCAGAATTGCGTCCTTGCTCCAGAAGCCGGAAAAAAACAGCGGGAAACCGCACAGCGCCAGCATACCGATCGCATAAGTCACAAAGGTTACCGGCATGACTTTGCGCAGCCCGCCCATGCGGCGCACGTCTTGCTCCTCGTGGCATCCGTGAATCACCGAGCCCGCGCCCATGAACAGCAGCGCCTTGAAGAAAGCGTGCGTGATCAGGTGGAACATGCCCACAGCTACGCCGCCCAGGCCAAGCCCAGCCATCATGTATCCGAGTTGCGACACCGTGGAGTAAGCGAGGGTCCGCTTGATGTCGTTCTGCGCCACCGCGATCAGCGCGGCAAACACCGCCGTCGACGCGCCCACCCACGTCACCACGGTCAGCGCCGTCGTGGTGCCTCCGGGCAGAATGCCCGCGGCCATCAGAGGATACACGCGCGCAATCAGGTACACGCCCGCGGCAACCATGGTGGCCGCATGAATCAGGGCGGAGACCGGCGTCGGACCCTCCATCGCGTCCGGCAGCCACACGTGCAGCGGAAGCTGGCCGCTCTTGCCGGCCGCGCCGGCGAAGATCAACAGGCCAATGGCTCCGGCGGCGCTCAAGCCAAGCGCCGCAGGCGACTGCAGAAGAATGCCCAGCGCCAGCGGCTCCAGGTTGCCAGCGCCCTGGTGATAGAACAGCAGCGTACCGGTCTGCGCAAACAGCCACACAATACCCAGCAGGAAAAAAATGTCACCAACGCGCGTGGTGAGGAAGGCCTTCTTCGCTGCCGCGGCCGCCGACGGCTTCTGGTACCAGAAACCAATCAGCAAATACGAGGTGAGGCCGACAATCTCCCAACACATGAAGAGCAGCAGCAGGCTGTTGGCGATCACCACGCCCAGCATGGCTCCGGCGAACAAGGACAGGAAGCAGAAGAACCGCGTGTAATTCTCGTCGCGCGCCATGTAGCCGGTGGAGTAAATGAAGATGAGCAGCCCCACCAGCGTCACCATCACCAGCATCACCGCGGCCAGCGGATCGAGAACCCAGCCCAGATCGACCGCCGAAGTCCCGAACGTCAGCCAGACAAAGTTCACCGTCTCGCGAACCGCGTGCCCGGTCATCCATCCTGAAAGCACGTGCGCGAACGCCGCCAGAGCCAGCACCAGCGAAAACCCGAGCGATCCGATCGACAGCGTGGACGCGAGCTTGCGCCGCGGCTGCTTCATCAGCGCGATCGCGCCCGAGGCGACGATGGGCACCGCGGGAATCAGCCAGAGGATGCGGGCAATTCCGGACGCAGCGGTTTGTGGAGCAAACTGAAGTGCCTCTTGCATCAGCGGCTCACCCTTTCATCCTTGTTATCTGGTCCAGATCGGCAGTGCGCGCATGCCGGTATATAGAGATCACCAGGCCCAGCCCCACCGCGGCTTCTGCCGCCGCCACCGCGATCGAGAACACGGCGAACATCATTCCCGTCAGCGCCTCCGGGTGCGGCCCGTAGCGCCAGAAAGCCACCAGGTTAAGATTGGCCGCGTTCAGCATCAGTTCAATCCCGATCAGCCCCAGGATGGCATTGCGCCGCGTCAGCGCCCCGGCAAGCC
>VFSW01006224.1_pt1 | contig 17579 bp, 12 predicted proteins | sample 5358111 | NCBI WGS metagenome assembly VFSW01 (sample SAMN11554181, study PRJNA540505) | mine drainage metagenome | isolation source: sediment from site ElyBrook_90M | place: USA: Ely Copper Mine, Vershire, VT | collected 2017
GGATGACCCCGAGGATGAGCAGCGGTTGACGGTGTCCCACGAGACTGCCCATTTCCTGCTGCACTATCTCGCGCTGCGCGCGGCAGCGCTCGCAGGCCTCGGAAGCCAGGTGATCGCGGTCCTCGATCGAACGCGATCGCCTACGCCCGCGGAACTCTTCTCGTCGGCGCTCCGCAATCTGCCATTGGCCCCCTTCCGACACACCATGGTCCGCGGCGCCGAACGCCCCCGCGGGCGCGTCGCGACCATGGAAGCCGAGGCGGATGATTTGGCGATCGAGCTCCTCGCGCCCTGGCATCTCGTTCGGGCTCTGGAGGCTCCGGACGCGGAGACCATTGCCTCGCGGTTCGGCCTGCCGCCGGCGGTGGCAGCGCGACTGGCCGCCCTGGCAATCGGCTCAAACACTGAAGTTGGTGTCACCAGCCTCTTTGGGATTCGGTAATCGCTCATGTCGAACTTTACGCATCCCGGTCGAATGATCTGGAAGACATCGCGCCCAAGGAACCATGGCAACCTCGACGGCTGACACTGAAGTGCTCCCCCCGGATGGCAAGACGTTCGAGTCTGCCGGCATCGTGGTGGCCTCTACCGCGCCCGACGGATCTTCGGCTGTCTTCGTGGCAGGACGCGAGAAACAGGCACCCGATAACGCATCTGAAGACACCGAGTACGACCAGACCCTCGCGCGCGAATTCGCCGCTGCCCTGGATCTCTCGACATGGACTCCCGGAGAGAGGCTGAGTGAGCTGAGCGCGCGGCTCGAACGGGACGTGGCCCTCGCCGCCCGCCACGAAGGCGAGATGGGCCCGAAGGTCATCTCGGTACTCAAGGAAACCCTGCAGTCAGCACCGGATCGCTCGCGGGAATCGGGACTCTATGACTTGACCCCGGACGTGATTACCGCCGCCTGCCGCAATGTCCTCTTCAACGGAAACGTCGAGGCCTGTGACGGCACGCGCATCGTCGTGAACACCCTCCCAGTGACCGTCGTGCAGATCGGTATCTGCCTCACCTCGTACCTGGGCACAGGCGACGGGGGCTCAATCGTGCATCGGCTCTATCGCCATGACATCACGCGCCCGAACAACGACGTGGAGCAGCAGGTGCGGGACTTCATCAGCCAGCGCGCTCGCCGCAAGCGGCGCTCCCGCGACGCCTCGGATGATGACTCAATGCCACTCAGCGATCTCCTGTGTCGCGCGCTGATGATTTATGGTGAGCGGGCCATGCTCGCCGATCGCTCGGATCGGGTGTGGCGGCTCGGTCACGGCAGCCCCATGCCGCATGAGATGCTGGTGGGTTCCGGCCGCGAGGAGCTGACCTGGGCGAGCCTCACCGTGTTGCGTGGTCTTCTTGCGGGGCACAAGAGATTCATCTTCGTGCCGAGCGAGATCAGCGACCACGCGGTGCTGACCATCGCCAACTCGCTCACGCCGCTGCAGTACGCCGTGCTGCGCAATACCCGGGATATCATCGAGGGCTACATCAGCAATAGCAGTTATGAGCGGCCCCACTACAAGGCAAAGGGCATCTACCAGGCGCTGCGTGCGTTCCAGGAGGATGTCGGCTCAAAGGTGGTGCTATGCGTCTACCGCACGTCCTGGTTCAGCCCAGGCGGGGTCTTCTATGCGCACGAGGATCACGTACACGCCGCAGCTCAAATCGTCATGGCAGACAGTGCGCTGCAGGAGCATCGCGGCTTCCCCAATCTGATCGACATCGCCGACCGGATGTGCCGGGGCATGTTCGATTCGGGCGGCGTAGCCGCGCAGGTTCACGCGGTGCTCGCGCGCAGCGGGGCCCCGTTCCGCTACTTCAACGAGCGATTCTCACGGAGCTGATCGATTCTTGATGGAGTATGCCGAAATGAACGCCGATAAGATTGCCGCCGCGGCCGCGGAGCTCGAGCAAACCGGCCGGGAACATGGCGGGCCTTACGAGCAGCCGGAACTCTACCGTGGTTCCTGTGCCCGCACGATGTTCGACCGGCCGGGTGCCGAAGACGGCACGGTCACGATCCTGGTTCCGGAAGACAATGTCGGCGGCCTGACGCTGAACGCATTTGTGCGCATCCCGAGCATCCACCCCCGAACCGGTCAGATCGAGGCCGAGTATCTGGGCGTAGTCGCTTCCGGGCCATTCGCCGAGCCCGATGCACTCAGTGCGACGGCACCGACGCTCGTCGTAGCGGCCGTGCATGGGGCAGTGCTGACACCCAAATACCACGGGCTTGCACAGGTCCAGGTATTCGCAGAGCGCGTCGACGGATCGCTCATACCGCCGCTCCGCCGTCCCTGCCCCAACAGCCCGGTTTTCCTGCTGGGCGAAGCGGATGTGGCGCATGTCCTCGGACTCGACGTTCCTACCGCCGACGGCCCGATCCTGCTCGGCTTGATGGACGGCCCGCACCAGCTCCCGGTTGCGATACCGGCAGCACGGAAGTCGGTGCTCTACAAACATCTCGCCATCCTCGGCACGACCGGCGGCGGAAAGAGCACTACCGTGTCCGGGAGCGTCGGCGCGCTCGCGGCACAGGGCAACGCTGTGGTGCTCTTCGACATCGAGGGCGAGTACACGACCATCAACCAGCCGGCCGTCGCTCCGCCCATGCTGGCGGCCCTGGCCCGGCGCGGGCTGGCGTCGCGCGGTACCGAGCGCACGCGTCTCTTCGTGCTCGCGGACCGACAGCCGGCCAACCCCGCTCACCCGGACATCCACCGCTTCAAAATTGCCTTTTCCGATCTGTCGCCCTATGTGCTGACGGAGATTCTGGACCTGAGCGAGCCGCAGGAACGTCGCCTCCTTGACGCGTATGAGACCTGCCGCATCGTGATGGAAAAGCTCAGGATCTTCCCGGCCAATCAGGACGAGCAGCAGCAAGCCGCTGAGATCGACGAGCTCGAGTCGGGCTGGCCGCGCATGACACTGCGCATGATGATTGATGTCGTCAGCGCCGCGATCAGCAACATCAATAAGACGACGGATGACTACCAGCCTAGCTCGCCCCAATTTCGGGGTCAGAAAGACCAGCTGCTGGCGACCCTCCATCAGCGCAATCTCGAAAAGGACGTGCGCTCGTGGCTCGCTATCGCGAAGCGTCTCTGGCGCATGCACAAGTCGGGCGTCTTCGGCACGGAGCCGCGCGAACTCATCAACGCCCGTGAGATGCTGGAGCCCGGCCGGATTTCGATCGTCGATCTCAGCGACATGGACGCGCCCTACCTGCGGAATCTGGTGATTGCCCAGATGCTGCGCATGCTGCAGCTCGAGCAGGACGAGCGCTACCGACAGTTCGAGGAGGCGCAGCGCGCGGGCCTACAAACCCCCGCTCCGACGCGAGCCAATATCTTCATCGAGGAGGCGCACGAGTTTCTCTCGGCCCAGCGCGTTAAGCAGATGCCGAACCTGTTCGACCAAGTTGCACGACTCGCCCGGCGCGGTCGCAAGCGGTACATGGGGCTCGTGTTCGTGACACAGCTCCCGAGCCATCTCCCCGACGAAGTCTTCGGGCTCATCAACAACTGGATTCTGCACAAGCTGACCGACACTAACGTCATTCAACGGCTGCGCAAGGTGGTACCCATGGTGACTGATGCCGTGTGGGCGTCGCTCCCCAACCTGGCGCCAGGACAAGCAGTCTGCTCCTTCACGCACTTGGCGCGGCCGGTGCTGGTCACGGTCGACCCGTCACCCTGTAGACTGCGGATGGTGGATTGAAGCCTCGCGTCTCGCGGCGGCGGGTACGAGATCAGTGCTCCGTGCTCCGCATATAACCGGAGGATATTGCATGCCTATCGCGAGTGGTCGCATTGACGACTAGCAGGATTGACCTGCTCCGACATCAACTGGATTGCCCGCGACCCGACTTGCTGAGAATCAAATTGTCCTCCAACCGCATTGGAGACTGTCTGTCATGCCATTACGCGACATAGCGATTCCGGTGCACGACCCCACTATTGCTGTCAAACTTGTGTATCTCGGCGATCAGGGCGATGGTCGCGGGCTCTTATATCTTCAAAGCGTCCGCAGCGGCGTTTTGAAAATACAGTCCAGAACGGGCAATCCCGAGGACGCGCCCCTCGCACAGCTTTATCGCGGCTTCCTCCCAATGCTTCCCGGGCAACTTAGTTCACAAGTATCTGGTCCGGTGGCCGCGATCGTTTGCCCACCAACCGATTTTCCCGAGCATGCCCAACCATACAAAGCCGAACTTCAGAGAACGTTTGATGACGCGGTTGATCTCACGTCACGATTTCAGCGATCTGGTGCGGTGCGGTCAAGAGACGGGGTACCGTTCGAAGCAGTCCTGAAGGAATTGATCTATGATAGCAAGGGCGACGAGGCCACGTTCCGCACACTGCTGATCGTTGACGATGTCTTCGGCCGTGGTGTCACGGCGGCGTCCATTACCCAGCATCTGCGCCGCGCCGGCCTTTCGGCAGACGCAGCCATCACAGTCGCTGTTCCCCTATGGGTAACCTCGGAGTTTGATAAGGCGGAGAAGGTGCGGGCAGAACGGGCCGCTGCCGCACGGAACGACTCGGACGCTCCCTCCCCGGCTGACCGATAATGTCTTCGGCAAGCCGTTGCCGGCCGCAACTAGCTCACCTCGGAGGTACCTGTCCCGCACGAACCCTCACGCTGCGGACGAAACAACTTGCTTATCGAGAACAGCTTGGAGCTCGTGCGCCCCAAAGCACAGCTCGTACCGCCAGCGACCGAACCGTCCCTCGTTGTTCACGGCACGGCACCAACGCTCGGCCGCAGCCTTCTTGAGGTCTGCATCTCCCGCCTGCCCCTTGATCTCGATAAGTAGCCTCCGGCCATCAGTGAGCTCAACGAGGAAGTCCGGAAAGTATTTGCGCCCGACCCCGTCCTTGCGGTACGGCACAGCGAGTGCGAGCCGATCGTTCTTCACCCAGGCGCGCACCGAATCGTGGGCATCGAGCAGCTCCGCCGCCTGCCTCTCCCAGTCGGAATCGAATACCGCGGCGTTCAAGTGGCACTTCTTCGCGTCGTACAACGTCTTGCCGGTGTAGTAGTCCACCGTCCGCGTCGAGCGCAGCCCCGCGGCGCCGGACGGGACGACGGGCCGTTCCTGGCTCTCCCCGCCCCGGTCCACCACCTCCATCGCATTCATCAGCATCGCGACGGCTTGGCCGAAGTAGGGATTGATGCCCACATCCTGGCGGGTGCGCGAGCCGACCAGCTCCACACGCTCTTCCAGGAATCGGTTCGCGACCTCGAGCATCTGCGGGAAGAGCCGGTGCACGGGTATTCCGTCCCCCCGCTCTTCGATCCACTTTTTCGTTAGTACGCGCGCGAGCAAGAACGCAATCTGCTGCACGCGCATGCCGCGCCGCCAGGCTTCGAGGTTCACGCGCACCCCCGCACCAGGGCCGTGCATCGCGAGCGTTCCGTCGTAGGCGGCCAATCCCTTCATCAATACATCATCCGGTACCTCGCGGGAGTCGAGGACCAGCTGCCCGATCCGATCCCAGTTGGCCTTCACGCTCACGATGCCCGGATCCTGATACCTCTCCACGACAGGAAAGTCGAGTTCGTAGGCGGCTTTCTCAGCATCCGCATACACATGATGGATCTTCGGAGTCGGCTGCGGTGTCGCCCCCGGCTTCGCCTTGAACGGGATAAGCTCGAAGGGCACCCCGAAGATCTGCGCCGCCTCCTCGGCGAAGTGTCCGGTCGCCGGATCGACGGTGTAGGAGGTGCGGCGCAACGCGCGTCCCACGACCTGCTCGCAGAGCAGCTGTGAGCCAAAGGGCCGCAATCCCACCACATGCGTGACCGTCGTCGCATCCCACCCTTCCGACAGCATCGCGACGGAGATGATGCAGCGCACATCCCGGCCCGGCGGCACCTCGGGATTGATCCTGCGGCGCGTCTCATCGCTCTCATCCACCTTGCGATTATTGCGCTCGACGAGCTGCGCGTACTCTTCGGGCACCTTTCCGCCCGGCCAGCGCGTCTTCCCGATCGTCTCGAGAACGAAGCGTAACCGGCGCGTCTCATCCTCCCCTCGTCCCGCCGCAATGTCCTCGCCAACCTTGCTGTCGATGCGTACGGTGTACTCGAGGCCGTCCTTACCAAGGAACTCGGGAATCCCGGCGCCGTACTGAGCATCGCCCTCCGCGAGCCACGCGTAGAGTGCCCGGGCAATGACGGTGTCCCGGCACACGATAATGAACACCGGCGGGACATCTTCCTGGCGGGTTCCTGCTCCGTGGTCCGCCTTCCACTTCTGGAATGTGGTGCGCCAGCTTTCAGCGAGTGTCACAATTGGCGCGGTGGCGTAGCGCATCACCTCCGTCACGGTGACCGGTCCGATCACACCGTCCGCCTGCGCCCGGCGCCGCACCCACCGCCACACGTTAAAGTACGGCGGTACTTGCGTATCGCCGTCTTCCTGAGTGGGCAGCTGCGGCACTTTCACGAGCCCGGCCTCGATTGCCTCGAGCAAACTGAAGTCCGACACTATCCAAGGAAAGGGTTTCCCGACCTCATTGCCGCTGCCCTGGATGTAGAATGGCGTCGCCGAGAGATCTACGCACAAGCGGATGCCGCGGCCACGGCCGCCCAGAAATCTGTTAATCCGGTCGAGGCCTTCGATCCACACCGTGGCCTCGCGGGCATTTACCACCGAGAGCTCGTCCTCTGCGCCCTCTTCCCCGCCCTCCTCCGCAGTCACAGCACCACGCCGGTAGGCATGGTGCGCCTCATCGTTCATGACGAGGATTGCAGAGCTGCGACCCTTGCGGCCGCCCAGCACACGCTTGACGAACGCGCCATCGCTCTCGAGGTACTCGGTGTCGCGGACCACATAGGCCTTCGGCCTGCCGTCGGCCCGCTTCTCGATGCCCGAGATCGCAAATGCACCGAGCAGTGCCTGCCGCTCGATCTCCTCCGCGGGCATCGTCGCAGTCACCTTAATCGTGCGCAGCGTCTCGATCGCGACACCCCGCTTGACGACCCGCGCGGACTGACCGTTCACGTCCCGCACCGATTGACGCTCGAGTCCGTGCCAGTTCGTCACGAACACCTCGCCGCGGCGCAGATCGGGCATCAGGCGAGCCGGCACCAGTTCGCGGGTTCGGTACAGGGATGTCTCGTCACGCTCGGGTTTCAGCTCCTGCAGGCGGTCTCGGATCGTGATATTCGGGCACACGATCAGCACGGTGTCTGAATATTCGGAGGCCTGGGGATCTGCCACCTTGTTGAGAATCGACCAGGCCGCCAGCATGCCCATGACGGTCGTCTTGCCGGATCCCGTCGCCATCTTGAGGGCATAGCGCTGGAAGGCTTTGAACCCCGCCTCCCGCGCTGCGGCCCCGGGCTCATCAATCGGCGCCGACACGCCCTGGCGGAGGTCCAGGGGGCCTTCAACGAGGAAAAGGACCGTCTCCGCCGCCTCAAGCTGCGCATAGAAAAGCGGCTGCGTACGGTCTGGCGCGTGCCAGAGTTCGAGCAGTTCCCTCGTAACTTTCGTGGCACCCTCATAGCCGCGGGAGCGCCACTCGGCGAGCCGCTTGCGCAGCAGGTTCGCGATCTCGAGCGGGTATTCCTCGCCCACCGTCGCATCGTCGAACATCTCCTTCTGCTCGCGTGCTTTGCGGCCTCGGGCTGCGCGCTCTGGCACCCGTAGGAAGTAGCTCGCAGGACGACGCCCTGGCCGCTTCTCAGGCGGCAGTTCCTTCTGAACGAGCCAGTGGAACCTCGGCTCCTCATAGGGCGAGTTTTATGATCGGGTTCTCGACCGTCTTCATGCTCACGGCACATCCTTGACGCGCAGGAGTTCGTTCCCTCGGTCGTCGATGACTTTCACGGCGACCTTGCGCCGGCTGCCGGGCGCAAACGGTTCACTCACCGTTCCTGCAAGGTGCTCCCACACCGAATCATCGAAGTTCGCCTTCAGCGACTTCTGGAGGTTGTCCCAAGCGCTCGTCCTCGGGAAGAAGACCTGTGTCGCATAAAAGCACATGCCGTCGTAGTCGGTATCGAGCATCCAACAAGGAACTGCGTCGCCCTCCACGGATTCGGTTTCGAGCGACTCGGGATTAAACACGTCCAGTCCTTTGAGCTCCACCTCGTAGAGCGGTTCGCCTGCTGTTCCCATCTTCTTCGTCGCCCGCAGTTCGAAATCAGGCAATCCGGTGATGGAGAAGATCTCCGAGGCACGAGTCGTTTTGAGCAGGTCCGACATCGCGACGTCCGGCGTAACGGCAACGTACGTAGCTGGGATGCGCAGCTTGCGTGCGTCCTCAATCATCCGGCGCGCTTCCGGTTCGATGGCGAATGCGAAAAAGAAGATCTGGTCGTACTTAAGATACAGGGCCTCGCTAGCCGCGTCGTATACCACCCGCTGGCTGATCGCCCCGTCCTGAGGACCGAACACAATGGCGACACGTTTGGCGCCATCCTTTGCTTCGGCATGGAGGTTTTCGGCATCCGTAAGCCGCCGTATCAAACTGAGCTCTAGCGTGCGATTTCCATGCAGCCGCAAGGATTTCGACTGTCGCAGTACCTCAATCATCCGTTCGAGGTGGGTGCTCGCGTCAGTAACACCTTCTGGCGCCCCGACAGTTTGGACAGGTGCAAAAGTAGCTTCAACGACAAACGATCCAGCCACCCGCGTCACATCACCGAGTTCTTCCGGCCGATCAACCAGCACTTCCATCGCCGGCGGTTCGTCATTGGCAATGGACTTCAGCGTGATGTGCGGAACCAGGCCTCCGACTTCCTCCCCCTTTCGGTTCTGCTTGCGCTTGTAAACGAACCCACCGGACGGCCCGCTCTTGGGGTCCTTGAGTTCGTAATAGGGGAAGGTCGCCGTCAGCAGTCGTTGGCGTGCGAGTGCCAAGGGAACACGGGAGGTGTCGCACGTAATCCAGCGGCGACCCCACTGTTCAGCGACGTAGGCCGTGGTGCCGGAACCGCAGCTGGGGTCGAGAACGAGATCGCCGGGATCGGTGGTCATCTGGATGCATCGAGCAACCACTTTGGTTCCCGTTTGGACAACATAAAGTTTTTCATCCGTGAAGCTTCCTGTGCCTGTATCGTCCCAGAACGCTGCATACGGAGCGACATGAAAGTCGTCCACATACTGAACAAATCGAAGAGAATTCTTCGCTATAAAAATTCTCCCAGCTGCCACCAGGCGCCGCATACCCGCTTCCGTAGTTCTCCACCCACGAGGAAGCGGATTGTAGGTCTCGCCCTTGAATTTGAAGTCGTAAACGGTTGTTGGCTTCTGCGACGTCAGATCTGCGCGGGCAAACAATTTACCCTCTGGAAGGGGCTGTTTACCCTCTCGCTCAGCTGGGCTTAGCGCCCGTCGCTCCCCACTAGAGCAATCTATCCACGTAAAACTACCAACGCCCTCGGACAGATCGACCTTATTTCGGAAGACCTGACGAAACTTCAGTCGTTCTTTATTCTTTCCGAACCACACTAGAAAATCATTGTTCGTTGCCAGGCTCGACAACTTGGCGTCCGGACTATTAAGAGCACTTGTCTTAACAAAGGAGATTGTCCCGACGTGGTTTCCCTCTCCGAATACCTCTCCAATTATCTCTGTTACGTGGTGCAGGTTCTCTTCTGATATCTGCACGAACACGCTTCCGGTTTCGTGCAGCAGCTCTCTTGCAACATTCAATCGGTCCCGCAAGTACGTCAGATAGGAGTGCAGTCCCAGCTCCCACGTATCCCGATATGCCTTGACCATTTCGGGTTCGCGCGTCAGATCGGCATCCGCCCCATCTTTGACATCGCGCTTCCGCACGAACGGCTGGAAGTTCGATCCGAACTTCACTCCATATGGAGGATCGATATAGATCATCTGGACCTGTCCACCCAGGCCCTCGAATTCTAGGATCGAATTCATCACCTGCAGAGAATCACCTAGGATCATCCTGTTCTGCCACGGCCCCTGGTGTTCGTAAGCATCCAGCCGGTCGCCGACGTCCATGCCAACATCGCCAAACAAATCCAGCGACGTGCCCTTCGCTTTCCGGCTACGGATGCCATCTAGGATCGCTTTCGTCGAATGCCGCTCGTGCACGAACAGCGGCACGGTCGGTACTTTGATTTCGTGTCGTTCGGCCTTGCCGGCCCAGTTGAGGAACGGCTTTGAGATCTGCTTGAGAAAGGCAACTGCGTCGGCCGTAGAGGAGACGCTGACCCCTCCTCCTTTCCACTCCTGCCGTTTCGCGAATACCGCCTGCTCGCCCTCCTTCGCCGCGCGCTCGATGAGCTCGAGCAGCCACTCTCCGAGGGCGCGCTCGCGTTGCTCATCCCACGACAAAGCGGGATCGAGCGAGCTGTCGTAACGGTAGCTCTTGGCGGGCTTTTGGGCCTGAAACTGGTCCTGCACGCCGACATCGGGCCGCTGAACGGCGGGTTGGGTATGCCGGTAGGCCTGCGCCGGTCCGTCTTCAATCTGCGGGCCGACGGCATCGGTCGATGCTGGGGTCCGCTCGCGATCCTCAACCCTCCCTGCGAGTTGTGTCGTGTCCGCCAGCGGGTACTCGCGCTCCCTCCTGAGCAGAGCCTCAATAAGTTCGCTGCGCAGACCGCGCACGACGGCGCCCACCCGCTCCGCCACTTGGCGCACTTCCGCTTCGCTCAGGTACACGATGAGCTTTTCGGCCGTCGCCCGGTGGGCTCGGGACAGCTTCGCGGCCATCGCTTCGACCGATCGCTGGTCGACGTCCTCGACGTCGAACTCCTTGCAGATCATCTTGAGGTCATCACGACCGAGGACTTCGAGGATTGCGTGTTTGAGCTTCATGTCTTCCCTAAGCGGCGACCGCCGATGTGCATAGCTTGCAGTAGTCGCAGGCCTGGCAGGTTTTCTTTCTGGGCGCGGGCGCGAGCGTGTTCTTTCGCAGCGCATCCGCGGCTCGCCGCACGTTGCGCTGGACCTCCTCGAGGAACTCCTCCTGCACGGAGCGTATTTTGCGCTTCTGCTCATCGAGCTCGTAGATCTCGACGTAATCCGCATTGCGCCCGGTGAGCGTCTGGTAGCCAAGCGCGTAGATATGCAGCTGCGTCTCCGTCACCGTCTCGGCCTGCGCGCGTTCGTTAGACTTCAGGTCCACGATGGTCACTTCGTCCGTGTCCGTGCGGCGCACGAGATCGATCCGGCCCGCCACGGACACGCCATCGCCGAGGGAGATCTCGATGCCCTTCTCGGAGAACTCGAGTCGCCGCAGCTCGTCGGCATTCTTCCGGATGTACCCCTCGATCGCACGCCGAGCCGCGGCCTCGAGCTGCTCCCGCAGCTTCGGGTAGGCGTAAGGCGTGCGCAGGTGCGTGGCGACCAGCCGTTCCGCCTCCTCCGGAGACGGGATCTCCCCGCCGAGCGCGCGCTTGTGCACCTCGGCCAGTGCATCGTGCAGCGACTTGCCGAAGCCCAGGGCCTCATCCAGCGGCGCATTGAACCCATACAGGATGCGCAGCTTGAATTGGTACGGACACTCGAAAAAATATTTGAGATCCGAGAACGAGAGCGTCACGTTGGCCACGGAGGCCCTCGCGGCAGGCGGCAGATGCGGCCGGGCGGCGTAGTCCGGCGGGCGGCGTTTGACGAACTTGGATGCCAGCACGTCGGTGAAGAATTCGGACGGAGCCTGCGCGTTGCGGTTGCCATCCGTGGGCGCCCAGCTCATGTGCAGGTATTTCTGCGCCCGAGTCATCGCCACGTAGAAGAGCCGGCGCTCGTCGTCGATGCCACCTTTGTAGCGGATAGCGTTCTTAAAGGCGCTCTCGGGAATCAGATGCCATGCGGTCCGTCCCCCACCACCCTTGGTCGGGAACCGATTGCGCACGAGCTGCGGAATGAACACGGCCGGCCACTGCAAGCCCTTCGCCTGGTGCACGGTCATGATCCTCACGGCGTCGGGGCTCACATAGGCGTTCTCTTGCCAGCCCTCCGGGTAGGCACCCTCCGCGTGATATTTCAGGAAACCGGCAAAGCTCTTATATTTTTCGGTCGGATTTGAGTGAAAGTGAATGCTCTCGAAGTCCGAGATCAGTTGGCTGAACTGTCCAAGGTTGTAGAAGACTACCTCGCCGCGGCCTGCCGGCACCTGCTCCTCCCGCAGCTGCGCGGCCTCGAGGAACGCCATGAACTGCCGCTGAAGGTTATAGACCTTGAACTGCCCGATGTCCGCCCGCTTCATGTCCTCGCGTGCGCAGGAGGCCGCGGCAATGGCCTGTTCCAGGCTCTGTGCTGCGATCCCGAGGTCGGCTCTCTGCCAAGCCGCTCGCAGCGCGGGCGCATCGAGCTCCCCCGCGAGAAAGTAGAAAAGCTGTCGTGCCGCCTCTGCCTCGGCCTTGTCGAACAGATTGTCCATGCCCGTGATGACGTATGGGACCTTCGCCTCAGTGAGCGCGGCCATGATGGCCTTGCCGTCCCGGCGCACGCTTCTTAGCAAGATGGCGATATCCGACCAGGACAAGCCGCGCTCACCCGCATCCTCACGGATCGGCAGCCCCCGGAGCGCCTGACACTGCTTAGCGATGTAGTGGGCCTCCTCCTCGGGGCTCTCGAAGGGAAGGGCCACGATGTCGCCCGGCTCGTATGTTTGCGCTGCGGTCGACTGCATCTCCTTCGGCAGCCGGCGCAGGATCTTCCGTACGAAATCCCGCGCGAGCGAGATGATGCCTTCGCTTGAGCGGTAGTTGCTCTCCAATCGCAGCTGTCTCACGGCCGGATAGCGAGTCTCGAAATCGAGGATGTTCTGCACGTCACTGCTGCGCCACTGGTACAGAACCTGATCGTCATCGCCCACGACGCAGATTTGCGCGCCCAGGTCATGCAGCGCGCGCACGACTGCCTCCTGAATGGGATTTAGGTCCTGATACTCATCGACGATCACGTGCTTGACGCGCGAGGCCAGTCGGTCCCTCAAGGCGGTCAGGCTCCTCAGCGCCTGCACGGCCTCCTTGAGGATGGCCGAGTAATCGAGATACCCCTTCTCATGCAGCAGCTTCTCGTATGCCGGGAGCTGCTGCGCGACGGAACAGGTGGCGAGCGCGGCAGGATTCTGCGGCTGATCCTCGCGCAGAATCGAGAGTGCGGCCACAAAGCGGGGCGTATCGACGAAGCGCTTCAGTGGCTGACCGTCGAGAGTCGTAGCGAGCGTCAGGCCCGATTGCCTCGAGTGCCGATCGATGAAGAGGGTCTGCTGCACCTCGTTTAGAACTTCGTACTTCAGGTACTTCGGCACTTCGGTCTTGAGCAGATCGAGGCAAAAGCCGTGTATCGTGCCGACGTACATCTCGGCGAGCCCTACGACCGAGCCGAGGTCCTCGCGGCAACGCGCATGAATGCGCTCTTTGAGTTCCGCGGCCGCTTTGTCGGTGAAGGTGAACGCGATGATGTTCTGCGGCTGCAGCCCACCGCCGTTCTGTTCACGGGGTCGTAGGAGGTTGACGACTCGGCGCGCCACAACCTCGGTCTTGCCCGAGCCGGCGCAGGCAATAAGCTGGAGATTTCCGTGTACGTGCTCGATTGCTCGAGTCTGTGCGTTCGTGAACTTCATGTTATCCGCAGCCGCTTAGGCGAGGGCTGAACGGTTTTATCCGCCGCTAGAAATAGCGTCACCTCGACTCCGAGTATCGCCCCGTTGCTATTGGACCGGGCACCCTGCTTGGCGCTCGGCGTGCCGTCCTGCCCTTTTCTTCTCGCCATCGTCCCCCTCTGGAATGCCGGCACTGGCTCTTCTGGCGCTGTCTTGCGTCGGAAGGCCCTGCATAGTCAGCGGCCAGTAATCAGTCCAGCGCCCGCGAAAATACCACATTGGCCCAGGACCTGTGTGATCCGGGGCACAAAGAGATCTGCGGCAGGGCTTGGGCGGATACGCACCTCGACCCTCCTGATTGCAAGCCCTCAAGGTGAATGATTCAGGATTTGAGGCATCGCAATTAGCTACGCGAGCATTGCGCGAGGTCGTTCAGGATACTTTTAGCCTACATCTTGGTGGAGACTCCTGTCAGCTCGACAAACACCCAAATCAGGGCCGTTTGCGGTACATCTGATCAAACCGTCTCTCAAGGCGCTCGTTCGTTCCGCGGATCTGATCCACGACTTCCTTCGCCCAGTCAAAGTACTCTCGCTTGCGCTCGATCGACCATCCCTCCGGCGGGCTGGCAACGATGTCTCGCAGATTGCAGATCTTGTCTGCCAGCTTGACCAACTTCGCCCGCGGCGTAGCACGAGAAGCACGCGCAACTTGTAGCATCTTGCGCGATCGCTTCTTGAGCCACTTGACGTCGGTGACCTCTTCGACAATCTCGGCGATCTCCCGGCCAAAGGCCCCCTTGAGTTCCTCAGGCGTGGTATCAGTGTCCTCGATTGTGTCGTGAAGCAGCGCTGCCGCGATCACGATTGCATCCTCCACCTGCCCTTCCAGCCGAAGTACTTCGGCCAGTGCGATCGGATGATTGATGTACGGGGATGCTCCTCTGTCCTTTCGCCTTTGGTCACGGTGTTTATTGGCAGCGAAGCCTGCCGCACGAATGACGAGCGCGATTCCGTCTATAGGTTGGTTCTTCATCGTCGTGGGGCCTCATCGTCAACCAAGAGGTGGCATTACGATCATAGCGTTGGCCCCTCCGGAGCCCGCGCGTCCCGGTGATGCTTGCGCAGCTTCTCGGCGATCATCTCACGATCGGACCTCGGAGGCGGCATTCGACTGATAAACCGCATTACCTCTTCCCCGAGCTCCCTGTGTCCCTGAGCCACCAATATCTCGCTGACCTTCCACCATCCCATGTCGACCTCCTTCCGGGTGTTGACCATGGTCTGCTTGCCGGACTCAGCTCGCAGCTTCCCGATGAGGAGTTCGCGGCCGACCTCCTTTGTCCGTGTCGAAACAAGTCGGGATTCTCCGCGCTGTTCGGCTCGGTAGACTCCATCGCGCTTTGGCGATCGATTCTGTCCTCGGACAGCTCGTTCCGTCGCATTCGCCGGCACTCCGAGTGGCCGCAGATGCCGCGCGAATTCCGCCTCGCCATGTCTGGGGAGATCACAGAACAGGCCCTCGTCGCTCAGACAGTCCGGCTGGGCTTCAATAATGTGATCGATGCGTTTCACGTTCTTGGGAATGAGAACACGCCAGTGCGCTTCTTTGTAGATGAGCGGAAAACAGCACATGGCATTCGCGCTACAGATGAGTTCTCCCGCTTGATCGAAGGAGTCCAAGCCTCGAACCTTCCCGGAGAAGCTGATGCCCGATGGCGACTTGTAGAGACTGCGTGGGAACTCGGACTGTCGCGCACACTCCTTGCGGTCCAGCACGATCCTCTCAGCGAGACCCTCTTCGTCGTCGATCCCACAAAGCGGCGCAGACCGGTGACAGGCGCACGCTCGGCACTCAGTGGGTACCAGAAGGGCCATTGCTTCTACTGCTTCTCAAGCTTTGACTTACTTGGAGCCTCGGTTCCTGACGTGGATCACTTCTTTCCGCATGCTTTAAAGACTGCTGGTTTCGGCGGAATCATTGATGGCATCTGGAATTTGGTGCTGGCCTGCCCAAGATGCAACCGTGGAGCCGAAAGCAAGTCCGACCGGATCCCGGACCTCCGGCTACTTGAGAGACTCCACAATCGGAACGAGTTTCTGATCGCAAGCCATCACCCGCTGCGCGAGACCATCATGCAGCAGACTGGGAACACGGAAGTTGATCGCTTTGCCTTCCTCAATTGCTTCCACATGCGTGCTCTCAGTGCCAAACTGATCGAGTGGCACCCCGAAGAAGTAAGGGCACCCTTGTTGTAGCGGGGTTATCCGCCCAGTTCTCACTTTCGGCGAGCACTGACGGGCCAACCGGGCGCACTGCCGAACAAGATCACGAGATGCGCTAACGCCACTCTCGGAGTTCCGCCAATGGGAAATCAGCTCTTGCGCCGGAAATGCACACGCGGATCTCCCGGAGCACCGTCCGCGCGGCTATTGTTTCGATAATCCGCAAGTTGCTTCGTGTGCCAATTAGATACGGCACGAGCTAGCGCGACTCCGCTTCTTCCTGCCTCTTCCACGCGCTTCATGTACGACTGCAATTCTTGAGTGGCTGTCTCTGGCATTGACTTTGCGAGCCCATGCACGACTTCGTTCCGGACTTTGCGCCACAGATCTATTGCTTCGCCCAGATCAGTGGTTTCGTGGACCGGCAAAGTTCCAGCGAGCTTGCGCCATTCTGCTATCAGAGTTGCAAATTTGGTATGGATGTTCGCCTTGCTAGACGGGTTAACCCCTCGAACGTATGAGAGGAGGCGATCAGAAATAATGCTCTCGCACAACGTCACCGCCTCAAAGAAATACCCCTCCTTAGTCGCGGCATTGATGCGTCTCCATGCCTCTCTATAGCTCAAATACTTCGCTGCGTTTGTGGACATGAGTGTCCTGGTCGGCCCTGGATCGTTCGTCTTTGAGTCTGAGATTACCGCCCTACTGACAGCGGAAAACCACGTCAGCGGTTGCTCGCTGACCGGGATGGATGAACCCGGACTGGTATGAGGCGTCAGACTCAGCCGCAGAGGCGGCTGCTCCCCGTCCAAAAAGCCCCTCATGGTACGATGCAGCACCAGCGGCGGCGTGCGCGTTCGCATTGGCCCAAGCGCCCGACCCAACGTGACCGTTTGTATCGTTTGCGTCCACCAAGACCAATTGCTTGCCGGCCGCGTTGCAATATTGGTTCGCGACTTGAAGGAGCCGAACCTTCTGACTGGCACCGCTCGCGAGCGCCGTGGCTGAGCTACCGGCTATCTCGTAGTTGCCGTTGCCGATGGGAACAACCGGGGTCGTAGTTGCGCAACCGACAATCACCAAAGAGACTAGGGTGGTGAGCAACGCGGGTCTGAGCATGATCCGTTTCCTTGAGATTCCGAAGGAGGGTGCATCCTATGTCCCACAGGACGAGTCGAACCGCGATGCGCTCCATAGGTTCGACCTCGCCCCTGTGAGAGGCGTCACACGTCCGCGGTACCGAAGTCGGGTTCGATGCCGAGAAGCCGCCACGCAGTCAAGTCGGCTGAATGACCTTGTACGCGCGCCACGGATCGGAATGCAATGCGCTCCCTGAGACCTCATGCTGGCGCGCCGTCGCTCCGAGCGGCTCAGTTGGTTCTACTACGCGCTGCCTCCGCACGGCATTCGAGCGCCCGTCGAAGGCTTAGGTCCCGGCAGGCCTGCATGAACAGTCGGGCGCGAAGCCGAGACGATTCCGGCATGTCCTTTCGCCGCCCCCGCCCTGGTCGCGATATCCGCCTCGCATCCCGCGAGCATCCGCTGCGGCTCTTCCTGGGCAACTACAGGCTCACCGCCCTCTATCGTCGTAGCGGGTGCGATCGCACCAGCGATTTATGCTAACTACTGCTTCGGACCGTCGATCACGATGCCACTCTCTGCAGTGTCAACGCTCGCCTTCGATCCCACCGCTGTGGATTGCGAGGTGCCCGAATCGAGGCGCGTTACGTCGGGCCGGTCGGGGATGACCGATAAGCCGTAACCGGTAATTCGCCGGCGTCTGGCGCTACGCGGCGAGGGTGTGTAAAGCCGA
>VFSW01006225.1_pt1 | contig 17578 bp, 16 predicted proteins | sample 5358111 | NCBI WGS metagenome assembly VFSW01 (sample SAMN11554181, study PRJNA540505) | mine drainage metagenome | isolation source: sediment from site ElyBrook_90M | place: USA: Ely Copper Mine, Vershire, VT | collected 2017
CCCCACTAACACCATCCCCCACGCCGCTCTGCGTTTTACCCCCGCCCCGCCCCCGACACCCCCCACCCGCCGGCATCGCAAGGATTGGTTGTAAGTTATTGGGGCGAGGCGAGATGGCAATATTTTTGTCCGGCGTGACTGGCTCACAGACTGCGCCACGCTCGGGCCGCAGCGGGCGATGAAAGGGCGCTTCGGAGGCGGCAATCCGTTGTAAACACGCGTCTTCAAAGTTTGAAGTTCTTGAATCCGGGTAACCGCGGGGTTCTCGCTGACGACCAGCGCCTCGCCTCCGGCGCTGGCCCTGGTTCTCCAATTCGCGACTTCAAACATGGCCGCGAACGCCTTTGTCGCGCCCGCCGGGTCGCTCAGCGGAGCGCAGGCCACGGCCTCGTGGGTCATCCTGGGCACGACCAGCCCCGGAACCTCGGTCAGCGTGCTGTCCCAGCCCGTCGCCGTCTATATTCCCGGCGTCACGGCGGCGAACTCGGCGAATACGATCCTCCAGCCGGTCACGGGGGTCAACACCCTGGGGTCCGGGAACGTACTGGACATCGCGGCGTCGTGGGCGGCGGGCGCGGGTAGCTCCGTCACGCTCCAGCAGATCGTCGTCGAGGTACTGAACTAGGCGTCCTATGCGGACTATACTCTCGCTTGCGTTCATTTTCCTCGCTCCGCGGGTCGTTTCGTGCCAGAATACCGATACGCCTCCCGCCGTCATCATGGTTTCAAACAGCGCGGTCCCCAACGAGCTTTACCCCGGCGATCAGGAGCAGATCCTAGAGGGTTCGAAGCATAGCCAGGCTACGGTGTCGAGCGCCTTGACGAACGCGGGCGTGTGGGGCCACGACGAAGGCCCGTCCGTGGTGCTCCAGGATACGACCAACAGCGGAGCAATCCTTTGGTATTGGGGCGACACGGTAACGGGCTATGAGGCGAGCAGCCCGGCGGTTTGTGTGTCCGCATTCTGCGCTTACCAGGTATTCGACTGTGGATCTGGGCTTGGCTCGTGCCTGGGAGAGGATACGGTAAGCTTTATTTCCGCCGCCGACGTAGCCAATATCGCCTCCTGCAATCGTCTTCCGGTGTGGGACAACAACATTGTCTCAGGCAATACCACCCCGTTCGGAACGTGCCCGACGATGACCTATATCACGACGCATGCCGCGGGCAGCGGCACGCCGCTGGCCGGATTCACTTATAACTCACTTACCGCCGTCCCTCCGGGGACGTGCTCCTCCACGAATCCCGCTGGAAACCTATGCGCCGGGGAAGACATGCTCCTGGGCCACACGGCCACCGGGCTCTTTACGCTTGTCGACAGCAGTTCGAACCACCACCTATATTCCAACTACGAAGTGGAGTCGCTGCCGTCCGCCGGGGGCAACATCTCATATCGGACCGAGAGTATCCTGCTTCGGACGGGCTCGGACACAGGCTCGATCAACAGCACGACCATGCCGCTGCTTACGAGGCTGACGACCTTCTCGCAAGCGCCGGTGTCGCTCATCATGCAGGGGGCGGCGTCGGGCACCTACTCCTCGGGCCTCTCGACCCTCACGGCCTGCTCCGGAACCTTTTCGAGTAGTTGGTCCACCTACCAGGGGATTTTTGTCGGAGGGAAGCTTTACCAAATTGTTCCAGGAAGCATCGGCTCCTCGACGCTACAGGTCCATGGAAACGTAACCCCCTTGAGCTGTCCGACGAGCGGGAATAACTTCGACGCCGTTCCGTCCCAAGACGCCAATCTCGGTAAGTTCATGTTTGTCTCCCCCGAAATTCTGACGACGAGCCTCATCTCTTCTCTGGGAATCAATAGCCTGCTTCCGGCAGCGCTCCAAGGAAAAGAGTTAGTTTGTTACTGGGGCTCGGGATTCTTCTATCGAAACTCCAACGTCTACCTTGGGTGCATGCAAGGCTCGGACAACGTGGTTAAGGGCAGTACGTACTCCTCCGGATTGACGGACATGTACTATCTGACCGCGGTCGATCCCCATACGGGTACGCCGACCTGGACAGCCGGAGCGGAGTTGACCGCCATTCCGCTCCTGTCGAGTTGGACTGTGAACACAACCACCGGAGCGAACACGCCCTGCGTCGGAGAGTTCTCCGTAAGGTGGGTAGCGCTGCTCAATCGCTTCCTGATGACTTATGGGTCCGAGAATTGCGCAGGCCTGTGGTATCGCACCGCCTCGGTGCCGTGGGGACCGTGGAGCGCTCCCCTGCCGCTTTTCCCAAATGCGACGCCGCCCAATCCCTGGGAGCAGCGGATTATCTCGCCCGGCGCGGGCGTGGACTCGTTCAATCAGAAGGCCGTGGTGACGCTTATTGATCCCGGCAGCGGGAGCGCGATCAACGGCGAAAACGTCGCGCCTTACAATAGCGGCGGAAATCCGTATGGCGCCTATCAACTTCCAGGCGCTAAAGCGACGGCTAACTCCGACGGCACGGTCAACGTCTACATGAATATCAGCGGATTCAACTTCTACGGATCGTGGCTTCTCAGCGCCCGATTTTACGCGCCTCCGGCGCTCTTGATCTCCCCGGGCGTAAAAATCTCGCCGGGAGTGAAACTATCTCATCTTTGAAGGTCGCTTTAGTTTTTGGAGGAAAAACGGTCATGTCATCGATTCGACTCGCATCCGCTTGTGCGCTGCTGGCTCTCGCCTGCGGTGCCGGCGCGGGGTTAAACGCGCAGCAGTACACGTTCCAATCGATTGAATACGAGGGTCAGTCGTCCAACAAGTTCGGAACGTACGCAACCGGGGTGAACAATAAGGGCACCGTTGCTGGGTATATACAATTCACGACCGGGACGCGGGGCTGCGACGAGGGATTTCTCGCGTACTCGAACGGCCAGTTTTCGCCGCCGCTCAGCGACCCGGACGCCCTGCCGTGCGAGACCTGGGGTACGGGCGTCAATGATTCGGGCGAGGTCGTAGGGTACTACGGGACCGATCTGCAGGTCCACGGCTTCCTGGAGAGAGACGGGACTTATACGACCTTCGACACCGGAGGGGGACCTTCCACCTTGATCACCACAGTGGACGACGCAGGCGACTTCGCCGGGTTTTTCGGCGATTGGCCCGGTCCGGCAAACCACGGCTTCATCTCAAAAGGGGGTGTGGTCAGCCAGATCGACGTTCCGGGTGCGCCGGCCTCGACTATGGTCCGGGGGATGGACGCGTCCGGAGGGCTGGCAGGGTGTACCGACGGTCTCGGCTATCCGTTCTTTCGTACCCCCGATGGAAAGTTCGTGCAGTTCGCTATCGCGCACGAGGTCTTCGGATGCGCGACGGGAATCCAGAGCGAGCTTGGCCTGGTGGTGGGCTTCTTCAACAACGGTAAGCGCAATCTTGGTTTTGTGCTTGACTATCGCAACCCCGCCAGCCAGCCCGATCCGCTGACCGGGGCGGTGAAGGTGACGCCGATCCTGTACCCAGGTTCTTCGCAAACCCAGGTTTGGGGAATGAATGCGCTCGGCCAGCTCGTTGGGTGGGCCTACGTCGACGGGCACTGGATCAGCTTTATCGCGACGCCGACGGCCCAGCCCGCCAACTGAGCGGTGACACCCGCGAGCCGTCTCGCGGCCCGAAAGGAGATTTCATGAAGCGTTTTTGTTTTTCCTTCATCGCGCTCGGCTTGTTTCTCGTTTTGAACGCGGCCGGCGGTTCCTGGAGCGGGACCGTGATGGATGTGATGTGCGTCCATCAGGTTCCCGCCGGGCATCGGAGGGCGTGCGCGTTGAGTTGCGCGGCATCCGGGTTTGCCATCGTGACCGCCGACGGAAAGGTGTATAAGCTGGATCCGGCCGGTAACAAGAAGGCGCTGGCCCTTCTGAAGGCGAGCACCAAGGAAACGGACCTGCGAGCCACGGTAAGCGGCGAGTTGAACGGCGGCGTGATCCGGGTCAGCGCGATCGGGCTGGAATAGGTCCGCCGACCCGGTGTTACGGAGCTCGTGGCGTGGGGTTCACGCTGTGTTCCGGGACGTGGGTTTTGAGGCGGGACGATTTGGGCGGTTGGCCGTGTAACAAGGTTATGCCGGACGTGCGTCGCCCCGGGTTCGTTTCCGGTTTGCCGTTCCGGTTTGAATTACTTTCTTTCCTTCGTTTGTTTGTTTCAAGTTTAGTGCAACGTTGCTTTTTTACGAAGATCAAAAACCTGTTCAGGTAACCGTTACGGCTTGTCGCGAAATAGCTGTATCCACCGCTCCCTGACGGTCACGGCTCGGAAGGCTCTCTAAACTTGTTAGAGGGGAGGGACCCTCGCCCTGTATCCGCCGCTCCCTGACGGTCACGGCTCGGAAAGGGCGTGCCGGGCCGCGTCGAACGCGAGCGGCCAGCGCCCACCTTATTGCATTCGCGATTTCCAGTGTCTAGGTTGGAGTCCGCTTAGCGAAGGGCTACGAAGGTGATCCGTCGTCTCGCTGTTGGTTTTACGGGTGTTGAAGAAGAGGGGCGACGGAAAACAATTCGCTGTAAGAAATATTTTCGGGCGACGTGACTCATCCACGGCCCGGCTTCGCGCATTGGGCCGGCGAATTGATTCCGGCCGGGGCGGTTATTTTGTAAGTTGCTGGCGACGAATAGCTTGTACAGTGGGGGTTTTTGTTGCGGGGGCTAGTTTGGAGGTGATTCCTAGCGCCGTTGGCGGCTGGCTGGTTCGACGCCGGACGCTGCCTAGAAATGGCAGGAGACCCTGCCGGAGCGAACCTACGGAAACACTCACTGGAAGGGGTTTACGACTCGCACGCGCCCATATCGTTGCCCGTGGCTCAAATCTTCCGAGTAGACCGTGTCGGTTCCGAGCGCCTCCGCAGCCGTAAGAATCGCCGCGTCCCAATAGGAGATCGCGAATCGCTCGGATTGCTCGATCGCGATCCGGACTAACTGATGGTCGATGGTCTGACAAGGGAATGCCGTCCACTGCTCAATCCACTCCAAAGCCTGGCCGGCGGATATGGGGCGCGACACCTTCTTGACTACAGTCACAAAGAATTCCTGCAAGACTTGCGCGGAAGTGCCGAAGTCGATCGATTCAACAAGCTCCATAGCGCGCTTTCTCTTGGGCTCGTCTTTGCCCGCTCCGACCGCCGCATAAACGAGGACGTTGGTATCGAAGAACGCCCTAACGGTCATGCAAATCCTCCCTGGTCCAGGTCTTCTTGCCGAGCCGGCCTTGAGACTGTGCGCTCAATTGCCGCAATCGCGCCCGGGCGCGCTTTGCGCGATCCTCATGCGCGGCGAGACGAGCCAAGTGCTCCCTGACCAGCGCGTTTACGGTGGAGTTGCGTTCCGCGGCATGGCGGCGAACGGCAGCCAGGACATCCTCGTCCACGCTGAGAGTAATATTCTTCATGACCACAGTATATGTGTAACTGTGTGGACACGCAATCCGGGACTCGAACTCCGGCGGCCGATTCCGGTTGGGCCGGAGATGCGACTTTCGGGAGATGGCCTCTATGCCAGCAGGCTGCGTGGCCTGGCCGCCGCGGGTAGAGATAGGATCGCGGGGGAAGGATTTGAGCTTTCGACCTTTGGGTTATGAGTTCAATCGTCGATTTTGGATGGATCGCGCTATTGCGAAGGATCAATCCGATTCGGCCTAGCCGGGGGCGCTCTGGTTGTCCTGCAAAAGATCGGCCCATGCGCATTTTAAGGTACAATGTACTAAGTACGGTACAGGACGGTGGACGACCGTCAGCCGACGAAAATCCCGTCGATCTTCTTCCGCACGCTGTCCGGAATGGAGCCTGTGCGGGAGTGGTTGAAGGATCTGCCGGAAGAGGAACGGCACGCGATAGGCAGGAACCTACTGCGCGGGCAATGGCGCTGGCCGGTGGGCATGCCGTTGTGCGGTGCGATGGGAGGCGGCCTCTGGGAAATTCGGACGGACCTGCCCACGAAGCGCACGGTGCGCGTGTCGCTTTGCCTGTACCGTTCGCACCTAGCCGCACGACACGGGTTCATCAAGAAAACGCGTGCGGCGCCCGATGAAGATTTGGCGCTGGCGCGGAAGCGCAAGAGGGAGCTGGAGCGATGAGCAAGAAGCACATGGGTTCGAGTGTCGATGTCTTCCTCAAAGAGGAGGGCATTTTCGAGGAGGCGCAAGCACAGGCGGTGAAGGAGGTCGTGGCTTGGCAGCTCGCCGAGGCGATGAAGAAGAAAAAAATCTCGAAGAACAAGATGGCAACGCTGCTGAAGACAAGCCGCACGCAGGTTGACCGGCTCCTCAGTGCGAAAGACGACATCACGTTGTCGAGCCTGCAGCGAGCGGCGGCGATGGTAGGCCGGCGCGTCACGATCGAACTGGTTTAGAACCAATACCGTTCGCTTAACACGCTGAACGGACCGACGGCTCTTTTCGAGTGTCATCCGGCCGCAGCTTCCCAGATTGGGACTTCCTGGGAGTTTGCCGGTGGGAAGGGGATTTGCACCAGCCCGGCTGGCGTCTGGGGCATCCTCCGAGTGCACGACAATACGCTCCACGCCAAGGAATCTGCCGAATTCTGCACAATCGGCAAACCCATCCAGTTCCGGAATTGCACCGAGATGAGGGCAGATTGAATAGTTGGAATTATCTGGCAACTGAGATTGTGAGCACCTTGGACCGATGACCACGAAGCTCGCGCATCCAAGGATCGTCCGCTGGCATGGCGGCGGATACGGGCGAAGGGTCATGAATGTCGCCATCTTCGTCGCGATAGATCCAGGGGCAGTACCGCAAGCAAAAGCACCGGAACCAGATCAAAGGGCGGACTGCCAAATCGGCCCTGCGTTTACCGGACCTCGAAGTCGCCAAGTCCGCGGTTCTCAATAGTTTGTCGTACCCAGATGCGTAGCGGCTCTATCGCCACGCCGTCGACGAATTCGTGGATTGGTACTGCTCCGATCCCACGACTCGCGTTCAACAAGACGGTTGTCGTTCGCTATCGAATGCATCTCGAGTTGCGACATCTCGCCCCTGGCGCGATCAACCTAGGGTTGGGGGCGGTTCGCCGTCTGGCCTATGAGGCGGCCGACGGCGGCCTCCTCAGCGCCGATTTGGCGGCTGGAAACAGGAGTGTCAAAGGCGTAAAGAAACGGGGCGTCAGGCTGGGCCATTGACTGACAGCCGAACGAGGCGCCGCGCTTTGGCAGGCTCCGGACACGCAGCGGCTCAAGGGCAAGCTTGACCGAGCGCCGCTATCCCTCCCGCTTGCGTATGGGCTCCGGCGTCGCGAGGTAGCCGAGTTGACCATCGAGCACCTCCAGCGGCGCGGGGGACATTGGGCGATCGTAGATCCGAACGGCAAAGGCGGTCACGTCCCGACGGTCCCACTTCCAGACCAGGTCCATGGTGAACTCAGCATCTGGATCGAAGCTGCGGAGATCAAAACCGGAAAAGCGCTTCGGCGCCTCAGTGGTGCGGCAACCCCGGGGAGAGGGGGTCACCGAGAAACGTGCCTGGCACGTCGTTAAGGAATTCGCCGCTAGGACCGGAGTGAACAACGTCGCGCCGCACGACCCGATGAGCTATGCCGAATGCCGGATCAGGCCGCATGCGGCCTGAGCGCCGGACGTGCGCCCGCCTGTACCATGCGGCCGGCGGAGAAGTGGAGCAAATCCAGTTTCTTCTTGGACATGCGTCCGTCCGGACGACTGAGCGTTGCATAGGATGCAAACAGGATCTCAGCCGAGCCGTGAATGATCGCCTGCCGTTTGCGCGGTCGTAGGCCGTCAGACATGTGTCGTCCCCCTGGATTACCGCTTGTCCGTACTAATCGGCCAAACTCCTCGAACACCGTTTCACGAATCGCAACAGGATCGGCTCTACCAAGTCGTGGATGGAAATGCGAATAGTCTCAATCGCCGTCGCAATATTTGAGTTTCGCGCTTCTCGCCGCCGGGCCGCGCCGCGGCGGTGCCATCCTCGTCACACCCTACAATTCTTACCGTCCCAGCTCCTTCGCCGGGCCAATCGCTTCCATGGTTGGAACTTGAACGGGGCGTGTGAGTTTGTGAATCGCCTGCCCGACAATGTCCGCCTCCGCCGAGCGCTGGGCCACGATGGCGTTTGGAAACAACCCCCCCAAAACGACGAACAACACACCGGCGGTTAAGATCCAACGCTCGCGCGGCAACGCGTCCGCCATTAAGGTGAATCCGGTTCGACGCTTTCCCAGGAACAAGCGTGTGAACAACCGGAATACGCTCACGGCATTCATCGCCGTGGCTATGGGCAGCAACAGTCCGGTAAGCGGATACGACATCAGCGTTCCGTGTATCAATAAGTCTTGCGAGCAAAAGCTCAGCGTGCCCGGTAAACCAACTAACGCCAGACCGAATATCACAAAAAACACCGCCAGCCGGGGGGCGTGCTCGGCTAAACCCATGTGCTTGCTCGTTGTCAAGTTCTCTCCGAAACGGACTTCGATCAGTCGCAGAATCCCAAAGAGGCCCAAGGTCGAGACGGTAACCACGTACCAATGCACCAGCGCGCCGGTTATTCCTTCAGGAGTCCGGCTCTCCAATCCCGCCAGAATGCAAGCGGACTGGCTGAGTGCAAGAAAGGCGAGGAGCCGGCGCGGTGAATTTTCGGTAAGCGCCCGGATGGCGACGTAGATTGCCGTGGCCATTGCGAGGTACGAAAGCACCGGAAAAAAATTGCCAGCCGTGCGCGGAAACAGCGGGACAATCAGCTTGGCGACCAGTAACGCTCCGAAATGACCGTTAAGCAGAAGGGCAGTTGGAATAAGCGGGCCGCCGTCCGCCGCATCGGCCACCCAGGCGTGTGCGGGCCAGATTCCTTTACGGAAGATCACGGCAAGCACCAGAAGCCCGAACGCGGCCATCCCTCCGGGGCTTCGGCCCTTCAAGCCACCGATCGAAATCGCGTGGGCGCTGGCCGAGATCAACGAAATCGCAAGCGCGAGTGCAACGCTGGAGAGCAATAGGCCAGTCTTCGGGCGCCATGTGGAGGCGCGGAACCAACTCGCGAGCAAGAAAGGCACGGTGGACAGAATCCATGCGGCGAGCAACACGAGCAGGTTTTCGGTCGAATAAGCCAGCAGCGTGGACCCAAGAATGAACAGGATTCCGCCGATCGTTCCCGCGGTGCAATCGCGTTGAGGAAGCAACAGGGTGGCTCCAAGCGTGAGGCACGAAAACAGCAGCATCAAGGCTTCATACAACGACTCTCCCTTAGGCGCGGCCCGGAGCAGTAGCGCGCTGGCAACCACCGGCGCCAACGCCGCCAGGAAACCGATGACGCGCGTGTGCCGGCGATATGCGGCCACCAGGAGAGCGGCGGACCAAGGGACACAGATTGCGATAGCACTTAGAAATGGCGCACTAAGAATCCATGCGGGTGCGGGCATTAGTCGCTTCCCTGTTCGGCGGGACCTTGCATGGAAATCGCCACCTCGGTAGGCCGCCTCGCGCCGCGAGGCATTCCGATGTGGTCAATCTTGGCAAAAAGCGTAGAGATCCGCAGCAATGGATCGATCACCCAGCGGTCGAGCAAGGTGTCCAGATGGCCGCGGTCGAACGCCCAACGATAAAGCCACAACGTAACGCGCTCCGGCAACAGATCCTCGAACCGCCTGCCGGGTGCGACTTCATCTCCGATGGCGGACTGCATCTGGTGATAGTCGTGTAGCATGGAAGGCGCACGGAGAAACTGCATGGTTCGAACCGTGGCGTGCCCCAGGATATGCGCTACGGCAATTGCCCTCCATCCTAGTCCGATCTCCACGAACACCAAGCCGACCTGTGTCAGCGAGGCGTAGGCGAGGGAGGTTTTGGCGTCCGAACTGGCGCGGCCTACGATGGTGCCGTGGATGGCCGTGGCCACCCCAATCAAGATCACCAGAGCGGAAGCGAGTATGGATTGCGCGAGTAGCGGTTGGATCCGAAGCAGGAGATAAGCGCCGGCGTGGATCGAGATCGCGCCGTAAAAGATGGCGCTCGACGGAGTGGGGCCTTCCATGGCGCGGGGAAGCCATCCCGAAAAAGGCGCCTGTGCCGCCTTTCCCGACGCCGCAAGCAGCATGAGAAGGCACACAATCGCCGCCCGCGAACCGGCGAGCACAGGAAAGCCGCGGTCAAACGAGGCCGTTCCGGCCCAATGATGCATGGCGAAAACGCCCACCAGCAATCCAATGTCGCAAGCGCGATACACACCGAAGACGCGCAGACCGTTTTCGACCGGAGCGGGACGAAGTTGGAAAAATCCGATTAACAACACCGAGGTGATGCCCACCAGCTCCCATCCCGCGGCCAGCAGGTCGAACGAGCCGGCCGCGAATGCGAGTAAAGATCCGAAGGCGAAGAGGTGCAGCAAGAGAAAGAACCGGAAAAAGCCGCGCTCGCGATGGAGGTAGGTTGCCGAGAACTGGCCGATCAGTCCCGAGAGCACGACCGTCATGGCCAGGAACGGCGTCGAAAGCCGATCCGCCATCAGTACCAGCGGGAAGCGGTAATCATGCACGGCAAACCAGGTGCCAAAGGTCACGACCACGGCTTGGGCCGGTTTCCCTCCGCCGAAGGCGACGTTCCATACAAGGGCGGCGAGCCCGGCCACACAGAAGGAAAACGTCAGACCCGTGAGCCTCGATACAACGCGTTCGCTCGGAACCCAGCCGATCAGCCACAACAGCGCCAGTACGGCAAAAACCGCGCCCGGCGCCAAAACGACAAAAACGAGAATGTCTTGTGAAAGGCTCACCCGGCAGAGCCTCCCGCCGTGGTTCGAGACCAGGTTTGAATCCAGGCCATGGGGAGATGCTGGATCTTGCCCGAGTACCACTCGGCGGATGAAAGCGCGACCGGGAGCCGTTCAAGACGCTCGTCGAACTCTTCAAAGCCGCTATTCCTTCGAACGTGGACGCGCCCCGAGGCGGGGTCGATCGTCGCGATGCGAATCCAGCGGTTCTCGACCAACTGATTTAACGAAGCGCTCGCTTCGATCACCTTGCTCAGGCGTTCCGGCGTTGCCTCGATCACGAAGAGAATACGGACGGGCTCGTGGATCTCGACCATCTGCCAAGGCAATCCGGTCCGCAGGTCGCTGGCGTGGCCGTCCATCACACCAAGCAAGCTCGTTACATTGTGCGGGAGTTTCGTGCCGCAGCCGTAGCGGTCGTTGTCGACGAAGGAAAAGTAATATTCGAGACTGATTCCCGCACAGACCGGGACAACCGCGGCCATGAGCGCCGCAAGACTCCGATCGTCGGGATCCTGGTTGGCGTCGTAGGAGACGAGAAATGCCCGCCGATCGAGGAATAGCCCGCGCGTCAGGTTGCGCCGCCCGACCACGCAGACGGCGTTTGTGCAGTGTCCATATTCCGGCCGCGGCTCGGCAAGGTGTTCGCTGCGTTCCTCGACATGACGGAGTGCGGCGTCCGGATCCGCCCGTGGTGGGCAGGATTCGAATCGCCGGGCGCGCTCGCGGGCATTCCCCGCTCGGGCCATATCCAAAGACGCGCGAATGTGGTTCAGGTCGGTTTCGTGGGTCGCGGGTAGCGCGTCAAGATCGAAAAATTCGACGTCGTCGCTACAAGTATCGTGATAGCCGCCGACGAACCATGTATCCTCGGGAATGTCGAGGCCCCGCTCACGCAGGCGATCTCGTACTTCGCCCCGGTTGGCCATGGCGGCAAACAGCCGCGCGTTGGGGCCGCCACGACGTCCCCCGCAGGCGCCGCAATCGTGGGCCGATTCGTGCGGGTTGTTGAGGCTACTCGAGCCGTGTCCCAGGATCACCACGAGGCGTGCGAAACCGCTCGCCAAGCCGGCCGGTCCCAAAACACTGGCCACTCGATCCGTCTTTTCCTCGGGAGCGAAGCCGGTCAATAGACCGGTTAAGGCGCCCTGGGATTGCGCGGTGTTCCGCATCAGGGTGAGTTCGGTGCGCGGCTTCGGAAGAAACGCGTCGTTCAGCCAATCGCGCAGCAGGGCGTAGCGCCTCGGCGCCAGCAGGTGCCCTACCAGCGGGACCGCCGAGAGCAAACCGAGCACCGTGGTAGAAAGCCATCCTCGCATCAACGTCTTCGACGAGACCACCGAATTCCGCATCAACAGTCCGATGAGCCGCCGGCGCCAAAGCCGGCTCTCGAGCAAGCCGCTGTCTTCCGCTTTCGGCTGCTCATGCACCGCATGCTCGGGCTTGACCACTACAGGACAGAACGCCGCGGCGTGTGGATCGTCGATTCCCTTGTAGTCCACGGCCACTCCGAAGTATCCAGCGGAGCTGAAAGTTTCGACGCCCGGGTCCACTTCCTCGAGAGCGCGCCGCATGGATTCCTCACGCTCGTCAAGGCAGAAGAACACTTGCGCGGTGGGCCTTTTCTCGAGATCGGATGAGCCATCGGATAACCCTCGGTACTTCCTATGGCTCGCCAGTCCGCGGAGAATCTCACGCTCATGCCAACGCTCATAGGCCAAATGGAGGATTCGACGGCGCTCCAATCCATTGAATGCTTTGACTTCGCTCACGAACGCCGTCCACTCAGAGCCGGAAAGCCGGGTTATTTCGTCAGCCGAGAGCCTCACCACTCGGGCCGCGTCGTAGACACGGGCGGCGCGGCTCAAACGCCGCTTCTCCTGAGTCTTGAGCGGGTTTTCCTCCGGCGCTTTCTCCGCCGCGCCCATGCGCGAGGCCACCCGGGACATCGTCAGCCGCACGGCCAAGAAGTCCATCAGTGAGCAGGGCCGGATTTCATGCGGAGCCAGGCCGGGATCTTCCTCAAGCCTGCGCATCAAGCCGGCCCAGCCAGGCAAGGCCAGCAACTCGGCCTGAAGAATGGATTGCCAGTCAGCCTCTCGGTAACACTGGGTATCCAAATAGTCCAAAACCGCATCCGCCGCCGAAAAGGAAAGGTGCTTCTGCCGTTGGAATTCTTCGTCCAGGCCGGCTAGATATTTGGGAAAGACGCCGCCGCGCCCGGCAAGTAGTATTCGGACGCTTTCATAAAAACCTCGGTCGCGATGCGGCATGGGCCAATAGGCCGTGCCTTGATCCAAGAACACCGAACAAAGCCGGATCAGCCACGGGTGGATGATTTCATCCACGTGTCGAAGCAAGGCCGGCTCCTCCTCATGAGCGATGGCGCGAGCGAAGCAGGCATCGAAAAGCGTGCGGAGCGCCGGCCGGCGGAAGTCTCCGGCCAAGTCGCCTTGCTCGGTGCGCCAAAGAATCGTCGCGGCGTCAAACTCCCTCACGCCCGGCGTAATCATGGCTCTGCGTAGCGAGCCCCGGCTCAGGCGCGCAAAGACCGGGGCATCCGGCTCACTATCGAGCGCCGCGTCGATATCCACTAGCTGGATGCGCCCCCGCGCCAGCTCGGCCCGATATGCCGCTTCGCTCATGTAGGGCTCTGCGCCGAATCGCTGCGACGCTTCGATCACCGCTTCTTCGAAGGGTAGATGCTCGAAGGCGTGCAGAGTATTGTGGTGAACGAAAACTCCGATGGGACCCTGCTGAGGAAGAAGATGCGCGGCGTGATCCACCGCGCGGAGCAATGTGTCCAGACGGCTCCGCTTCGACTGACCGCGGTCCGTCATCGAGGCGTGCCAGTGCGAGGCTTGGGCTCCTCCCTGGCGGCTTTCCTCAGCATGTTTACCGTGGTGCTGAGTTGAGTGTAGAAATAGCGGCGCAGAATGTCGAGGACCTCGATCAGAGCGCGATCGCGGATCGAATAATAAACCTGGTTGCCCACCTTCCGGCTGACGACGATCTGCTTAGCCCGCAGCACAGCCAGATGCTGGGACGCGTTGGCCTGCTCTATCCCCAGCTTTTCAATCAGCTTCCCGGCGGACTGCTCGCCATCGCGCAGCAGTTCGACAATCGCGATCCGGGTCGGATTTGCGAGTCCCTGAAAGATCTCGCTCTTGAACTGGCGGAGGGCATCGGCCATTTGAATACAGTATATTCGAATAAGCGCATGTTTATCAAGTTCCATGAAAAAGTAACTTTCGGCCGCACAGGCCAAAACGCGTATGCGAAGCATCGGATGGTCCGGAACGGGATGATGTCCGGGCTCGAAGACGCCATGCGGCTCGCAAGCATGACTGCGGTAAGACAGGGATAAGGATGATTTCCGGTTTCTCGCACTCTGCCGCAATGAAGGCCCCATGGGATGAGCCGCTGGGCGTTTTTTGAGATGAGCTTTCCAAAAGGCATCTGCGTTTGCAACCTGTCGAGTCCTCTGACGTTTGTTAGCTTGACTCGTTTCGTCGGCGCAATCATCGAGGGCGAACCTGGAAATACAAAATTTGTCATCATCCATATCGAAGACCACTACCCGGCCATTGAGAGCGATCCGCCGGCAGTGGATGATGCGGCGGACCGTGTATTTGGAAGTGGGATACTCCCTTTCTTGGTAGTGCCAGAAGGTTGCAATCAGCTCGACCGCTATTTCAAACGCGAAGCTCGGATCGGGACCTGTAGATCACTCGGGGCAGCACTGAACTCGGCCAAAACCTTCTTGGATTCCAATATTTGCGGCGATAACGGCGACGTTTCAGGGAATGCGAGCCGTTGAGTAAATTCATTATCGCGTGATGTCGGCGTTACGGAATTAATACTGGCAACGCGCTAGCGTGCGCCGAACCAACTCGCCGTATCGGAGGCGGAAGCCGCCGTTGACCCTGGCGATTCCTGTCGATCACAACAGCCGTTCCCACCACCAATCCGGCGGTGATTGGTCCGAAACGGCGTTCCGGGAAACGGGGGAGTTTGCTCCGGCCGGATCGCCGGCCACTCGGAAACAGCGCGTTCGGCCCGACGCGGGCCCGTCAAGAAAGGGTGGGACGTCCGGATTCCTGGCGAGAAAACAGTCGATCCCGCCACCGGCCCAGGGCCAGAAGTTAGAAGGGGCGATTCGGGGAGCGCTCCTATGCGTAAGTGAACTTCATTGAGGTTTAGCGCAGGAAAGCGCAGGCTCACCGGAACTCGATCTAGCGCCTGTAGCCCGTTGCATGCCAAGCGGCGCCGATTATTGTCCAGATTTGAGCTTCGCGTCGATTTCCGCGATCTCTTGTTTTGCCCGCTCCGCCTTTTTGGCGCAGTTCATCTGCAACAGTCATGCTCTGAGAGCCGGCCAGTACCGCCGCCTTGCAGCGGTCCATGTTCACGCCAGAGGATGTAAATCAGGCTTCCGACGCCCAACGGCAAGACGATATGGAGCAAGACATGGCCAAGGCGTTGCCACGATCTATGGAGCTATCGCCGCCTCTGATCATTCGCGTGCCTAGCTGGGTTGGAAGTAGCCGCTCCGAACAAACATTAAGTCATTGCATCGCAAGTTGCAACGGACAGGCATACCAGCCTACGGATATGTGGGAAGTGGTCATCCGCTCCACGAACACGCCGGATGCGATCGTGTCCGGGTTTAATATGCCAACTGGTTCCGGCTCCAAGGTTCCGATGCTTTGAAGGACGCGTTGACGTTAGAGGCCCTGTCTCAAAGTGGCCAGTCTGTTTTGCTAGAGCTTCAGTTTTCGCAGGCGGAGGGCGTTGGCGATGACGGAGACGGAGCTGAAGGTCATGGCGGCGCTGGCGAGCATGGGGCTGAGGAGGAGGCCGAAGAACGGGTAGAGGACGCCGGCGGCGATGGGGACGCCGAGCGAGTTATAGAGGAACGCGAAGAGGAGATTTTGGCGGATGTTGCGCATGGCGGCGGCGCTGAGGCGGCGGGCGCGGACGATGCCGCGGAGGTCGCCTTTGACGAGCGTGACGGCGGCGCTTTGCATGGCGATGTCGGCGCCGGTTCCCATGGCGATGCCGATATCGGCTTGGGCGAGGGCGGGAGCGTCGTTGACTCCATCGCCGGCCATGGCGACTTTCGCGCCCGCGGCTTGGAGCGCTTTCACCTTCTCCGCTTTTTGGCTGGGCATGACTTCGGCTTCGAACGAATCGATGCCGAGCTTAGCGGCGACGGCGGCGGCGGTGCGGGCGTTGTCGCCGGTGATCATGACGACGCGAATGCCTTCGGCGTGGAGTTCGCGGATGGCTTCGGCGGCGGTGGATTTGATGGGATCGGCGACGCCGAGGAGGCCGGCGGCTTGGTTGTCAACGGAGACGAAGACGACGGTTTGGCCGGCGGCGGCGAGCGCTTCGGCGGCGAGAGAGAGCGGTTCGAGGCCGGCGGCGTTTTGGAGAAAGCCGGCGTTGCCGATGGAGACTTGGCGGCCGTCGACGAGGCCGGCGACGCCTTGGCCGGTGATGGATTGGAAGCCGGTGGCGGCGGGGAGAGCGATGCCGCGTTCGTTGGCGGCGGCCACGATGGAGGCGGCAAGAGGATGTTCGCTGGCGCGTTCGAGGGCGGCGGCGAGGCGCAGCAGAGTGGTTTCATCGAAGCCCGGCGCGGGTGAAATGGTGACGAGGCGCGGCTTGCCTTCGGTGAGCGTGCCGGTTTTATCGACGACGAGAGTTTGCACTTTTTCGAGGAGCTCGAGCGCTTCGGCGTTGCGGATGAGGACGCCGGCGGTGGCTCCGCGGCCGGTGGCGACCATGATGGACATGGGCGTGGCGAGGCCCAGGGCGCAGGGGCAGGCGATGATGAGCACGGCGACGGCGTTGACGAGGGCGTGGGCCATTCTGGGTTCGGGGCCGAAGACGGCCCAGACGGCGAACGTGATTGCGGAGATGGCGATCACCGTGGGGACGAACCAGGCGGAGACGCGATCGGCGAGGCGCTGGATGGGCGCGCGGGAGCGTTGCGCGTCGCCGACCATTTGGACGATGCGCGCGAGGGTGGTGCCGGCGCCGACGCGCTCGGCCCGCATGAGGAATCCGCCGGCTCCGTTGACGGTGCCGCCGGTGATGGCCGCGCCTTGCGCTTTTTCGACGGGGATGGGTTCGCCGGTGAGCATGGATTCATCGACGACGCTGGAGCCTTCGACGAGGACGCCGTCGCCGGGAACGCGCTCGCCGTGGCGGACGCGGAGACGGGCGCCCACCTGGACTTGATCGAGGGGAAGGTCGCGCTCCGCGCCATTTTCACCGAGGACGCGGGCGGTTTTCGGGGCGAGGCCGAGCAGGCCTTTGATGGCTCCGCTGGTCTGGCTGCGGGCGCGAAGCTCCAGCACTTGGCCGAGCAGGACCAAGGTGACGATGGCGGCGGCGGGTTCGAAGTAGACGGGGACTTGGCCGCCGTGCGTGCGGAACGATGCGGGGATGTAGGAGGGGAACAGGAGCGCGGCGACACTGTAGCCGTAGGCGGCGCCGGTGCCGAGGCCGATCAGCGTGAACATGTTCGAGCTGCGGTTTTGGATGGACCACCAGGCGCGTTGAAAGAAGGGCCAGCCGCCCCAAAGGACGACGGGCGTGGCGAGGGCGAATTGAGCCCAGACGATGGCGAACGGTCCAAGCGCGCGCTGGAGGCTCATGCCGGGAAGGAACTCCGAAAACATGATGGCGAAGATGGGCGCAGTGAGGGCGAGGCTGATCCAGAAGCGGCGGGACATGAGGGCGAGCTCGGGATTTTCGGCGTCGCGTTCGGTGGGGTGGAGCGGTTCGAGCGCCAATCCGCAGAGGGGGCAGGCGCCGGGGCCGTTTTGGCGCACCTCGGGATGCATGGGGCAGGTCCAGATAGC
>VFSW01006226.1_pt1 | contig 17577 bp, 11 predicted proteins | sample 5358111 | NCBI WGS metagenome assembly VFSW01 (sample SAMN11554181, study PRJNA540505) | mine drainage metagenome | isolation source: sediment from site ElyBrook_90M | place: USA: Ely Copper Mine, Vershire, VT | collected 2017
GGTTCGAGCGCTTGAACTTGATGAGCTGGTAAATATCCGAACCCACCTCGCGCGATAACTGCGTGGGGTGATGCTCGCCCTCGACACGAACAATGATGCGCTCGGAGTCGACGGAATCGACAATGCCGTTGCGCTTGGCCAGGATCACGGCCCCGGAGTCGCGCGCGGTCACGCCCTCCATGCCCGTGCCCACCAGCGGAGCCTCGGCCACCAGCAGCGGCACGCTCTGGCGCTGCATGTTGGCGCCCATCAGCGCGCGGTTGGCGTCGTCGTGTTCCAGGAACGGAACCAGCGATGCGGCCACCGAAACGAGCTGCTTCGGCGAGACATCGATGTAGTCCACCTCGGCGCGATTCACCAGCACAAAGTTGCCTTGCCGGCGCGCGTTCACCAGATCCTCGGTAATCAAGCCCTCTTCATTGAACTCGATATTGGCCTGGGCGATAGTGTGCTTGTCCTCTTCCCATGCGGACAGATAGAAGCTGAAGGGGATGTTGTCGATCTCCCGCTTGTGGGCCTTCTTTAGCCCGGCATTCAAGCGCGCCGCTTCTTCCTTCTCGATGTGGTCGCCCACGCGCAGTCCGCTATCGCCGGCGTTGGTAATCTCGACGAAGTCCAGAATCCGCGAGTCCTTCACCCTACGGTAAGGCGACTCGATAAAGCCGTATTCATTGATGCGCGCAAAGCAGCTCAGCGAACTGATCAGGCCGATATTCGGGCCTTCAGGAGTTTCAATGGGACAGATGCGTCCGTAGTGCGTAGGGTGAACGTCGCGCACCTCAAAGCCCGCGCGCTCGCGCGACAGGCCGCCCGGTCCAAGGGCTGAGAGACGCCGCTTGTGCGTAATCTCAGAAAGCGGATTGGTCTGATCCATGAACTGTGACAACTGCGACGATCCGAAAAATTCGCGGATGGCCGCCATCACCGGCTTGGCGTTGATCAGGTCGTGCGGCATGGCCGTTGACAGCTCCTGATAGACGCTCATCTTCTCCTTGATGGCGCGCTCCATGCGCACCAGGCCGATGCGGAACTGGTTCTCCATCAACTCGCCCACCGCGCGCACACGGCGGTTGCCCAGGTGATCGATGTCGTCCACCATGCCGATGTTCTTGCGCAGCTTGAGCAGGTAGCGGATGGTTGCGTAGAAATCCTCGGGCGTCAGCGTGCGCTGGTTCAGCACCGTGGCGTCCTGGTTCTCATAGAGCTTGATGTTGAACTTGAGCCGGCCCACGCGCGAGAAGTCATACTTGCGCGCGTCGAAGAACATGCCCTCAAACAGAGCCGTCGCCGTATCCAGCGTCGGCGGATCGCCCGGCCGCAGCTTGCGGTAGATCTCGATCAGCGCCTCTTCAGGCTTGTGAATCGAATCGCGCTTAAGCGTGTTGGTGATGATGTTGCCCACGTCGTCGCGCTCCGGGAAGAAAACCTCGAAGCTGGCCGCGCCACTAGACATTACTTTATGCAGCCGGTCGGCGGTCAACTCGACGTTGGCCTCCACCACCACTTCGCCGGTGTTCAAATCCACCACGTCGACAGCGGTCAGCGCGCCATCCAGCTCGGCCGCTTCCACTTCGACCCTGTCGAGAGCCGCCGCGCGAATGGCCTTCAGTGCGTGGGGCGTAATCTTGCGGCCGGAGTGAGCAATCTCTTCGCCGTTCACCAGGATGGCGTGTGCCGGCTTGGCGCCCACCAGGTGGGTGCTCACACTTGCGTCCCCGGGCACCGCCCACAGCAGTTTGCCGTCGGAGATATGCAGCCTGTCCACAGTGTAGAAAGTCTTGAGAATCTCCTCGTCCGAGCGCAGTCCTAGCGCGCGCAAGAAGATGGTTCCCAGGAATTTGCGCTTGCGGTCGATGCGCACATAGAGCGTGTTCTTCTGGTCGTACTCGAACTCCACCCAGGAGCCGCGGTAGGGAATGATCTTGCCCAGGAAGTAGGTGCGGTTGTTGGCCGTCTCAAAGAAGACGCCGGGCGAGCGGTGCAACTGCGAAACGATTACACGCTCTGTGCCGTTCACGATAAAGGTGCCGTTGGGCGTCATCAGCGGAATGTCGCCGAAGAAAACCTCCTGCTCCTTGATGTCGCGAATGGTCTTGTTGCCGGTCTCCGCGTCCTTGTCGTAGATAGTGAGGCGCACGGTAACCTTCAGCGGCGCAGAGAAGGTCATGCCCCTCTCCTCGCACTCCTGCTGGTCATACTTCAACTGCAGGCTCACAGGGTCGCCGCACTTGTTGCAGAAGTCGGGCGTGTTCTTGTTATACGTTCCGCACTTCTGGCAAAGTACATCGCCGGGAAGAAACGGATCTGTAATCACCATCGCCCCGCATTGCACGCAGGCCGTGCGCAGGTGGTGCAGCCCCTTCAAGTGGCCGCACTTGCACTCCCAGTTGCCGATCGCAAAGTCAACAAAGTCCAACTGCGAGATGCCTCGGAAGTCCGCAATTGGAAACACCGAGACAAAAACCGACTGCAAGCCCGAGTCGTCGCGCTCGTTGGGCAGCTTGTCCATCTGCAGAAAACGCTCGTAGGAGCGGCGTTGCACTTCGATCAGGTTGGGAATCTTGGTTGCGGTGGGAATCTTGGAAAAATCGAGCCGGCTGCGAATCGCGCGCTTCTCGTTGGGCATGTTCACTCCTGAGACTCGTCAGTCCGGTGCCACTTCCGCTCGATGCGGCTGGAACCGGGCCAGCGCCCGAGTCTCGGAGCGCCGGCTGTTTACGGTAAGTAGGTCAAAAAAGCCGGACTGGCGCACTGCTCACAACCCAGTCCCCACCGATGCACTGCGCCGATGCCGTCAGCGCGCCGGGATTTGCCTGGCCAGGCCTGCTTGGTTAGGGTGGCGTCAAAATCGCGTAATGGGCATTGCCGCACATCCGGCAAGTGCGCTAGACTGCGCACAAACGAGGAAGAAAGCGCAACGGTTAATCCCGTCAAAGATGTTTGCGCGCAGGAGGCAGATATTGATCAAAAATACTCATTCTGCCGCAAACGGGACACACGAAAAGCCCGCGAGGACGCAATGCCTCACGAGCGCGGCCCACTGCCTGTGCTCCCATCCGGATTCTGAACCCTGCTCTCGCCGATCCCAAAGCTCGCTTCTGCCGCTCGCTCGCCAGCCACACGCCACTCGTCAATGGAAACCCTTGCTAACCCATTGACACTACGGCACTTTACCATCGCGCTGTGCTCACCGCCGGAGTGCTTGGCCCTGCTCCGGCAAACGAACCCTAGTGTGCCACTCAACGACTCTCAAGACATGTCACCCAGCCAGCCCCATCCCATGAGAACTGAAAAGAGCCGGAAAGACGCGCAACGATTATCGTAGCGCGTCCCGGCTGAGCTTGCAAGTACCCTTGGTTACTTGATCTCGATGGTAGCAACGCCTTCAAACTTCTTCTTGATAGCCTCGGCTTCTTCCTTGGTCGCGCCTTCCTTGATCGGCTTGGGAGCGCCATCCACCAGATCCTTGGCTTCCTTCAGACCCAGCGAGGTAACTTCGCGTACGGCCTTGATGGTGTTGATCTTGTTCGCGCCAAAATCCTTAAGGATGACCGCAAACTCGGTCTGCTCCTCAGCCGCAGGCACTGCCGCGCCACCGCCGCCGCCAGCTACCATCACCGGGGCTGCTGCTGCCGCCGAAACACCAAGACGCTCTTCCAGCTTCTTCACCAGAGCCGCCGCTTCCAGCAGGCTAAGGGCCACAATTTGCTCTTCCAACTGCACCAGATCCGCCATTGTTTTCTCCAATCAAAAATCGTTTGAATTTCTTATTTCTTGAATCATTGTCCCGGCCGCTAGCCCAAACAGGAAGTTTCCGATGCGCCAGACCCGCGCCCTTCCCGTTCGTTGAACAGCCAAATTCCGTCCTTAACCCCTGCACCCCTTACCGGGATGCGCCGCTCGCAGGCTCATGCCGCCGCAAACTTTTCTTTTTCCACGCCCTGGCCCAGAACCACTGCCACGTCGCGTCCCGTCGCATTCAGCACCGTAACCAGTCGCTGCGCAGGCGCATTGATAAGGAACAGCAGCTTCGAGAAGAGCTCTTCCTTGCCCGGCATGGTGGCCAGCGCCTTTACTTCTTCCACACTCAGCAGCTTGCCGTCCACAATGCCCAGCTTGAACTGGAACTGCGCGTTGTCGGTCGCCCACTTAGCAAACACCTTAGCCAGAGCCACCGGATCGCCACTGGTAAAGGCCACCGAATTCACACCCTTGAGCCCCTTCAGCGCGGCCTCAACTTGCGTGCCTTCGCCAGAGATGGCGGCCAGCTTGTTCTTCACCACACGGTACTTGCCGCCCGCCTCGCGGATCACCTTGCGCAGCTCATAATCCTTGGCCACGGTCAGCTTGGCAAATGTACCGATAATTGCAGTGGTCGAGGTCTCCAGCTCCTTGGCCAGCAACTGAACCTTCTCCGTCTTCTTCGCTCTTGAAATCGCCATCGTTCTGCTCCCCTCAACGGGCTGCGCCAGGAGGGGTCACCCTCCACCGGCTCTCTACTGTTCGACTGCTTATCCTTGATCGCAGGCCAGAGCGGCAGGCAAGCCGACCCATCGGCTATTCCCCGCTCCCTGCTCCCTGATTTTTAGTGCTTGCCGGCCGCATCGGCCACAGCTGAGTCCAGCGGTACCCCTGGGCCCATCGTCGAGCTCAGAGTGACACTCTTGATGTACTTACCCTTGGCCGCGGAAGGCTTGCTGCGCACAACCGCGCCGATCACCGTCGTCGCGTTATCCACCAGCTTCTGCGGATCGAAGCTCAGCTTGCCCACCGGAACATGCACCAGGCTGGTCTTGTCGGCGCGATACTCCACCTTGCCCGCCTTGATTTCTTTCACCGCGGCGGCCACGTCCATGGTCACCGTTCCGGTCTTGGGATTCGGCATTAGACCCTTGGGCCCCAGCACCTTGCCCAACCGGCCCACCACCTTCATCATGTCCGGCGTGGCGATCAGCGCGTCGAAGGCGGTCCAGTTTTCTTTCTGGATCTTCTCCACCATCTCCTCGCCGCCCACAAAGTCGGCGCCGGCTTCAGTAGCTTCCTTCTGACGGTCGCCGGTGGCGATCACGGCCACCGTCTTGGTCTTGCCCAGCCCATGCGGCAGAACCACGGTTCCGCGCACCATCTGGTCGGCGTGGCGCGTGTCCACTCCAAGACGCATCGTCAAATCGACAGTCTCGTCGAACTTGGCATACTTGACCTGCTTGAGCAGGCCCACGGCCTCGGGCAACGCATACGCTGGCTTGGTCACACCTGCGCGCGCCTTCACAATGTTCTTGCTGACTTTTCTGGCCATTCTATCCTCGTCTCCCACCGCCCCTGCCAGCCCCGCTTTGCGGAGAACCCGGACGCTCACCGCGCCGGCAATGTTTTTTGCCCTGCGGTAACGCACTCGAACGGATCCAGAAACCGTGGTGCTTATGACAGCCCAGAGATTTCCCTGGGACACATCTTTGAATCATAACCAAACAGCGGCAGGAATGCAAATGCGCGCCCCGCGCCTTGTTACCGGCTGCTGCACAACTCTTTTACCCATCGCGTGTCTAAACTATCAACAATATGAAGAGATTTGTGCGTCATCTCGCTTTTCTGCCTCTCGCGGCTCTGTTCTTCTCGGCTGCCGCCTCCGCCCAATCCGGCAGCTTTATCGTCGGCCTGCAGGGCAAACCGGTGGGTACGGCCAGCTTCAACTTCGCCGCCACGCCCCACGGCTACGACTCCACCTCGGTCGTCCGCGTCGCCATGAAGGGCCTCACCTACGATCTCTCCAAAACCGAGCGACTTTCCGCCGCCAACCAACTGCGCCATGTTCTATTGAGCGCCGTCGTCAACGGTTCCGCGGTCAACGTCACAGGCGCGCCGGATACGGCCCAGTTTCTGCTCAACATCTCCGCCAACGGCCACAGTTCCACTGCACGCCTGGCCCTGCACCCCGCCGCTGTCTTCCTGCCCGACTTCGATCCCGGCGCCCTTGAAACCCTGCTGACTCTGGCCATCAACCAGAACAACCGCGACCTCTGGGCCATCATTCCCAAAAAGACCGGCTCCGTCGAGCCCATCAAACTGGCCACTTATGCCGACGAGAGAGGAACCCTGGACAGCAAGCCCATAGTTGTCCATCACCTCGTCGCCACCATCGCCGGAACCAAGACTGACCTTTTCTCCGGACCTGAAAACCAACTCCTTCAGGCTGAACTTCCGCAGGAGGGCTTCGCGCTCGTCCGCAAAGGCTTCGTCCTCACCCCGCCCGCCAAACCCGGCACGCCGCCAACGGCGCAGTAACGCAGTTTCTCTAGCCTGCCGACTTGCTAAACGCTTTTGCCCGCCGCCACCGCCGAGGCCCACGCCCACTGGAAGTTGAATCCGCCAAGTTGCCCGGTCACATCCACCACTTCGCCGATAAAGTAGAGCCCCGGCACGGCCCGTGCCGCCCGGGTCCGCGCCGGCAACCCAGCAGTATCCCCCCCGCCCGCAGTCACCTCGGCCGGGTGAAAGCCTTCCGTCCCCACCGGGTGCAACTCCCAGCGTCGTAGTTCCTGTTCACGAGCCTCTAGCGCCGCGTTCGACCAGCCCTGCTGAGCGCCAGTCTCCGCCAAATAGTTAGCCAGCCGCTGCGGCAACAGCTCGTGCAATGCCTGCTTCAGAGCCGCAAGATCGCGCCGCGCCTGCGGCTGCTTCAAGGCCCCCAATAACTCCGCCCCACGGCCAAGCCCCGGAGCAAAGTCCAGCAGCAGCGGCTCGCCCGGCCGCCAATAGGACGAAGCCTGTAAGACCGCCGGGCCGCTCAAGCCGCGATGGGTCACCAGCATCTTTTCCCTGAACTTTGCGCCACCGGCTGCGGCCTCGACCTCCGTCGCCACTCCAGCCAGCGCCGTCCAACTCGCCTCCTCACCGCCCAGCAGCAGCGGAACCAGCGCCGGGCGCGGCGCAACCACCCGCAGTCCGAACAGCCGCGCCAGCTCATACCCCAGCCCGGTCGCCCCCAGCTTGGGAATCGACAGGCCGCCGGTTGCTACCACCAGCGCCCCGGCTTTGAATTCGCCCGCCGAGGACGAAACGCAAAAACCGCTGGCGCTAGACTGGACCGCAATCTCGCGCGCGTTCAGCACCAGCTCAACGCCGCCAAGCGCGCACTCGGCCAGCAGCATCTCCAGAATTGCCCGCGCCGAGCCATCGCAGAAGAGTTGCCCCAGCGTCTTCTCGTGCCAGGCGATCCCATGCCGCTCCACTAGTTCGAGAAACTGGCGCGGCTGGTAAAGCGCCAGCGCCGACTTGGCAAAATGCCTATTTTCAGAGAGAAAATTCTGCGGCCCGCAGTGCAGGTTGGTAAAGTTGCACCGCCCGCCGCCAGAGATGAGGATCTTGCGTCCCGGCTGGCCGCCGCGCTCCAGCAGCGCCACCCGCCGCCCGCGCTGCCCGGCCACCGCCGCGCACATTAGCCCGGCAGCCCCGGCACCCAAAATAATTGCATCGAACTGGTGGGAAGCAGAGGACATTCAATTCAGAATAGCCGCCCCAGTCGGGTTTCCAGACGCTATCCCAGGGCAATCGCATGAAGGTTCCTGTTGGCATAGAGCGTTCCGTCCGCCCGCAAAGCGGAGACTGAACAGCCGTCTTCCCGGAGGAAAGATACGAGAGTAGCCCAGGATGAAGCGCAGCGCAATCCTGGGAAAGCACCCCAATTGTATTTCTGTGCCCCGGAGGGGCGTAGTGAAGCTTCTCTGCGCGTTGAATCGCATTCATGCGATTGCGCTGGATGCTACCCGGGGTACGCGCCCGTGATGTAACCCTCCAGCGCCTGAATGGTCTTCTCCTGGCCGGAGATCACCCACTTCACCATGTCGCCAATCGAGACCAGCCCCACCACGGTCTCCTCCTGCAACACCGGCAGATGGCGAAAATGGTGTTGTGTCATCAGCGTCATGCATTCGTCCACGGTTTGCTGCGGGCTGACAAAGAAGACCGGGCTGGTCATAATCTGGTGAACCTGGGTTTCCTTGGATGGCTGGCCCAACAGCACGCCTTTGCGGGCGTAGTCGCGCTCTGAAAGAATGCCGATCAGCCTGTCCTTAGAAAGCACCAGCAGGGCGCCAATGTCGTACTTGGCCATCATTTCGATCGCCTCATAGACCGACTGCTCGGGCGCTATCGACAGAACCCGGTTTTCGCCTTTGCTCTTCAGCACCATCGCAATGGTATCGGAAATCTTCATCGTACCCTCCGGAGGAAGTTGGCCTAGCGCCGCGCTGCCGGGCAATCACCGCCCAAGCCGTCACGCAGTCAATATAGCCGATTCGGAGTACGAGAGGACAGCACAGAAATCGGTTTGTTTTTTCAAGTTTTGCCCTGAAAGCAAGAGCCCTGCTGGTTGGCAGGGCTCATAGCGCGAAAGACTCTCGCCGGTACGCGAGTATGTCCAGCCTCAGAAGTTGAAGATCGGCCCAAACTCCGTGCGCACGTCGTTCCACTCCCGCGAAGGAACGCCGCGAAACAGTGGAAGAGTCTGATCCGGGTTGGCGTGCGTGGTGTAAAGCGACTGCTCCAGAGAGAATGAGACCCAGTGGTTCAGGCTATAGTTCAGCGTTCCAACCGCCATAGTGCTGTAGCGGCGATTGCCTGAGGCGCCAAGGCGATTCAGGTCGCGCGTCTTTGCCTGGTCAACGCCGTAGAGAGCGTAGAACGACCAGCCCGCATTGCGCCCGCCCGGCCGCGCGTTGAAGATACGCGAAAGCGGCAGACCTAGTTGTGCAAATCCACCTTGGGTACGCATGGGACGTTCCGGAGCTACTACCTGCTGTCCGCTTCCATTGGTTCCCAGTTCAATGGTTGAAGAGTCATCTTCGGAGGATACCGAGGCGATGTTAGTAAGTCCCTCGGTGTCGTTGAAGTAGCTGTAGAGCTGGCCGGCAAAGAAGTATCTCAAGTCGGCGCCCGAGTAGAACTTCCCTGTTAGCGTGGCATAGCGCGTGGGCAGTTGCCACTCGAAGTCCCAGCCGTCCGTATGGCTGTTTCCGGTGGCGCCCTTAGAGAAAGTCGCCTGATACGCGGATGGTATGGCTGACGCCAGAACCACTGCGGTGCGGTCTCCATGCTCGCCGCTGAGGATGATCTGAGCCGGAGCTACGCCGGCGGCGTGGTCCAGTTGCCATTGGGCAACAATACGGCCTTCCATGTCAGGACGGTTTGAATCCGCGCCTTGGCGCTCGCCGTATCCAAGCTGCTGAGAGATGTTGCCGGCCGCTGGCGTCAGCCCGACAGCGGGCATCAACAGAGCAAACTCCGTCATCACCTCAACACCTGCCGCCTTGCGCGTATAGCCAACACGCATCTGCGGCGTGCGCTCATAGAGAGAGCCAAACCCTATGCCCAGTCCAGTGGTCTCCAGAATGTTGGGCAAAGTGGAGGAGGCAAAGGGCGTCCAATCCTGCCCAAAGAGGGCAGAGAAGGTATCCTTGCCGCTCGCCTTGTAATCCAGGCGTCCCCAGGCCAGACGCAGCGATGGATTGCTGGACCGGACGGTTGAGATATTCCGGTTGTCTGAGCGATTGAAGTTGCCTTCAAAGTCCATCTCGATCTTGCCTGAGATATTCCATTTCGGGTTACGATCGCTCCAGACGAAATTCGCGCCAAAGCGCGAGCTTCGCGCCTTAATGTGAAACTCCGGCGCGCCATCCGGCCCGGTATCGGTCAAGAATCCCGGAAGCGGAAAATCGTCGCCATCCGGCGATGAGCTATCTTCAACCGCGGTCGCTTTGATAAAGCCGTAAGGAGTGATGCCCACCCCATTCGCCTTGAATGCCGCCTTATTTACATCGCTATGAATGCCACCAACAGGAAGCGCGCGAATCGGAGTAAGAGCGGAGATTACGGTCTTTGCAGGAGCTTTCTCCACTAGTGACGGAGCGCCCGGCTCGGTCGGATTCGGGGGTTGCTGCACGCTCAGGCTGGCTGATATCCCGCCCTCTCGCGCTTTACTTGCAGGCTTTGCCGCTTGCGCTTGCATGCGCGGCGCCTCTGACGTGGCGTTCAACGGCGCAGGCGCAGGCACTTTGCCCGCGATCTGTTCGTAATCCGCCTTTGAAATGACACCTTTCTTGAAGAGAATACCCGCCAGGCTGGCACTCGCCTGCTGCGGCGTGCCCGCCTGATCGATGAGCTTCACCTCATCCGGCGTCAGAACCCCTTTGGAAAGCAGGATCGTCACCAGTGGGTCGCGTACTTTGTCCGCTTCACTTTGCTGAGCGGGTGCGGGCAACACCAAAAGGACAGATGCCACCAGAAGGATACTAATTGTGATGTGCCGGTTGCGAGAGACAAAAATATGCATCATGTGCATTACCTTCCGTTGGTATGCCTATCGGCTTCGGTAAGCCATGCTTTATGTCTGTGTTCGCCAAGACGCCAGACAGATTCCCGTTATGCAACCAGTCGCAAACTTGGCGAACCTCACACCGTCACTGCAAAATCTGAGAGCAGCTTCTGCTTCCGGTCTGGCTTGTTAGCTGTCGTCGCGGAACATTGGATGCGGAATCAGGCGGCGGTAGTCTTCCTGATGCGCTCCGTCCAGGCAGGCTTCGATAATCCTGTGTCCCAGCGGATCAAGCTCCGGAATTTGAAACTGTTTCAGCTCCTTGGCAAAGAACTCGCGCCACTGCCGCGCGCCCTCCTCGTAGACCTCCATGCCGCCTTGCAACTGTTCCTCGACGCGCAAAAAAACCGGCGGAATCATCGAGCCCTCCACGCGCAACTGATTCGGAATGTAGCCAAGCAGCGGGCAAATAGCTTCGCGCACCTGCTCGCGGGCAAACTTGGCGCTACCCCGCCGCGCCAGGTACTCGCGCGCAATCCACTCCGCCATGAAGCCCACCTTCCAGGCCCCAATGTGCTGGTTGGGAATCAGCACGTAGCGCGTCTCCGGCGTATCCACAATCTGCTTCAGCAGCAGGTTAGCCTGGTCCACGCGCCTCCCGGTGGCAAAGGCCCAATATGAACCCACGCCCTCCGACTGCATCCCCTTGTCTTTCTGCGTCTGGATGCTGGGGTTGGCATGCCCGCGCGGAGCAACTAGCCGCCACAGCCAGGCCAGTGCCGGACTGAGCACATGAATCATCGCCAGAATTCCGTAGAGCTGGCTGTCCTTGTGTGTCGGCGGGCAGCGCACGCCAAAGCTGCGCACATCCACCCGTTGCGGCCCCACCAGAATGTCCTCCACCATGCGCCGCGGCAAAATCACGCGCGGATTGGGGCAAAGCTTCCCCGGCGCATCTTCAACATGCTCCCAGGTCAGGCAGGTTCCGCCGGGCACAATGTAGTGGTTCAGAAAAATCAGAGGCTCCGGCGGATCGATGCACAGCCGCTCCAGATTCGGCGCTGTGCCGTAGCTGTGAATGTGATCCACGCGCACAAACCAGCCATTTTCCGCATCAGCCACTGTAAGCCGCCCATGATTTGAGATCTGTCCCTCGCGCCCACCCTGGTAGCTTGGGTGCGCGCAGGCCATATCGTCCGCAATGGGCCGCAGGTGGCAGGCCTCGGGTAGGTTCAGCGTGCGCTCTTCTTTCGTCACTACGTTACGTCCCAGCAGCAGCCGCCCATCTTCCATGCGGTGAATGTGCTCGGTCATCTCGCTTTTGCCGCCGCCCGATGCGCCCTCGTGCATCAGAATCAACTGGTTCTCATACGGCGTAACCACGGCCACCGCGGCGCAGTGGTTCGTCGTCCAGCGCTCGCGCTCGCCAATATCCAGCAGCATGGAGTAGACGCCTTTTTTGGCGCTCGGTCCCGGATAGAGGTTGTACGCAAATATCTCCTGGTGCGTTGTCATGCGCTCATGCACCACCACCTGCTTTCCAGCAAAGTGCGTATGCCTGAAGGGTGGCGCAACAAACAAGACTCCGCCTGTGATCTTGAAATTCGCCGGAACCTGGCTGCGCGGAATCATGCCCTGCAAATCGGCCAGAGTGGCGGCAAAAAACGCGGCCTGCCGAGGCACAATCAGTAGTGAGCCGTAACCCAGCGCATCTGTGCCCGCATAGAAGGGCATGGCCACAAGCTCCTGCGTCTTCAGCCAATCCAGCGTCTGCCGCCGCGTCTTCTCAAAGCTCTCGCCAAAGCGCTGTTGATAGGTGGGCTTGTCAGTCGGCAGCAGGTCGGCAATCACCATCGGGTCCGGATAGCGCCGCCGCATCGCCGGGTCAGGAAAGTTGATGGCCAGCCCATTGCGCGCTTTGGTAATCACCGCCTCCACCAGCCGGCCGGCGCCGGGTGTCTGAAACACCGCTTCGTAGACCCCATGGTCCTCGCGATTGCCCAGCGTCCAGTCCGTCTCGCCCGTGGCACGTCCTAGCGCCCAATCCAGCAGTTGCTGGCGCGTCTCCGGCGTCTGCACCAGCGGCGCGGCACCCAACACCTCGCGCACGGATTCTGGCAGATCAAACTCTGCCCAGCAGGACTGGAAATCAACAAAGGCGTCACCAAGGGCGGCTGTAGACATGGTTTTCTCGCTTTCCTATTCAAATGAGGCGTTCATCCAGAGCGGGCAATGCGCGCGCTCTGCAAATTGCAAAATCAATCGGGCTACAGATGTCTTTTTGCCTCATAGCCCGGAAAGGCCCTGTTTTTTTATCTCATCTACCGGCACACCTGGCAGTGCGCCACGTCACATTCTGGGAAATCGTCCTATCACCATCTCCAGCGCTTGGCCCGCCGTTCCAATCGCGCCTTCCAGTTGCGCATCTTCCACGGCCCGCAGCATCTCTTTGAAGCCCGCTCCCGGCTTGTAGCCCGCCGCAATCAGGTCGCGGCCCGTCAGCAGCGGCTTGGGGCGCACTGTCTCCTCCGGCATGGCCTCATAGCGCTCGCGCACAAACTCCCAGTGGTCTAGGTTTCCGCTGCCCGCCATGCAATCCATCTTGTGCAGCGCCAGGTGTTCGTGAAAGCTCTCCAGCCGGAAAAACCGCTTCAGCGTCGAAGTCTTCATCCGCTGCGTGTCCGCAAAGCGCATATGGTTCTCCACCAAGGCCAGAATCTGCCGCGTTTCGTCATTGGAGAAGCGAAACCGCCGGCAAATCTCCGCCGTCATGGCCACGCCCACCTCCACATGCCCGTCAAAGCGGATGCGATCCGGCGCTCTCCGAAAGGTCGGCGGCTTGCCCACATCGTGCAGCAGCGCGCCCCAGGCCAAGGTCAGCGAACAGGCTGGCTGCAACTGCTCAAGCAGTAGCAAGGTATGCCTCCACACGTCGCCCTCAGGATGGTATTGCGGAGGCTGCTCGACGCCTTTCATCCGCGCTACTTCCGGCAGCACTTCGGCCAGCAGCCCGGTTTCATCCAGCACTTCGAAGGCCCTGCGCGCATGGCCCTCGGTCAGCATCTTGGTCAGCTCGTCGCGAACCCGCTCCCGGCTCACCAGCGCAGTCTTCGCCGCCAGCGCCCGCATGGCGGCTGCCGTTCCCGCCTCCAGCTCGAAGCCGAAACGTGCTGCAAAGCGCACACCGCGCAGCATCCGTAGGTGATCCTCTTCAAAGCGCAGCTCCGGCCGTCCAATGGACCGCACGATGCCCCGCTCCAGGTCCGCCACCCCGCCCACATAATCGATCACCGCCAGATGCCCCGGCTCTCGATTCTGAGACCTAGGAAGAATCAAATCGATCCCTTCCGGGTCCAGCAACAATCCGTTGATGGTAAAGTCCCGCCGCCGCACATCTTCTTCGGCGCTCTCGGTATACTTCACCGCATCCGGGTGACGCCCGTCGGAGTAAACCCCATCGCAGCGGAATGTCGCCACCTCAGTGACCACATACCGCCGCTCCTCCGGTTCCGCTTCGGTATCCGCCTCTGCGCCGGTGGCCACCAGCACCACACCAAAGTGCGCTCCTACGGCAAAAGTGCGCGGAAACAGCTTCAGCACCACCTCCGGTGTGGCGGAGGTAGCCACGTCATAGTCCTTTGGCTCACGGCCCAGCAGCAGGTCGCGCACGCAGCCGCCCGCCAGGTAAGCCTGCTGCCCCGCGCCGCGCAGCTCTCTCACAATCTTCAATGCCGCGTCGAATTGTGTGCTGGCTGCCTGCATGGCAATAAGGTCTCTGTGCCATTTATAGCTCTTTGGCGAGCTTGCTGCCCTTCACATTTGCGCGGCGGCATCCATGACAAGGTGTGCAATCACCCCGCCCGCAAAAGCAAGCCCTGCTGCACAACCACCTGTTTCGACACTCCGGTGCTGTCCCTGCTAAGCCCTTCATGCGCCAGTGCATCGAACCCAGGTCATGCCTTCCAGAACGCCGTCTACTGCGCCGCCGCCGGATCCACCAGCACCTGTCCTCCGGCGGTGCGGCCGTGCGCGCCCTTCGTCTGGCTAACGCGGAATCGCTTTCCCGGGCTGGCAGGCAGAGAAACCGTCTCCGGCGCAGTGCCTGCGGCCCGCTCAAAGTGCAGGCTCCAGCCCTCTCCGCGGTCCAGGGACTCGAGCCGCAAGCCAAGGCGCCCAAAGCGTGTCGGCGTTCCGGCCAGGACATATCCTTGCTTATGTATCTATACAGAAGCCGCCCGGCTTGGCCCGCGCCATGGTTGCTGAGGCCGCATGTTGCGCTTTCGCAGTGGGAAGAGTTGAGGCGGCAAGTGTGGCGCCCGAAACCAGAACGCCATTTATAGCAGTTCTCCAATAGGTGTCTAGGGGAAGCGAGACCGCGAGTGGCTTTTTCCTTAACCGAGATCCCCGGCGACACATCTTCTTCGTCACTGGGGTAGAAGTAAAAGCCACCTTGCACGCCCCTATCAACCCCACAGAGATTGGAGAACTGCTCTAGAAACTCCCTGGCGATTGAAAGCTGACATGGGAAGGCTTATATCTTCCCGCGCGACGCAGTGTCAATCGGGCTTGCCCAGGCGGCGGAATTCATGCATGATGGGCAAGCCCGCTTGCTTAGGTCTTGCCTGCTATTGCTGCTCGGTAATGTGGATTGCGTGCTCCAGCCGGAAGGTGAGCAGGGTCTCCGCGGGCAGTACAATCTGCCTGTTCCCAGTGAAAGCGCTGCCGGCCGTTCCCGCTCCGCCGCCCGCCAGTGCGCCAATCGCAGCACCTTTGCCGCCGCCTGCAAGAGCACCCACCAGGGCCCCAAGACCCGCTCCGCCACCAATGAATCCGACCGTGCGCTTGCCCTTGCCTTTTTCCGCGCGATCGATGGAACTGGTGGCGACCGGGTAACTGCCCCACCTGGTATGCACGCGCTCCAGCCGCACCGAGAGATATGCGCCACCCTTGAAGCGGCCCAGCGGCTTGGCGTCGATTACAACCCCTTCCGCACGGGAGCCGCGCGGGATGATGGTCTGGCCATTCACCATCACGTCGTCAGCCACCGTAGCGCCAAATGCATCGCCAGGCTGCGAAATCTTCGAGCCAAGATCCTGGTCGAGCCGAACGCGCAGCCGTGTCCCGCCCGGCAGTTCAACCACGGCAGGCGGAGGTGGCTGCTGTGGGGTGGCCGCGCCAGCTTGTGAGCTCCCTTGAGCCGGCGGCGTGGCAGAGCTTTGCTGTGCATTCTGTGATGGTTGCGTAGCCGTAGTGCTGGCCTGCTGGGTATTGGCCTGCTGCGTGCCAGATTTACAGCCGCTCAGCAACAGTAGGGCGGTTAACGGCAGAGCCAAAAAGACAAGATGCTTGCGGGGAAGATTCATCGTGCCAACTCCTGTTTGTGTGAATTTTCAGACAGTGAAAATATACCATCAGGCGCCAACGGCTACCGGGCCGCTCACGCGTACAGTCTATAGCTGTTTAGCTGTTCAAATTCTTTATGTCTAGATCATAATCCTCAATGAATTTGCTTCGCGCGTCAATCTCAACTCATCACCCCTCAGGGAGATACTAGCTGCTCCAAAACCCATGCCTTAAGGGGCACAGCTTCACAGCTGCGGAAAAACCCATGTATTGCCAATGTTTTGAAAGGGCACGGCTTTAGCCGTGCCGTAAGTACCTCATAATAAACATACTTTTAGCCCCCGAAGGGGCTTTGCCTAAAAACTCCGATTTTTTGGGCAAGCGCAAAATTCCGGAAGTATTTGTCCATCACTTGGGGATCTGGGTGTGGTTGACTAAAAGGTAGTTTCCGGTTTGGCGACGATGCGCCCGCAATTCGAAATCATTCGGAGAACCCTGCACTCTACAGAGGTTTGATAGACTCCGGTCAAGGCGCAAACTCGACTGCAATCGAACGTGCATTAGATCCTCCCTTTTCGATCGAGCACTGCGAACGCCCTTAGACTCGCGAGCCTTCCTGAGGAGCCTTTGGATGAGTCCAACGAAGAAGATTTCTCCTGGTTCGAGGAAGCGCGCAGCTTCTGCCAACATCAATCGGGAAGAAACGCCTTTCGAGGCGCTGGCCAGCATCTGCTCAGTACTAGTAGTGGGCCTGTTCATTCTGACCTTCTTAGCTCAGAACTACGTCATTCCGTCAGGCTCGATGCAGAACACTCTGCTTATAGGCGATCACCTGGTCGTCGACCGGATAACGCTAATGCCGCCTGCTTCGTGGATGCCGCTAATAAGGTATCGCGAGCCGAGGCGCGGCGATATAGTGGTGTTCTACAAGCCCGTTTATCAGCCTGGTATTGATCCGACAGATGCCGATGGGACTCCGCAGTACATTCCTCTCGTGAAGAGATTGATTGGCGTACCGGGCGATCATATTCATCTACGCAACGGTATTGTGATTGTGAATGGCGTCGCGCAGCCTGTTGGATTTGCGCAGCCGACGACACCGGATAACTTCAACGAATTCCTCGATGATTTTCCCGCAGTACCCCCGTCGGAGGCGACTAGGTCCACAGAGTCGTGGGCTGTGAACTTCTCAAATTATGTGCACGACGGCGACCTGGTGGTTCCACCCGGCATGTACTTCATGATGGGCGACAACCGACACAATAGCCTGGACTCGCGCTACTGGGGCTTCGTGCCGCGCGCCAACATAATTGGCCGTCCGCTGTTCAACTATTGGTCGTTCAAGTCCACAGAGCCACAACTTGAACAAACAGGATTCGGTCACAAGGTCGCGTGGATCGGCCACGTTCTGGTGCATTTCTTCTCAGACACGCGCTGGAAACGCACTTTCCACGTTCTTCATTGAACAGAAATTGCACTATCCCGATTCGATATTGGTGGGTTCCCGCCCTTCCCACAAACCTTGGAAATCGATCAAGCCGATTCCCACATTCCCACTGCCACAACGACGAGGATGAATTAAACATCCTCAAAACCCGGCCCGCTAAGAGATATACATTCTGAGTGCAAGGCCACATCGCTTTCTTGTTCATAGCATGAGGAGACTGTGTGGCACCTTCTCCTTCTTCCTCCGTTCTTTGAATTTGGTCAATTCGAAGCCCCACATATCCAGATCGCTGCGTCTACCGAATGCCAGTTATTTCGGGTCTGTTATGCCTTCCTGCAAATAACTCTGCGGTACTCGAGCTGGAAAGGGGACGAGGTAGTCTCGTCCTCTCTCATAGTCGTGCAGCGATTTCTCAGTTATGCACTATGTCTCTGACCGGATGAAGATGGATTTATTGGATACTTTTCAGGCCATGTAA
>VFSW01006227.1_pt1 | contig 17574 bp, 16 predicted proteins | sample 5358111 | NCBI WGS metagenome assembly VFSW01 (sample SAMN11554181, study PRJNA540505) | mine drainage metagenome | isolation source: sediment from site ElyBrook_90M | place: USA: Ely Copper Mine, Vershire, VT | collected 2017
AAAGCAACTTCAGGGCACGGGCTTCAGCGTACACCTGTTGGAGAACCGCTATAACATCCAGAATCTGAATTTTTCAAGTTGATCTGTCATTTTGAGCAAAACTTGGCACATTCTTTGTGCCAAACAGCAAGCCACAGGCCTCACCGCGGGTGGTCAGCGCTCTCCCCAGCTCAGTTTGCTGCGCAGCGCCTCGAAGAATCCGCTCTCGCTTACGCGAATCAGGTTGACGGTGTGCGCGGACTTGCGGCAGCGCAGCTCGTCGCCATTGAGCAGCTCGGCGGCTTTCTGCCCGTCCACGGTCAGCGCCGCCTGGCTGGCCGTGTCCTCCACGCGCACGGTGAGCGAGGCGTCGCCGCGCACCACGATAGGCCGGAGCGTCAGCAGATGCGGGCAAATGGGCGTGACCACCATGGCGTCCACGTCGGGCGTCAGGATCGGCCCGTTGGCGGCCAGCGTATAAGCCGTGGAGCCGGTGGGCGTGGAGACGATCACCCCATCGGCGCGGAAGCGGGCCACGCTCTTGCCGTCCAGCTCCACGGCGAAGCCGCCCATGCGGGCAATATCCCCCTTGGAGACGACGGCCTCGTTCAGCGCTTCGTAGGTAGAGTGCAGCGCCGCCGCGCGCCACAGTTCACAATGCAGCAGAACCCGTGCGTCCAGCTCATGACTGCCGCTGTGCCAGCGTTCCAGCGTGGGATAGAGGTCGGACAGCCGCACTTCGGTCAGGAAGCCGAGAAAGCCCAGATTCACGCCCAGGATCGGCGTTCCGGTCGAGGCAAAGATCCGCGCCACGGAGAGCAGCGTTCCGTCGCCGCCCAGCACGATCACCAGCCCCGGCGCCTGTTCGGGCATCAAAGCGCGCTCGACGGCCGGCGCAGCCGTGGTGTACGCTCCGCCCTCGCTGTCCACGAGCGGCTCGCAGCCGCGCTCGCGCAGCCACGCAATCAGCTCCGGCAGCAGCCGGGCCAGCTCTTCCTTCTGCGGCTTGCAAACAATAGCGACACGTACCATGCACTCCCAGTGTACCTTCCACCAACCACCTGCCACCTGCGGTGAGGCCACCTGCCACCTGCGGTGAGGCCACCCGCCACCTGCGGTGGGGCCAAATGCCACCTGCGGTGGGGCCAAATGCTCGCTGTTCGCTCGCAAGAGGTTCCTTCCTTCTTGAGCCGATCACTGGCGCTCTAACTGCGCTCACCGCCGCGCATACAGCAGAAACTCCCGATTCCCCTCCATGCCGGTAATCGGCGATGGAATGGTTTCGACCGCCTCCCAACCCAGCCCGCGCACACAATCGGCGACTTTGTCGATGGCCAGTTGGTGCACCTCGGGGTCGCGGACAATGCCTCCCTTGCCCACCTGTCCGCGCCCGGCCTCGAACTGCGGCTTCACCAGAATCACCGCCTCGTTGAGCGCGGGTGCGGCGGCCAGGACCGGCCCCAGCAGCAGCGTGGCGGAGATGAACGAGACATCCATCGCCAGCAAGGTGAGCGCCGGAGTTCTCTCCGGGGCTAAAGCCCGCGCGGATTCAATCGGCATTTTACGGGAGGTAAAACCCCCATCTCCCTCCGCATTGAGCATGTTCGCCGCCTGAATAGCCAGCGATCCCGGCTCCAGCATCCGCGCATTGGTGCGCTCCAGCAGGCGAACGCGCGGGTCGTTGCGCAGTGCCATCGCGATCTGTCCGAACCCGGTATCGACAGCCGTCACATGCGCGGCCCCGTGCTGCAACAGGCAGTCCGTGAAGCCGCCCGTCGAAGCGCCCACGTCCAGGCAGCCGCGTCCCTCGACGGCAATCTTCCAATGCGCCAGCGCCGCGGCCAGCTTCAGTCCGCCACGGCTCACGTAGAGCTGCTCCTCGCCCAGCAAGCGGAGCGCGGCATCGGCTGGAACCACCGCGCCCGCCTTGTCCACCTTCTGCTCGGCCACCAGCACCCGCCCGGCCAGAATCAGAGCGCGCGCCCGCTCCTCGGTGGCGGCCAAACCACGCTCCACCAGCAGAAGGTCCACGCGCGTCTTGTTGCCGGCTGCCATTCTGTTTATCGTTTCACACCTCTGCTGAATCAGCGCCGCGCCGCGGGATCAAACGCAAAAACAGCCAAAGAAGCCTTCTCTCGCGGGAAGAACCTCCTTGGCTGTTCTTGATGCCTATCCTGCGTATTGACCCGGCCCATAATTACCGCCCCTTGGGCGCTCCATCCATTCAGCGTTTTTTGCTGAATGGGTGGGAGACGATAACACTAGTGCCTGTTCAATTGGGCATCTGCTGGCAGACCTGCAACTCCGTCTGTGTGCCCGCGGGCGCGGGCTCCAGGCTGGGCGGCAGGTTGCAGGGCTGGCCGTAACCGGGCTTCCGGCTCACGTTGTTATTGTTGCCGCTGATGCCGTTTTGCGTGGTCACGCGCACGTCCAGAACATTTCCCTGAACCAGCACAGAGGTATCCACCACATCCAGATCGGTGCGAATGATGGTCAGGTATGTGCTGTCGGGCGAGGCCGTGTAGACCTTCCCGAAAGTCGCATTCTGCGTGGAAACCACGGTGCGCGGGTGGCCGATGACCGGCAGCGTCTTTTCCAGCGTATGGCTGGACAGGTTGACAATGGAAACCGTGCCGTCGGTCGTCCCATCGCCTTGATTTGCCGTATAGGCGAGGCTGCCGTCCACCAGAACAGTCACGCTGGCCGGCTCAGGCGTGGAAGTATTGCCCACCTTCACGGTATACGTGGTGCCGAAGGTCGGGCTGTCGTTGCCGTACTCGTCCTCGCTCACGTCGATAATGCTGACCGTGCCGCCGTCGTAATTGGCCACCACCAGTTGGCTGGTGGCCGCGTTGTACTCGGCATAAACCGGGCCGGCGGTCGCGGTCATGCCGCCGCAGGTCGGGTCGGCCGTCAGGTCGCAATTCGGCGGAGTAATGCCCGTAGCGGACAGAGCCGCGGTCGAAAGCGGAAGCGTGGGGTGGCAATACACCATCTGGCCGGCCAGGTTCTGGTATGGCGTACAGGCGTCCAGCGTATCGTTTTCGGTATTGATCACCGAGACAGTGTCGCTGCCCCGGTTGAGAACAAACAGCCGCCTTCCGTCGCTGCTCATTACCCCATACACCGGGCACTGTCCCACCTGGATCGGCGTATCGGGAGTGTAGGTGGCGACCTCAATCCCCGTCACCGCTCCGTCCGGCTGTGTACTGGGCGAGTCGTTGCACGCAGTGCCGCTGACAACGCTGCCCTGACTCAAAGCATAATACCTCTGGCCGCCATTGCCGGACCCAATCACCATGGTCGCGGTAGGCGCGGGCAGGGCAAGCGTGCCCAGGGGAACGGAGAGCTTGTAGTTCAGTGGACTGCCGGTAAAGATATCAGCGACGTTGCCGGTCAGATCGGAGGCCCACATTCCGGACGCCGGCGTAAACAGGCCGGTCAGCGCGGCCGTGCTCGGCACCGTGATCGAGTTCTCATTCTTGATCAGAAAGCTGGTGGAAACCGGAAAGCTGGTCATGGTGCCGTCGCCATTGATGGTATAGCCGTTGCCGCCGTATGAGTCCACGGAAAACGCGATCGGATCCACGCCAATTGCCTCCGTATTCATCACCGCGTCGCCGGAGTAATCGATGATGGTGGCGACCCCATGCGAAGCCACGCCTGTCGGGGAAGCCGGGGGAACCGAGACCGCAACCGCCAGCGAGGTGACCTCCGGGGCGGGACCGGGAGTATTGATGGGCGTAATCACGGGACGGTAGTTGTTGCCGCAACCGGCAACCAGGGCAGCAGCCGCTAACGCCGCGCCCGCCTGAACCAACCGCGCACGCGTCTGGCCAAAATTCATGCTTAAAAGCCTCATTCAGTTGTTTCCTGCCTACCCCGTGATTGTAAATCAGCCGGCTGGGGGCCAGCCTGAAGTTAGACGCGGATGCCGCGGGAAAGTGCTCCGAGGCAAGCGAATCCCGCAATCGGCAAGAGAGAAAGCACCCGCACCGCGCGCAGGTTACGATGAAGCGTGGCGCGCATTCCTATGAACAATCGATCCAAGCCGAGCCGGCAATCCAAACTGAATTGGCAATCCAAGCTGGTCCTGCTGCTGGTGCTGCCCTTCACGGCTGCAGGCCTGGTGCTCCAAATGCACTGGTGGGCAATAAATTACTGGCCAGTGGCCGTCTGCGCCGCCGGCCTCAGCCTGCTCTTCGGGATAGTAGTCCTGCGCCTGCGCGCCGGAACCCCGGCGGCAGCCTTCACTGGCGCGGCGATTACCGCCAGCCTGATGTTTTCTACAGCCGCCTTCACGCCGGCCGGAGCTTATCCCTATGCTCCGTGGCACACCGCGCTCCTCCCGGTGCTGGCGGTCTTTCTTCTGGCCTACATCGCCACTCGGATAGGCCGGGAGAGCAAGGAACAGCAAGGCACGGCGGAGAACCGGCAGGGGCGCACGGCGGCGCAGGTGGCGGCTAACCTGGGCGTGGCCACGCTGGTCTCCAGCCAACCGGCCCAGGCCTGGCTGGTGGGCAATCGCTGGTTCACGCACGCTGCCCCGGCGCTGCTGCTGGCTGCGGGGCTTGCGGCTTTGGCCGAAGCCGCCGCCGACACCGTCTCCTCGGAGCTGGGCCAGGCGCTGAGTCTGGGGCAAGGTTGGGCGCTGGGCGTGCCGCCGCGCATGATCACCACCCTGCGCCCCGTCGCTCCCGGCACGGACGGCGCAGTCAGCCTGCTGGGCACCCTGGCCGGCGTGGCCGCGGCGATGATCGTCGCCCTGGCCGGAAGCGCGGCGCTCGGCGGCGGCGCAATGATGTTCTGGATCAGCGCGGCCGGCGGCGTCTTCGGCCTTTTCTTCGACAGCCTGCTGGGAGCCACCCTGGAATTGCAAAACCGGGAACGGCAAGACCAAGACGGAGAACGTCTCGGCTGGCTCAACCGCAACTGGCTGAACAACAACGCGGTGAATTTCCTCTCCACTGCCAGCGCCGCAGCCTTCGCGATGGGACTGCTGGCGGTGCTGACTCATCTCGGCCGAGGATCGGCCCCCTAAAAGTGCTTGCTGATCTCCCAGCGCCTATAGCCGTAAACCTTCTCGCCCGGCGTCAGGTCAAACGGAGAAAAATCGAGCGTGTGGTCTGACTTGGAGACGGAAAAAGTATCCAGCGTGGAGGTCTTTCCATGAATCTCCACGGCAATCAGCGTCACATTTCCCAAGTGCGAGGTCGCGTAGATGATCTTGTGGCTGCGGATCTGCCCGTAGTCGCCCGCGGGGCCCCAGTCGGAAAGGAAGCGGCTGTAAGGGTATGCCCCGTAGCGCTGCAAATGCGACTGCCAGGCGGGGTCGTTGTTCCAGATGCCGTAGGCCTGGGTATAGTCCTGGCGCTCCACGGCGGAAAAGAAGCGGTTCAGGCGATGCTCGCTGGGCCAGTTCCAGAATGAGATGATCAGCACCGGCGTCAGAACACACACCATCGCCACGCCGATAAGCACTTTGCGCAGGCGGCGGGCGCGCTCATAGTCGTACGCGGGAGCATCCAGAAGAGTCATGCGGTAACCTGTCTTTCTTCGCCGGCAAGCAGGCGAATCTTCGTCCCAGAATTCCATTCCACGCTAACACGAAGCGCCTGCGCATTTCATTTGCAGCGCAAGCCGGAACAACCTCGATTTTAACGCCCCTCAGTGCAGATGCAGCCGCCAGGCCGTGTAGCTGAGAATCTCATGTTCGATACGCTCAAACTCCCGCGAACTGCCCTCGATGGGCACACGGGGACGGGGCGAGGTGAGCACGTTCAGGCCATCGGCGGCGCAGATTTCGTGAATGCGGAACAGATGCGTTCCGTCGCTGACGATCACCAGCCGCCGCAATCGGTTGGCGCGGGCGATCACCGCAATGCGGCGGGCCGATTCCTCGGTGTTGCGGCTCTCGGTCTCGGCAATGATGGCGCTCTCCGGAACGCCCATGCTGCGCAGGTACTCGCGGCCCACCGCGCCTTCGTTGTACTGGTCGCCGCCGTTGCCGCCCAGGGTGATCAACAGCGGGGCCACGCCGCGATGATAAAGATCGAGCGCGTGGTCCAGCCGGGCGCGGTATACCGGCGAAGGCCGCCCATCGTACTCCGCCGCGCCGAAGACACAGATCGCGTCCACCGGATCGGCCTGGGAAATCTGTGCAGCCTGGTCCTGTCCCGCATAAAACTCAATCTGCGCATAGACCCAGCGGCACCAGCCCAAAATTCCCATCGCAACCAAAAGCGACAGAGCCAGGGCGGCACAAAGCGCCCAGTTGCGAGTTTTCGGCCTGGTCTTGTATCTCACGGGAGAACCTTCAGTCCAGTAGTCAGTGATCCGTGGTCCAGTCGTCAGAATTCAGTGTGCAGTCGTCAGTCCGTAGAGCTCAGCCAACAATGGCCAGTTTACCTGTAATCAAGCGGGAGCCACCCGGCCCATCAAGGGGTCATTTCTAGTCCCTGGTCCCTGTTCGTTCACCGTTGCAAAGCCATCACGACCTCATGCGTCGGAATGGCGCCTTCGCGCAGAATCTCCCAGCGTCCCGGCCCCAGCGACAGATCGACGATCGTCGTGGGTTGCGCATGTCCGGTAGGCCCGCCGTCGATGATGAGCGGAATGCGGTCGCCCAACTGGTCACGGACGCAGGCGGCGTGAGTACACTCCGAGGCCCCCTGCAGGTTGGCCGAAGTGGCAGTGATGGGCAGCCCGAAGCGTTCCACCACCGCGCGCGGAATGGCCGCATCCGGCACGCGCAAAGCCACGTTGCCCGTGTTCGCCGTCGAGCGCAGCGGCAGCTTGCAGCCGGCCCGCACAATGATGGTCAGCGGACCCGGCCAGAAGCGATCCGCCAGCTTGTCCAGCAACGGGTCGGTGTCGCGCACCAGTTCGTAAGCCTGGGCCAGCGACGCAATCAGCAGCGACAAGGGCTTGTGCTTCTGGCGCGTCTTGATCTGGTAAATCTGCTCCACCGCATGAAGGTTGACCGGATCGACGGCCAGACCGTAGAAGGTGTCCGTCGGCAGGGCAACCACATCGCCCTTGCGCAGACAGGCGACAATATAGTCGATCCGGTCCGGCTGGGGTTCATCGGGATGGACGCGCAAAATCTCCGCCGACAAGAAGGTCTACCTCGGTTCCCGAGTTTGTGTTGTCCCAAGAACGGAAGCTATCACGGCGCCGGCCTCGGTTCAAGTTTCGATGCAAATTCAGACGCAGATCACATTGCAGATGTACCCGCGGGCTGGTCTACGAGCCTGCCGCCGTTTTTCGCCTGAGCGCATCCGCAACTTCAGGCCGGGAAACGGACTAGAATCACCCTAGAGTCAGGATCGGTAAAGCCGAAATCTGAAAGACAAATTCTGAAAGACAAATTCTGAAAGAAAGACCAGATCGTCCCAAAGATGCCTCTCCGCATTGTACAGAGTAAGCAGAATGTTCGCTTGAAACAGTTGCGCCGTGCGCTGGCTCACCCCGGCCGTGACGCACAGGGCCTGGCAGCCCGCGGAGCGCTGGGCTTGGCCGGTATCGAAGGGCCGAACCTGCTTGCCGAGGCTCTCAGCGCCGGTCTGCGTGTGGCCTGTGTCTTTGTGGCGCAGGGCGCCGAGCATCTGCAGAACCAACTCCCCCTGCCCGCCGCAACCGAAGTGCTGCTGGTGCCCAGGGAACTGCTGAATGCAGCGCTGGCCACGGAATCACCGCAGCCGGTGGCAGCCCTGGTAGCCCTGCCGGATTGGAGCTGGGACGATGTGTTGGGAGGGCCGGCGAAGCCCGTACCGGAACAAGACAAGACCAAGCCGCGACAAGCCAAACCCGCCCCGCTCATCGTCGTGCTTGCTGGCCTGCAGGACCCCGGCAACCTGGGAACCATCCTGCGCTCTGCCGAAGCCTTCGGCGCGCAGGCCGTCCTCAGCCTGCCGGGCACGGTGAGCGCATGGAACCCCAAAGCGGTGCGCGCCTCGGCCGGCAGCGTCTTCCGGCTGCCGCTGCTCTCTGTCAGCGCCAACGATTGCTTTGCCCGCCTGCGCCAGGCCAAAGTGAAGATATGGACGACAGCCGTCAACGGAGCGGAAGCGGCCGACCGCGTCGATCTGGCCGGGCCCGTGGCGCTCGTGATCGGCAACGAGGGCAACGGCGTACCGGACGAATGGGCCGCCCAGGCCGACGGCGCGTTGACCATTCCCTGCCCCGGCCCGGTGGAGAGCCTGAACGCGGCGGTCGCCGCCGGCGTGCTGCTCTATGAGGCCGCGCGTCAGCGGAGGACAAAATTATGAGCCTCTTCGACGGCGAACCCGAAGGTCCCCAAGGCGCGCGCCGCACCGCTCCGCTGGCCGAGCGCATGAGGCCGCGAAGCCTCGACGAACTCGCCGGACAGGAGCACCTGATCGGCCCCGGCAAGCCGCTGCGCGTGCAGATCGAACGCGACAGCCTCGACGGATCGGGCTCCGCGTCGATGATTTTGTGGGGTCCGCCGGGGGTGGGCAAAACCACGCTGGCCAAGATCATTGCCGAAACCACCCGCGCCAATTTCATCGAATTCAGCGCCGTGATGAGCGGTATCAAGGAGATCAAGCAGGTGATGGCCGCCGCCGCGCAGGCCTCCGAAATGCACTCCCGCACCATTCTGTTCGTCGATGAAATTCACCGCTTCAACAAAGCCCAGCAGGACGCCTTTCTGCCCTACGTCGAGCGCGGCGTCATCCGCCTGATCGGCGCAACCACGGAAAATCCATCCTTCGAGATCATCTCCGCCTTGCTCTCCCGCTGCCGGGTCTACGTTCTGCAGCCGCTCACGGACGAGCAGATCGCGGCTCTCCTGCGCCGGGCGCTCGAAGACTGCGAACGCGGCCTGGGCGCGCTGGAGCTGACCGCCGATGAGGACGCATTGCAACTGATCGCCGGCTACTCCAGCGGCGATTGCCGCTCCGCGTACAACCCCCTCGAAGTCGCCGCGCACCTGGCCATCGAGCCGGCTGCGGATGAGTCCGTTCCGGAGGGAGGCGAGGGTTTCAACCCCCGCATGGAGCCAACGGAATCGACGCGGGCTTTAGCCCCGGAGGCTCCCCGCAAAGCCCGTCACATCGACAAAGCCATCGCCGCGGAAGCGGTTCAGCAGCGCGTCCTGATCTACGACAAATCCGGCGAGGAGCACTACAACCTGATCTCCGCCTTGCACAAGAGCGTGCGCAACTCCGACCCCGACGCCGCGCTCTACTGGCTGGCGCGCATGTTCGCCGCTGGCGAGGACCCTTTATATCTCGCCCGACGCGTCGTCCGGATGGCTATCGAAGACATCGGCCTGGCCGCTCCCGAGGCGCTCAATCTGACCCTCTCCGCGAAGGAAGCCATCGATTTCCTCGGTTCGCCCGAAGGCGACCTGGCGCTGGCCGAAGCGGTTGTCTATCTCTGCCTCGCCCCCAAGTCGAACTCCGTCTACACCGCCTACGGCGCCGTGCAAAAAGAGGTGGAAGAAACTCGCCAGGAGCCGGTCCCGCTGCATCTGCGCAACGCACCCACAAAACTGATGAAGGAGCTGGACTACGGCAAAGGCTACCGCTACGCCCACAACGAAGAAGCCAAAGTCGCCGAAATGGATTGCCTCCCCGACGCCCTGCGCGGCCGCAGTTACTACAAGCCAACCCAGGAGGGCCGCGAAAAATTGCTGGCCCAGCGCATGGCAGAGATTCGGCGCATTCGGGCGGGTAAACGCGGCGACCGGTAACGTATCAACCCACGCTCACCACATACCGCGTTCACTCAAAGCGCAGCAGCGCGCTTTCCAGCCGCTAAATCCCTTCTTCGTTCCGAACGAAGGCGCGCCGAGTATAACTGCCCGTACCTGCTATTTCGGCGAGCCCGCCTTGCGGCTGCTCTTGCCGCTTGCGCTCGTACCGGAGGTAGTCGATTTGCCGGGGTCCGGGGCCGCGCCTTCGCTGGCCTGCCCCTTGGCCGCTCCGTCTGCGACGTTCTTGTTGTCGTAAGCGGAGGTGTGTCCGGATTTTCCGTTGCCCGAGCCGCCGCCCGAGTTTTGAACCATCCCATCGACGGCCTGCCCCTTTGCCGCTCCGTCGCTGATGTTCTTGCTGTCTTTGATCGTTTCGCCGTTTTTGTCGTACCCCTTGCGTCTCGCGATAACCGTCCGCCCGGAGTCCGTCGTCGCCTTCTGTGCCGGCGCTGTGCTGGCGCTGGCCGCTGGATGCGGAGGCGTGTGCTGTGCTGGTTTGTTCGTTGTGCCGGCTGCCGGCAGTGAGGGAAACCGCACCATCGTGAATGCGGTTGTAATTTTCCTCATAAAACCTCCTTCGCGCGCCGGCGCCACTCAGCCCCGGCGTGCGCCTCTCGTTTCAATAGGCCTCTCAGGCGCAACAGGTGGTTGGAAGCAGGGGGAAGACAGCCCATGCCTGAACATCAAGAAACAGATGCCGGACGACTGAGTAGGAGCCGCCGCCAGCTTACCACACGAACGAAACAATCGTCACAGGATTTCTGTCCGGGTGTCGGGTTCATCCCCCCGCCTTCAGCGCAACTGCTTCGGCAGCCTCCCCACGGCATCGATCACGATCCCCGGCGTCAGCACCTCCGGCAACAACCGTGGGCTGTTTTCCCCTGGGACGTATAACGCGTAGGCCGGGACGCCACTGCGGCCCAGCGCGGTCAAGGCCTGCGAAATAGCCTCATCGTGGCGCGTCCAGTCGGCTTTCATCAGAACCACATTCCGGGCCTGAAACGCCTGCATGACCTGCGGCTGATTCAGAGCCACGCGCTCGTTGACCTGGCAGCTCAGGCACCAGCTCGCCGTGAAGTCCACGAAGACCGGCTGCCCGGCCGCGAGTGAACGGCTCACTGCCTCCTGCGACCACGGCTGCCAACCACTGCGTGGGGCGGAAGCACTGCGTGCGCCCAAGTTCTGAACGGGGCTGGCGTCGGTCACTGTGGCCATTCGCTGACCGTAGACCGCCAGCGCCACCACAGCCGCCAGAATCAGCGCCGCCACCGCAGCCGCCCAGCGCCGCGCCGGCCAACGGCCCAAAAACCAACCGGCAATCGCGAGCAGTAAAAAGCTCCCCAGCAGCGACGCCAGCGCACCCGTGCCGTAAGCTCCAGTCAGCACCCACGCCAGCCAGATCACGGTGATGAAAATCGGCACGGCGACGGCCTGACGCAGAACTTCCATCCACGCGCCGGGCCGCGGCAGCCAACGCGTCCAGGCCGGTTGCAAGGTGAGCGCAAGGTACGGCGCGGCCAATCCCAGCCCCAGCGCCGTGAAGACGGCGAAGGTGACCCCAGCCGATTGCGCGAGCGCGTAGCCGACCGCCGCGCCCATGAACGGCGCGGTGCAGGGCGTGGCCACCACCACCGCCAGCACTCCGGTAAAGAAGCTGCCGGGCAGTCCCTGCTTTTGCGCAAGAGAACCACCGGCAGACGTTAACGTGAGACCGATCTCGAATTGTCCTGCCAGCGATAGCCCGAGGAAGAACAGCAGCCCGGCCATCAGCGATAAAAAGATGGGCGACTGAAACTGAAATCCCCAGCCCAGAGTCGATCCGGCGGCGCGCAGGCCCAGCAGCACGGCCACCAGCGTCCAAAAGGAGACCAGAATTCCAGCGACATAAACCAGCCCATGCGCGCGCAGCTTCGCACGCTCATCACTCCCGGAGTTCAGCAGCGCGAGACCCTTCAAAAACAGCGCCGGAAAAACGCAAGGCAGCAGGTTCAGCAGTATGCCGCCGAGAAAGGCCAGGCCGAAGCTGCGCACCAACGCCAGCCAAAAACCAGCAGCCGCTGGGCTGCGAGCATGAAGACGGTCCGCGAGAGTGCCGCTTTGCGCCATGGGGACGGAGAACTCCGTCGAGGCCGTCATCTCCGCCGCGGGCACTTCCGCGAAGGTCGCATCCGCGGTCACCCGCTCGGCGGAGACAGCCGCCAGTCCCGGCCCTGCCGCAATGTCGTACGCCCGCCCGCCCGCCAGTTCCAAAACGCCGTTCAGTTGCGCCGGACTCGCCGTCAGGCTTGCGTCCTTCTTCAGATCGAGCGTCAGCCCTTTCGCGGCGGGCGTGAATTTTTGCGGAGCCGGATTGTCGATCAGGTTCGGATCAGCCGGAAAGAACGTCGCCTCGGTCTCGCGCCGCCCGGTCAGCACAGTCAGCCGAAAGCCTTCCTTGGTCGTCTGAAATCCAACTTTGGAACCCGCTGGCAGCGGTCTGGGCAGGCCGCCTATCAACCGGTTGAAGTAGACCGCGTCGGGGATAACCGTGACCGGAGCGCCCGGCGGCTGGGCAACCACGGTCCGCTGCAACTCCAGCTCCGCCTTGCCGGGAATGCAACTGTCCTGGCAGACCAGCCAGCTCACCTTGGCGGCGAGCGTGACCTTGCCCGCCGGAACGCTCTCGTCCACGCGCAGCTTGAAGGGAAACAGCGCCTCGTTCTCGTATCCGAAGTCCATCAGCGGTCCCAGCGGCAGCCGCTCCGGCGCGGCAAACTGCATCGACCCGGCGCTGATGCCGCTGGGCAGCGTCCACTGAATGTGCGGCGCCTCGCCCGCGTCGCCGGGGTTCTTCCAGTAGATGTGCCAGCCCGGCTCCAGCTTGAAGTAAAGGCCGGCGTCGTTCAGCGCGGCGCCGCGCACCAGATCGCCGCTCGGGGCCACCAGTTCCACGCGCACATGCGGCCCATCGGCAACATTCGACGCCGCGGCTGCCGACCGCCCGGCCGCCATCAGCAGCAGGCCCGCCCCCCGCAAGAATTCTGCGCGCAAAACCGGATTTTGCCTGTCTCGCAAGTGGCTTCCTTTACAGTTGGACTCAGTCTACCGGAGATTCGGCGCCGGGGTGGAAGTAAAAGCCACCTTGAAGGCGCTCTCCAAGGGCACGTTTACTCTCATCCTGCTCAACTGCCGGCGTGCGCATCCGTCCGCGCGGCGTGCTGGCGAAGAATGCAGTCGTTCTGCACGCACTTGACGCCGGCGGCGCGGGCGCGGTCCACGGCCTCCTCGTGTACCACCTCGTCCTGCAGCCACAGATACGGAATCCCCAGCCGAATCACATCGTCCACAATCGGCGGCACATGTTCAGAGGCGCGGAAGACATCCACCAGGTCAATGCCCGCGCCGGTTTCTTCCTTGATCGCGGCTTGCGCGGTCTCCAGATCGGGGTAGCACACCAGGCCCAGCACTTCCTTCAACACAGGGTTGACCGGAATCACGCGGTAGCCGTTGGCGGCCAGGTAGCGGGCGATGTTGTAGCTGGCGCGAGCCGGCTTGTCGCTGATGCCCACCACTGCGATGTTGCGAGCCGTGGTAAGCATCTCTTCGATGACAGCGGGAACGTTGCTCATTGTGTTTACCTCAGACCTCGGAGTTTGCAGCGGAAATTTGATTCAGCGCCCCTATTTGCGCCTCGGATGTTTGAGCGGGGCAACCGATGGAGCTGGCCCCATCGCAGGCGGTTACACGTCCAGATCGTCGTCGCCCGGCGCAACCGCCGTGCCGCGCCGCCTGGCCAGCAGATAGCCGCGCAGGAAGGGCTCCAGGTAGCCATCCAGCACCTTGTCCACGTCGCCCACTTCCACCTTGGTGCGATGGTCCTTGGCAATGCGATACGGCTGCAAGACGTAAGAGCGGATCTGCGAGCCGAAGTTGATTTCCAACTTGGAGTCTTCCAGCTTCTTGCTGATGGCCCGCTTCTTTTCCAGCTCGTATTCGTAGAGCCTTGACCTCAGCATCTTCATCGCCCGCTCGCGGTTCTTGTGCTGCGAGCGCTCATTCTGGCACTGGACCACAATGTTCGTCGGCAGGTGGGTCATGCGCACGGCGGAGTCGGTGGTGTTCACGTGCTGCCCGCCCTTGCCGCCGCTGCGATAGGTATCGATGCGCAGGTCTTCCACTTTCAGATCCACGTGGATCGTCTCGTCAATCTCCGGTGAAACATAGACGCTGGCAAACGACGTGTGCCTGCGCTTGGCCGAGTCGAACGGCGAGATGCGCACCAGCCGATGCACCCCGCTCTCGCCCGCCAGTTGCCCGAAGGCGTACTCGCCGGTGATGGTGAAGGTGGCGGATTTGATGCCCGCCTCTTCGCCGTCCTGGTAGTCGTTCATCTCGGTTTTGAAGCCCTGCTGCTCGGCCCAGCGCAAGTACATGCGCAGCAGCATCTCGGCCCAGTCCTGGCTCTCCGTGCCGCCCGCGCCAGGATGCACCGTGACAATGGCGTTCAGCGGATCGGCCTCGCCGTTGAGCATCGTCCGGGCTTCGAGTTCTTCCGCAAACGCAGCCAGCGCCTGGATCTCCCGCTCGATCTCGGTGAGCACATCCTCGCCTTCTTTCGCCAGCTCGAAGTAGGTGGTAATTTCTTCGCTGCGGCGAACCAGCTCTTCATCGTCGGCCACCATCACTTCCAGGCGCTTTTTGTCGCGCATGATCGGCTTGGTGGCCGCGGGATCGGCCCACAGAGCCGGATCGGCCAGTTTGGTTTCAATTGCGGCTAATTCCCTGCGGATGCGGGCCGGGTCAAAGATACTCCCGCAGGTCGCGCACTTGATCGCGCACCGGAGCATATGCGAATTCGAGATCATTCAACGACATATTTTTGCTCGGACCTGACTTTGATTTGGACTGTGGGGCTTCGTTCTATTGACCCATCCAGAATATCACCACCTGCAGTGGGGGGACTTACCGTCCAGGCATAGGTCTGCGACGCGCCGGGTGCTCCATTTTTCCGCCATGATCCTGGCGCAAGGGTAGGAAACATCGAACCCCAACCGGAAATCTGTTCCTAGTCCCTGATCCCTGTTCCCCGTTCCCTGTAGTTTTCCGCCCTGGCCACCAACGCCACCGTCGCCAGCCCCAGGAGGAGAACGGCTTCTTCGACGTAGACGCTGCACTGGTGCAGCTTCTCGAAGTCCACACGGCTGGGATTCGCGGCGGCCGCGGCATCGATTGCCCCGCCGGCGGCAACACGATCCCGCTCCATGACCGGAAGAATGCCGAGTTGCGAGTAGAGCGTAAGCCCGATCATCGCCGCCAGCAGAGCCATTGGCGGCAGCACGGCCCGCGGCTTGTAGATGCCACAGGCTCGCATCCGCCCCAGCAATGCCAGCGCGGCAATCCCCGCGCCCAATCCCATGAAGTGCAGGATCCGCAGCAGATGGCCGACAATCGAGCCAGCCAGATGCGTATCCGGTCGCAGCGTCTCAAAGGTGATGGCGGCCACGAAGGTGAAGAAAATCTCCGCGCCGAGCCAAGTGATGAGCGCCAGAGAAAGCAGCGTGCGGAGCAGAGTCTTCATGGCAAAAGAATACCGAAAAGAAGGGAATCTGAAACAGCGAATAGAGAATACGCAGACCAGCCGACTGCCCCATCCTCGCGCGTTCTATGCGCAAGGATTGGAACCCTCGAACTGGCGCCAGCTCGATTCACTACGCGTTCCGCTTCAGCGCCCGCTTGAGCACGATCTCCAGCGCGGCCTTCGCTTCAGCGTACTCCGCCGCACCCAGCGAGCCGGAGATCTTCTCGCTCTCCAGAGCAAACAGTTCTTCCTTGAGCGCGTTCAGCAGAGCAGGGCTTTTGACAGCGGCAGAGGCAGCGAACGACACAGTTCCGGCGCCAGCAACTCCAGCTCCGGCAGCGATGCCCATGCCCGGCGCAGGCTTGCGCAGCAGAAAGGCCGCGGCCACCACCAGCAACAGTCCAAATCCGCTTAGAATCCACCACTTGTACTTGCTCAGCGGGTCAGGTGTGCCGATCGGAGCGCCCAGGCCGCCGCCCGGCTGTCCGGTGGACGCGTCGCTGCCCGAGCCGTTGGCGGAGCCGTTATCTTGCGGCTGTCCCTGCTGCGAGCTCTGGTCCTCGCGGGGAATCGATCCCGTGCCGGAGACAGTGAACTCCAGCGCCTTGCCGGGCAGCGCGTTCTTGGCCACAACGGTCTGCACCGTGGGGTCCTCGGGCACCGACTGGAAGACCGAGCCCCCGCCCGCCGTAAACGTCATGCTCTTGGGCAGCAGTACGCCCACGCTCTGCGTCGGCAGCGTCATCAGCGGCTTGAAGGTGAAGCTGCCGCTGCTGTACGGCACGTCATAGCTGAACTGGAATAGGGTGCTCTTCTGGCCGTCGTCCGGTTGAATGGGAAAGTTGAAAGCGTAGTGGCCTTTCGCCCCTGCCGGGTCCAGCTTGATCGAAGTGGGCAGTCCGGTGGGCCGTTGCGCAGCCGCATCCTCCACCACTGCATCCACCGGCAGCACCACTTCAAAGGAGCGTGCGCTCCATTGCGTAGTCGGCGGCGTGCTGGTATTGTGCACAAAGTACCGCTCGGTCACGCGCAGTTGGCCGTTTGCGGCCTCCAACTCCATCACGTCGGCCTCGCAGTAGACGCCGGTTACCTTGGCGGCCACGTCGTAGACCGGAATGTCGCCCTGCGCGTTGTCCTTGGGCGCGGCGATGAAGTAGGGCGCGCCCCCGTGCGTAACGCGCACCAGGTAATTGCCGCTGCCCGGCGCGGTCAGCGCGTAATGCCCCTTGGCGTCGGTTGTCGAGCGGGCCACTTCGCCCATGCCGGCCTGCGGGTCCACCAGAACCACATTGTCGCCCACGGCGGGCTTGCCGGTGGTCTTGTCGGTCACCGTGCCGGTAAACTGTGCTTGTGCCAGGGCGCCCACCAAAAGCAGGCTCATTGCAAAAGTGCGGAGTGCAATCTGTGTGAGTTTCATGGTCGTAAATGCGTCCTTTAATTCCTGTCGATTTCGCTACCGTCGCGATCAGTGTTCAAGAACTATCCCGAGTGTGAAGGCCGCGAGCTTCAGTGTGTGCAAGTACCGGCTTCAGTGTGTGAAGCGTACGGGCTTCCCAGGCTGCGGAAAAACTCATTCTTGGCTGCAAGAAATGTCAGGGCACGACTTCAGTCGTGCCGCAAAATGAACGGGGGCTTTGCCCCTGATGACAACAGTCTCGGCGTAGATCATCCTCTTCAAACAAATTCAAGCTTGCTGCAAGTTCTCAATCTCGGCCAGCAGTTGCGCCGTTTCGGTTTCAAGCTGCGACCGCTGGGCGTGAAACTCCACTTCCGGATACTTGCCGGCGCGGAACTCGAAGTTCAGGTCGCGCAGGTTTTCGTAAAGCTGTTCCTTGCGCTCCAACAGATAGTCCAGCCGGGTCTTGTCCTGCTGCGCGGCAAAGACATTCTCCGGCCAGAAGGTGTAAATCGCCAGCACCAAGGCCATAAAACCGCCCAGGATCATGCCCATCGATTCCGTCATCGCGCCATCACCTCCACAGCCGCAGGCACTGTTCCCTGTTTCCCGTTCCCTGTTCCCTGCATTTCAAAAACCTCCGTCGTTGCCGGAGTCGGTCTCCCGGCGAATCTTTTCCTTCAGCGCTTCCGTGGCCGCGTCGGCAGCCGGATCACACACCCCGGCTGCGGCCTTCGCCCTGCTCCCGGACAAGCTGGTCCAGCGGCGGATCAGCAGATAAGTGCCCAGCAGCGCCGCTGCAAAGACCGCAAAGGGCGCGATCCAGGCCACCAAGTCGAAGCCCTTCGTCGTGGGCGCGGGCAGCAACACCGCGCCGGACATGGCCCCACACGCGTGCCGCATCTGGGGATCGCGCTGGCC
>VFSW01006228.1_pt1 | contig 17572 bp, 14 predicted proteins | sample 5358111 | NCBI WGS metagenome assembly VFSW01 (sample SAMN11554181, study PRJNA540505) | mine drainage metagenome | isolation source: sediment from site ElyBrook_90M | place: USA: Ely Copper Mine, Vershire, VT | collected 2017
CCGGCGCGCCCTGCCCCCCCCAAAGCCGCTGGGGCGCGCGGCCGTCGCCGAGGCCGCGCTCCACGCCGGTTGCACGCTGGTCGGCGGCGAGATCGCCGGCACCAACCTGACCGTCAGTGGCTTGGCTGGTGTCGGCAGGCCGGACGAGGCGCTTCGCCAGGCGATCGAAGCTGCCGCCCCCGGAGCCGCGATCGACTGGCACCTGACCCGCTTCGATGGCCCCTACTGTGCCGCGCTCGATACGCTCCGCCCACTTCGACCGCCGTTCACCACAAGCGGTGACCGCCTGGACATCGGCCTGCTCGGCGGGCGGACCCGGCTCCTCGACGGCGACTCCATCATCGTCGCCCTGCAGCTTCCGGATTTCCCGGCCTATGTGCAGATGGATTATTTCCAGCATGACGGCTCTGTTTTCCACATGCACGATGCCGTCGGCGGGCACTCCTGGCCGGCAGGCTCGGCGCAGGAACTGGGACGGCCGACGGCCGGGTTCACCGGCTGGCAGGTGAGCGAACCCTATGGCACCGACATGATTGCCGCGGTGGCGAGTTCCGTGCCGCTGTTCACCAAGCCGCGCGCGCCGCTGGAGCCGGCCGAAGCCTACCTCGCCGCGCTCACGGCGGCACTGAGCGCGGCGCAGGCCGCGGGTGGTCGCCTGGCCGCTGATGCGGTGGTGCTGGTCACCGAACCCAGGCACTGACTACCGGTATTTCCCTCGGGCGCTGTGCGAAACCCCGCCGGCGGGGGCTTGCGCCACCCGGTCCGGCGGCCTAGTTTCTCGCCGCCGCGCGGGCGGGCTACGGCCCTCGGCGCTGCTGTAGCTCAGTGGTAGAGCACTCCCTTGGTAAGGGAGAGGTCGACAGTTCAATCCTGTCCAGCAGCACCATTCTGTCGACCGGGAACGGTCAGGCGTTGCGCGGCCGCGCCAAGAGATGGCGCACCCCGGCCCGCAGCAGAAGCGGCAGGGCAGCGCGGAGAAGCAGCGGGGCGAAGGCGAGTGCCTGTTGCCAAGCGAGCGGTGCGAGGTCCGCCAGCAGCTCATGGCGATAAAATCCTTGCTGCCAAGCGAGCTCAGCCTGGGCCGCGAGGAAGAATGCCATGAGCAAATGTGATACGGCGCGCAGTCCCCGCGGGAGCAGGGTCAGCCCCGCGATCGCCGACTCGACCGCCGCGAGATGCTGCGCCGCCAAATTCCTACGCGCGACGGCGGTGGGAACTTGGGCGAACAGAAGCGGGTCGACCTGGGTGAGAATGTCCCCGTCCAGCTGCACCATCGACACCAGCAGCGGTTCCGCGGCCGACGGCGTGCAGATGCGAACCGCACCCTCTGTCAGCGCGGCGGCGAGGGCGCTTAGATCCGCCAGTGTCCGGCGAGGGCGAACGGCGAGCTGCAGCAGGGCTGCTAGATGCGACCACATCGCCATTCGGAGCGGTCAGGTGCCGCCGGCACCAAACAGGGCCTTGCCGATGTCGCCGAGCAGCTCGCGCGCCAGATCGAACAATGTGCGCCATTGGCGCACGCCGATCTCGACAGCACCACGGTGCAGGTCTGCGAAGAAGGCGCGCTTCTCGCTTTCGGGTTGCGGTGCGACGCGAAGGACGACGTCGCCGTCCACCTGCATGACGGTCTGGAACAGCACCGACTCGGTTCCGATGTCCCAGGCTTTGCGCACCATCAGGGCGATGTCGGTGGGAATTCGCAGCACTGGGCGCGGCTCGGCGAGCAGGCCGGCGGTCACGGCTCCAATGGTAGCGCCGAAGAGTGGCTGGAGCGGTGCCGGGCGCACAAAGATCTGGGCGAGGCTGAGCGCGACCTCGCGCAACTGACGGCTGTTGGCGCGGATGCGGTCGAGAACGGCGAGCTCAGCCGGGCTGAAACCCACGGCCCGAGGCGCGCCTGGCCGGGTCAGCGCGCAATGTGCGGCCCATTGCAAGGCGTCGAACGTTTCGGCGCCATTCGTCAGTGCCGCGGAGGCGACGTCGCCTGGTTTCGGCCAGGCGGCGAGTGTCACTTCCGCCGGTTCGCGGCTCTGCCCGACGAGTCGCGCGCTGGCCGCGGCAAGCAGACCGTCACTGACCGGGAAGCCGCGCTCGGCGAGGTAGGTGGCATAGTCGGCGACAATGCCGTGCAGCGCGAGCGGAAGCTCCGGCATCTTCTCCGCCGACATGTTGGGCTTTTCGATTGTATTGACCTCAAGCGTCAGCAGCGCGCCGGCAATGGCGCGGACGCGCTCTTCCCATTCCTCGCCCACTTTATCGGCCATGCGCGGCGGGCTCAGTGGCCGGTGCGGCCCGCGAGCATCCCCATCGCCGCGAACAGCAACTCCATGGTTTCCTTGCGCACCGCCCGTGCCTGGTCCTGCGCCTCCTTATGAAGCTGGGCATAGGCCGGGTTTTCGACAAAGCCCTTGGTCATCACCGTGCTGCAGTCGCCGAGCAGCATGTTGATCGACGAGGAGGCGACCTCGTCGGCCGGGCCGCTCAGCGTGATCTGGCTCGGCGTGTCGATATCGGTGATCTTGACGGCGGCAACCGTGCCGATGACGGTGGTCACCCGCAGCGTCACCAGCCCATCGACCATCTTCCGCAGCCGGTCGAGAGCGTTGTCTGCAAGAGTGAGCGATGCGGTGGGCGGAGTGGGTGGCACGACTTCGGTCGTATCGGGCATCCTGGCCTCCCTCGCTATTGTGACTTGGAACAGGCATTGCGCGGGCGAAATCGTCGCGCCGGTCGGCCGTTGCCGTCAAGGCCGCCGCCGTGATCTGGCCAGTTCCGACCGGTGCCGCTATGGTTCGGCACGATAGATCGTGGAGATCATGTTGATGGCTGAACTCGTCTTTCCCGCGCCCCCGGCGATCACCGTTCCGGTCGCCGGTGACAAGGTGTTCCCGGTGCGGCGGGTGTTCTGCGTCGGTCGGAACTATGCGGCGCATGTGCGCGAGATGGGCGGCGATCCGACCCGTGAGGCCCCGTTCTTCTTCATGAAGCCGGCCGACGCGCTCGTTGTCTGCGGTGAGGATATGCCCTATCCGCCGGCTACATCGGACCTCCATCACGAAATGGAACTGGTGATTGCGATAGGCGCCGGCGGGTCGGACATTCCCGAGAGCGCCGCACTCGGGCATGTCTTTGGTTATGCAGCTGGATTGGACATGACCAGGCGCGACCTCCAGGGGCAAGCCAAGAAGGAAGGCAAGCCCTGGGACATGGGCAAGGGCTTCGACCATTCTGCGCCGATCGGTGAGATCGCTCCGGCCGCGCGCATCGGCCACCCCACGCGGGGGCGGATCGAGCTCAAAGTGAACGGCGTCCTCCGGCAGGGCGCAGACCTTGCCAACATGATCTGGAGCGTGCCCGAGATCGTCGCTTGTCTCTCGCGCCTGGTGCGTCTTGCGCCAGGCGATCTGATCTTTTCGGGCACGCCGGAAGGCGTCGCCGCGGTCGTGCGCGGGGATGTGTTGGAGGGATCGGTCGAAGGTGTCGGCACCGTCCGCACCCGCGTCGGCTGAGCGGCGTGCGTCTCGTTACCTGGAACATCAATTCGCTGCGGCTGCGCGCCGGGCTCCTCGAGCGCGTGGTGGCCGATCTCGCGCCGGATGTCGTCTGCCTCCAGGAAACCAAGGTTCCCGACGAGCTGTTCCCGTCGGAACTGCCGGAAGCGCTGGGCCTGCCTCATGTCGCCCATCGCGGGATGAAGAGCTATAACGGCGTTGCGATCCTCTCGCGCCGGCCGCGGCGGGTGCGGGAGGCGGTGCCGAACTGGTGCGGCAAGGACGACCGTCGTCATCTCGCAGTTTCCATCGATGCGGAGGGCGGGCCGGTGGAAGTGCATAACTTCTACGTTCCGGCCGGCGGCGATGTTCCCGATCGCGACGCTAATCCGAAATTCGCGCATAAGCTCGATTTCATCGCTGAGGCGCACGACCATTTTGCGGCTCGCGGCCAGTTAGCGCGCGTTGTACTCGCCGGGGATCTGAACATCGCCCCGCTTGAGAATGATGTTTGGAACCACCGTCAGTTGCTGGACGTGGTCAGCCACACCCCGCCGGAGACGAAGGCGCTTGCGGCTTGGCTCGACGCCGGCTTTGTCGACGCCGTACGCCGGTTCGTTCCGGCAGAGGAGAAGCACTACACTTGGTGGTCCTATCGCAACCGCGACTGGCGTGCGTCCGACCGCGGCCGGCGGCTGGACCATGTCTGGGTCTCGCAAGATCTGGTCCCGACTCTGCGGCGCCAAGTGACACTGAAAGAGGTCCGCGACTGGCCTCAGACGTCAGACCATGTTCCGGTCTGCGTTGACCTCGCCGTGTAGCGGCCGGATCGTTCAGTTGCCAGCGCCGGCGAACCGGTATGGCAGGGTGGCAATCTCGTCGATCAGCTTACGCGTCATTGCTTTGCCGAAGCTCTTGAAGTCGTGAACTTCGAGCACGAAGCTGGAGACGCCTCCTGTGACGTGCTCGCGGTAGTATTTCGGCAAGCCGCCTGGTGGGTGTACGTGGGCGTACATCGCCTCCGCCGGGTGGTCATTGACAATAGCAAGTCCATTGATGGTGATGCCAGCTGCCACGGCTTCGTCGCGGGCGGCTTCCACGGTCCGGCCCTGGTTGCTTGTCCCGTCGCCGCACACGTCTATGACCCGCCGTCGCGCGTCTAGCCCGCTCTCAGCGAGCAACTGAACGGCGGTGTCAATGGCAATCCCGATCGCGGTTGCGCCCCAATCGGACCTCGGCGTGGCGGCAAGGCGGTCGGCGAATGCGCGGGCGCCGTCGGCGTCGCGGATCACGGTCAAGTAGATGACGGTATGGGTTTGGCCGGTGCCGGCGAACTCGACGTAGGTTACGGCGATCGCTCCTTGGGGGCCGGCGGCAATTGCCTCCATGACGCGGGGATCGGTGAAGGCAGCGTGGTAGCCCAGCTTCTGCAGGGCGAATTCGGTATCGTCGATGCTGCGTGAGACGTCGCTGACCAGGACCAGTGCGACATCAACCTTTCCGGCTGCCGGGTCCGCGGCCCGGGCGGTCAGCGGTAAGGCCAAACTCATCCCGAGTACCAAACACACCACCATGGCCGAGTTAAGGGCAGCGACGAACTGCGCGGCTCGGCGCGGCATCGGCTCCTCCTCTTCCCCAAAACACTTGCGCGATGATGTGTGCATAACGCCCGATCGCGCAAGGCGGAGATGACATTGGTGCAGCCGAGCGGTGAAGGGGCGCAGACCGCGTTCGGATAGACCTCGGCGGGCGCCATGACCATCGCCAAGCGCACAGCCTGGCGTCCGTCTGCACTCGGGTCCTGCGCGCAGGCGCCCGAGCAAGCCCGTGTGGTCCAATCGGCCGATGCAAACGGCCGCCTGACGTCGGCAGCCGGTGTCGGTGCGCGGCGAACCGAACCGGCAGAGGCTCCATCGGTCGCAGGTGAGATGCTGTCTCGACCAGGCCGGCCAGTTATCTGGAGCGTGATCGCGTCAGGCGGAATCGCCGGCAAGCGTGAATCGCGCGACCAAACAAACATGTGGAGCATGATCGGGGCGCCTATCAGTGCCGATCATGCTCTCGTGTCCCAATTCCGAAGTTCGTGATCATGAGACCAACGACGGACTCAGGACACCCGCATTTATGTTCCGTGGCCTGCTCATCGCCTCCGTCCGCCGCCATGGGCAGCGAACTTCGGGGGCAGGACACTAGACCGCCCTCAGGCAAGCGGCGTCGATCGTGGGATCATCAACGGCGCAATCAGGCCGACGCCGAGACCCCAGCAGCCGTTGATCAGCAGCGAGAGCAGCCAGGGCCGCCAGGCGAAGCCGTAGGCGATGGGTTGGCCCTTGATCGCAGTGACGACGAACAGCCCAACCAGAGCGGCAATGATGCCAAGGCCGATGCCCGCGCGCCAGAGCGGCCCGGAAAGACGTGGCAGCACCAGTCCGAAACCCGCACCGTAAAGCCCGCCCCAGAAGGCAAGACTGATGATCCGTGGCACCCCGAATGGGGCCGTCGGGCCCATCGGGAAGGGCGCCAGCGGCATCAGGCCCACTGCGTAGAGGGCCGCCCACATCGCTTGGTGAAATGTGAATGTGGCGACGGCCGCGGCCACGAACCCGAATGCGGCACGCATCGGCCAGGACATCGTTCTCACCGTGGTTCCCCCCGTTCAGTCTTGATCAGGAAATAGGTTCCCGGCCCGGAGGCACAATAGCCGAAGGACGCTGGACAAGGGGCGTGGCATCCGCTAGAGCCGCCCCCTTGATCGGAACGCGGAAGGCCGCGCCCCGGGGCGTTGGCCCCGAGCGGCCGTTTGTACCGCGGTCCTTGGGACGCAACCATGCGGTCGGTAAGCCGGCCAGGGAGCCAGGGATAATGGCGAAGAAAATTGTCGGCTACATCAAGCTGCAGATTCCGGCCGGCAAGGCGAATCCGTCGCCTCCGGTTGGTCCGGCATTGGGACAGCGCGGACTGAACATCATGGCGTTCTGCAAGGAATTCAATGCAGTGACGCAGAATATGGAGCCTGGTATGCCGGTTCCAGTAGTGATCACGGCCTTCGCTGACCGCACCTTCACATTCATCACCAAGACGCCGCCCAACTCGTATTTTCTGCTCAAGGCGGCGAAGATTGAGAAGGGCTCGACCACTGCTGGCAAGGGGGCGGCCGTTGGCCGTGTGACTACCACGCAACTGCGTGACATCGCTGCACAAAAAATGAAAGACATGAACGCGAACGATGTCGATGCAGCGGTGCGTATGCTAGCGGGTTCTGCCCGATCGATGGGCCTTACTGTGGTGGAGGGCTGATCCGATGGCGCTGGGCAAGCGGCTGAAGGCGATCCGCGCTGACATCGATGCCAGCCGGAGCTATGCGCTTCCGGAGGCGATCAAGCTGGTGAAGGCAAACGCGCGCGCCAAGTTTGATGAGACTGTTGAAATCGCAATGAATTTGGGCATTGACCCGCGCCACGCGGACCAGATGGTGCGTGGCTTGGTGGGGCTCCCGAATGGTACGGGCAAGACCGTGCGCATTGGCGTCTTTGCGCGCGGCGCCAAGGCGGATGAGGCGATTGCCGCGGGGGCGGACCTTGTCGGGGCGGAGGATCTCGCGGAGAAGGTGCAGGGCGGTGAGATTAATTTTGATCGCTGCATCGCTACCCCCGACATGATGGGTCTGGTCGGTCGGCTGGGGAAAATCCTTGGGCCGCGGGGGCTGATGCCCAACCCGCGGCTGGGCACCGTGACGATGGACGTCAAGGGCGCGGTCGCTGCGGCGAAGGCCGGGCAGGTAGAGTTCCGCGCCGAAAAGGCGGGTATCGTCCATGCCGGAATCGGTAAAGCGAGCTTCCCTGAGGAAAAGCTGATTGAAAATGCCCGGGCCTTCGTGGACGCGATCCAGAAGGCGAAGCCGACCGGAGCTAAGGGCACCTATTTGAAGAAGGTGTCGCTGAGCTCGTCGATGGGCGCCGGTGTACGGGTCGATCTGGCCACGCTGGCCAGCTGACCGGCCGAGGAGATACGCCACCTTCGGATCGTGGGTGGTGGGTAGGGTTGAGGGCAGAGCTCTCACCCGAACCTGTCCGAGACTGCACGTGCTCGCCCTCGCGGGCGGCATAATGGGCGTCAAGCCCGCGCGCGGTAGACGGGGTGGCCATGGCTAGGGTGCGCGCTGAGCGCTCCTGCGTCTTGGCGGTTCCGGCTATGGGGTACGCCGAGTGGCGTATGCCAAAGGACAGGCGAACCGGGGCGTCCGCGGAGCGGGCGTCCCATGGGCCAACCCGGCCCGTCGCCGCAAGGCGTCGGGCCAGACAGGAGACGGGACGTGGACCGTACGGAGAAGCGGGAGTTTGTCGCCTCGCTCGCCGCGGTGTTTGCAGCGACGTCGATGGTCGTGGTCACCCGGAACAGGGGGTTGACTGTGGCTGAAGTGACGGAACTGCGGCGTCGCATGCGGGCGGCGGGGGTAAGCTTCAAGGTCGCGAAGAACCGGCTGGCTTCGCTCGCCCTGGCAGGGACCCGATTCGACGGCATCGAGCCAATGCTGAAGGGGCCGACCGCGCTCGCGTGGTCGCACGACCCGGTGGCAGCGGCCAAGGTCGCCGTCGAGTTCGCCAAGACCAACGAGAAGCTGGTGGTGGTTGGCGGCGCGCTCGGTTCCCGGACGCTCGATGCGGACGGGATCAAGGCGCTCGCTGAATTGCCGTCGCTGGAGATGCTGCGGGCGCAGTTGGCGGGGCTTGTCGCCACGCCGGCGACGCGCATCGCGGGCGTTCTGCAGGCGCCGGCCGGCCAGCTCGCGCGGGTCTTCGGGGCTTATGCCAAGCGCGACGAGGCGGCTTGACCGCCGCGACGCGCGACCGGGTAGAGCCTACACATGTCGGCACCCCCGCACGATCGGGGTTGCCAGGAACCGAACTAGGACGCATAGTAGAGGATCAAGATCATGGCAGATTTGTCGAGGTTGGTAGAAGAGCTCTCCGCGCTGACGGTGCTGGAGGCTGCGGAGCTCTCGAAGCTTCTCGAGGAAAAGTGGGGCGTATCAGCGGCGGCTCCGGTCGCGGTGGCGGCGGCCCCGGCGGCGGGTGCCGCGGCGGCGGCGCCGGTCGAGGAGCAGACGGAATTCACCGTGATCCTGGCCAAGGCGGGTGATAAAAAGATCAATGTTATCAAAGAAATCCGGACGATTACCGGGCTTGGCCTGAAGGAGGCGAAGGATCTGGTCGAGGGCGCCCCCAAGACGGTCAAGGAGGGTGTCAACAAGGATGAGGCTGCGAAGATCGGCAAGGTGCTCGAGGAGCAAGGCGCTTCTGTCGAGATCAAGTGACATCGCTGCGGCCGATGCCGGCTGCAGGCGGAGCCGTTCTGGCTTTCGGGACGGGCGGGGATCCGAGGGATCACCGCCCGTAACGGCTTTCGTACCCCGCGACGCAGAGGCGGGGGCGATCCGTATTCCGCGGATCGAGCTTAGCGACTCTGCCCCTGACCGTCGGGGAAGGCAAGGCGGAAGCTTCAGTGCATGGCGAGGGCCAAGGGCCCGGTTGCTCAAGGGTGGGGCATGAACGCGATCACCAGGTCGTTGATGGGACGCAAGCGCATTCGCAGGACGTTCGGGCGGATTCCCGATGTCGCGCCGATGCCGAACCTAATCGACGTGCAGCGCGCCAGCTATGAGGCGTTCCTGCAGATGAACACGCCGTCGGATCGGCGAACGCACTCGGGATTGCAGGAGGTCTTCAAGTCTGTTTTCCCGATCGACGACTTCGCAGGGCGCGGTCGGGTCGAGTTCGTCTCCTATGAGTTCGAGGAGCCGAAATATGATGTTGAGGAATGCATTCAGCGTGGCATGACCTATGCCGCACCGCTGAAGGTCATCCTGCGGCTCATTGTCTGGGATGTCGACGAGGATACCGGCGCGCGCTCCATTCGTGATATCAAGGAACAACCGGTCTACATGGGCGACATGCCCCTGATGACGGACAACGGCACGTTCGTGATCAATGGCACCGAGCGTGTGATCGTGAGCCAGATGCATCGGTCACCAGGCGTCTTCTTCGATCACGACAAGGGGAAGACGCACGCCTCAGGCAAGTATCTATTCGCCGCGAGGATTATTCCGTACCGCGGCTCCTGGCTTGATTTCGAGTTCGACGCTAAGGACATCGTGTACGTGCGGATCGACCGCAAGCGCAAACTTCCCGTCACAACGCTGCTGTACGCGCTGGAAAGCGAAGCGACGGGCCAGTTGCGGGCGGCACGTGAGGCGCAGGGCAAGCCGGCAGCGGAAGCCCTGGCTCTCGGTGAAATCCGCGGCATGGACGCCGAAGAGATCCTCGCCGCATTCTATGGTCAGGTGGTGTTCACCCGTACAGCGAAGGGATGGGCACGGACGTTCGATCCGGAGGCGTTCCGCGGCGTGAAGCTGATGGAGGCTCTCGTCGATGCTGTGACGGGTGAGGTCGTTGCTGATGCAGATACAAAGCTGACCGCACGCGCCGCCCGGAAGATTGCTGAGAGCACGCGGGAGGTACTCGTCGGCCGTGGCGATGTACTGGGGCGCTTCGTTGCCGAAGATATTGTCGATTCCCAGACGGGAGAAATCTTCGCTGAGGCCGGTGAGGAGCTCGCTGAAGCAAGGCTGGCGGCGCTGGAGGCGGCCGGGGTGGACCGACTGCCGACGCTGGCCGTTGACCAGTCGAACGGGCCTTGGATACGCAACACGTTGGCGGTCGATAAGAATGCCTGCCGAGAAGATGCGCTGATCGATATTTATCGTGTCATGCGGCCGGGGGAGCCGCCGACACTGGAGACTGCCGAGGCGCTGTTCCGCGGGCTCTTCTTCGATCCGGATCGCTACGACCTCTCGGCCGTGTGGCGCGTAAAGATGAACATGCGGCTCGGGCTCGAAGCAGATGATTCGATTCGGGTGTTACGAAAAGAGGACATTCTCCGCACAGTGAAGACGTTGTGCGAGCTCAAGGATGGCCGAGGCAACATCGACGACATTGACAACCTTGGCAACCGTCGGGTGCGCTCCGTCGGCGAGTTGATGGAAAATCAGTACCGCATCGGTCTGTTGCGTATGGAGCGTGCGATTCGGGAGCGGATGGGCAGTGTCGACATCGACACTGTGATGCCGCATGACCTGATCAACGCCAAACCCGCTGCCGCGGCTGTGCGCGAGTTCTTTGGCTCTTCGCAGCTCTCACAATTCATGGATCAGACCAACCCCCTTTCCGAGGTGACCCACAAGCGCCGCCTCTCCGCGCTTGGTCCTGGTGGGCTTACGCGAGAGCGGGCAGGCTTCGAGGTGCGGGATGTGCATCCGACGCATTACGGCCGCATCTGCCCCATCGAGACGCCGGAAGGCCCGAATATCGGCTTGATCAATTCGCTCGCGACCTATGCGCGAGTCAATAAATATGGATTTATCGAGACGCCGTATCGCCTTGTCGAGGGTGGACGTATCCAAGACGGTTGGAAATACCTTTCCGCCATGGAGGAGGAGAAGCTCACGGTTGCGCAGGCAGACGCGCCGATGGATGCGTCGGGTCAGCTTACCCAGGAACTGGTCTCGGTCCGTCGGCAGGGGGATTTCCGCCTTGTGCGACCGGAGGAGGTGACGGCCATCGACGTTTCGCCGAAGCAACTCGTCTCTGTTGCGGCGGCACTGATTCCGTTCTTGGAAAACGACGATGCCAATAGGGCGCTGATGGGCCCGAATATGCAGCGGCAAGCAGTGCCGCTGATCCAGGCCGAGGCACCGCTCGTCGGCACCGGAATGGAGGCGGCGGTTGCGCGTGACTCGGGGGCGACGATCGTCGCGCGGCGGGTCGGGGTGGTGGACCAAATCGATGGAGCGCGCATTGTTGTGCGCGCTACGAACGAGGATGGTACTACCAAAGCGGTGGACATCTACCGGCTGCGCAAGTTCATGCGCTCCAACCAGTCGACTTGCATCAATCAGCGCCCCCTCGTGCGAGTCGGTGACCGCGTTGCTGAGGGTGACATCATTGCCGACGGCCCGTCGACGGAACTCGGTGACCTGGCACTCGGGCGCAATGTGCTGTGCGCGTTTATGCCCTGGAACGGCTACAATTTTGAGGATTCGATTCTGATCTCTGAGCGCATCGCGCGGGATGACGTGTTCACCTCGATCCATATCGAGGAGTTCGAAGTCATGGCGCGGGATACCAAGCTCGGCCAGGAGGAGATCACGCGCGACATTCCGAATGTCGGCGAAGAGGCGCTGCGCAATCTGGATGAGGCTGGCATTGTGTATGTCGGCGCAGAGGTGAACCCAGGAGACATCCTGGTCGGCAAGGTGACCCCGAAGGGCGAAAGCCCGATGACGCCGGAAGAAAAGCTCTTGCGGGCGATTTTCGGCGAGAAGGCATCGGATGTCCGCGACACGTCACTCCGCCTGCCGCCGGGTGTATCCGGCACGATCGTTGACGTCCGCGTATTCAGCCGCCGCGGCGTCGACAAGGATGAGCGCGCGATGGCGATCGAGCGAGCGGAAATTGAGCGTCTCGCCAAGGATCGCGATGATGAGCGCGCGATCGAGGAGCGGTCTTTTCTGAACCGACTGCGGGAGTTGCTGGTCGGACGGAAGGCAGCGGGTGGCTTCAAGGGGATCAAATCCGGAACGATCCTGGCCGATACGGTCCTCGCTGAGCACCCCCGCGGCGCGTGGCGTAACATCGCCGTTCAGGACGATGCCGTGATGGCGGAGATCGAGACGCTTAAGCGAGAGTTCGACGCAACCGTGTCACGTCTCCAGGCGCGCTTCGATTCCAAGGTAGACAAACTCCAGCGGGGCGATGAGCTGCCCCCTGGTGTCATGAAAATGGTGAAGGTGTTCGTCGCCGTAAAGCGTAAGCTTCAGCCTGGTGACAAGATGGCGGGGCGCCATGGCAATAAGGGCGTCGTTTCACGTGTCGTCCCCATCGAGGACATGCCGTTCTTGGAGGATGGCACGCCGGTAGACTTGGTTCTCAATCCGCTGGGTGTGCCGAGCCGAATGAATGTCGGACAGATACTCGAGACGCACCTCGGCTGGGCATGTGCGGCGCTCGGTCGTCAGGTTGGCGAAGTCGTCGAGGGCTACCGTCGGACCGGCGCCGGGATCGAGAAGCTGCGGGACAAGCTTCGCGATATTTACAGCGAACCGGTGTATAATGAACAGATCGCACGCTTGCCGGATAGCGAAGTAGCTGAAATGGCCGAGACGCTGCGCCGCGGGGTCCCGATCGCAACCCCGGTGTTCGACGGAGCGCGGATGTCGGATATCGAGGGGATGCTCCGCTTGGCCGGGCTGGATCCGTCCGGTCAGGTGACGTTGGTCGATGGCCGGACCGGCGAGCCGTTCGAACGCAAGGTTACCGTCGGGTATATCTACATGCTCAAGCTGCACCACCTCGTCGACGACAAGATCCACGCGCGTTCGATCGGGCCTTATAGCCTGGTCACTCAGCAGCCACTGGGTGGGAAGGCACAGTTCGGCGGCCAACGGTTTGGGGAGATGGAGGTCTGGGCACTGGAGGCCTACGGGGCGGCCTACACGCTGCAGGAGATGCTGACAGTCAAGTCGGATGACGTCTCGGGGCGTACCAAAGTCTACGAGGCAATCGTGCGCGATCAGGACACATTCGAGGCCGGCATTCCTGAAAGCTTCAACGTGCTGGTGAAGGAATTGAAGTCGCTGGGTTTGAACGTCGAACTGGATAATCGGCCCGCGTTGACAGGATGATCCGGCCGGATCTCGCCTAGACATCGATATGCGGAGGCGCTTGGAGTGAGTCGCGGCGGTAGCCCGCTTCAGCACTCAGCCGATGCGCAGCCCAGCGTAGACTATTATTGCTTAGGACGGACGCGCGAAGCCGACCGGCAAAGGCCTAGAGCGTGACCGGAGCAGGAGTAAGCGAAGCATGAACGAGCTCATGAAGATTCTTGGTCAGACAGGTCAGGCTATGACCTTCGACCAGATCAAGATTCAGATTGCCTCCCCCGAACAAATCCGGTCCTGGTCCTACGGCGAGATCAAGAAACCGGAGACCATCAACTACCGCACGTTCAAGCCCGAGCGAGACGGCCTTTTCTGCGCCCGAATTTTCGGCCCGGTCAAGGACTACGAGTGCCTATGCGGTAAATACAAGCGGATGAAGTTTCGCGGCATCATCTGCGAGAAATGCGGCGTCGAAGTGACGCTGGCCAAGGTTCGGCGTGAGCGTATGGGCCATATCGAATTGGCCTCGCCGGTAGCCCATATCTGGTTTTTGAAGTCGCTCCCGAGCCGGATTGGACTTATGGTGGACCTAACCCTCAAGGAACTGGAGAAGGTCCTCTACTTCGAAAGCTATGTAGTCCTCGAACCTGGGTTGACTGACCTCAAGTTGCATCAACTTCTGACCGAAGAGCAGCTGGCGGCAAAGCAGGACGAATTTGGGGAGGACGCATTCCGCGCCTCGATCGGTGCTGAGGCGATCAAGCATATTTTGACATCGATAAATATCGATGAGGAAAAGGTCAAGCTCCGCGGCGACCTGAAAGAGACGAGTAGCGAAGCAAAGCGCAAGAAGTTGGTAAAGCGCTTAAAATTGGTCGAGGCGTTTGCGGAGTCCGGCGCGCGCCCTGCCTGGATGATCCTAGATGTCGTGCCCGTGATCCCGCCCGAATTGCGCCCGCTGGTTCCGCTCGATGGCGGTCGGTTTGCGACTTCCGACCTGAATGATCTTTATCGGCGAGTGATCAATCGCAACAACAGATTGAAGCGCCTGATCGAGCTTCGTGCGCCCGATATCATCGTGCGCAACGAGAAGCGCATGCTCCAGGAATCGGTTGATGCATTGTTCGACAATGGTCGACGCGGAAGGCCGATTGCGGGTGCCAACAAACGGCCGCTTAAATCGCTTTCGGATATGCTCAAAGGGAAGCAGGGCCGTTTCCGCCAGAACCTTCTTGGCAAGCGCGTCGACTATTCGGGTCGTTCGGTCATTGTTGTCGGGCCAGAGTTGAAATTGCATCAATGTGGGCTGCCGAAAAAAATGGCCCTCGAGTTGTTCAAGCCGTTCATCTACTCCAAGCTCGAGAAGTACGGCCACGCCACTACGATCAAGGCGGCGAAGCGGATGGTTGAAAAGGAGCGTCCCGAGGTGTGGGATATCCTTGAGTAGGTTATTCGCGAGCATCCGGTGCTGCTCAACCGGGCGCCGACGCTGCATCGGCTTGGCATCCAAGCCTTTGAGCCGGTGTTGATCGAAGGTAAGGCGATACAGCTTCATCCATTGGTCTGCACTGCGTTCAACGCCGACTTTGACGGCGACCAGATGGCCGTACACGTCCCGCTGAGTTTTGAGGCTCAGTTGGAAGCCCGCGTGCTCATGATGTCCACCAACAACATCCTTAGCCCGGCGAACGGAAAGCCCATTATCGTTCCGAGCCAGGACATCGTACTTGGCCTTTACTATCTTGCGCTGGAGACGCCTAAGTTCGTCGAGACGCCTGATGAGAGGGCTCCGAGCTTCGGTACTATCGGTGAGATTGAACACGCTCTGGCGGCGAAGGCAATTAGTTTACACGATAAAATTCGAGCCCGCATAGAGGAAGTTGGAGCGGACGGGCAGAGACAGCGCAAGGTGGTCGTGACAACGGCAGGCCGGATGATGATTGCGCAGATTCTGCCATCACATCCACAGGTGCCGTTCGCCTTGGTCAATCGGCAGCTGACCAAAAAGACAATCTCCGACGTGATCGATGTTGTCTATCGTAATTGCGGCCAAAAAGAATGCGTCATCTTTGCAGATCGCCTCATGGGGTTGGGCTTTGGGCAGGCCTGCAAGGCGGGTATTTCCTTCGGCAAGGATGATCTGATTATACCGCTTGAGAAGCAGGAACTAATCGTTCGGACCGAAGGTGAGGTAAAGGAATTTGAGCAGCAATATCAGGATGGCCTGATCACTGCAGGGGAGCGGTACAACAAGGTTGTCGATGCCTGGTCGCGCTGCACCGATGCGGTCGCTGGGGCGATGATGAAGGAGATTAGCAAGCAGGAGAGCGGCCGTCCAACGAACTCGGTTTGGATGATGAGTCATTCCGGAGCGCGTGGCTCGCCGGCGCAGATGCGCCAACTCGCGGGGATGCGGGGCTTGATGGCCAAGCCGTCGGGCGAGATTATCGAGCAACCGATCAAGGCTAACTTCAAAGAAGGGCTGTCGGTTCTCGAGTATTTCAACTCAACCCATGGCGCGCGTAAGGGGCTGGCCGACACCGCGTTAAAGACTGCCAACTCGGGCTACCTCACGCGTCGTCTGGTAGACGTGGCGCAGGACTGTATCATTGTCGAGGATGATTGCGGCACTGAGCGCGGACTGACAGTGCGCGCGGTGATGGATGGTGGCGAGGTGGTGGCGAGCTTGGCCGAGCGGATCCTCGGGCGAACCACAGCCGTGGATGTGCTTGATCCGGCTATCGCCGAGGTGATCGTGCCGCGGGGTACGCTGATCGACGAGGATACGGCGGACCGCATCGAGAAATCCGGCGTCGAGGAGGTGAAGATACGCTCGGTGCTGACGTGCGAGTCGCCGGTCGGCGTGTGCGGACATTGCTACGGGCGTGATCTGGCGCGCGGGACGCCGGTTAATGGCGGTGAGGCCGTGGGCGTGATCGCGGCGCAGGCGATCGGCGAACCGGGCACGCAGCTCACGATGCGGACATTCCACATCGGCGGCGCGGCGCAGCGGGGCGCTGAGCAGTCGAGCGTCGAGGCGAGCCACGACGGCACGGTCGTAGTCCGCAATCGCAACGTCGTGCTGAACAGTCAGAATGTGCCGGTGGTGATGTCGCGAAACTGCGAGATCGTGCTGTCCGACGATCGGCAGCGCGAGCGTGCTCGTTTCCGTGTGCCCTATGGCGCTCGGCTTCTGGTCGATGAAGGAATGCAGGTGGCCCGCGGTGAGAAGCTCGCCGAGTGGGACCCCTACACGCTTCCGATTATCACTGAGAGCGCCGGCAGGGTCGAGTATCTCGACCTTATAGACGGGATTACGCTCGTCGAGCGGACGGATGAGGTAACCGGCCTCAGTTCACGCGTTGTTGTTGACTACAAGCAAGGGGCGCGGGGCGCTGATCTGCGGCCGCGATTGCAGCTGCGCGACGGCAAGGGCGAGGTTGTTCGATTGGCGAATGGCAATGACGCTCGCTATTTTCTCGCGCCGGATTCCATACTTTCAATCGAGAATGGCGCCGAGGTGCATGCGGGTGATGTCCTTGCGCGAATTCCGCGCGAGGGCAGCAAGACACGTGATATCACCGGCGGCCTGCCCCGCGTCGCGGAGCTGTTCGAGGCGCGCCGACCGAAGGACCATGCGGTCATCGCCGAGGCCGACGGGAGGGTGGAGTTCGGCAAGGACTACAAGGCCAAGCGCCGGGTGATCGTCAAGAACGACGAGACGGGGGAGGAGGTCGAATATCTGATCCCGAAGGGCAAGCACGTCTCGGTGCAGGAGGGTGACTTCGTGCGCCGCGGGGACCCATTGGTCGACGGGCCTCGGGTGCCGCACGACATCCTGCGGGTGCTCGGGGTCGAGGCGCTATCAGACTACCTCGTCAATGAAATCCAGGATGTGTACCGGCTGCAGGGCGTGAAAATCAATGACAAGCACATTGAGGTGATCGTTCGGCAGATGCTACAAAAAGTGGAGATTCAGGATCCTGGTGAGACGACGTTTTTAATTGGCGAGCAGATCGACCGCATGGAGTTCGACGCCGAGAACAGCAAACGGGAACGTGCGGGGGAACGTGCGGCCACGGCGATGCCGGTGCTGCAGGGCATTACCAAGGCGAGTCTCCAGACGCACAGCTTTATAAGCGCTGCCTCCTTCCAGGAGACGACCCGGGTACTCACTGAAGCGGCGACCGCAGGCAAGGAGGATAACCTAATGGGGCTGAAGGAGAATGTGATCGTCGGGCGGCTGATCCCGGCCGGCACCGGGAGTGTGATGAACCGGTTGCGGGCAATCGCCGCCGGCCGCGATCAGCAGCGGCTGCCGGCCGATACGATGGCGGTGCCGGATCGCACGGTTGCCGCCGACTAG
>VFSW01006229.1_pt1 | contig 17571 bp, 35 predicted proteins | sample 5358111 | NCBI WGS metagenome assembly VFSW01 (sample SAMN11554181, study PRJNA540505) | mine drainage metagenome | isolation source: sediment from site ElyBrook_90M | place: USA: Ely Copper Mine, Vershire, VT | collected 2017
GACGATACCGCGAGTAGTAGTAGTCAGAGTAGGCGTGAGAGGCCGCGCGCCTCAAAGCGCGCGAACTCTCACGCTATAAACAAACAACCCCTCCCATCTGCCGCCGCGGAGCCATCGGGAAACGGCGGATTCCACGCGGCGTACTTCAAGCTCCTGGCCGCCGGCAAATCGCGCAAAGAGGCACTGGCGGAACTTCGGGCCTCGGGCCTCTTCAGCGGAAAGCGTGAAACGCCAACGGCCGCGGACCCCACGCTGCATGAATCCCGCCAGCCGGCGGCGCTCGCCACGATGCGCGAAATCCTCGCGCACGCGCGGGCGGTGGCGGAAGGCAAGGCAACCCCGGATTTTGTGGCCGGAGATTACCGGGAGGAGGAATCCGAAAATGCGGACGCTAGCCGCGCCGATTTGTGAACCCTGCTGGGAGCGCGCGCGCCGCGTCCACCCGGTGTACCGCTTGGGGATGTGCCGCCCGTGTTTCTCGGGCCGGGCGGTGCTCAAGCGGGAAGAAGACGGTTTCAGGCCAGATGAGAGAAACGCGGCATATCAACGGCGCTACCGCAGGATGCACACCAGACGGACGAGAGAAGAAATCACTCTCGACAGGGAAGGATCGAACTGATGAACCGAATCACACCGCGGGCGGGAGATCGGACGTGGCTGCTGGAATTTAAGGTGATCCCGCGAGAGCTGCGCCGGTTGTTCAAGCAGAAACGGGGTACGAAAGTTATCTTGTGGAAAGCCGGGCCGTGGTGGCATATTTGCCCCACCGCGATTGAGGAGGGACGAAAATGCAAACGAACACGCAGAGGGTGAAAAATTGCTGCTGGTCGCTGGCCCTGTTCGCCGCGTTTCTCGGGGCGAGCGGGTCCGCGCGCGCGCAGAACGAAAAGCCCGCCACCCCGCACGGTTCCTGCGCGATCGTGCAACGCATGGGGCTGTACGACCAGATCACAGGCCGCGTCCTCGGCGCGCATCTTTGGGGAAGCAAGGAGTACCAGTTCGTCGAAGGGACGCTTCCGAAAGGCGCCGTATTCCACGGACGCCTGAGCGATCACGACATCCGAAAAATCATTCAGCACGGCGGGCGGATTGTCTACCTGCAACCGCGGGTCAAGGGCGAGGACCTGAAAACGCTTCGCGACGATCTGGAGTTCGCGCGCAGCCAATGCCAGGCCGAATCGAGCAAGCCGTGAGCCGGCTCACGCGGCTGTGGTGGGCGCTGGTTCTGTTCCTCGCGTTCCTCGGCGGGAGTTTATTCGGCGCGATCGAGTGCGCCTACGCGCTGCGCGGGGAACTGGGATGGTTCAGCGGGCTGGTTTCGATCGGCGATCTCATTCACTTCTTTGTGTCTGCAACGCTGCCCGCGGCGTTCCTGGCCGGCCTGTTAGTTCTAGCTGCTGGCGCAGCCACTGCAGGCGTAATTCCCCCCAGTGGGAGATCATGTAGAGATAGTGCCCCCGCGCGTCGCGACGCCGCTTCAGCAGGCCCATCTTCGTGAGTTTGCGGAGGTAGGCGTCCGCCGCTTCCACGGGGTAGAAACGCGCCCGGACCATGTACTCGCCGGGGCGAATCGGCCCGGATCTGGTGAACAGTTCTAAAGTGCGCAGTTTCAGTTCGTTATAGCCAGCCATCGCTAGTCCCCTAGAATTCCCGCCCGCGGCACGATGCTCCGGAACAGGTTCGGTTGAGGGTAACATACCATGGCGGCGCAAACAATCCAGCCTTGCCCGGGTTCTGCTCGATATTCGGGGTACGTAGGAGGGTGCAGCGGCGGGGCGGTCAGTTGGGGCGGGGCGGGGCGCCTTCTTCTGTTGGCGCAGTCGAGGCGGGCCAGTTGCCGCCGGTGAGCTTCCGGGCGGTCACGTCCCACACGATGTAGTCGTGCCGGTCGAGGTGCGCCACGTTATCGGCGACGTCGGAGCCGCACCTCGAGGCGATGGCGTCCAGGTCGCGCGGCTCGGTCTGGGAGAACAGCATGAATTCATCCGTCAGGCTGGTGAGGGTGCGGGAGACTTCGCCGGCGCGCTGCGCCGTCCAAAAGACATCAATGTGACGGTGCCGGCCGGTGCGGATCAGCTTCCCGAATTTCGCCGGCAGGTAGGAGGGCGAGCAGATCAGCGGCACCTCCTCCACGGCGAAGGCCAGGCCGCCGCGCTGGTAGAGCGCGTCGCAGACTTGCTCGAGTTCGTCTTCGGGCTTCTCCCCCGGCACGTAGTTCGCCGCCCAGTATTTCGATTTGCGGTTCCAGCGGAAGAAGCTCTCCACGTCGGCGATCGAGGAGAGTTCGTTGGGCGACCAATCGTGCTCGGCCATCGGGTCCCATACGAAGACGCGCCCTTCGCTTTGCAGCCGCTCCACGAGCGCGGTGCTTTTGCCCGTGCCCTTACGGCCGATGATCCCGACGATGCGATTCTGGATTTCGCCTTCGCTCATTTTTCAGGATACCAGGCGCGGAAGTGCGGCGTGCTTTTCCCGGACGTTCCGCGCAGCTTCCACGCGGCCGCGCCGATCAGCAGCGCGATCACGATCACGATGATGGTCCGGCCGTTCATGCGTCGCACCCCGCGGCCAGCGACGTTTCCGGATCCGCGAGACACGTCGCTCGTCCACGAGCGACGTAGAGGTCCCAAGCGACGCCTATGGCCCCCGAGCCTGGGAACAGGTCGTCCAAGCTGTCGCCCCGGCCCGCGCCGAGTTGCCGAAACATCCATTCGGCAAAAGCTGGCGGCTTCATTCCGATCATCGCTCCCGGAAAAGCGTTGTACCGCCCCTGGTAGATCAGTCCGTCATCGAGGGGCGACGACATTCCCGGCCCGCGTCGCTCACGGCCGCGAAAGACGATCAGCGGTTCCCAGGCGACGCGAGCGTGCCGCGTCTTCCCTGGCCGGCTGCCTTTGAACCACGCGCACACCCGAACTTCCGGCGGGCAGATCGCCAAAACGTCGCGGATGGCCATAGACGACGTGGAGAGCGCCCAGCCGTCGGGATAATCCGTCGCCAGTCGATCGATGAGCGACACGTGATCCACTTCCGAATTTTCAGGGTAGTAGTGCGCCTTGCCCGGATAAGGGGGATCGGCATAGGCGAAGCGCATCGGGCGGTCCGTCGTCTCGAGCTCGGCGCGACCGATCCGAAAGCGCCAGGATGCCTGACGGCAGAGCTTTGAACAAAATTTCGCATCGTGTCGCGCAGATCCCGGCAAGACGCCTTTGCACCACACGCACCGGCGCAGCGTCTCACGAGATCCGGGCGCGACGGCTGTCGCTTCCACCAGGTTGCTATTCGTCGCGATCTCCGGCGGAGACGACATTTCAGAATTCACCTTCCTGCTGCACGGGCGCATCGAGGTGCGCCATATCCACCATGGACATTTCGGAGGGCGCGGCGGCGGGCGGCTGGGGCGCGGGCTCGGGCTCCGGCTCCGGAGCTGCAGGACGGTTGCGCGGGGCGGGCTCGGGCGCCAGCGCGATCGGCGCGGCGGCGTGGCCGTTGGTGCCGGCCTTGGCTTTGGCGTCGCGCACGCGCGCGTCGAGGTCCTCGGTCTGCGCCAGGCCCCAGCGGAACGACGTGATGCCCAGCTTCACGATGTCGGCATTGGCGAGCAGCCACGCCGGCGAGCGGCGGTTGACGCATTCGGCCAGCGCGCCGGCCAGCTTGCGATCTTCCTCGGGAGTCTCGGCCGGCTTCAGCTCTTTCAGGCCGTAGGCTTGGCGGTAGACGAGCGCGAGGCCCTTGTCGATGCCGCGGATGAAATCGAGAAAATCCTCGGCCTCGTAGGAAAGTTTTCGCGGCAGGACGCGATCGGGCAGCAGATCGGCGGCGCGGGTTTCGGTCTTTTCGTCCTCGGGCACGGGCACGGGTTCGAGCCTCACGTGCGAGGCGATGATGCGGCGGAGCATCACGGGCACGCGCTCGCGCTTCTTGTTGGCGAGGGCCACCACTTTGGCGGGATCGAGCGAAAGCGAAATCTTCACCGGGCCGCCGCCGGGATCGCTCGCCAGGCGCCCGCCCTGTTCGGCCGCCTGGTCGAGCCAACCGGACACCGCCTCGGAAGTGGCCTCGGGAATTTCTCTCGGCACGCGCAGCTTATAATCTCTGGCCATCAGGTTCCTTTCTTCACTTCAGGTCCTTGCGGATCTGCTCGATGATTTCGAGCAGCCGTTCCACCAGGCGCGTGTAGCATTCGCAGCAGAGGCGGAGCATCTCGCCATTGACGTTCGCGGCGTGCGGCGCTTCGGGCTCTCGGCATTTCGCGCAGGGCCTCAAGGTTTCAGTTGATTACAGCCTTGAAGCCCGTGGGAGGGACCGGGGATTGCTGCTGGTAGACGTTGTACCCGGTGGGCGTCCCTCCACCCGCGCCGGCCGTCCATGACAGCGCGACGGTGTGCGTGCCGGTCGCCGGGACCGCGGCAGACACCGGGCCCGCCGGCGCGGATTCCCCCGCGGCGTCGTAGGCCGTGACTTCGTAGGCGCATGTCGCGCCGTCCGGGCAGCTCGCGTCCGTGTAGCTGGTGCCCGTGGTGACACTGGCGATCTTGGTGAATCCCGCCGAGCCTTGCGCCCGGACGTGCGTGCGCGGCCAGAAGAACAGCGCCCCGATCGGCAACAGCAGCCACAGGAACCGTAGTTTGTTTTTCATGGATTCTCCCTAGTTGCTCACGATGACTTCTACTTGCATGGCGCTTCTTACCGCGGGGCTGTTCGTCGGCGTGGTGTTACACGGAGCGGAACCCACGGTCGTGGTCGTGCAAACCGTCAGACCGCCGTTGTCCACGATCATTAAGGTGATGGTGGGTGTGGCCCCGCTGGAGTACTGCGATGGAGAAAGCATCGAGTTGGCGCAGGTTGAAAAATTCGTTTGGGCGACCGCCTCGGAGGATAGCGCCCAATTCGTAGTCCCATCCGTGACCCAACAAAAACCATACGTGCCGCCTCCGAGGTAGTCCGCGTATGAGACCCTAATTCTGCATGCGTTTGTCGCGCACGCCGCCGGCAAGGCCGACAGCGTGATGCTGTCGATGGTCGTTTGCGTGGTGGCCGAGACGGCGACGTTGGAAGCTAGATTTTTATTCGTCAACAGGATATTTGAAATGCCGAACGTCGCGCGTCCCGTCGCCGGGTTGTTCCACTGCGCGAAGGCCACGAGCGACAGAGCGAGGACGATGAGGGAAACAATGGCCGTCTTTTTCACGATCCGCACCTCACGCTAAAGATGTACGTCGCGGCGCTGGTTGGGGTTGCTTGCCATGTGAGCGTGACCCCAGTAGTAGTAGGAAGCGTGGATTGTGTCACATCGGACACGATGCCAGTTCCGCCAATCTGTTGCACGGTGCAAACCGGCGCGACCGAAAAGGAAGTAGCGAAAATGATTGCGAGCGTCGGATTGGCTGACGGGCTGGTCCCTGCCGTGACGGTGAATTGCTCGGCGCGGGAATCGCCGGAGACGGATGAAACCGCCGCACCCGTTCCCCATCCGGTCGGCGTGATATTGCCGGAAACTTGAGCCGTCCCGGTGATGGACGCGGAGCCATACCAAGCTCCTGAGTTCGTTATCGGCCCAGTCAGATTGTTGCCGCCCAGATCGAAGAAGTTACCCGCGTTATTCACTTCCGTTGGAGTTCCAGACGAGATGGTCCAAGAAATCCCGGTCGCATAGACAGAGCCACCGGAGAGGTTAGAAATGCCAATCGCGCCTGTCGCCCCTTGCCCCAGTTGAACGCCGAAAAGTTTTGTTGTGGAGGTTCCATCGTTGACGATCAGCTTCGTGGTGGCACCAGCGCCCCCGAATCGCGTACCGTACACATTGACGACGCTGCCGGTGCTCACGTTTAATGCTGCTGTTGTGTTGCCCGTGATTAGTCCACCGCGCACGATGCAGGGATTTAAGGTGCACCCGCTAATCGTCAAGCCTGTCCCTGAATAGGCCAGTATGTTATCCACGAGGTTTACAGATGTAGAATTGGATTCTAAAATATCCGTCCCTGCCAACCCCTGAACGTTGGCTCCTTCCACACGTGACTCTGTGCCTGAGTTCATTATCCCGACAGCACCCGTGGACTGGATGGCGAAAACCCCTACTCGCCTTACGTCGCAAATCCCATAGAGAGCCCCAGTTGTGTTTGGCCATCCTGGGAAATTGAACTTAAAGCCGGTGACTGTGAAATCTCGTGCCGTCACGATGCTGAAATTGTGGGCACCATTATTTTCATACCCGCACTGGACTTGGGCGTTGGAGAAAATAGCCCCGTGTCCCTGCGTAACACTGGCAAAACTAAAACTTGGGGCTATACCGATGATGGATGCTTGAAGCCCATATCCCTGTACGATGTAAGCCTGATTCGCCGGATACGGATTGACCGCATTGGGAAGATCAAACGGCTCGCTTGTGACGCAGGAAATACCCGACGCCAGTTGCAGCGGCTCGCTGGCAGCCAGCGCCGCCGCCCACGCATTTTGCAGCGCGGTGGTATCGTCGGAGCAGATTACGAGGATATCGCCGCTTTCGGATGCCGTTGCCGCTGCGTTGGCAATGAACGATGCGCCGCTACAGCTTGCGACAGTGCTGCTCAGTTTCGCGAGGCTCAATCCGTTCACGGTAAAGATCAGCTTGCCAATATCCGCCGATGTGCAGGACAGCGTGGCCGATGTAACAGTCGTGGTCGTATTGAGCACGCCATCTAAAGACGTGCGCCCATCCACCTTCGCCCCGTAAGACTTCACATTGATGGCAGCGACGACGTTGGAGGTAGCCGTGACACCGCAACCGCCTAGATTCGTGCACACCTGCGGGATCTGCGAGGCCGACGTGTTGACGGTATAGCTCGATAGGCTGCCCGTATCGCTCAACACCGCGGCGCTGAGGGCGCTGGCCACGCCGATCGTGGAGGTTCCCGAAGGTGTCGCGCTCGTGGCGGTGCGCAGAATGTCCACGCTTACTACGCCGGCCGGCACGGTCCACGAAAGCGCGACAGGATAGGAGGCGCTCACCGTGGTCACATTGATTAGAAATGGCCCGGACGGTGCGCCCACGTTGCCGGCGGCGTCATGCGAGACAACCCAATAGAAATATCCGACGACATTGCCGGGCAGGGAAGCCACGGCATTGAAAATAGTCACCGGCGGGACGGGCCGTTGCGGCAGCAGCGTGAGAGTCTGCGCTTGCAGATTGTTTTGCGCGATCGGCGGGTTCGGCGGTCCCTGCGTATTTTGCGCGGCGGCCGGCATCACCGCCAGAAGAAGCACAATCGCCAAAGCGAGCGCCGCGCCCGAAAAACGCCGCGCCAGGGAGCCCGCCACGCGACGCAGCGAAAACGGCTGAACCACCAGGATACCGGGAAATCGTGATTTCATCTTGTCCTCCGAAACGCGATGGCCAGATCCCGCTCGCAGAGCACGCGGCCCTGGTAGGCGGTCAGCCCCTGCGAGGTTTCCGCTTCGCGGCCGCATTCCAGGCAGCGCAGCGGAGGTTGTGGCCATTTGCGCTCGCGCGGGGAAATCAATTGCGCGAGCGTCTGAAGATCGAGGCGGGCAATCCGCGCGATCGCGCGCCGTGAGATCGTCGAGGCTTCCATCAGTTCACCGCCGGATCGGCCGGCATTTCGCGCACCTCATCAATCGGGCGGACGATGGATGGCTTGGGCTGCGCTTTTTGCGCCTGCGCCGCTCGCCAGAGAATGAAAACGCGCGGGCCGTACAGAGCCGAGAGAATCAGCACCAGGTTCAACCAGGGCGCGGATTTCTCGATTCGTTTGCTGGCGGCTTCGGCGCGCTTGTGGGATGAGAGGACCAGGGCTTTCGCGATCGCCCCGGCCAGGTGATCGGCTTCTTCATCGCAGATCGCCAGGATGGGCATACCCGCGATCGCCGCCGCGGCAGCATGCATGCTGATGAGGACCGGCTTCAGATCATCCGATAGCGCTTTTTCGCAGGCGCGGCGGGCGGCTCGCTCGCGGGCGGCGCGGCGGGCGGCGCGGCGGGCGGCTCCGCTTCCGCCGGGGGCTTTTCTTCGGCGGGCTTTTTGCCCTCGAGTTGTTTCAGCCTTTCGTCCAGCCATTGCTTCAGGCCCTCCATCCGCTTGTTCCCGGCATCCTCGATTTCCACCAGCCGGGCTTCCAACCATTTCTCTGCGGCGCGCGCGCCCGCGTCCTTCTCGATCTTCGCCGCATCCTCTTGCGCTTTCGCGGCCGCGATGGCCGCATCGGCTTCCACCGTGGCGGCGGCGTGCGCGGCATCGTGCACCAGCATCTCCGCGGCGTTGTTGGCCGCGTCTTTTGGATCGTTCCGCGCGGCGGCCTCAGCGGCCGTTGCTACCGGCTCTAATGGTTCGTTTTTCATGCCGCTCCTCCGCGCCGGAGGCGCGCTCCTCCAGGACCTGATCCAGTTTCCGTTCGATCCGCTCCAGCCGCTCCGCGATTTCCTTCACCGCTTTTCCGACCGTGGCCACGCTGCCGGTGATCTGTGCCGGATCGATGCCGAACATCTTCAGCATCGAGGCCATGCCCGAGGGAATTTTCACGTCGCTCATTTGAGTTTGAAGATATTGTGCGCGACCGTGCCGCAGGCGAGCACGTAGCTGTGCTCGGTCTCGCGGTCGAAGACCGGCGCGCAATCTTCCGTCTCCATTTCGACGTTATAGACCATGCCGCGGTAGGCGATCCGCGGCTGGCCGGCCAGCGCCTCGCCCGCGCGTTTCCAGCCATCGCGGGTGAGCAGCCAATGATTCGGCGTGACGCATCCGGAGCGCATGGGGATCACCGGGCCGTCGTACAGATGAACCTGGATCTCGCGCACCGGGCGGAGCGTGCCCTTCGCGGTCAGCAGCAGGTCGTCCATTTTGATTTCGCCGATCGGCACGAGCAGATCGCCCGAGCGCACCAGCGCGTCGGGCGTGAAGCAGACCGGATAGCCAAAACTTCCGCCACCACCGCCGCCGCCCGAAGACGTGGCGCCGCCCCCGACGGGCGCGCCCGCGGAAGCGGTTCCGGCGAACAGCGCGTTGAAATCGTAGGCGGTGATCTGCACGACGCCCGTGCCGGCGTTCGTCTTCACGATCATCGTGAAGGGCGCGTTGAGCGTGGCGATCATGTAGCCCTGCGAGCCTCCGGCCACGACGATGGTCTGCGCGGGCGTGACGATGGTCAGGTTTTTCCCGGCGGTAAGCTGAGAGGCGTCCACCCACAGCGAAACGATCCGCCGCGGCTTCAGGCCGTAGGGAACCGTTTCAGAATTCCACTGAAAGACTTCCGCGCCGGTGGCGAAGTTCATTCCGTCGCCGCCGCCCGGCCCGGTCCCGAGAACGTACTGCGCCTTCACTGAAACGCCCGGAGCGTCGCGAAACCGATTGATCGATGCGAAGAGGATGCTCATGCCGCCGCCGCCACCTTCCCCACGGTTTTGCCTACGTTAATCACCGTCGGATGCGTGAAGATCGCCGCGGCGATCAGCAGCAGCCCGAGCAGCGCCGTGATCCCGCGCACGCCAACCCAGTCGCCCAAAAGTTTGTTCACCTCTTTGCCGGCGAGTTTCGCGACGGCCCCGCTGATCGGGCCGCCCGGAATCACGCCGGAGGGAAGCCCCGGCCAGCCGCCGGCCGATGCCGGAGTCGTCGTAATAGCAGGCACGTCGGCGCCGAATAGCAGCGTGCCCGGAGGTGAGAGCAGCAGGCTCACGCCGGGGCTCCAGGTTGCGCCGTGGCGGCCGGCGCGGCCACGGAAGTGGCCGGAAGATATTTTTTGTACTCGCCGGAGCGGTAGGTGCTCCACGGTCGGAACGACTCGCCGCTTTGCCGGTAGACGTAGAACGCCGCGCAGGCGTTGACTTGCGGATCGTGGAGATTGGCGCCCTCGAAAAAAATCCAGATGAAGCGGAAAATCTGCCAGAGGCCGATCGAGCCGCGGCCGTTGTAGCGTTCGGCGGGAATGCCGCGCTCGCTGAAGTAAAGCGTCTCGGGATTGTAGGCGTCCGGATCGCCGCCCGATTCGGCCTGCGCGATCGCCACGGCAGTGGCCAGCGCGTCGCCCTGGAAACCGGCATTGGAAGCGAAGCGCGCGATTTCCTCCGGTTTGAATTTGAAGCTCACGATACCAGGATTCCTTCCTGATTCAGCGCCGAACGCACGCCGCTAGGCAGCCAGTTCGTCGCCCCGTGGGGCAAGTAGTCTGCAGCGGGCGATCCGGCCGCAGGCTTCGGCGTCACGGTTGTGGGGCTGGAGGGAGCGGCTGCGGTTCCGCTCCCTCCACTGGAAGCTGCGCCCGCCGAGGGTGTGACCGGCGCAGTTGGGGCCAGGCCGAAGGCTGTTTCGAGCTGCGAGATTTGGTCCACCAGCGACGGCATCGCGGGCGCCGAAGGCAGCGTGATGGCCGAGGAAACCGCGCCGCCATCCTGCGCGTAGGGCCCCCCGGACAACGCCATGCTTTCGATGTAAGCCAGCTGGTCCTGCGTGCTCTGGTCGCTGGCCGCCTGCGAGGCTTGCGAATTCGCTTCGTACTTTTTGTAGACCACGATCCCGATCACTGTAGCCGCGATCAGCCCGCCGCCCAGCAGCAGATATTTTTTCGTTTCCGGGATCATGGAATCACCGAACTCACTGTGCCGAACAGCCCCTGGAGCAGCGTGTTCATGGGATTGTTTTGAGCCGATGCAACCGCCGACGAGCCGTAGGCCGAATTCAGGCTCGAAATGCTTCCCTGGCCCATCAGCAGCGCCAACTCGTTCGCCGCAATGTTCTCGGTAGTCGCTGACCTCCCCACTGAGTTCTTCGAGATTTGCATTGCGAGCGGCAGAAGACTCTGCTGCGTCTTGTATTGATAGCCGAGCTGCTCTGCCATCAGCTGCGCATTCAGCTGTGCGGGAATGATCGAGCTGGCGACGCTACCGACGAGCTGGTCCTGTTGCGCCTGCGCGGCGAGTTGAGACTGGTATTCCTGCGCCGAGAGCTGCGCCTGCAACTGCTGCTGCTGAGAGCTTTGCTGCGCGTTCATTTGCGCGAGCGCCAGTTGGCTCTGCTGCTGGCCCGCGGCCAGCGATGCCAGGCCACCGCCGCCCGATCCGCTGCGCCGCGAGAGCATGTAGATCAGGACCAGGCCGGCGAGGATCGCCGCGCCCGCCGCGTAGGGATGCTTTTTCAGCCATTCGAAATTCATGGCATCATTTCCTCTTGGATCAGCGCCTGTTCGATGTCCGGCCCGCCCACGGGAACCTTCGTCACGTCAAACGGCGGCGTGGCCGGGGAGAAGACAAACAGATCGGGCTCGCTCAGCGCGAGGTCTTGCCGGTAGATGTAGCCGCGGCCGGCCAGCACGTCCTGCGGCGGAAGCTCCTGGAATTGCTGGAACGTATATTCGGCCATGCCGCCATCGATTTCCGCGGCAGGGGTGCGCCGGTAGCCGAACATTCCGAAGAGCAGCGCGAGCGCCTTGGGCATTAGTAGTAGGCTCCAAAGCCCGGAGCTTCCGCGCTCGATAGCACGGGAGCTTCGGCGGCCGCCAGCGACTGCGCGAACGCGCCGCCCGACGCGCTGATGACGTTGGCGGTCTGCGCCCGCCCGGAAACGAGCACGGCCAGCATCGCGATCCCCACGATCGCCAGAGCGATGGTCACGACGGCTTCGGTCAGGTCTTTCATTTTCACCTCACGATGCGGGCGCCATCGCGGCCTTCAGCACGCTGCTGAATGCCCCGCCCGCGGATTGGATCACCGCGCTGGTCTGCGAGCTGCGCCCGACGATCACGGCGATCAACGCGATGCCGAGGATGGCGACGGCGATGGAAACCAGTCCCTCGATCAGGTCCTTGCCCATGTCAGCTTGCCTTCTGCGGCGCGATTACCGCGCTCGCCGCTTCGTTCAAAAGTTGCGGGTTCTTTTTGATCGCGCTGAACAGCAGCGCCGTGATAACGATGGCGAGCAACAGCGTGCTCACGCCTTTGAGTTCGGGAACGTAGCCGATTCCGCCGATGATTAAAATCGCGACGAACCACGCCAGGAAATTTCCCTGCTGCCCGGGCTCGAAATCGTTTTTCAGCAGCGGCCACAGGCCCTTGCCGTCGCCCGCGCCCGGCGCGCTATCCGTTTGCGTGCCGCGCACGGCCACCAGCAGCAGCAGCGCCCCGAGAATGATGGCGACGACTCTCATAGCCCGATCACCTTGCGATAGTCCGCCACTTCGCCGCGCGCCGCGATGAACAGCAGAAAGCCGAACAGCAGCGCGAAGGCGATCCGCGATCCCATGATCGCTAGGCCGTGGCCGCGCCCGCGCCCGTGACTTTGGCCTTCAGCGATTCGCCCGGCCCCGGCCACATGATGCCGGCCGCGTAGCCGAGCAGGAGAATCACCACAACACCGATCCAATGATGCGTTTTCATTGACTCCACCTCAATCGCGAATTTTTCCGAGCACCGTGCTCCACATGAACGCGAAGATCAGAATCAGCACGAGGCCCGCGCCCCACTCCCAGAGCGTGCCTTCCGAATAGAGCGGGTGCTGGCCCCAGGCGAAAATTCCGTTCACGACTCCGCGCATCTTGTTCCTCGCTTTGTTCGGCGGTTGGTTGCGGCCCAACCGCCAAAGCCGTTCCGCGTGGCAGATCAGCCCGCGAGAGAACCGGCCTGCATCAGCGCGTTGATCGTCGAGAAATCTTCCCACCCGACCAGTGCGTAGGCTCCCGCCGCGGCCGTGATCGGATTGGTGAGCAGTTGCATGTTGCCGTAGGTGAACGTGTTGATCGGCGCCTTGCGGTGGCTGAAATAATAGCAGCCGTTCGGCAGATCGGCGTGCGAGAGCACGCGCGACTCGCGCGCCACCTGCAAGGGAAACTTCTTCCAGAAGTTGGTGAAGTTCGCCGATTGCAGCGCGAAATAGTTGAGGTCCGTGCCGCCCACGCGCCCGGCGTCCGCCGAAGGATCGTGGTTGTAAATCATAAACGTGGACATGAAGCGGCGCATGTTGCCGTAGCTCAGGGGGTTGTCCTGGCCCACCTGAAAACCCTGTTGGTTGGTGGTGTTCTTCAGCTCGTACACGGTGCGCATGTCGAGCGGCGGCAGCAGCGGCGCGCCGCCCTGGCCCCGCGGGATCTGATCGAGAAACACCTGGTAGACCTGGATGGTCACGTTCGAGAGATTGCCGGCCGCGCCCTTCCAGCAGGAGAGCGTCGAATCCACTCCGGCCGCGGCGAAGGGATTCTGCGACAGATTGATCGAGAGCTGCGAGGGCGAGTTCAGCGTCCCGAGGTAGACGGCGCCGCGGAGGTCTTCGTCCGAATAGGCGATCGGCAGTTCGAACACCATGCGGAACGCCTGCGAGGTGGCGTGCGCGAAGCCCGTGGGCGCCACAACGATGCCGAAATTGTTTCCGAACGCGCCGCTCTCGTTGAGCGCCGTGGCGAGCAGGCCACGCGTCGCGCCCCAGCGATGCTTGGCGAGAAACAACATATCGAGGTGCCAGCCCGAGGTCTGCGTGCGCGTGTAGCTCTGCGTGTCGTTGAAGACGATCTGTGAGATCAGGTTCGCCAGGCCGATGTCGGAAAGGTTGGCGGCGTTCGCGCCGTCCGTGTTGTTCGCGGTGCCGCTGATTTCGATGATGAACTTTTTCAGCAGGCCCACCGCTTGCGGCTGGAAGTTCACCGGCGAGGTGCCCGCCGCCTGCGCCGCCGAAAGGTTCACGGCTGGGAGGGGAATCATGCGGTCAATCGCGCGCCTCAATAGCAGCGAGCGAATCATATCGTTGGCCTGCATTTGGTTCTGTTGCTGTCCTGCGGCTGCCGTCGCTTTTTGCGCCATGTTCGTTTGTCCTTTACTGAGCCCCTTCGGGCGGGATTTGTGAATCACCCAAGAATTTGCGCTGCCACGTCCGCCTTGCTCATCTCTCCGGGCGGCAATTGCATGCTGTCGGGAGAAGACGACCCTTGCGGCTCAGCGCCGAAATGCGTGAGCAGCAGATGGCCGGCGATCCCCGCGATCGTGAGCATCAGCAGCACGATGATCCAATTCAGCGGGTGCCGCATCAGATCCCAGTTGAGCATTTTGCTACGCCGCCTTTTTCGCCTGGCTGTTCTGCCAGAGCTTCATGCCCAGGCCGAGCAGCCCGAAGCCGACCGCGGCCATCAGCACCACGGTCGTCCAGTTTGTGAAGTTCCAATCGAGAATCGTAGGTTCCGCCATGTTACCTCCCGCGCTTCGTCGCGCGGCCTCGTCCGTTCGATCGCGGCAGCTCGATCCGCTTCCCGGCCAGAAAATCTCGGTAGGCTGCCGGCGATTTCGATTGCCGCGTCTTCGCTTTCCGTTTCGCCATCAATCTTTGTCCTTCGGCGGATGCGCCCAAAATCCGTTATTCGCCAGAGCCGATTTAATCCAACTAACGTCCGTTCTGACGACCGCGAGTTTCGTGTGCAGATGAATCAGCCCGCCGCAGCAGATCACGGCGATCGTGGTGAGCCCGACGATATCGCCAAGGCTCATGTTCAAAAGTGAATCGTCGGCCCCACCGACACGATCGCGGTGTTGTTTGCGATCCCTGGGAGCTTCGCGTACTGCACTTCGATGCCCAGCCCGAAAGTCTTTGAGCCGGCGATGGCGTAGTTCAACCGCCCGCCCGCGAGAAACGCGTAGTGTTGCGCGACGTTCGCGCTGCCCGGCGGCGTCACGCGGTCAACTCCCGCGCTCGCGGTCACCTGCAACTGGAAATTGTAGCCGCTCAGATTCGGCGAAATATTGTTGAGCCATTTGCTGAACGGCGTGATCGTGTAATCCACGCCGCCGAAGTAGCCGCTGCCGTTGGAGCCCGGAGCGAGGAAATTCGTGTTGCGCAAGTAGAGGTTCTGCGTGATCTGAACGGTGAACCCCGTGAGCGTCCCCGCCATAGTCTCTTTATTGCCTGGGAGCGCGAGCGCGTTGGCGCTGGCGGAAAACGTCTGCACCGCAAAAGTCGGAGTAGAAGGAGCCACTTGCGCGCGCGCGCCGGAAGCGCCCAATCCGATCGCGAGCAGCAACATCGTGGCCCCTCTCGACGTTGATTGAAGAACCCCCGCCGGCAGGTGCTTCACGTCTTCCATGATGATCCCGATCGCTCCGGGAAGCGCCGCGGCGAGCCACTGTTCCCAGCTCATGCCGGCCCGGTAGCTGTGCTGGAACAGCGACACCAGCGCATACGAGATGGCGATTCCAGCGGTGGAGCTTTTCCAGTGGACGAACAGGCGGGTGATGAAAAACTTCACGATCCAGCGGTCGAAGAAGTTCATGGGTAAAACTCTTACAGCAGCAGCGAGGCGATGTCAAGCGAGAACTGCGTCACCACCACCATACCTAGTGGCTGCGATCTGCGTCACATCTACCTGTAGTCGTTCAATTTAGGACACACATAACATCGAAAATCTATTGCGCGATCCTCCCGCTAAACGTATATTCCGCACGCAGTTAGGAGCACTTCCGCGAATGGATACTTCGGTTGGTTTCGAGGCTGCCGGACGGCAGGTAGACGGCCGCCCGGAGCGCACCAAAGAAATTCCGGTCGAATATCTGATCGAGGCGTCCGACGAAAGCCTCGGCGGATTGGAACTGAAACAGCGCGAGCTGGCCGCCACGCTACGCAAGGAAGCGCGCCAGCTCGAGGCGCGGGCCGTGGAGCACATCGCCGCGGCAGAAGTCGCGCTCTACTTGCGCCGCAATCGTCTGGAGATTCTCTTCGCCCGCGCCGTGTCCAAGACGGCGCCGATTCAAAATTCCTCGCCCGCCGCGCGCGGCCCGCTGCGCGCGCTGCCCGGCAACGAACGGAGAAAAAGAGCATGAGCCGAATGACGTGGTGGACTGGATCGAAGCATCTGGTTTTTTATTCCAAGCAGGGGCCGGGATTTGAGCGCGAGAGCACGACGGCGCGGCTCCTGCTCGCGCTGGAGAAATTTTCCGGGTGCGAGGAACCGCTGCGCAATCCGGAGATCCGCGAAGCCGCGGGCGCCGTGCTCACGAGCGCGGCGGGGCGGATCGTCGCCATCTCCGAGACGCCCTACATGCTCGATGAGGCGGAATGGGCCGGGGCGCGCCACCTGCTCCAGCTCGCGCAGCAGGTGACGGAAAGGCCGGCGTTCCGATGACTCCCCGCGAACAACTCTTCTTGCGCGAATGGCTCCGGCGACACCGCATCGTTTTGCTGGCTTTGGCGTTCGCGCTGCTGCTGGCCGTGGCCATGTATTTCTGCCTGCGCTGATGACCGAGCACTACACGGCCGGAACGGAATCGGTGCTCGCCTGGTGCAACAAGTGCGGGCGCGCGACGCGCCACGCCGTGAGCGCCGGGCGCCGCGGGCGCTGCATGGAGCACGAAGCCCCGCGCGAAACCAAAAAGCAGCAGCAGGCGCGGGAACGCCGAGAGCGCGAGGCTCACTCCCCTCGGTTGTTCTGAGGCGTTTCTGATGATCCGTTGTCCACGCTGCGGTAGCCAGTTGCGCGAGCACGAGCCGGGCGAAAAGTGGCTCCGGAATTTCGAGTGTGAGGATTGCTTGTCGGTGTGGCGATTCGAAGGATCGTCACTCGTGATGGGGCGCAGGAGAAAATCAGAACTAGGGGAGGGAACTTAACATGGACAGCAAAACTCTGCTGGCGATCATGGCCGCGATCATCTATTCCGGTGCCGATGACTGCGAAAAATCGTCGGGATACGACGCCGTAGGGGCAGTGAAGAAAGCGCAGGCCATCTTAACTGTGGTCTATGGCGAGGAAAACACCTCAATGGAGGAAACGAGTGCAGGTAAAGAGCAAAAACAACCGCATCAAGATTGAGCCATCGCGGAAAAACATCCGCATCACCGACGCGCAGCACCGGCGCATCGAGATCACCGAACGGGACGCCGCCGATCTGATGGCGTTCCTCTACGATCATTTCTCCACGCTGCTGATCGCGGCGCGCCAGGAACCGCGCGCATGAGCATCCAGGCGGTGAAGTACGTCCTCGAAAAATCGGAAATCTACGGGCAAGCCAGGCTGGTGCTGCTGTCGCTGGCCTACCACACAACCCCCGATGGGCTCACCTGGCCAGGTTACGAAACGATGACGCTTGAATGCCGGATGCGAAAACCCAGCGTGTGCAAGGCCATCGAGGTCCTGCTACGCAGCGGGGAAATCGAGATTTCCGCGCCAGGCGGTCCCCGGCGGCGCACGCAATATCGCCTCGTGAAGTTCCTAAAAAGCCTGGATGTCGGCGGTACGACACTGGATACGCCCGAAGGGCAGGGCGAGGGATGGCCTCGGAAATCAATGGTTCCCGAGGCAAAAACTGGCCAGTTATCGGGTCCCACTGTTACAGACGAAACTCGTAGAGGTTCGCGCATACAGAGGGAACCATCAGGTGGTTCCCTATTAAACAGTGGGAACCAATGGAGGCGTGGAAATCAGCACAATGGGAACCATCAGGGGGGTCCAACAGGGGAGTTATTGGGTCCCACTGTATCAGACGATACCGCGAGTAGTAGTAGTCAGAGTAGGGGGGGGGGGGGGCCGGCCCCCCCACCCCCCCCCCCGCCCGGCGCGAAAAAAAACCAACCCCCCACCACCGCGCCCCCGGGCCGCCCGCGGCACGGGGGGGGGCCCC
>VFSW01006230.1_pt1 | contig 17566 bp, 18 predicted proteins | sample 5358111 | NCBI WGS metagenome assembly VFSW01 (sample SAMN11554181, study PRJNA540505) | mine drainage metagenome | isolation source: sediment from site ElyBrook_90M | place: USA: Ely Copper Mine, Vershire, VT | collected 2017
TTTGAACGAGGGGAGCGGCGGTCCAAGCTACGTCCTCTCGGCACGGGGCTCGTGGACGGAACGCTCCAGGATGCCCGGACGACGAGGCTCATCATCGACGTCGGTGCGGCATGGGAGGAGCTCGCGGTTGCCCGGACGTTGTTCGAACGAGCGGAATCCCGAAGGGCCGGAACGGAGCTGACCCTTCCAGCGGAGACCGCGGAAGGGACCGTCTTCTGAGGCCCCGTTCGCGCGCGAACGGCCGCGAGGAACGCGCAACCCAGTCGGTGGGCGCGATACCAATCCCTGCGGGAGCCGACCCGCCTCCGACCCCTTCCCCGAATCCCGACGACACTTTAACCGGCCGTGACTTCCGTGAGGTATGGGACGAGCGGAAAAACGAGCGAAGAGTCGAAAGGACGCGAAACGGGTGGAAAGCTCCAAGGTCACTGCCCGCGAACCCAGCGCGGGGACCTTCCTCGGTATGGCGGCGGAGCGCCCCGAGACGCAGGACGAGACGGCACGCCGCATCTACCGAACGGGGGGGAAGCCCGAGCGCCGTGCAAAGACCGCACGCCGCGCGAACGAGAAGCCGCGCAAGTGGCGAGAGGGGCATCAGTAATCACCGAGGGACCCGGTCCCGAACCCCCTCGAGTGCGCGAGACGGCCCGATCGGCTGGCCCGATGCGGCTCCCTGGAGAGAAGCACCCTCCCGTTCCACGAACGCGACCGACCTTGGCGCGAGCGCAACGAACGGGCAGATAGGACGAGGCCCGGAGCCCCGCCCTCGAAATGGGGGGTGCGGGCCGATCGCGAGACCCCGCGGAGCGCGCGAGGCAGGTGGAGACCGGTGCGGTGCCGCACACCCTTCTACGGCTCGTCGCTTCGCCGAACGAATCGAGAAATCGCGGCGACCCGACGGTGCGGACGGCCTCTTTCGATACCGACGGCGCCGTCAACCTCGACGCGGTCTCGGGGCCCTCCGTCCCTCCTCTTCGAACAGCGTCGGGGGATTCGTTGCCGGGCTTTTGGGAGATTCCGAGATCCCGCCGCGGGAGATGCCGTGCGCGGCGTCACGAGGGCCGGGGCCCGGCCCAGCCGATGAGCTTGTAGTCGGGACACCACGCCCCGCGTTTCCAACGGGTCGGTGGCAGGCATTACCGCGATGCCTCCCCGGGCTGCCCCGCGGCCGGGCGCCCATTTCGGCTTGGACCTGAACCCCCGGGAGATCGTTGACCCGCCCCGACTTCCGCCGGGGACCGGCCGCCCGGCTGCGGCCGCATCCGTTGGCCGACGTCGGAGGGTCCCGGGGCGACAGGCCTCTCCCTCCGGAACGCGCTGCATCGTGACTCCGGACGAGGCGCGGTGAGTACCCCGCGCCGGGATTAATAGCCCCGAGTCCGCTGACCCCGCATGGAAGAACGGATCGCGTTGCGTCCGGTGGATTCCGTCGACGTCACCCTGTTGGTCGACAACGCGATCGACATCCTGCTCCCGAGCGACGAGCGGGCGCGCCGGCCGCCGTGGGCGCGTGACTGGTTTGAGAAGTCTCAGCTGCGGGCGGAGCACGGGTTCTCGGCGCTCGTGACCCTCCGGCGGGACGGAGAGGAGACGAACCTGCTGTACGATGCCGGCCTCACTCCGGACACCCTGGTCCACAACCTCGATGTCCTGGAGATCTCGCCGAGCCGGCTGCACGCGATCGTCCTCTCCCACGGGCACGGCGACCACCACGGCGGCTTGGAGGGAGTGATCCGAAGGGTGGGTCGCAGGCAGATGCCGCTCGTTCTGCATCCGGACGCCTGGAAGACCCGAAAGATCGTCTTCCCTACGGGTACGGAGGTCAACATGCCCCCTCCGGACCGGGAGGCCTTGGAGCGTCACGACGTCGAGCTGCTCGAGCGCGAGGGCCCGTCGCTCCTCGTGGGAGAGTCGGCGCTGGTGTCGGGCCGGGTGGAGCGAACGACGGATTTCGAGCAAGGGTTTCCCCTTCAATGGGCCCGAGGCGCCAGCGGATGGGAACCGGACCGGATGATCTGGGACGACCAGAATCTGATCTGCCACGTCAAAGGGAAAGGGCTCGTCGTGGTCTCAGGATGCAGCCACGCCGGTGCGATCAACATCCTCCGGAACGCTCGGCGCATCACGGGGACCGCCCCCATCCACGCCTTCGTCGGAGGGCTGCATCTCACGGGCGGCTCCTTCGAGTCCATCGTTCCTCGAACGGTCGCGGAGCTCGAGGCCATCCGGCCCACATACATCGTACCGGGTCACTGTACCGGCTGGAGGGCCCAGCTCGAGATCGGCCACCGCCTGCCGGACGCCTACCTTCCGTCGAGCGTTGGCACCCGATTCCACTTCGACTAGCGCCCCCCCGTACGGCCCTCCGCGGGCGGATCGGACAACGACGCGAGCCGCTGCGCCGATGCCCTTTCCACGAGGTCGTGGAGGCCGCTCACCTCGCGGTCGGGTTGGCGACGCTGACCGAGTGGATGGCCGGGAACTGGAACGGCACGAGTCGCCAGCTCTTCCCCGCGTCCGGGCTGACGAAGAGCTGACCGGTGGTCGTGCCGACGTAGATTCCCGCAGGGGACAGGTTGTCGGTCGCAATCCCCTCCCGCTGGACCCCGAAATGACCGGGGAAGGCCCTCGGAGCGACGAGCTTGCGCCACTTTCGGGTCCGGTCGTTCCACTCGTGAACCTGGAAATGTCCCTCTCCGGTCACCCGGGCACGTCCGTCGAGCCGGACGAAATATGCCCGCCCCGGGGCCGAGGGAGGGGACGCCACCCCGAACCCAAAGTCGTCGCCGAGCGGCTTTCCGATCCGAGTCCACTTCTCCATCCGGTCGTGCGAGACGTACATCCCTCCGTGGTCCTGCCGATAGAAGGTGTCGGGATCCGCGGCGTCCGCGGCCACATGGTGGACGCACTGCCCGGTCTCCGGGTGCTTGTCCGGAAGGAACGGCGCCTCGACTCCCTTGTTGGTCGGTTTCCAGCTCTGCCCGCCATCGTCCGACCGGAACGTCCCCACCGAGGACATCCCGATGTACAAGCGCCGGGAATCTCGAGGGTCGAGGAGAATCGTGTGCAGGCACGCCCCGCCGAATCCGGGAGCCCAGCCCGCCCTCGCGGGATGATGGTTGATGCTGTCGATCGGTTCCCAGCTCGACCCGAGGTCCGAGCTGCGGAAGAGGAGGTGCGGATCGGCTCCTAGGTACAGGGTGTTCGGCTCGCTCGAGAGCCCGGGTTCGATGCGCCAGAGATTGTTCACCGGCCTCGCCACCGGGGTGGCGGGGTCCGCCTCGTTAAACTCGGGCTTGCGATCCTTCTTGCTCGGCGTCAACGGGGTGGCGATCTCTTTCCACCGCTGGCCCCAGTTGCGGGAGCGCTGGACCATCGGGCCCCAGAAACCGTTGTTCACTGCGGCATAGAGGTCGCCCGGATGCCGAGGGTCGGCCACCACGTGGTAGACCTCGTCGCCGGCGTGAGCCACGGAACCCACTTTCCAGGTCTTGCGCCGGGTGTCCCCTTCGACGACGTAGCTACCCTTTCGCGTGCCCAGCAGAATCCGCACCCTCTCGTTCTTCTCCATGTTCCTGACCTCCCTACCCGCCCGCGATCGAATGGAGGATGTCGATGGTTCGGGCGCCCGCCAGCGACGTGGTCACGCCGGTCGTGCCGCTCACGTCCTCCCCGTCCACGAAGACCCGCACGTACCGGCGCAACCGGCCGGTCTCGTCCCGAAGCTTGAACCGAAGACGCGGGTACCTCTGCTCGAGCAGGTCGAGAAGGCGCTCGACCGAGTCGGCACCGATCGTCTCCACGCTCGGAGGTCCGAACTCCCGGAGCCAGCTGTCCAGATGGACCTCGAGGCCGGCCGGGGCTGAAGGGCGAAGGGGTGCCCTCGCAGGCCCGGTCAATGTCTTCGATTTCGCCCCGGACGGACTCCTCACGGCCGAGCGAGGGCGAGGAGCCTTGGGAGCGAGTTCCCTCGCCTCGTTCTTTCGCGGTCGCGTTGCAGGTCTCATCGGTCGCTGAACCGCTTCGGTCGGTGCCTTACCGAGACGCGTTCCGGATGAAGAACCCTGCTTTCGTCCGGGAGCCCCGCAGACCCCGCCCGGATCGAGAACCGCTGGCTCCCCCGGCAGGTTCCCAGGGCGCCGACCGAGGTCATCGTGCGGGGGCCCGTTCCGTACATGCGTGTCGTTCGGCCGATCCGCGTGCGCCCCCACCGGTATCATGCCGCTCCGTCCCGTCTAAGACGCATCGAGTATCAAATGTAAACCATATGAACCGGTAGGTGAGTGAAAGGATACCGATATGCGTCTGAAACTCGGCCGGCCGACGGCCCCGGAACTAAGGGTCGATTTCGCGAGCTGTCCGGTCAAGGCCAGCCTCGACGTCCTGGGCCGCAAGTGGGCGCTCTTGGTGCTTCGGAACATCGAGCTCTATCGGGTCCAGCGGTTCAACGAGATGCTGCGGATCACACCGGGATTGACCAAGAGGGTCCTCGCGATGCGGCTCAAGGAGCTCGAGCAGGGCGGGTTCATCCGAGCGATTGAACGGGGCCGCAACTACACGAGGTGGGGTCTTACCGGGAAGGGGAAGGATGCTCTCCCGATCCTGATGACGCTGGTCCACTTCGGGTCGAAGTGGTACGCGGAGAAGGTCTTTCTGGACCGGAAACCCCGATCCTTGGGCGACGTGTTCGAAAGGTCGTACATTCGAAAGACCCTCCAGGAGATGACCGCGACCGGAATGCCAAGGACGACCAGCCGACGGACGCCGGGCGGAGCTCCTCGCGAGGGCGTCGGGATCGCCGCAGAGCCTCCTCTCGCGTGAGCTCGCTCCCGGTACGACCGGCGGCGCAGACCTCCGTCGAGGACGCGGCCGCGAACTTTGCGCCCGTTCGAGGACGAGGCCGCAGGGGGAGCGCGCGGGCGACCACGGCGGGCGCCCGGCGAGCGTTTCGAGAGAGAATGTCGGTGGTGTCCGGAGCGAGCTAACCTCGTGGTGGCATGACTCGGGACCGGATCGCCGATGGCGTTCGAGTTCGGGGAGTTCGACCTTCTCACGGACGGGGTCATCGACCTGCTCGTCGGGCAAAAGGAACCCGCCGACCCCGCCCGGGGCGAGGTCCCGGGTTATCACTACAAGACCGATCGGCACGGCCCCAGGGTCACGGTCAGTGAGATACGGCTGCGCGTCGGCTGCACGGACGCTTCGCCATCCCTTCACGCGGCAGGGCATGTCGGGCGCGAGGTCGATGAACTCCACCGGGGACACCGCTACGGCGCCCGATTGCGCGAGTGGCGGCGGTGGGTCGCCCTCGCCCACGGGCTCAACAAACTCGTCATCTCGCGCGACTCGGAGAATCTCCCGTCGCAAACGACCGGCGAACGGGTCGGGCCGACGCTCCTCGGAACGTTCGACACCCCTACCGACCACACCATGCACCGGGAGAGGCGGCCGGAGGTCGGCCGGTAGGAGGGGACGCTGGCGACCGAGCGCCGACGAGGAGGCGGTCGGAGGGGCGGGCGGCCCCGTGGGGTCACGCGGTTCCGGTCCGACCCGAAAGCTGGCCCCCGACCGGACGCCGGGACGCCCCCCGACACGAAGCTCGGGCTGGGGGATGGCCATCCGCCCTTGGATCCAGCGGGGTACGACGGCGTAGAGGGTCGCGTTTATGCTACCCAAGTACGTCCGACGGGACGTGAACGCCTCGGGCAAAGGGGCGGTGGTCTCGAAGACCCCGTTCCGACTCACATTCGCTGGCGGTGGCACCGACCTCCCCGAGTTCTACCGGGAGCACGGCCCCGGCGCCTGCGTGGCCGGGGCGATGAACAAGGGGATTTACGTGATGGTGGTCGAGAACTTCAACCCCGACGAGCTCCGGGTGAGCTACCGTATCACCGAGGATGCGAAGCGCAGCATCGACGATATCTCCCACGGGGCGATCCGGGAGGCGCTGCGCCTCCTCAAGATACCGAGCGGGGTGCAGGTGATCACCGCGACGCAGATGCCGTCGCGGGGGACCGGCATCGGCTCGAGCAGCAGCTGCGCGGTCGGCACCCTCAACGCCCTGCACGCGTGGAAGGGCGAACGGGTCGGCCCGCGCCAGCTCGCCAAGGAGGCCGTGCAGATCGAACGGGAGATCCTCCGGGAGCCGGGCGGCGTCCAGGACCAGTACTGCGCGGCGTACGGGGGGCTCAACCTCATCCAGATCGCGCGGGACGGCGGGGTCTCGGTCCACAACCTCGGCATCGACCACGACGGGCTCGAGCTCCTGAACCGGCACCTGATGCTATTCTTCACCGGGGTCGAGCGTCGCGCCGCGGAAATCCACATCCAGCAGATCGGCCAGATCGACGACTACCTCGAGTCTTACCAGAGGATGCGGACCCTCGCCCTCGAGACCGCACGGGCCCTCGAGAAGCTCGACTTTCCCGAGGTCGGCCGCCTGATGGACGAGAACTGGCAGCTCAAGCGGAAACTGTCGGACGGTATCAGCACGACCTCGATCGACAAGGTCTACGCCGTGGCGAAGGAGAACGGCGCCCTGGGCGGGAAGCTCCTCGGTGCCGGCGGAGGGGGCTTCCTCTTCTTCCTGGTCGCGCCGGAGCGCCAGACGGACGTTCGACGAGCGCTGGAGGCGCTCGGCCTCACCTTCAAGGTCGCCGGCTTCGAGATCGCGGGCAGCACGATCGTGCACGAAGAGTGAGATAGCTCCCGTTTCCCGGGCGAGAACGGTACGGCGCCGGGCGTCCCGGACCGGTGCGGCGAGCATGCCTCGTCGCGCGCGGCGGCGGGACCGGACCGCGTTCCGTTCCGGTTCCACCTCCCGCACCGAACGACGCGGAAGAGAACGCTCGACCCGCGGACGGTGCCGACCCCTCGGCGCCGGGGAGTCGGTCCCCAAGGTCCGGGGGGCCCGCCCCTCTCGCCGGCCCGATACGCTAATACCACCGTCGCGCAGATTCTCGCGAGGGCCCCCGGGCGCGCGACATGAAAGTACTGATCACGGGGATCGACGGGTACACCGGTTGGCCGCTCGCGCTCCACCTCCTCCAGCGCGGCCACGACGTCGCGGGCCTCGACAATTTCGTAACCCGTAGACGGGTCCGGGAGGTCGGCAGCTGGTCGGCGGTGCCGATCCCGCCGTTCTCCCGCCGCCTCGAGACGGTCCGCTCGGCGTTGGGCCGGACGATCTCGTTCCACCGGGGCGACGTCCGGAACTACGCGTTCGTCCGTCGCACCCTCGAGACCGAGCGACCCGACGCGATCGTCCACCTGGGCGAACAGCGCTCGGCCCCGTACTCGATGATCGACGTCGAGCACGCGGTGCGGACCCAGACCGAGAACATCGCCGGGACGATCCACCTCCTTTACGCGATGCGCGACTTGGTTCCCGACTGCCACCTCGTGAAGATGGGTACGATGGGGGAGTACGGGACTCCGAACGTCGACATCCCCGAGGGGTTCTTCGAGGCGACGTACCGGGGGCGGACCGACCCGCACCTGCCGTTCCCGCGCCAGGCCGGCAGCTGGTACCACTGGAGCAAGGTCCACGACTCGGGGAACGTGATGTTCGCGACCCGGATCTTCGGCCTCCGGGCGACCGATGTGATGCAGGGCGTCGTCTACGGGATCCGGACGCCCGAGATGACCGTGCCGGGCCTCCTCACCCGGTTCGACTTCGATAACGTGTGGGGAACGGCGCTCAACCGCTTCGTCGCCGAGACGATTCTCGGCCTCCCGATCACGCCGTACGGCAAAGGCGGGCAGACGCGCGGTTACATCGCGATCGAGGACTCGATCCAATCGCTGCGCCTCTCGGTCGAGCACCCGGTCGGTCCCGGCGAGTACCGGGTCGTGAACCAGTTCGACGAGGCGTATTCGGTCAACGCCCTCGCCGAGATCACGCGCGAGGTCGGCCGGGAGATGGGCTACGACCCGACGATTGAGCACCTGCCAAACCCGCGGGTCGAGCTCGAGGAGCACTACTACCGTCCCATCCACGAGAAGCTCGCGGAGATGGGCTACCGTCGCACGAGGGAGCTGCGCGAGGTGCTCCGCGAGCTTTTCCGCGACCTCGCACGGTACCGCGGGCGTCTCAAGGCGAAGCAGGCCGTCGTCTTCCCGACGGTCGATTGGCGGCACGGCGCGACCTCCTCGCCGACCGGGGTCCTGACGGACGCCGGGGGCTCGCCCGAGGGCTCCGGCCCGTCGGTCGAGCGACCGGCCGACCCCGTCGCGCCGGAGCGGTAGCCGATGCGGGGCGTGCTCACACTCGCCGGCGAGGGGAGCCGGATGCTCCCGTGGAGCCGGGGTCTGCGCAAGGAATTCCTTCCCCTCTACGACCGGGGCCACGGTGAGGCGCCCGTGTTGAAGCCCGTCGCGAACCTGGTCTTCGAGACCCTCGCGGCGGCGGGCGTGCGCGACTTCGTCCTCGTCGTCGGGGGGAGCGACCGAGGAACGACCGCGCGCAATTACTTCACCATCGACCGTACCGTCCTCGAGCGGAACTTCGGCCGCCACGAGCGGCTTGCCGAAACGTCACGATTCTACGAGACGCTATCGCAGTGCCGCGTCCGCTTCGCCCTTCAGCCGACCCCGAGGGGGTTCGGCGACGCGGTCCTCCGGGCCGCCCCCCTCCTCGGATCCGAGCCGTTTTTTGTCCACGCGGCCGACGGGACCCTCCTCGAACAACGCCCGGGAGAGCTGCCGGCCGCGATGGCCCGGCTCCGAGAGCGGGAGGATCTGGACGCCGTGCTCCTCGTGCGGAAGGTCGCGAACCCACGGAACTACGGCGTGGTCGAGGGACGCCCGGCCGGCCGCGAGGGCGGCTACCGACGGCTCAAGGTCACGGGCATGGAGGAGAAGCCCGCGCGCCCCCGGTCGCGCTGGGCCGCCACGGCGGTCTACGCTTTCGGCCGCTCGCTTCTCACCGAGCTACGGCGCGCGCGCCGGGAGGCTCCGACGACCGAGCTCGAACTCACGACCGGCATCGTCCGCCTGCTCGCCGCGGAGGCGAACGTCGGAGCTCTCGTGGTCGACCCTCGCGTGGCGGAGTGGCGGAGTGTCGGGTCCCCAGAAGGCTACGTCCGCGCCCTTCTGAGAACGCGCACGCTCGCGCTCGGACACGGTTCGTCGCCGCGCACGACCTCTCGTCGTTCGTCCGGCCGCGCCCGATAGAGCGGAGACGTCGGCCCGACCCAGGGCCATCCGACGCGTTCCCGACGGCGCCCCTCAGGCTTTATCCCGGGAGAGCCACCGGGCCGCTCGATGCGGCGGCTCGTCGTGCTCGGGCTCGACTCCGTGCCCGCCGGGTTCGTGTTCGAGCGGTTCGCCGACCGAATGCCCCACTTGCGGGAGATCGTCCGACGTTCCCCGCACGGAGTCCTCGGCTCCACCGACCCGCCGATCACGGTCCCGGCGTGGGCGGTGATGTTCACCGGCGTCGACCCGGGGACTCTCGGGATCTACGGCTTTCGCCACCGTCGCCCCGGGACCTATCAGACGATGTACACGCCGTCGTCGGCGTCGATTCGCCGGCCGGCCCTCTGGGACCTTCTCTCAAGAGCGGGGCGTCGCGTCGCGGTGGTCGGGATGCCGCCGGGGTACCCACCGCCCCGCGTGAACGGCGTCTACGTTTCCGACTTTCTCACCCCCGCCTCCGCCCGCGATTTCGTCGCGCCCGCGTCGATGCTGCCCGAAGTAGAGGCCGCCGCGGGGGGAACGTATCCGTTCGACGTGACGTTCCGGGCGGACGACCGGGACCGCGTGGAGCGCGAGATCTTCGACATGACCCGGCGCCATTTCGCCGTCGCTCGCCACCTCTGGAAGAAGGAACGCTGGGATTTGTTCGCGCTCCACGAGATCGGCCCGGACCGGCTCCACCACGCCTTCTGGAAGTTCTTCGACGGGGCGCACCCGAGGTTCGTGCCGGACTCACCGTACCGCTCCGTGGCGGACCGGTACTACGCGCTGCTCGACGAGGAGATCGGGCGGTTCCTCGAGGACGTGCCGGAGGACGTGCTCGTCTGGATCGCCTCCGACCACGGAAGCCAGGCGATGGACGGTTGCTTCTGCATCAACGAGTGGCTGATCGAACGAGGGTACCTCCGTGTCGTGGGGCCGCGGCCGCCGGCCGGCACACCGCTCGAGTCGGTGTCGGTCGACTGGACCCGCACCCGGGTCTGGGGCGCGGGCGGCTACTACGCCCGCCTCTTCTTCAACGTCCGCGGACGCGAGCCTGACGGGATCGTCGACCCGGCGGAGGTCCCCCGACTCGCGGACCGGTTGCGGGCCGAGCTCGGGTCGGTCGTCCGCCCCGACGGGAAGCTCCTCGGTGCGGAGCTCCTCGACCCCGCACGGATCTACCGACAGGTCCGGGGCGATGCCCCCGATCTCATGGGGTACTTTGGGAAGTTGCGCTGGCGCTCGGCCGGCACGATCGGCCACCCGTCGCTCTTCCTCTCCGAGAACGACACGGGCCCGGACGATTCGGTCCATTCGATGGACGGGTTCTTCGTGCTCTACGACCCGAAGGACGCGAGCCGCGCCGGGCGTCTCCCCGAGCAGTCGATCCTCGACGTCGCCCCGACGCTCCTTACCCGGCTCGGCATGCCCGTGCCCGCTCACATGCAGGGGAGACCGGTCACCGCGCTGACCCCCTCCCGGCCGCCGGACTAGGGGATCGATGGCCCCACCCCGCAAGCAGGGGCCGGAACGCCGCGCGTTTCCACCGCCCGGCGGGAGATTGAGGCGAAGCGCCGGAGCGGGACCGCGACGACCGCCGTGTCGATCTTAGAGCGGGCGCCCACATTGCGGGCAGAACCCAGCGTCCCCCGGCGCGACGGCCCCGCACTGTGCGCACCCCCGGTACCTCGGCACGGACGGCCCCGATGGCAGGGTTCCTCTCGAAGGGACCCCGACGGTCCCGGACGCTTGCCGCGGAGAGTCGGGGGGTGTGTCGGGGGACGAGGGGCCCGGACCCGTTCGCGGGGCGTACGGCTCGTCCTCGGGCCCGAAGACGAGACTGCACGTACCACCGATCACCCCGAGGAGGAGGCCGACCCCTTCTCCACCGCCCAGGCTCACCAAGCTGAGCACGGAGAAGATGACCACGAGGAGCCCCAGAACGACGCGCCAGTCGGTGGCCCACCACACGAGCGCCGAACAGATGATCACGAGCAGCCCGAGGACGATCCCGGCCACGCCTCCGGCCACGACCGCCCCGGCGCTTGTGGTGAGGCCGCTGGTGGCGAACAAGTTCGCCACCACCGTCCCGACGTAGAGTTCGTAAGCACCGTAGACCAGGATTACGAAGCCCCCGACGCTGCCGAGGACCGGACCGGCGACCCGCCGACCGTCCGCCACGGTCGGGCATCTATCGTCCGATGCTTAAAGGTGCGGAACCTCACGTCGGTCGTGTCTGTCGACGCTTTCATCGTGCCGTCCCCGCGACGACGAGCCGCCGGGGTTTCCCGGACGGGCGGCGTCGGGCCCTGCGAAACCGCGGGTCCCCCGGACCCCGGCCGCGTTACGGCGAGGGGCGAGCGGCGGGCGGCCGCATCGACTCGGGCATCTGGACGCAAACGACCTCGCCCCGGACCGTGACCTCGCCGGCGACGGAGACGGTCGCCTCGACCACGACCTTGCGGCCGCTCGTCGATCGCACGCGGCCCCGCAGGACGAGCTCGGGGCCGAGGGGCGTCGGGCGGAGGAAGTCGACCTTGAGGGATGCGGTCACGAACCGGTGCGGAGGTGCGCTCCCCGTCTCGCGGCCCTCGAGCCGGTACGCCGCGGCGGCGGCGGTCCCCGTGGCATGGCAGTCGACGAGGGAGGCGAGGATCCCTCCGTTGACGAACCCCGGGATCGCGATATGGTACGGCTTCGGCGTGAAACGGGCCACCGTTTCGGTGCCGTCCCAGAAGCTTCGCAGGTGGTGGCCGTGCTCGTTCAGCCGCCCGCACCCGAAGCACTGCGCGAGGTCGTCCGGATAGAGGTCCTGGAAGGCGTTCATGGACGGTCGGCCGGAGGGCCGCGGCCTCATGAGCTGTTCGCGGGGACGCGGGGAACCCAAGACCCTTTTTCCCCGAAGCGCGTTCGGTCGGGCGATGACGGACAGCGCTCCGCCCCGAACGTTCATCTCGGACCTGAGGCCCGGCCGCGTCGCGACGATCGAGGCGTCGGTCGCACGGCTCGAGCCCGTGCGGGAGGTCCCCCAGCGCAACGGGGGGTCGACGAAGGTCCGCAACGGCACGCTGCGCGACGGCACGGGCGAGATCGCGCTCGTCCTTTGGGGCGCGGAGGTCGACCTCGCGAGCGAGGGCGACTCCGTCCGGCTCGTCGACGCCTGGGTGAAAGACTACAAGGGTCGGCCACAGATCTCGCTCGGCCGGATCGGCCGGCTCGAGAAGCTCTAGGCGCGGACCCCGGGCTACGGCTGGGGGGCCGAGCGGTGGAACGGGCGCGCGGCGGAGGCCTTGCGCGCGGCATCCTCCTTGTGGACGTACGCGTTCGCCCGCGCGACCCGTTCGAGCTTCTCGCGGAACGCCGAGAGACGGTCGCCCCGGACCCCGACGATCAGCCGGTCGTCCCCGAGGTCGGTGTAGAGCCGCGACCCCGTGCAGCCGAACGAGACGGCGACCGGCGCCCCCTGGTTGAGGATCGGCAGGATCGCGCACATCGGCCGTCCGTTCATCGGGACGGTCCATGCGTCCGGCTCCGACCCGGCGGCTTCCGTGGCCAACATCGCGCCCCGAGGGCTCGTGAACAGCAAGACCCCCGTCGGCGGGAACGAGAGCGAGCCGAGAGGGCCGTACGCGACGAACCTCGGGGCGACCGGGTTGTGGGGGACGCGCGCCTCTTCTCCCGGGTTCAGGTACCCCTCCCGCTGCATCGCGCCGAGGGTCTCCATCAGTCGCGCGCCGACGGCCCCCTCAGGTCGGATGCCGAGGACGAACGCTCCGACCTCGCACTCCTCGTGCTTCGGGAGGCCGGCGAAGAACGGGGACCGGGTCCCGAACGCGAAGAAGGTACAGACCGACGGGACCCCGCCCGGGTGCTCGGGGATGCCGGACGGCGCTTCGTCGAGATACGTCACTTGGACCGGGGGCGACTCTAGGCCGAGGCCTCGGACCAGTTCTTCCGCCGTGCGGGCCAGGGTTTCGGTCATCGGTGCGCCTCCATCGGACCCTGCCTATACAGGGTTTCTCCCGGGCCCGTCCCCCCTTAGCGGGTCGCGCCGTTCGGGTAATCGGTGAGGTCGTCGGCCTGTTCGAGGTCGAGGAGATGGCCCATCTTCCGCCGCTTCGTTTCGAGATACGGTCGGTTGAAGTCGTTCGGCGGGATCTCGAGCGGTATCCGGCCGACGATCACGACCCCGTGTCGCTCGAGGTCGCGGACCTTGTTCGGGTTGTTCGTGAGGATCCGGATCGAGCGGACGTGCAGGGACTTCAGCATGTGCGCCGCAACCCCATAGTCGCGCTCGTCCGGGCGGAAGCCGAGAACCTCGTTCGCCTCGACCGTGTCGAGGCCCGCGTCCTGGAGCTGGTAGGCCCGGACCTTGTTCGTGAAGCCGATCCCCCGGCCTTCCTGCCGCAGGTAGAGGACGATCCCCCGGTCCATCCGCCCGATCTTCTCGAGCGACTCGATCAGCTGGTCTCGGCAATCGCAGCGCAACGAGCCGATCGCGTCGCCGGTCAGGCACTCGGAGTGGAGCCGTACCGCGATCTCGGAGCCGTCGTAGACGTCGCCGTGGACGAACGCCGCGTGCTCCTTACGGTCGGAGTTGTTCCAGAACGCCACGACCTGGTACTCCCCGAACCGGGTCGGGAGGTCCGCCATGGCCCGGATCTGCACGCACGTCTCCGGGTGCTCGGGGCACTGGTGCTCCTCGTTCTCCCGGAGGAGCTCGGTGACCCGCGAATGCGGAATCCCCATACCGCCCCGAACGAGCCGACCGGCCGAATAACTCCTTGCGAACGGTCGGGTAAGCTCTCGGGAGGCCCGTTACGGCTCCCGCCAGCGCGCAAGGAACAGCGCGGCGCTCCCGAACAGCAGCGTGACGGCCACGAGCATCCCGACCGCGAAGAGAGGGGAATCGACGAACGCGACCCCCGTCGAGATCCCACCGCCGAGGCCCACCGCGCGGTCGGCGAGCTGGGCCGAGTACGTCGAGGGGGCGAGGAGCGCGACCCACTGCCAGCGTGCCGGGATCTCGGTGGCCGGGTAGAAGACGGGCGGGAGCACTGAGAGGAGCGAGAAGACGAGCGTGCCGATCGGCCAAATCTCCCGCAGCTGCGCGAAGAGCGTGGAGATGAAGAATCCGAGCGTGGTCGCGAGGAGCCACGTGACGAGCACCACGCCGAGGAGGGCCGCGAGCGCGAGCGGGCTCACCGGGCGGATGAGGACGAGGATCGAAGTGAAGAGGACGGTCGCCGGCCGCGCGAACGCGAGTTCGCTGAGCGCCATCCCGAGGATGTACGCGAGCGGGCTCACCGGGCTCGCGACGAACACCTGTTGGAGCTGGCGCTCGAGCCTCAGGTACGCGCAGTCGTTCAGCATCCCGTTGCCCGTGAAGAGGGCCGTGAAGAGGATCCCGCCGACAACGCCGAACGGGAAGAGGGAACGCGGCGCGATCACGTAGAGAAAGAACAGGAAGCTGAACGGCGTCAGGAACACCGCGGCGATCAGGAGCGGGGAGCGCCAGAGCGGCATGATCCCGTTGAAGTAGCAGATGCGGAGGGCGGCGTACGCCTGGGTGCGGAAGCTCACGACTCGTCCTCCCCAATCCCCCGGCCGACGAGGTCGAGGAACGCCTCCTCGAGCGTCACCGGCCCGACCGTGACCTCGCCACCGCGCGACAGCGCGAGCTCGGTCAGCTCGCGGACCGAGGCGCGGGTGGTCAAGAGGACGACCCGGTCCCGGTCGGCGAAGACCTTGCCGAACGGCTCGAGCTCCTCCGGCCGGACGCCGCCCGAGAACTGGAGACGGACCTCCCGCCCGACGGTCGCCTTGAGCGCCTCCCCGGTGCCTCGGTAGAGGATCCGGCCCGCGTCCACGACCGCGAGCTCGTCCGACAACTGCTCGGCCTCGTCGAGGTAGTGCGTCGTCAGGAGAACGGTCGACCCGCGCCGGGCGGCCCGGCGGATCACCTGCCAGACCTGGCGTCGGGCGAACGGGTCCATGCCGAGCGTCGGCTCGTCGAGGAAGAGGAAGGGGGCCTCGGTCGCGAGGACCATCGCGACCAGCGTCCGCTGCTGGAGGCCACCCGAGAGGCGCAGCGCGATCACGTTCTGGTGAGGGAGGAGGCCCATCGCCTCGAGGATCGCGTCGGTGCGGCTCGTGGCGGACTCCTTCGATTCCCCGCGCACCCGCAGGTACTCGTAGACGTGCTCGCGCGGTGTCAAGTGGAAGAAGAGCTTCCCTTCCTGGGGAACGAGGGCCATCAGGGGCCGGACGGACGCCGGGTCCGCGACGACGTCGTGGCCAAAGAGCGTCAGCGTCCCCTCGGTCGGTAAGAGGAGCGTCGCCGCGACCTTGATGAACGTCGTCTTCCCCGCGCCGTTCCGCCCGAGGAACGCGAAGAGAGCGTTCTTCGGGATCGCGAGGTCGACGTGGTCGAGGGCCCGGATCGAAGCGCCCCGTCGGGCGTACGTCTTCGAGAGCCCGACCGCCTCGAGAGCGTCCATCGGCCCGGGGCGAGCCGCCGTCGGCGTAAAGCGTGACGGCCGACCGAGCGCCGCCCCGTCAGGCCGCCGGTCCGGCGCCGAGCAGCGTATCGAGGAGGCCGACCGGCGGGCAGCCCGTCGCGAGGACCGCGTCGTGGAAGGCACCGAGGTCGCCTCCGAACCGCGAGTCGAGGACCCGGCCGCGAGCGTTCAGGATCGCGAGCTTCCCGAGCGTGTAGCAGAAGTACTCGGGGTTGAACGTGCCGCGGACCGCCTCGCGCTCGGCGGGCAGGCGCTCGCAATGGGCCTCTCGCTGGAAGAGCTCGGTCGCGGTCTCGAGCGTCATACCCTGAGTGTGCAGTCCGATTGACGCGAGCAGGCGGCAGTCGCGCAGGAGCGCGTCGTGGATCTGCGCCACTTCGGCGGCGGGGCTCTCCCGGCCGAGCCCGTGTTCGATCGCGAGCTGCTCGGCGTAGTGCGCCCACCCCTCGACGAACGACGGCGACAGGTAGACCTTGCGGGCGAGGCTCCCGGGCGTGCGCCGGAAGTGCAGGAACTGAAGGTAGTGACCGGGGTAGACCTCGTGGACCGTGACGTTCCGCAGGACGGCGTGGTTGAACGACCTCAGCCACTCCTCGGCCTGGGTCGGGGTCCACTTCGGGTCGACGAGCGTGACGTAGTAGACCCCCTCGGCCGACGCCCGATCGAACGGTCCGGGCGGGTTCATGCTGGCCGTCGAGAGCGCCCGACCCCAGACCGGTGTCTCTTCGACCCGGCAGTCGGCTTCCTCGGGGACCGTGGCCAGCCGGTGGCGCTCGACGAACTCTCGGGTCTCCGCGACGTACCGGCGCGCGTTCTCGAGCACCTCGCCGGCCGCCGGGTGGTCCTGGTTCTGCCGGGCGAACAACTCGTCGACCGAGACGCCCTGCGCGCGGGCGATCTCGCCCAGCCGGGCCTGGTTGCGCGCGAGGTCGGCGGCGCCGGCCCGGCGGATCTCCTCGAAGGGGGTCTCGATCCCCTCCCGCACGAAAAGCAGGCGCTGGTAGCGATCCGGCCCGAGCGCGAACTCTGGGACCGCGCGAGGGAGCTCCTCGTCGCGAAGCCAGCAGAGGAACTGGGCGGTCTCGGGCTCGGCGAGCGCCCGGGCCGACGCGAGCCGTCCGCCGAGCCCCGCCCGAGCGGCGAACTCCTCCGCCTCGGCGAAGTGGGCGGGCAGTCCGCCTCCGATCGCGAGCGAGAGGTCGAGGAACGGCTTCGGGAGTGGGCCCTTCAGGCGGCGACGCCCCTCGGCGAGCAGCGCCGGGACCCCCTCGAGGACCCGGACCATCGCCTCGACCCGCTGCGGGACCGGGGCGTACTCTCTCGAGAGGTACGAGGTGAGGGAGACCTGCCCGAGGTACGACATCGGATTGCGGCCGAGGTCGTTCGACTCGCGGAGGTCAAAGAGGGGGCTCTCGAGCAGGAGGCGAAGGAGGAATCGGTCGACCGAGCGATCCTCCGGCAGGCGCCCGCCGTCGGCCGCTTGGAGACGGGCGAGCAGCCGGTCCGCGCGCGTCGCCCAAGCCTCGGTGGCACGCTCCGAGAGGTCCGGGAGCTTGCCGTCGTAGTCGTGGAGCCCGAGCCCGACCGCGTAGGCGGGCTGAAGCAGGAAAAGGTGGTCGACGACCTCGCGTTCGAGCGCGTCCAGTTCCGCCGAAGGGGAGGGAGAGGTGGCCATGAGGATGCTGTCGTGAACGGGCGAGGCTCAAAAGCCTACCTTCGCTCCGAGGCCCGGAGTCACTCGACCCACTCGAGCCGGCACGTCCGGCACGCGTGGCCCTCGAGGGGGGTTCCGCAGACGAAACAGTGCGAGAACGCGAGCAGCTCCGGGACCGTCTCGAGAGCCTTCTCGGGGAGCGGCGGGGGAG
>VFSW01006231.1_pt1 | contig 17565 bp, 14 predicted proteins | sample 5358111 | NCBI WGS metagenome assembly VFSW01 (sample SAMN11554181, study PRJNA540505) | mine drainage metagenome | isolation source: sediment from site ElyBrook_90M | place: USA: Ely Copper Mine, Vershire, VT | collected 2017
TGGGGTCGATTATCCAGCGCCTGAAGCGCCAGTTGGGCCTGACGAGCGTGGTTGTCACGCACGATATGCGTTTTGCGGAACGGCTCGCGGATGCAGTCCTCTTTCTGCATGAAGGCAGAGGTCTGTTTTTCTCCACACTACAAGAATTTGTCGACTCAAAGGACAGCAACATTCAGATGTTTCTGAACTTGGATTCCTACCGTTTGCCGCTGTTTTCATCGGGATGATCCGCGATATGTGGGGGATAAGGTCACTTGCCAGGACGAATGCGCAGGTAATCCTGAGATTGGGCCGGATGGCGGTTGATAAATGCCCGGCAGGAACGTTGAGATTGTCGCTCTCGCTGGTTGGACTCGAACGCTGCATTTTCAAAGAATTCGAGATTCACCCGACACGTTCCTCCTTGATAACGATTCTCCATCCTTGGTTTTTGCAAACTGATACTTCCTTGAGCTCCTGAAAGCCCGTCTGTTCCACTGGATTGAAAGTCGCCCTGGCAGGACCTAAAGTTCTCCGGGATTGCAAAGGTGTGAGGCGGAGTCTGTTCCGGGCAATCGGAGACGATGATCCGCACCGCACACGGCATCAGACTAAGCATCTTCCGGGTCGGGATGCTGAACCGAATTGAGAACGATGAGGTAGAGTCCCTTTGTCGAGCGGCCCGATTCGACTTGCCGGAGGCGTGAACCCTCGCGCTGCGGGACACGTTAGACTGGATGCGTGAAGATCGCGCTCGCTCAAATCAATCCAACAATCGGAGATTTTACCGGCAATCTGGGCAAGATTGTTGAATCAAGCTGTCGGGCCTCGGAGATGGGCGCAAGGCTGACAGTCTTTCCCGAGCTGGCTCTTTGCGGGTATCCGCCTGCGGACTTCCTTGAGAAGCCGGATTTTCTCAGGCGCTGCCGCTCCGCCGTCGACCAGCTTGCTTCTGCAACGGCGCATCTGCCCACGGCGGTGCTGGCGGGAGTAGCTCTGCCCTCAGAAGCTGAAGCCGGCAAGCCGGCGGTGAATGCGGCAGTGCTGCTCGACAAGGGCGTCTTACTGCTTGAGCAGCACAAGCGCCTGCTGCCCTTCTATGACGTATTCGACGAGCAGCGCTACTTTGCTCCCGCGCGCCAGCAGCAAGTCATCCAGCTGGATGGCCTGGCGCTTGCCGTCTCCATCTGCGAGGACGCGTGGAACGATAAAGACTTCTGGCCGCGGCGTCTCTATTCGATCGACCCCATGGAAGAGCTGATGCGGCAGAAGCCGGCGATTCATATCAATCTCTCCTCCTCGCCCTTCTGGCATGGCAAACGCGAGATTCGCGGCGAGATGCTTGCCGCCATCGCCAGCCGGGATGGAATCCCCGTGTTGATGTGCAATCAGGTAGGCGGCAATGACGGCCTGATCTTCGATGGTTCCTCGCTCGCAATCAACGGCAAGGGCAAGCTCGTTGCGCAGGCGGCATCGTTTCAGGAGGATCTTGTCGTCGTGGATCCTTTTTCCTCACCAGCCCTGGCGCCTCCGCTGGAAGACGAGACGGAGCTGGCGTATCGCGCGCTGGTGCTGGGCACGCGGGACTACGTTCGAAAATGCGGATTCAAGAAAGTGCTGGTGGCGCTCAGCGGCGGAATCGACTCGGCTCTTGTAGCTGCGATCGCAGCAGAGGCGCTGGGACCGGAGAATGTGTTGGCGATTGGAATGCCTAGTCCTTACTCTTCCACGGGCTCCATCGAAGACAGTCGCATGCTGGCTGCGAATCTTGAAATACGCTATGAATTGATTCCAATCAGCGAGCTCTTCTCGGCATACAATCGCGCGCTCGAACCGATCTTCGCGGGTCTTAAGCCGGACACCACGGAAGAGAACATTCAGTCGCGGATTCGCGGCAATCTGCTGATGGCGCTGTCGAATAAGTTCGCTTCGCTTGTGCTTACCACGGGCAATAAGTCGGAGATGGCCGTCGGCTACTGCACGCTGTATGGCGATATGGTGGGAGCACTGGCTGTGATTGGCGACCTCGTAAAGACGCGCGTCTATGCTCTTTGTCATTGGATCAACCGCGAGCGCGAGATCATCCCACGCGCGATTCTTGAGAAGCCGCCTTCGGCAGAGCTGAGGCCTGGCCAGAAGGACACGGATTCGTTGCCGCCCTACGAGATCCTCGATCCGATTCTCGAAGCATACGTCGAGCGGTATGAGACTCCAGAACAGATTGCACAGGACAATGGCTTCTCTCTCGATCTTGTGCGGCAGGTTCTGCGGCTTGTGGAGCGGTCGGAATATAAGCGTCAACAGGCAGCGCCGGTGCTGAAGGTGACTTCGAAGTCCTTTGGAATGGGGCGGCGATTTCCCATCGCGGTCAAGGTTCAGGTATAAGCTAGAGGGGGAGCGAGCCTTCGCTTCCGGAGGAGATTCAGATTGATCCGTTCGTATTCCGCTATTGCCTGCGCGGCAGCGCTGGCTCTTTGTACTGCAGCATCTTCCCACGCCATCGCTCAGCAAAATGTTCCCGCAGCGCCCGCGGAGACACCGGCTGCACCCGCGCCGACACTCGGACCTGCAGCTCCGGTTTTCCCAAAGGTTGACCCTGCGAACTTTACTGCGACTCAGCCCACGACGCAGACCGTGAACGATTTTCTGCAGGCGACATGGGGTTATGACACAAACCGTGTGTGGCAGGTTCAAGCCATTCTGAAGACGCAGGTGGAAGGCATCAGCAAGGTCGTGGTTCTGATTGGAGACAAGACTGGCCAGCAGAAGCTCTCAGCGGTGCAGTTCTTCGCACTGCCGGACGGAAAGCACATCATTGCCGGCGAGGAGATTCTTCCGTTTGGTGCGCATCCATGGGCGGACTATCGCGCAACGTTGCAGGAAAAAGCTGACGGCCCGTATCGCGGCGCGGCCTCAAAGGATCTTGAGATTGTTGAATTCGCGGATTTCCAGTGCCCGCATTGCAAGGATGCGCAGGCAAATATGGACAAGCTTGCGGTGGACTTTCCCAAGGCGCACATCGTCTTCCAGAACTACCCGCTGGTGCGCATCCATCCGGCAGCCCTGCAGGCAGCCGAATATGGAAGCTGCGTGGCCAAGCTCGGCGGAAGCACGGCATTCTTCCAGTTCGCATCGGCTGTGTACGACGGGCAGGCCGGCCTTGCGACCGGCGATGGTGCAACGCTGACCTTGAACAGCGCAGCAACCAAGGCTGGGCTCGACCCCGCCAAAGTGGGCGCGTGCGCAGCCGCTCCGGCGACAGCTGGCGACGTGGCGGCTTCGGTCAAGCTGGCGCAGTCGCTCAATGTGGTCGAGACGCCGACCTTGTTTGTCAATGGCCGGATGGTGCCCTTGGGCGGCATACCCTACGACACGCTTAAGCGGATTGTTCAGTACCAGGCCGGCCAGGACGGAGTGGCCGCACAGTAAAACAACGCGATCGCAATGAGGGGACAGTGAAGCACAGGACACAGATTGTGTCGCCGCTGTCCCCTTTTTTGACGTGAGAGAAAGATCGAACCGGATGCGGAAGACTGCGTCAGGGCCGTGGAGTTCCATCGACGCGCAGCATGCGCGTGTGCCCGTTGCTCTCGTATCCGCGGACGACATGCGGCGTGATGATGATGAGCAGGGAAGCGTCGTTCTCCTGTCGCTGGTTGCCAAGTAGGTTGGACATGCCAGGAATCTCGCTCAGGCCCGGCACGCCGCTCAGGGCGGCGGCTTCCTGCTGATTCAGTTCGCTCACCACCACGACCCCGGCACCCTCCGGCAGAGAGACCACGCCGGAGTAGCTGCGATTGTTCAGGACGGGCAGTCCATTCAGCATGGGGCCGGCCAGCGCGGTAATCTTCAGGTCCATCGAAAGCGCGACATCCCCGTTGCGCATCACCCGCGGCGTTGCTTTGAGCGTCAGGCCCAGATCCTGATAGCTAATCTGAGGAATTGACTGCTGCGCGGTGCTCAGCGAAGAAATCAGAGAGGACAGCCCGCCCGAATTGCCCGCGGCAGTAAGGCCCGGGATATTGGTGTTGCTCAATGGAAGACCGGAGAAGGAGGACATCGTGATAGGGTAGCGCAAGCCGTCGATCAGCGTGCCTTCCTGCCCGTCGCCCAACCGCAACTGCACCTGGTCCAGTTGGCGAGAAGCAGAAGAGTTGAGGCTCAGCTGCACGGATGCCGGATTCGGAGAGAGACCGGAAAGCGTCAGGCCGCCGCCAAAGAGTGCTATTCCATTGGAAAAGATGGAACTGGTCACCTGCCCGGAAGCAAGCAGAATACCGAGGATCGCGAGCGTGTCTCCGGGCGCAGCCAGGCCAGACGCGATGATCTGCTGCACGAGCGCCTGGTTCGCATTTAGAATGGCCTGCTCTTCGGCGTAAACGTTGAAGGCCGTGAACTGCTGCGGCAGCATAGCGCCGGTGTTTTTGTCGAAGGTATGCGCCAGCTCGACCATGCGCACGTTCAACAGGACCTGAGAGCGGCCATCCTGCAATGACCGCAGCGTGGAGTTGAAAGCGGCTATCGTGCGCGCCGGCGCACGAACGGTGAGTGTGCCCGTATTCTGCTCCAGCAGAGCCTGCTGCATCTGGAAGACGTTCTTCGCGAGGTTGCTGACCTCGGTCATCTCATCCGCCGACATCCCCTGCAATGAGATCGTCTCCATCTCCCTCGGCTCAAACTGATCGCGATTGGGTTGAGTATCTCTGGCGACGAGAACTCGCTTCGAATCCAGCGGGACCCAGAACGTGTCCGTGACCAGACTCAGCGTGTGAGAAGCTTCCTGAAAGGTGGCGTCATCCAGATCGAGACGTGCAGGGCTTGCCGGGACACTCGAATCCACATTGGCCTGAATGCCGTAAGCGGTGAAGACGCTTTGAATCAATTCTCGACTGTTGGCCTTGAGATGCAGGGTGCGCCTGCCGTTGAACGGGGCGAGCTGGTCGACCTGTCCCTCGCCGCTCAGCCTCTGCTCGTAGAGCGGCTCTGCCTGCCCAGCCACCGCCGCGCCAGCCAGGTCCTGCAGATGCTCGGCCAGTTGAGGATTGGTTGGGTCGAGTTCGAGCGCCTTGCGGAGAGCCACCTCTTCTTCCGCGGTGTTGCGCTGCATGCGCGCGCGCGCCGCCTGCTGGATCAGATCAGTGACTTCATGGCTGCGCGCCAGGAGCGCCGACGGCCGATAGTTTGCATTGGCGGGGTCCAGCGCGGCCGCCAGCTCAAAGTCGATGCGCGCCGCCTCAAAGTTCTGCTTGTCAAACAGTCGCGAACCTTCGAGATAGAGCCGCTCTGCCTTGCGCCGGTCTTTGCGGGTTACACTCGCGCCCTCGGCGTTCAGGGCAGGCGTAGCTGCGGGCTCGGTTGTCGGGCCCGCGGCGCCTTGTGCAGAGACAAGGCCGCCTGTACCGGCAAGGAAGAGGGCGGTGGCCAGTTGTGCGCCGAGGCACGTCGTGAATGAAGCACGGCGGCTCACTGCGGCACACCGGCAGCCGCCAACAGATCGGCCAGAGAGGTGGTGCAAGCCGTTGGCCGGTGGCGCAGGAGCTCCTCGAAGCTGAAGTGTCCCGTAGCAACGGCAATCACCGGAAGCTGATTGGCGCGTGCGGCTTCGATGTCCCGCGGCGTATCTCCGACGACGCAGACGGTTGCGCTCTCCCCTGCAAGCTGGCGCGCCTTCCGTGCGGCTGCGCCAATCAGCTCGGAGCGGACAGGGAAGTGATCGCTGAATCCGCCAAAGCGGAACCATTCCCGCAGGCCTGCCTTCTCAACCTTGATCCAGCCGATGGCCTCCAGGTTTCCCGTGGCGACGCCAAGCACGGCGCCGCGCTGCGCGAGGTGGTGGAGGGTTTCGCGGACACCGGGCATCAGGTAAGGCTGCAGTTCGTCACGCCGCTCTGCCACATGGTTGCTGACGGCTTCGAGAATTGCGGCGACCTGTGGTTCGATAACGTCTTCGGGAATTCCTGCCTGAGTGCAAGCTTCGCGCAGAATCGCCGTATCCGTGCTTCCATGGATCGCCACTCCGTCCAGCGTGACAAGTAGGCCGGTGACATGATGCACGCCGGCGGGAATCGAGTCGAAGTGCACGCGGTCGCGGCTGCGCAGGAGCGTGCCGTCAATATCGAACAGGTACGCGTTCTGCTGGTCCCACGCAAATCCGGGCTCTGCATGGATGCGCGGAATGTGGCGGTTCGGATTGGTTTCCATGATGGCTGAGGCGCGATCAGCCCTGGCGATATCCCTGGCGAATCACTCCAAATACAGGACGTTCGCTGCGCGGCGGACGCTTGAGGCCGGCGCGGACCTCTGCGAGATTCAGTCCCAGCTCGGCCATGGTGCGGCTCAGCGTGTTGCGGTGCATGCCGAGTTCGTCGGCAGCCTTGCACTGGTTTCCCCGGTTGGCCACGAGCACCTCGCGCAAGTACTGCTTCTTGAATTCGCGCACGGCCTCGTCATAGTGCACGCCGCTCGAATGCATCTGGATGACCAGGCTCTCCAGTTCTCGTTTCACGTTTTCAAAACCTCGCTCTAATAGCTTGCCACATCATAGCCCGTAGTCGCGCGCGAATTTCATTTATCAGGCGTCTGCCGGTGCATCCAGTCGGGAGAGGCCTCTTCAAGAATTTTAAGCTCGCCCTGAACTTTTTGGGCAAGACCATTCGGTGTTACGTGAGTGCTCAGATGGCAGACACGAAAGAAATAGGGAGGTAACCTGGAATCTGCCAGCCACTTCTGCGTTGGATAAAAAGCCAGTGTGATGAGGATGCCCACAGTGATGACAAGGATGCCCTGCGCGAGTCCGAAGAGGGCGCCGGCGATCCGGTCCAGGCAGCCCAGGCCCATCTCGTGAAGAAGGTGCGAAAGAAAGCTACCCAACAGCACCCCGAGCAGCAGAACGGTAATTAGGATGATCAGAAAGCCGATTGCGTTAGCCAGCTGAGGGTCCTGCACGGTCCGGGTCAGGGGCAGGCCGATGGACTGGTAGTTCCATGCGGCCAGAATCAGCCCGCCGATGAGGCCTGCCGCAGCAAAGACCGAGCGCACCAATCCCTGCAGCAAGCCCGTTAGAACGGACCCGGCAAGCATTGCGATGATGATCCAATCCATCACAGTCACTTTGATCTGCTCCTCAGATTACAGATTGAGCGTCTGGCCCGTGAGCCTGCGGAATGCCTCGAAATATTTCGCCTGCGTGCGCTCGACTACGTCCTCGGGAAGGCCGGGCGCGGGCGCCATCTTGTTCCAGCGAATGCTCTCAAGATAGTCGCGCACGAACTGCTTGTCGAAGGATGGCTGCGCCCCGCCGGGAGACCAGGTGGCCGCGTCCCAGAAGCGCGACGAATCCGGTGTGAGCACCTCGTCGGCAAGCAGGATGCCGTCTTCCGTCCTTCCGAATTCAAACTTCGTGTCCGCCAGAATCAAGCCGCGGCTTTCAGCATGCTGCGCGGCGCGGTGATAGATCGCCAGCGTCAAGCGGCGCAGTTCCGCTGCGTCTTCGCGGCCCAGCAACTTCTCCGTTTCGGTGAAAGAGATGTTCTCGTCGTGCGCGCCATCCTGGCTCTTGGTGGCCGGGGTGAAGATGGGCTCGGGCAACCTCGATCCGTCCTTGAGACCTGTCGGGAGGGCGATGCCGCAAACGGTTTGCGACGCCTGATACTCCTTCCATCCGGAGCCGGCCAGATAGCCGCGCGCCACACACTCCACGGGGAACATTCTGGCCCGCTTCACCAGCATCGACCGGCCCTCAAGCTGGTCCGCGTAGGCCCGCAATTCGGCCGGATACTCGTCGATCCGGGCAGAGATCAGGTGGTTGGGAAGGATCGCACGCATCATCTCGAACCAGAACAGCGAGATCTGGGTGAGGATCTTCCCCTTGCCGGGGATTCCCGTTGCGAGCACGTGGTCAAAGGCGGAGATTCTATCGGTAGCGATCAGCAAAAGCGCGTCGCCGACCGCGTAGAGGTCGCGCACTTTGCCGCGGCCAATGAGAGAAATGGGACCAAGTTCCGACTTCAGAAGGGCTTTCATCTTTGCGTTTGAATCCTTGGGTTCTGCTCTGTGGCTAAGGGTTGCAGTCTTCGGGAGCGAGGCGCGTTGCGAAAGAGCAGCATGCCGGGTCAGGGCCGGTCTTCCGACGGCTGAAGCTTCGATTCTCTGGCCCGTTCATCGGTTTGTCAAACCGAGGAGGGAGGCGCCACCGGGTGGCAAGCGAAGCCAGAATGCACCAAACCAACTTGTGTGACGGCCATCACGGAAGCAATCGGCGAAAAGCCTGAGACTCAGCTTGTCAACATGGTTCGGAGGACGCGTAAGAATGTCCTCTTTGAGCCGGGCGACACGAAGCAGCAGTGGAAAGGGGAAGCCGCGGCTAGCTTCGTTTCATAAGGGATCACCAGTAGCCGCGCGCTACCGACCTCCAGCGCCGGCTACTGGCCCCCGCTTTCTTGTGCAAGGGCACGAGTGCCTCCGGAGAGACGATCTCCTCCGGAGGTATTTTTCTTTTGGGTTCCAGGGTGGCAAAGGCAACGCTGCAAGATCCGCGTGAACCTCCCTTTGCAAGCCAATGTCTTTTCCAATCACGGGGAACAAAACGTCCTGCAGTCCCGTTTCATCTCCATGGGGCTGATTCGCGGGAGTTTTTCGCAACGTCATCCCGTGGCCGTGTATTTTCTGGCCACGGGCGCCGTCTCCTGGGCGGGAGCCTTGGCAGTGGCGGCGCCGGCACTGGTCCGGCGGCAGCCTGTCTCTCCTATGGCAGGAGTCCTGATGTTTCCCGCCATGTTGGCCGGGCCGCTGCTCGCTTCCATTCTGCTGACGGCCCGGCTGGAGGGACGGGCTGGCATCCGCGCGTTGTTTTCCGGCATGAACCCCGCGCGCGTCCCGCCGGGCTGGTGGAGCGTGTTGCTGCTTCCGCCTGCCGCAGTTCTGTGCACGCTCTGGATGTTGAGCCGGCTGGTGTCCACGGTCTTCTCGCCGAATCTCTTTCTTCCCGGGCTGCTGTTCGGCGTCCCCGCCGGTCTGCTGGAAGAGATGGGATGGACAGGCTTTGCGTTTCCGCGGATGATGGCCCGTCGCGATCCGCTGCGAGCGAGCATGTGGCTGGGACTGCTGTGGTCGGCCTGGCATCTGCCGGTGATCAACTATCTCGGCGCGGCAACGCCGCATGGCGCGTGGTGGCTTGAATACTTTCTGGCCTTTGCCCTGGCGATGACCGCGATGCGGGTGCTCCTCGGTTGGCTGTATGTCCGAACGCGCAGTTTGCTGCTTGCCCAGATCCTGCACATCAGCTCAACCGGGGCGCTGGTCGTCTTCAGCCCAGTGCATCTCTCGGCAGCGCAGGAGGCATTCTGGTACGCGGCATACGGGCTGCTGCTGTGGATGGTGGTTGGCATCGTTGTCGCATGCGCGCGCGGGACGCTCGTTCGCGCCCCGGCACGAGCCACGCGGTAGCCAGATTATGCCGTGGCGCGCTGCTGCTCGTGGTGGCTGAGCTTGACGCTGACCACTTTGGAGACGCCCGGCTCCTGCATCGTGACGCCGTAGATCATGTCCGCCGCGTGCATCATGCGCTTGGAGTGCGTCACGACGAGGAACTGCGTCTCCCGGCTAAGCGAGTGGAGCAGATCGGCAAGCCGGCCGACGTTGGTTTCGTCCAGCGGGGCATCCACCTCGTCGAGCACGCAGAAGGGGCTCGGCTTGTACTGGAAAATGCCGACCAGCAGAGACAGGGCGGTGAGCGCCTTCTCTCCGCCGGAGAGCAGCAGGACGTTCTGCAGCTTCTTGCCAGGAGGCGATGCGACGATTTCGAGGCCGCTTTCGGCTTGGTTCTCTTCGTCGGTGAGCCGCAGGAAGGCCTGGCCGCCCTGGAAAAGCTTGGAGAAAACCTGGCCGAAGTTCTCGTTGATTCTGGCGAAGGCCTCTTCAAATTTAGTACGCGAGATCTGCTCGATTTCCTTAATCGTCTCCTGCGTGTTGTCGATGGACTCGATCAGGTCTCTGCGCTGCGACTCAAGAAAGGTGTGCCGCACGACAGTTTCGCTGTACTCGTCGAGCGCCATCATGTTCACCGGACCCATCTGCTCCATGCGCTGGCGCAGGGCGCGGCAGGCTTCGTCTTCCTGTGTAAGCGCATCCTCGACGAGGTGGGCGATCCCGGCGTCGGAGCGGAGCACAGCAGCCTCTACGTTCAGCTCGGTCATGCAACTGCCTTCCAGATGCTCCAGGTCCGAGCGCAGTTTAGCCACGGAGCTCTGGCGGCCGGCACGTTCTTCGCGCAGCTCGTCGAGGGCAACGCGGCTGGTTTTTAACTGCGTCTCCAGCGCGGCAAGCTGCTGCCGCAGGATCTGCGCCTCGGCGGTGAGGGTCTGCGCCAAGGTCTGCGCCTCGGCCCGGGCAGTCGTCAACTGGCGCTGACGCTCGACCAGTTCTGCGCTCTCGCGGGTGCGCTGCTCGCGTTCGGCTTCTGCGGATGCCTTCTGCTGCTCCAGCGTGAGAACGCGGCGTTCGAGGTCAGCATGGAGCCGGTCAATGCGCTGGAAGGCAGCTTCTGCGCCACGACGCCGCTCTTCCAGGCCAGCGAGTTCCGCCGTGACCTGGGCTGCGGCTTGCTGCAGGCTTTCGCGCGTCTGGCGAAGATCGGTCAGGCGGGCCTGCAGTTCTTCCAGCGACTTCTCGGCGGTGGCATGCTCCGCTTCCAGCCGCAGGGCTTCTTCCCGTTTCTGCTCGATGATCGAGTGCTTGGCTTCGCGCGCATCCTTGTTGCGGGCGGCCTGCAGAGTCCATTCCTGGAGGCGGCGCTCGATGCGCTGCGCTTCACTCTCCATCTGCTTCAGAGCGGCGCCCTGGTTGGCTGCATCGCGTTCGGCATGACGGCGCTCCTCGCTGCGGGCCTCCAGTTGACCGGTCAGCTCCTCAATGGTTCTCTGCAACGAGACGGATTGCAGGTCGGCCTCAGCAAGGTCCTTTTCAAGTCCTGCCAGACGCGCATCCATGTCCCGCAGTTCGCGCTTGAGCGCCAGGGGGCCCTGAGCGGCTGCTTTGCCGCCGGTGACGGTCGCATTGTGGAAGCACTCACCCTCCGGCGTGAGGAAGTAAGCGTGGGGGTGTTCGGCGGTGAGGTTCTGTGCGATGCCGGGGCTCTCGACCAGATAGCCGTGCCGGAGCTTGGGCAGGATCGTCTCCAGGGAGCGGCCGAAGCCGTTGAGCACGCGGATGGCCTCTTTGAGTGGAGTGACGCCTTCGGCGCGGACAATGTCGTCTGTCTCTGCGAAGAGACTGCCCTGTGCGGCATCGTGAATGAGAAAAGTGGCACGGCCATCGACGCCGGACCTGAGGACGCGCACACCCTCTTCGGCGGCGTCCCAGGTTTTGACGACAACGTAGTTCAGCTCTTCGCGGAGGAACTCGTCTACCACGCGCTCGTGCGCTCCGCTGACCTCAAGAAAATCGGCAAGCGTGCCGACGGGGGCGACGCCCTCGCCCAGCGCGCCGGGCTTGAGCAGGCGGCGCACCGTGTCCGTCGAGTAGCTGTGGTCGCGAATCAGCGCTTCGATGGAACTCTTGCGCCCTTCAGTGGCGGCTTGTTCGCTGCGGAGCTGGTTGGCGCGCGAGCGCAGGGCAGTCTCTTCGCTGCGACGGGCCTGCAGGCTCTCGCGCAGCGTCACAATCTCCGCTTCGAGGCGCTTGAGCATTTCGGCCGCGGATTCAAAGCGCATCTTTGCCTGGCCGCGCTCCACGCCGTGATTCTCAAGTTCAATCGTGGCCTGGTTGATTTCAGCGGTAAGCCGCTCGGCTTCGCGCTCCAGGGCGGCAAGGCTTTCCTCGGCCTGGGCTGTGCTGTTGCGCGCATTGCCGGCCAGGGTAAGCAGGTGCATGGCATGGCGGCGGCTGGTCTCCAGATTGCGCTCGGCAGCAAAGACCTCTTCGGCGGCCTTGCGGGCCTCCTGCTGCTGCACTTCCACGCGCAGATGAAAGGCGCGGGCCTCTCCGGCAGCCGTTTCGAGAAATGACTTTTGCTGGCTGCGCTCCTCGGTGATGCCTGCGAGCTGAATCCGCGTCTGGTCAAGTTCCGCCGAAGCGGAGGCCGCGCGAGCTTCCAGTTCACCGATGCGTTCCGCATTGCTGCGCTCGCGTGCCGCGGCGCGCTCCAGTTCGACGGCCGCAGCGTTGGCGCGGCTCTGGGCTTCCTGACTCTGGTGGTCGAGTTCGTAACCGCGTTCGGTCAAGGTGTGCTGGCTCGCCTCTGAGGCTTCAATCTCCATGGCGGAGGTCTGAATCTGCTCGGAGAGGGCTGAGATCTCAGCTTCGAGCCGCGCCTGCTCGGCATCCATCTGCGCCATGCGGCTGGCGAGCACCACGCGCAGGCGGCTGCGCAACTCGTCGCGCACGGCGGCGAAGCGCTCGGCTTTGGCGGCCTGGCGCTTGAGGCTGTTCATCTGGCGCGTGACCTCTTCGAAGATGTCGTCTACGCGAGCGAGGTTCTGCTTGGCGCTCTCAAGGCGCAACTCGGCGAGGCGCTTCTTGGTTTTGAAGCGTGTGATGCCGGCGGCCTCTTCAATGATGGCGCGGCGGTCGTAGGGCTTGGCGCTGAGGAGCTGGCCGATCTGCTCCTGCGCGATGATGGCGTAGCTGTCCGGGCCCAGGCCTGTGCCCATGAAGATGTCCTGAATGTCGCGCAGGCGGCAGAGCTTGCCATTGAGCAGGTATTCGCTCTCGCCGGTGCGGAAGAGACGCCGGGTGATGACCACCTCGCCCTTCTGCGGCGTGCGGCGGAACTTGCGGCGGCGGATCTTGAGCACGACGGGCTGCGGGCCTTCCGCCGTGGCCTGCGCTTCGAGGGCTTCGTCATCCTCTTCAATGACCTGGCCGGGCTGCTCGGCCGAGACGATCTCCTCGGCTTCAGCGGCCTTCTGACGGCGCAGATCCTCTTCATCCCAATCGGCGGGGCCGTCGTGGTCCAGCACGACCTCTGGTTCGACCGGGATTGGCCCTTCGTAGGCCTCGGGGTCAACCAAGGTGATGGTCACCTCGGCCATGCCGAGGGCTTTGCGTTCGCGGGTGCCAGAGAAGATGACGTCCTGCATGTGACTGCCACGCAGGCTCTTGGCGCTCTGCTCGCCGAGAACCCAGCTCATTCCATCCAGAATGTTCGACTTGCCGCATCCGTTCGGACCGACAATGACGGCGATCCCGGTGCCGGGGACCATCAGTTCCGTGCGGTCGCAAAAGCTCTTGAAGCCGAGGATGTGGATTTTTTTCAGTTTCAGCATCGTCACTCCGGTGGTGAGGGCTCTGGGTCGTTGGACGAAAAGGCCCACGGCAACCCCGGCCAAAGGGCCTGAGCCGCCGTTTGATTACTGACTGTAAGGAGCTGGAAGGGCCGGGTCAACGGCGTGGAAGGCGGTTTTTGTGGATAAGGCGGGCCGAAATCAAAGAATCCCGAGTTCTTAGGGAATTTGAGGAATTTTTCGTGGTTTGTTTGGAGTTTAGCCTGAATTTTCCACAGGCCGGCGACGGCAAGCTTATGCTGCTGCGAGGGCGGGAGCGACTGCTTCCCGGATGATTCTTTCGAGCGCACGCAGGGCCTGAGGGCGAGGGAATCCGGGGCGGCTGGCAAGGCGGATGGTGCGAACGGTGCGGCCGGTGAGCGGGCGCAGGGCGATGCCGCGCTGGCCGAGCGAGCCGGCGGCGAGGGCGGGAATGAGGGTCGCGCCGTAGTCGGCGGCGACGAGGTTGACGAGTGTCTCCAGGGTGGCAGCCTGCATGGAGCCATGCAGGCCCGCCTGCGTGTCGCGGCGCGCGCCACAGGCATCCAGGGTCTGGTTGGCGAGACAGTGGCCATCGGCGAGGACGAGGAGTTCGCCGGTCAATGCCTTTTCGCTGACGGTCTGCCGGCCGGCGAAGCGGTGTGTGCAGGGCAGGGCGGCGAGCAGGGGTTCATCGAAGAGGGCGATCTCGGTAATCTCAGGCGTTTCTGATGTGGTGGCCAGCAGGGCAGCGTCGAGGCGGTGGTTGCGCAGGCCGTCGATGAGGGAGCGGGTCTGGTCCTCCCAGAGGTCGATGTCGAGGGCAGGGTAGGCAGCGCGAAGGGGGCGCAGGATGAGCGGCATGAGATAGGGCGCAAGGGTGGGAATGACGCCGAGCTTGAGGGGGCCGACGAGGGGATCACGGGCGGCGCGGGCGACCTCTTCCATCTGCGCTGCCTCATGGAGGGCGCGCTGGGCATGGGCGAGGATGCGGCTGCCCACCGGTGTAAGCTCGACGCGTTTGTTGGTGCGTTCGAGGAGGGTAACGCCCAGCTCCGCCTCCAGCTTACGGATCTGGCTGCTGAGGGTTGGCTGGCTGATGTTGCAGGCCTGCGCGGCGCGGCTGAAATGACGGTGTTCGGCGACTGCAACCAGATAGCGAAGGTCCTGAAGGTTCACGGGTCTCCTTGAGTGCCTGGCGGCGTTCATAGAGGTAATCAATCGCGATTGTAGGAACAATTGAGTGGATATATCAAATTGAGATTGGGTCAGAGATGGAGAGATGGCCAATACCGTAAAAATAACTATATTTATAACAATAAGATGCAAAAATAGATTCAATTTATACTTGAATATTCAAGGTAAGCTCGGAGCTGGATTTTCGTCTGCGTCGGGTCCGCTGCGCGCGGGCGCAGCGGTTGCAGAAGGGTCCGGAAGGAGAATTCCTACATATAGATCAGAGAAGAATTTACATAATAACTTGAAATATATACTGAATATGTTTGATAAATAATAGGTTGATTTGAGCGCGTGGAAGGCCGGGAGCAAAAAGAAGGCTCCGGAGCAGGTGCTCGGGAGCCTTCGTGGCAGTGAAGAGAGGTCGCGCCCAGGAGTGCTTAAGCGACGCGCTCGATGGTGACGGCTTCGAGAATGACCGGAGTATGCGGTTTGTCCTGCGAGTTACGGGAGACTTTGGAGATCTTCACGACGATATCCTGCCCGTCGACGACCTCCCCGAAGATGGTGTGGTTGCCGGTGAGCCAGGGTGTGGGTGCGACGGTGATGAAGAACTGGGAGCCATTGGTATTGGGACCGGCGTTGGCCATGGCGAGTTTTCCGGCTTTGTCGAATTTGTGGGGCGAGCCTTTGGTTTCGTCCTGGAAGCGGTAGCCGGGTCCGCCCATGCCGGTGCCGGCGGGGTCGCCGCCCTGGATCATGAAGTCGGGAATGACGCGATGGAAGATGGTGCCATCGTAGAGCTTTGCAGTGGACTTGGAGTGGGTGGTGGGGTGCGTCCATTCGCGCGCGCCCTCGGCGAGCTCGATGAAGTTCCTGACCGTGAGGGGTGCGTCGGATTCGAAGAGGCGGACGGTGATTTTGCCTTCGGTGGTCTGGAAGACGGCGTAGGTTCCTGCGGCGAGTGCCATTGCTGCTCCTTCGTGGAGGGTTAAGGTTCAAGGCTCCCTGCGGCGGGAACCGGGTGAGGCGCAAGCTTCGCTGCCGGGCACTTCCATTCAGGAGGGACGAGCGGGAGCGGTGCGAAGCTCTCTTTGTTTCATTTTAGGGGATGAGGCTGAGCGCGCACGAGAGAGAGCGCGCGCTCAGAGCGGCACGCTGGGCGAAGAGGTTGGGAGCGTGTTGTTTGCGCTTAGCGTTGGTGCTCGTTGGAGACAACGGCAGCGGCTTTGAGCTGCTCGTTTGCCTGCCCGAGGAGCTCTCTGGCGCGGGCAGCGTGACCGCCGAGGTCGAATTCGTTGGCTTGCTGGGCGGCTGCGATGCGAGCGATAGCCTGATCGACAAGGCGCTGCGCGGCGGCGAGATTGGGGTGGCGGTGCGGGTTCACATTCTGGGCGACGAGGAAGCCGCCGGTGAAGGAAGCCAGAGCAAGCGAGGCTGTCAGGATAGTGTTGCGTACTTTCATGATGTGGATTCTCCTTGCGGCACTGTAAAAGGGGAGTGGCGCGCGAGGCAAGCAGAAATCGGGTGCGGGAGGGGGCTGATTTCGATTCCTTCCAAGTGGGCCGCTTTGTTTCGGGTGCGCAGAATCAGGAGGTTGAGTGCATTGGGAGAGCGAAGGACCCATCGGAGGCGAAGAAATGCGAAAGCCGGCTTGGCAAAAACACGCAAGGTTTTGTGGAAGAGAAAAATATTGGAGGGAGGTAGGGAGGTCAAAGCTCCGCGGATTTGGGTGGGGCGGGCTGGTAGCGCGCCGAACTGAGGGCGACCTGAGCGGCGTAGAGGAGCTTGGCGCTCTTTTGCGGATCGAGCGCGCCGAGGAGGACACCCTGAGCGCAGCAGGCGAAGAAGTCGCGGATGTTGTCGTAGCCAATGAGCGGAGGCATCGCGTTGCTGAAGGCACGTCGTGCTGCGTGCTGACAGAGAGCTTCAGAACGGATGCGGGAAAACTCTTGCTGGTAGCTCTGGTTCCAGGCATCGGTGCAGCGGCCGACGGCGTGGTTGAGGGTGGACGCAGTTTGATTGAGTTCAGACATTGCTGTAGCTCCTTCGGGCGGATTTCACCGGAGATGGAATGAAGATGTGAGGTGAATGGCCGCCTATTTCTATTGTGGCGAAATGCGCGAATTAACACGCAAATTCGCGATTGTTTTTGCTGTGTGGAATGAATGAGGGAGAGGGAAAGTGAAGGGAACGGGGCTTGACTCTGGAAATTGGTTGCCAGCTCCTCGCCTTTCGCTTGGTTGTGGCGGGGATGGGGCTGTGGCTTCCCCGGCTTGAGAAGCGAGACCGGGTGCTGAATATATTCAATTCTGCCAACAAATAGAGTTCAAGCCAGCAGGCGAATAAAGTAGTTTGCTGCCACCGACCAGTCGGATCCTGCGATCGTGTAATCTCCACATGGGCGGTCGTACGTGCCTTAGGCTGATTTTGGCCGTTCGGGTCGGTGCAGAACCACCAGTTTGCGAGAAGGGTGCTTATGAGGAGTCATGGCTTACGATGCGTTATGCGATTCTCCTACTTGGCAAGATGCGTCTTTACAGAGACAGTTCTCCGACAGCCTGATCTGCCTTCAGCACGGCAGTCGTTGCCAGTGAGGGGATATCCATTCCCTCGATTCGAACTGTCTGTGCATCCACGATGCCGATGAACGCCAGAATCTGGCGCAGGTAAGGCTCGACAAAATCCCAAGAATGCCATGGACCTTCTGTGAAGATTCCGCCCGAGGCCAGAACGAGAATTGCCTTCTTGTTCTTTGCTAAACCGAGTACGCCGCTGTCGAAATACTGAAAGGTCCGGCCGGGCCGAACAACCAGGTCGATCCAGGCTCTCAGAGCAGACGGAATGCCGAGGTTCCACATTGGAGTAGCCATTACCAGAAGATCGGATTCTAGAAGCTCATTGGGCAGTTGATCGGCCTGATGGGCCGACGCTCTTAGGCTTTATTCCTCCACAGCGTCTCTAGTTGAAATGGCCCGGAGGGTGGTTCCGTCCAGATGTGGCAGGTGCTCGGCTGCGAGGTCGTGACGTAGGATCATTGCACCGGGATAGATGTCCGCGAGTCCTTCCGCGAGCTTATTGGAGACAACTCGATTCGCCGAGTCTTTTCCTCTGGGGCTGACTTCAATCATGAGTATGTTCTTCATAGCGACTCCCTTTGGCGCGAGCGTGG
>VFSW01006232.1_pt1 | contig 17564 bp, 16 predicted proteins | sample 5358111 | NCBI WGS metagenome assembly VFSW01 (sample SAMN11554181, study PRJNA540505) | mine drainage metagenome | isolation source: sediment from site ElyBrook_90M | place: USA: Ely Copper Mine, Vershire, VT | collected 2017
GGATTCAATTCTCTGCTGAGCGGCTACCGCAAGAGTTTGACGTGGGTGCTCGACCACCCGGCGCTGCTGCTGCTGATCTTTATGGCGACGCTCATTTTGAATGTGTACATGATCAAGACCGCATCGACGGGATTCTTTCCTCAACAGGACACGGGCGTTCTGATGGGTGGAATGCAGGGACCGCAGGACACTTCATTTTTTGCCATGAACAAGGCAGTACACGCGGCGAACATCATTATCAAGAATGACCCAGGGGTGCAGAACGCGATGGCGTTCACAGGCGGCAGTGGATCGATGAACGGCGGCTTTACGTTCATTGCTCTGAAGCCATTGAGCGAGAGGAGCGAAAGCGCGGCGCAGATCATCAACCGGTTGCGACCTGAACTTGCAAAAGTGCCAGGAGCGGCGACGTACCTGCAGCCAGTGCAGGATATTCGGATCGGCGGGCGAAACTCAAGTGCGCAGTATCAGTACACGCTGAAGGCTGAGTCAACGGCCGATTTGGCGAAGTACGGACCCGAATTGTTATCGGCGTTGAGGAAGGCTCCGGGGATACAGGACGCGAACACCGATCAGCAGAACGACGGTTTACAGGCGCTGTTGACCTACGATCGCCCAACGGCGGCGCGGCTTGGCATCACACCACAGATGATGGACAGCACGCTCTATGGGGCGTTCGGCCAGTCTGAAGTGTCGACGATATATAGCGAGTTGAATCAGTACTACGTGATTATGGAAGTGGCGCCGAAGTATTGGCAGTCGCCCGCGGGGTTGAAGGAAACGTACCTGATTCCTAACAGCGGCGGAGGCGCGGTGCCGCTGGATTCGGTGATGAGTTATGCTCCGTCAACGGCTCCGCTGGCGGTCAATCATACGGGCTTGTTTCCATCGGTTACAGTGAACTTCAATCTTGCGCCAGGCGTCTCGCTTGGGCAAGCGACGAAGGAGATCAGTGACATTGAGCAGAAGCTCAACGTTCCGCAATCGGTAACTGGAGAGTATGCGGGGACGCTGCAGGCATTCAAGCAGTCATTGAGCTCAGAGAAGTATCTGATTATTACAGCGATCCTGGCGGTCTATATTGTGCTTGGCGTGCTGTATGAGAGCCTGGTGCATCCAATTACTATCCTGTCGACACTGCCTCCGGCAAGCCTGGGTGCGATGCTGGCGCTGAAGATGACGCACACGGATTTGAATGTGATGTCGATCATCGGAATTGTTCTGCTGATTGGAATCGTTAAGAAGAATGCGATTATGATGGTGGACTTCGCTCTGAACGCGGAGCGGGTCGATGGCAAGAATACGCGGGACTCCATTTTTGAGGCGTCGATGCTGCGCTTCCGACCAATTCTGATGACGACGATGGCCGCTATGTTTGGGGCAATACCGCTGGCAATAGGGACAGGCATGGGGTCGGAACTACGCAGGCCGCTGGGTATCTCGATCATCGGGGGATTGCTGGTGAGCCAGGTGCTGACACTGTATACGACACCCGTGATTTACCTATTCATGGATAATCTGCGGCTTAAGGTGCAGGGAGATAAGCAGGCGCGGCTGTTCACCGCGACACCGGCAACGGCGCAATGAAAGCAGGAATGATGAAAACGAAGACGTCCAACAAAACCATCGCAGGTACGGCGAGAGTGACAGCCGTCAAGGGCCTGGCGTGTGCGGCTTCGATGACGGTAATGCTGCTTGGCGGTTGCCGTGTCGGGCCAAAGTATGTGGTGCCGACTGCGCCTGCACCGCCAGAATACAAAGAGTCTGGTCCGGCAGCATATAGCAACGCGCCAGAGGGGACATGGCAACCGGCTACACCGCAGGATGCGATGCTGAAGGGTAAGTGGTGGGAGGTCTTCCGGGAGCCAGAGTTGAATACTCTGGAGGACGAATTGGACATCAGCAATCAGACCATCGCCGTGTACTTCCAGAATTTCATGGCGGCACGTTCGCTGGTAAGTGAGGTGAAGTCGAGCTACTATCCGACCCTGGGTGGGGGCGGCTCCTTCGCGCGGCAGCGGACACCCGGAACGTTGCACAATGTGACCACTACTGGCTCAGGAACAGGCGGAACAGCGCCGGTGACGGCGCAGTCGGCCGGGAGTACAGCGACGAATATGTCGTTGCCGTTTGATGTGTCGTGGGAGCCGGATTTGTGGGGAAAGATTCGCAACACGGTGCGCGAATACCAGTACGCCGCGCAGGTTAGCGCGGCTGACCTTGAGAATGAGCGACTCACCGAGCAGGCGGCCCTGGCGGAATACTACTTCCAACTGCGTGGCCAGGATGCGTTGGTGGACTTGTACAAACAAACGGTCGATGCTGACCAGAAGTCACTGGATCTGACGAAGGCTCTGTATGAGACAGGCATCGATGATGACGAGGCCGTTGCCCAGGCTGAGGTCACTCTCGAGAACGCACAGGCCGCGGCGACCGGCGTAGCAACTAACCGCGCTATCTATGAGCATGCGATTGCAACGCTGATTGGTAAACCTGCGTCGAGCTTTTCTATGCCGGTAAAGGTCCTGACGACGCCTGTGCCTTCGATCCCGGTGGGGGTTCCCTCGCAGTTGTTGCAAAGGCGGCCCGATATTGCTGGCGCGGAGCGAACGATGGCGGAGGCTAATGCGCTGATCGGAGTTGAGACGGCTGCATACTATCCGACACTGAGTCTGACAGGTAGCGGGGGACTGGAGTCATCCGTCATTGGTACTCTTTTTTCGGCACCCGCGTTTTTCTGGTCGGCCGGTGCATCAGCCTCTGAGACGATCTTCGATGCGGGTCTGCGCAGAGCCACGGTAGCGCAGTATACGGCGACCTACAACGCGGATGTTGCAACGTATCGGCAGACGGTGTTGACGGCGTTCCAACAGGTGGAAGACTACATCTCTACACTGCGCGTTACGTCGCAACAGATCACGCAACAAGATACGGCTGTGAAGTCGGCACAACGTTATGTGGATATAGCGACCTCGCGGTATGAGACGGGGCTTGATCCATATTTGAATGTGGTTTCCGCGCAGACGACGCTGCTGAATGATCAGCAGACGCAAGTAACGCTGCGAGTAAGCGAGATGATGGCCGCGGTGCAGCTGGTACAGGCGCTTGGCGGTGGATGGGATACGACTCAGCTTCCTGCGGCGTCGACGGTGACGACGAATGGAGCAGTGCGGCAGGTTGCGGGGACACCTTAGCTCGAGACTCAAAGCATAAACGAATTCCAGGCGAGCCAATTCGCGCTGCGGAGAATTATGTTGCCTGGTTACCGTCGAATGGCATGCGATGCCAAATAATTCAATTATGTGAGAAGCTTCATTTCGCGATTAACTCCGAATCGTTGTTTGGAATGACGGCCGAATAATCAGCGTTGTGATATTCGTACAGCAACACTATCTGCGTCGCCGATTAGCTTACCTGCAAATGAATCAGGAATAAAATGCTTAACTGGAGAGTTGCGGATGGGAGCGACGTCAAAGGTAGTCGGGGTCCGCAGCATAATGCCTTGGAGCGTAATTGCACAAAACAAGCAATTCATTCAATCCATCGCGCTCCTTCCATTTGTGTTTGCAATCACTGGCATAACCTCGAGAGCGCAAAGAGCGACTAGACCCGTTGATTCTGCGTTGAGGGAGGAGATGCACAATGCAGTTATCGCAGCACAGAATGGGGATGAGATCCAGTCCTTGACACTAACAACGGCACTGGTGAAAAGCCATCCTGATTTCGAGCCAGCATTGAAGCTGCAAGGCATGCTTCTCGAAGATTTGGGACGAAACGCCGAGGCGGCGGTCCCATATCAGAAGGCCTTGAAGCTATCGCCGAATGACGCTGAACTGCTCATGAAGGTAGGAATCTACCACCTGGTAAGTGGCGATAAGGATCAAGCGATCAGCCTGTTTCTTCGCCTATTAAAGATCAAGCCGCAAGATGGAGACGCTTTGTATTATCTGGCCCAAGCGTATTACCTGAAGGGGAATATTGATCTTGCACTGAAGACGATTCGAGAGTGCGTGAAGCTTGAGCCGAATAATGCGTCTGTATTACAGAAGTATGGTGAGCTCCTTTGCAGTTCCGGGGATAACGAGAGAGGAATCCGATGGTTATTGAGAGCTCAGAACGTGGATTCGTCATTGGATCGTCTCGACTTCGATCTGGGCGTCGCGAGTTACAAGAGCATGCATCTGGAGGACGCCGAGAAATACTCCACAAAAGCAGCAGAACTCACTCCCAACGATTTAATTGTATTGGCACTCCTTGCCACCGTGGATGTTAAGCTTTCCCATTGGTCTGACGCAAAGCCGTTATTCCAGAAGATACTTTCCATGAACAACAACGACGTGTCAGCTTTACTTGGACTGGGTCACTGTGAATTGGAGTTGAAGAATTATCAGGCATCCATTGATGCTCTGAATCATTTGCTTCAATTGGATCCAACACAGATGCTCGCTCATTTTTATCTGTCGCGGGATTATGTGGGCTTGGGCAATACGTCTGAAGCTCAACATGAGGAAGACCTGCATAGCCGGCTGATGGAACGAGCTTCTTCGGCTGCATCTCCGGGAGACACAGCGCATGAAAAGGACATATGGGAAAGCGCTAGAAAGTTGCTGCTTGAAAACCGCGAAGCAGATGCGGTGCAGCTATTTCAAGTCGAATCGCGGGGGCCGGATGCTACTCGAGGGGAGCCTTACGTACTCGTCGGCGCGCTTTATCTATATATGGGGAGGACGGAAGACGCTGTCCGAAATCTGGAGCTTGCACAGAAGATCCATCCTTCAGTGCATGGGGCTCATACCTACCTTGGGATACTGGCACTACAGGACGGCGATCTCAATACTGCCGAGAGCGAACTTCAAGCGGAACTTACACTCGATCCTAATTATCAAATGGCAGTTGCAGAGTTAGGTGAAGTTCGATACCGACAAGGCAGGTGGGCCGCAGCTGCGGATCTGCTTTCACGATCCAAGACCTTAGAACCGTCGTTGCTCTATATGCTATGCGACTCCTACTTTCACCTGGGCAATGTCAGAGATGCGGATTTGACCGCGGAATTATTGACTGCTTATTCGAACGGGGACCGTGATGTTGTTCGAGGATTGATTGATCTACTGAATCGAAATCAACAAACAGAACTGGCAAAGACGTTATCGAGCAAGATAACTCAATGAATTGAATATCTTACGGCTTCGGTGGAGTGATCTTTGCGGCCGACGGAATACATGAGCTATTGCGTTGAGAATGACAGGCTCCTAGGCCAAGGTGCGATCGAGATGGGTATAGCCACCATCGACTACAAGATGCTGGGCAGTCGTGTGGCCAGACTGCCTGGACGAGAGTAGGAAGACAGTCATCGCGGCAATTTCCGCGGCCTCCGTCATGCGTCGACCGAGGGGGATTCTCTCCGTGATTGCTCTGAGCGTAGCAGCAGGATCAGGCTTGCTTTCGAGCCATCGCTTATAGAGAGGGGTAAGAACCTCAGCAGGCAGAACACTGTTGACACGAATGCCGAAGGGCAGGAGTTCGGCGGCCCACTCACGCGTGAGTGCGAGCTGTGCGCCCTTTGCAGCGGCATAGGCCGAAGTTCCGCCCTGTCCTGTGAGGGCTACCTTTGAAGAGATATTGACGATAGCGCCTCGTGTCTTCTTCAGCATGGGCAACGCGTAATGTGCCATGGCGTAGTAGTGCACGAGGTTTTGGCGCAGGCTCTCGATGAAGCGCTCCGGATCTCCGCTTGCGAGGCCAACGCCGTCGTTGACTCCGGCGTTGTTGACGAGCCCGTCGATGCGACCGTGTTCGCGTTCGACATAGTCAATCGCGAGGCGGCATTGTTCGGGATCCGCCAGATGCGTCTCAACAAACGAACAACGGCTTCCGGGTTTCATCTCTGCGAGAAAGTGTTTGACGTTATCAGAGGCTCGACTTACAACGACGACGATCGCGCCCTCATCGAGACAGGCGCGGGTAATGGCTTCACCGATGCCGGCACCACCACCGGTGACGACGATAACACGATCTTTGAGGTCGAGATCCACTTGTTCTCCGGAGTAACTATTTCAGCGCAGATTGAGGAAGCCGCCATCGATCGGATAATCGACTCCTGTTATAAAAGACGCGGCATCAGAACAAAGATATAAGGCCAGAGATGCTATTTCCTCGGGCCTTCCCATGCGACCAATGGGCTGAGAGCGTGCTAGATCGCCCATTTTTTCGACCTCGTGCCCAGGGTAGTTCTTCGCGACAAAGCCATCGACAAACGGTGTATGTACGCGTGCAGGCGAGATGCAGTTGCAACGAATTCCCTGCGCCAGATAATCTTTGGCGACCGACATTGTCATGGATAGTACAGCGCCCTTCGTCATGGAGTAGGCGAAGCGGTCCTCAAGACCGGCGGTCGCCGCAATCGACGCCATATTGAGGATGGTTCCGTGCCCGGCTTTGAGCATTGGCTTGATCGCACCACGCATGCACAGGTAGGTTCCACGGACGTTGACCGCGAACAGGCGATCAAGATCGTCGACTGACGTGGTCAGCAGCGTGCCTACGTGAGCGACGCCAGCACAGTTCACGAGGATATCGATGGGACCGTCTATGTTGGAGAAAGCTCGATTCACGCTCTCCTCAGATGCTACATTGCAGGCGAATCCAGACGCATTTGCAACCGCATTCTGGCCCATGCTCGCAATTGCTGCATCGAGTCGCTCCTGCGAAAGATCAATCAGGACGACCTTCGCACCTTGAGAAGCGAAGAGTTCGGCGATCGCTAGCCCTATACCGCTTGCCGCTCCGGTCACTACGGCACGCTTCCCAGTTATCTCAAACACTGCCTTGAACTCCTCTTCCAATTATTTATCTATTGTCGTCCTGAGTTTGCTGCGGCAGACTAGTACGTGTCAACTCGGAAGCATTTTGTTGTGATTGAGGTTTGACCCTTTATGGATTCGCTATAGACTGAGGTGGGTTTATCCCGGAAAGCAAGGAGTATTGAGGAAGTTTTGAAACCAATCACGATAACGAATGTGCGGGTGGTCGATCTCCGCTTCCCTACGTCGCGTGAGTCGATCGGATCTGATGCTGTGAACAAGGATCCGGACTACTCTGCTGCCTATTGCATTCTAGAGACGGACGCAGAGATTGAGGGGCACGGACTTACGTTCACGCTTGGCCGTGGTACGGAGTTGTGCGTCACTGCGATCAAGTATCTATCTCAGTTTATTTGTAACCGGACTCTGGAGTCGATGACATCCGACCTGCACGGACTTTATCTTCAGCTTGTTGGAGACACGCAGTTCCGTTGGCTGGGGCCGGAGAAGGGCGTTATTCACCTGGCGTGTGGGGCACTTCTGAATGCAGTGTGGGACCTCTATGCTAAGGCCGAGGGAAAGCCTGTATGGCAATTGCTCGCTGGGATGACGCCAGAGGAGATCGTATCTGCTATCGACTTTCGATATATCTCCGATGCGCTCTCGCCTGACGAAGCGCTCGAAATACTCCGGGCTGGGAAAACGGGACAGGCGGAGCGCTTGGCGGCGTTGGATGCGGCTGGATATCCGGCGTATACGACGTCGGTTGGATGGTTTGGGTTCAGCGACGAAAAAATTCGGCGGTTGTGCCACGAGGCGATTGCAGAGGGGTGGACTCACTTCAAGCTAAAGGTGGGCGGAGATGCAAACGACGATTTGCGGCGTGGACGACTGGTGCGTGATGAGATTGGCTGGGAGCGTCGCATGATGGTAGACGCCAACCAAAAATGGGGCGTTGAGGAAGCTATTCGCCGCACACAGCAATTGAGTGAGTTGAACCCATATTGGATGGAAGAGCCGACAAGTCCAGACGATATTCTCGGGCATTCGCGTATACGAAGAGAGGTCGCACCCACACGCATCGCTACCGGCGAACATTGCCACAACGCAGTGATGTTTAAGCAGCTATTGCAAGCGCAGGCGATTGATGTTTGCCAGATCGATAGTTGCCGTGTGGCTGGGATCAATGAGAATTTGGCGATCCTCCTTATGGCAGCAAAGTTTGGCGTTCCGGTTTGCCCCCACGCGGGCGGCGTTGGGCTTTGTGAGTATGTGCAACATTTGTCGATGTTCGATTATCTGGGCATTTCCTGCTCACTGGAAGATCGTGTGATCGAATATGTGGGTCACCTGCATGAGCATTTTCTGAACCCGGTGGTAATTCGCGGCGGGCATTACATGTTGCCCGAGGCACCCGGCTATAGCGGTGAGATTTTGGCAGCGTCACTTGATCGGTTTGAATATCCTCACGGAGAAGCATGGAGAACGGAACAGCATGAAGTTCGTATCCTTCACAAATGAAGTTGGGGCAGTACAAGGCGGGATCATCCAGGGAAATACGGTGCAGCCGCTGCGGCATTCTGGTGGCGATGACGTCCTCGCGCACATAGCGAGTGGTCTCGTTCTACCTGCGCTTGAGGGTAGCCCTATTCCGCTTGGTGAAGTTACTTTGATGGCGCCGATACAAAGGCCGCCACGCATCTTTGGTATTGGACTGAATTATCGCGAGCATGCGGCGGAATCGAAGATGGTGGTGCAGAGTGTTCCGACGGTATTCATGAAACTCGCATCGTCAATCGCCGGACCGGAAGCGGACGTGCTCTTGCCACCTGATGCTACGAATCCTGACTACGAGGCCGAACTCGCGGTGGTGATTGGGAAAGCGGGCCACCGCATTGCAGCTGAGGAATGGGAACAATATGTGTTTGGATATACGATCGTGAACGATGTTAGCGCTCGCGGGGTGCAGCTTGCTACATCGCAGTGGACACTTGGAAAGAGCTTTCCTACATTCACGCCAATCGGCCCATACATCACGACGCGGGACGAGGTGCCTGATCCGCATCAGCTTGATATCCGATTGACGCTGAGCGGTGAGGTGATGCAGGCTGCGAATTCTCGCGATCTAATCTTCAGGATCCCGGCGTTGATCGCCTATCTATCTAGTATCGTTCCGCTGGAACCTGGGGATGTGATTAGTACGGGTACACCGCCGGGTGTGGGTCTGGGCCGTACACCGCAACGTTGGCTGCGGGATGGAGAAGAGATGGTCATTGACATTGAAAGCCTGGGGACGCTGCGTAACCGCACACGCGTCATCGGCTGATTCCAACGCCCGGCGGTGAGAGGAAGTAGTAATGCTGAAGACCGGAATTCTAAATCCGCAGATTAATTCTTTATTAAGTCGTGTGCGTCATACCAATACGCTGGTCATCGCGGATCGAGGTTTTCCGTTCTGGCCGCAGATTGAGACTGTCGATCTCTCGCTGGTTGACGATATACCGAAAGTGCTTGATGTATTAAATGCAATCGTTATGAATTTCGTTATTGGCAGGGTATGGATGGCTAGTGAATTCCGAGATGGGATTTCGGCGTCTACGCTTAATGCTTATGCGAAACTTCTTCCGCCGATCCAGTTTGAGGCGCATAACGAATTCAAACGTCGCGTCCCGGCTGCGATTGGACTGATTCGTACCGGGGATACTATTCCCTACTCGAACCTAATTCTCGAATCTGCGTAGCTATGAGCAACCGACTGGATATGAATGTGCTTCCTGCACGAGGCAAACACGCGCGCTCATTGCGGATTGATGCACATCACCATCTGTGGCGTTTTAATGATGTGGAGTATGGCTGGATTGACGATGCGATGGCGATATTACGGCGCGATTTTCTGGTGGAGGAACTTAGGCAGGAACTCGAGGCTTCAGGGATCGACAGTACGGTTGCGGTGCAGGCGCGCGAGTCGATTGAGGAGACTCGCTGGCTGCTGGAGTGTGCGCACTCAAGTCCTTTTATTAGCGGTGTGGTGGGATGGGCGCCGCTGGTCGCTGATGATTTGCCTAAGATACTCGATCGCTTTGGCGATAGTCAGAAGTTGGTTGGATTCCGTGAAGTTGTTCAAGGAAAACCGGATGGATATCTTGGGCAGGTTGCATTTAATCGCGGGATCGAGGAGCTTGGACGCCGGGGGCTTACTTATGATGTTCTGATTTATGAACGGCAACTTACGGAGGCGTCTCGCTTTGTAGATAGGCACCCGATGCAGAAGTTTGTTCTCGATCACGCGGCGAAGCCGAAGATTTCCAGGAACGAGCTTGAGCCTTGGAGGACAACTATTCGTGAGTTAGCGCGGCGGCCAAATGTGTGCTGCAAGATATCCGGTCTGGTGACTGAGGCTAATTGGCATAGCTGGACGCAGGAGTCATTAGTTCCCTATCTAGATACATGCGTACAGGCATTTGGAGTGGAGCGCCTGATGGTGGGGTCTGACTGGCCTGTGTGCCTGGTTGCGTCTAGTTACAAGGGTTGGTGGGATGTGCTTGCGCATTACCTTGCGAGTTTCAGCGAGAGTGAGCAACGGCGCATATTCGGAGAGAACGCAGCTGAGTTTTATAGCCTTACCGCTCGTTGTTAGGAGCCATCCTGTGACAAACTGCCGTACTTGCCTGTCGCTTCTCGATGTCACTGCTCTCTCAATACCATTACAGGGCATGGTGCATGGCGGAGCACTCCCTGGGCAACGCTGCCGAGCAGCACATTGGCAAGTGCGTTGCGACCGTGTGTGCCCATGACGATCAGATCTGCAGGCCAATTCATGGCCGCATCGATGATTTTTGTGGCAGGTTTACCCTCCTCCATGAACTGAAGGGGAGGAGGCGTGATTGCTCTGCGTGATGCAAAGGCGTTCAGAAGGGCCTTCGCGTCGCGCTTCATCATGGCGATAAACTCATCTGCTGGGATTCCGGAGTCTACGGCATAGGGCATCCCCGCCTCGTCCACCACGGTGACAAAGGCGACTTCCGCGCCGAGCTGCGCAGCCAGGTCTGCTCCTACATCTGCTGCGCGTGCCGCGAAGGTACTTTCATCGATTGCGATTAATATCTTCTTGAAGTTCATGGTTCACCTCCACTAGATTCGGAATCTCTGGAATACCTGAACCTTCACGACATCTAACACAATTAGAAATATTGCGAGCGCCATGAGGAGTCCGGCGAGGCTCCACCATGGAAGCGCGGTCATCAACACTCCGCGTATCGCTAAGGTGCTGACGATCGCTACATCAACAGAGGTGCTGATTAGGAGCAGCCGGCTTGGCCGAGAATGCCAGAAGTGCCTGCGCTCGCGAACCAGGTAGACGACACCCTGGCCGCTAAAGACGAGCATGACAAAGACGAGCGTCTGGAGTTGGGCGAGTTGAAAATGAATGACGTTGCGTGCCACGAAGAACACAGTAAGCGAGAACAACAATAGGAGCGATGCGAGTGAACCCGCGGTGAGCATCAGCGACCGAATATCCCATCGGTCTGGGTGTGGCGAGGGTGACACGTTGTCCGTCGCGATCGACATGGTAACGAAATCGTTCGTAAACAATAGGAGCACGATTAGGAAAGGAGTTATCACAAAACTCCGAGTGAGCATGACCCCCGAGGTAAGGAATAAGGCTATCTCTATGGTCTTGATGATTTTGTTGAGTGTGTAGGTGAGCATGCGCTGATAAATTCGCCGACTCACCTCGATGGCAGCCACGATATCTGCGAGGCCCGGTGTCGTCAGCACCAAGCTCGCCGCGGCTTTTGCTACGTCCGTAGCGTTGGCAACTGCAATGCCCGTCTCAGCCTGCTTCAAGGCGGGAGCATCGTTCACACCATCGCCCGTCATGCCGCAGATATGGCCTTGCGCCTGGGCGGCGCGGACCAGAGCGACCTTGTCCTCGGGATAGACACCGGCGAAGATGTCGCAGCTATTTAACTGACTCGGATCGATGGCGTGCGTAGTCGCTATCTGACATAGACGGCTACCTATCCCGACTGTGGCGGCTACGGAAACTGCCGTGGCAGAAGAATCGCCCGTGATCATCACGACGCGGACACCAAGGTTCTGTAGTCGGCTAACCAACTCCTTCGAGTCAGAGCGTGGCGGGTCCTCGAATGCGATCAGTCCGGTAAGACGCAGGGTCTGCCCAACGCTCCCGGAGGCTACAGCGATGACTCGATAACCTTTCCCAGCTAGTCTCTGAAAATCTGCATGCCATGCAGTGTCAGGCGTCGCCTTCGCTGCTACGGAATCCGGATAACCCTTCACCGCATGAAGCGCTAAATCCTTGTCGGATACGAAGGCTTCACTTACCTTCGTTGCGGGATCGAAGGGAAGGAATCGGGTTCTCTGGTCCTCTGAAATATGGATGCCGCTTTCGCTACAGGACCTGAGAATTGCCAAATCGATAGGGTCTTGATTTCCTGCATCGCTCGCATACGCTGCGAGACGCATTAAGTCTGACGCAGACGATGGGGCATAGGCGACCGTCTCCTTCACGGACAAACGATTCTCTGTGAGCGTGCCAGTCTTGTCGCTGAGCAGGATGTCCATTGCCGCGGCTTCTTCGATCGCCGAAAGCCGCGTCACCAGCACGCCCGCGCGCGTCAACTCGATCGATCCAAGTGCTGTGGCCAGGGTAAAGGTCGCGGGAAGAGCTGCGGGCACAGAGGCGATCAACAGGATCAACCCGAACGGAATCATGTCTCGCAGGGGCAAGCCGGTGGCCCCCGCGAAGATGACGAGCGCGGCTACAAGTGCAAGATCTAGAATAACAAGGTACTTGACGATGCGGAAGATAATCGCTTGGAGATGGCTGACTGTTTTCGCCGCGCTGACCAATTCGGCTGTCTTGCCGAATGATGTGTTGCCGCCGATTGCGATGACTTCGGCACTCGCCTCACCGCGGACTACCGTTGCGCCTGCGTGTGCCGTCTGTCCCCCGGTAAGGTCAATAGGTTGAGACTCGCCGGTGAGCGTCGATTGGTCAACGGAAATATGGCCATCCGCGATCTGCGCATCTGCAGGGATGATATCTCCCATCCGCAGATAGATCGCATCTCCGACCACGATCTCTTTCGAGTCGATGACGTTCCACTTGCCGTCTCTCATCACTCGCGCTCGGACCGGCAAACTTTTTCTCAACAGAGCCAACGCATTGGTCGCTTTACGTTCCTGCAGGAGACTGAGAAATCCGTTGAAGAGCAGAAGTGCCGCGATGACGAGAGCTTCGGTACGTTTGCCAAGAACCAACTCAAGTACGACCGTGGCTTCCAGCATCCATGGCACGGGTGCCCAGAATTTCCTGAGCAGTAACAGAAGTGGATGCGAGGCCGGCTCGGGAAGAGCGTTTGGACCTGAAGCTTTGAGCCTCGCATCGGCCTCTGCATTGCTGAGGCCGGCGTGAGCCAGTCGCAAATTCTCTGGAATACTTCCGGGAGGAGTCGGAGACTCCGATGGTGAGACTCGCTTGTCCACGCAGCGATGATACTGCAATTCTAACGGGGCTTGCGACCTGGGTATGGCGCAGCCATGTATTGAAGGATCATCATCCGAGTCACAGATATCACTTCATCGCACGCTTAGTTTTATAACTTTCCGAAGAGCAAAGGAAATGCGGCCCGTGCTTGTAACGCTGCGCGAATCATTTAATTTGGCCGCTTCAAACAAACTCTAGAATGGTACCTGCGAGTTCTAGCAAGCGATCAACGCCGATTGGATCGTTCCGAAGAAAACGATTTTTATACGTAAAACCGCGAGCGCGAAATTGACAGGACCTTCGCCTCTGTCGCGCATCTCCTGTGGCTCGATTCGGCAGTTTGGGGACTAAGGAGCGGTCTCTACGGGATGTACCTCGAGACCCTGATCTGCGGCGCCGAAGTATCGCTTCCGCATCCAAAACGCAACATTGACGAGGCCAATTAGTGCGGGGACTTCTACCAGCGGTCCGATGACACCAACAAAGGCCTCACCTGAATTTATACCGAAGACGGCGACTGCGACGGCAATTGCCAGTTCGAAGTTGTTGCCTGCTGCGGTAAACGAGAGTGTCGCTGTCTGCGCGTAGTCGGCGCCCAACTTCCGTCCCATCCAGAAGCTGACGAGGAACATGACCACAAAATAGATCAGCAGCGGAACTGCAATTCTGAGAACGTCGAATGGAAGCTTTACGATTAGGTCGCCCTTGAGTGAGAACATCACCACGATCGTGAAGAGCAGAGCCACCAGAGTAAACGGACTGATGCGCGGAATGAACTGCGTTCGGTACCACTCTTCACCCTTCGCGCGGACGAGCATAAAGCGAGTGAGCATGCCGGCAAGGAATGGAATTCCGAGATAGATGAAGACGCTATGCGCGATCTGGCCGATGCCGATGTTTACTACCGAACCCTGGAAGCCAAACCAGGTCGGCAGAATCGTGATGAAGACCCACGCGTAGAGGCTGTAAAAGATCACCTGGAAGATGCTGTTGAGTGCAACGAGGCCGGCGACGTAGTCCGTGTCTCCCCCGGCCAGGTCATTCCACACCAGCACCATCGCGATGCAGCGCGCTATGCCGATCAGTATCAAGCCTCGCATGTACGCGGGCTCGCGATGCAGAAAGGTCAACGCCAGGGCAAACATCAGCAGCGGTCCGATGATCCAGTTCTGAACGAGCGACAGTCCAAGAACACGGCGATTGCGGAAGACGTCGCCGAGCTTCTCATAACGCACCTTTGCCAGCGGCGGGTACATCATGATGATGAGTCCGATGGCAATGGGAATGTTTGTAGTGCCGGACTGAAAGCGGTTCACAAAAGCACCGGATCCAGGCTCGAAGTGGCCGATGGCAACACCGAAGGCCATCGCAAGGAAAATCCAGAGTGTAAGAAATCGGTCAAGGAAGGAAAGCTTTTTGCGCGGCATGGGCGCGCATACCTGCCCTTGGGTGTAGGAAACGCTGGACATGATTACCTCGATGTGGAACTGATGGTTGGTTCGACTGGGATGGGCAGTGGCGCTCCCTGCAACGCGACGAATTTCGCAGGGCTACAGCAGGCTTTCGCGAGACGTGCGCGATCAGCCTGCATGGTGCGATCTTCTTTCAGCCACGCCATCGTTTGCTTAAGGATAAGCGTTGCGCCAATGTGCGGAGGCAGGATGACCCGGTAATGCATCCAGCGGCCTTCTCGGCGCACGGATACGATTCCAGCGCTGCGCAGGTATGCCAGATGCCTTGAAATCTTGGGCTGTGGTTGGCCAAGGATCTCCGTGAGGTAGCAAACACAGATCTCCTGGTCGCCCATGAGGTTGAGCAGGCGAAGCCGTGTCATGTCTCCCAACGCCTGAAAGAATCGCTCGATATTGAAAACTGTCTGTCTTAGCGCCATGGTTGAATTATATGCGCATTGACGGATGTGTAAAGAAATAATATAGTCGCTTTGACAGATGTTTTATGGAGACCCTCATGATAAACGAAGTGCTCGAATCAGTGCGGTTAAAGTATGGAGCCGTGGCGGACAGTTCCCTCTCCAATGACGACGCAGGCGTCAAGGCAGTCGCAGAAGCTTTTGGATACAGCAGAGCGGAGTTGGCCGCAATTCCTGCCAATGCCAACATGGGGCTTTCGTGCGGAAACCCCACAGCCATAGCGTCCATTCGTCCCGGTGAAACCGTGGTCGATCTCGGCTCTGGTGGCGGGCTGGATGTCTTTCTCGCGTCCCGGCTCGTGGGTCACGAGGGCAAAGCTATTGGAATTGACATGACCCCGGAGATGATCGACCGCGCTCGCGCCAATGCGCTTTCAGGCGGTTACAAGAATGTTGAATTCCATCTTTCGACCATCGACAAACTACCACTCGCCGATGAATCTGTCGACTGCGTCATTAGCAACTGTGTCATCAACCTGGCACCCGATAAGCCTGCCGTCTTCCGCGAGATTGCTCGCGTCCTCAAGCCAGGTGGGCGACTCGCGGTCAGCGATATCGCGTTAAAGACGGAACTCCCCAAAGAGGTTGCGACCAGTATGGCGGCCTATGTGGGCTGTATTGCCGGGGCGCTCCTCATCGAGGACTACCGTGGGGGCCTGTTAGCAGCAGGTTTCGAGCATGTTGAGATTGTGGATAGCTGGGCGGATTTGAATTTGTATAAAAAGGTCGAGAACGCTACGACCTGCTGCTCTCCAGCGAAGGACCACTCCGTCGGCCTGACCTCGGTCGGCCAATGCTGCTCTTCCACTCAGACTGACAATACGCCAGCGAGCTTTCACCAGGACCTCACGGACATACTCTCCAAGTACGACATCAATGCTGCCGCCGCAAGCGTTAAGGTCTACGCAGTCAAAGCAAAGCCCCCACAGAAACTTTAGAACTGCACTCGATGAGGACAGCCAATTATGTCATCCCGGCCGCACTATAACGTGATGTTTCTCTGCACAGGAAACTCAGCTCGCTCCATCATGGCTGAGGTGATCATGAACCGGAGAGGCGCTCCCATCTTTACGGCTTACAGTGCAGGCAGCCATCCAGCAGGGACCGTCCGCCCCGAGGCACTTAGGCAGATCGAGTTGGCAGGTTTGAACAGCAGTGGGCTGCGAAGCAAGTCATGGGATGAGTTTTCACGGCCAGGTGCACCGGTGTTGCATTTCGTCTTCACAGTCTGCGACAACGCGGCGAAAGAAGTATGCCCGCTCTGGCCAGGCCAACCAATGACGGCTCACTGGGGCATCCCAGATCCCGCAGCTTTCCAGGGATCTCCAGGCGAAATCGAGCGCGCGTTCAATCAGGCATTTACAACCCTGGACAGGCGAATCAACTTATTTCTATGTCTTCCCCTCGCAACGTTGGATACGTTCGCCATCCAGCAAAGGATCGATGCGATTGGTCAGCAGTAGAACGTCACGACCACGAGGAGTTTCAACCGTTGCGCACTTACATTTTTGCTTGTGTACACAATGCCGGGCGTTCGCAAATGTCGGCTGCCTTCTTCAATCAACTTGCAGACGGGTCAAAAGCCCGCGCGATCTCCGCAGGGCCGAATCCGGGGCCGCGCGTGCATCCGGTCGTCGTCGACGTGATGAAGGAGCTGGGCATTGACCTGAGCGAGGCGAAGCCACAGAAGCTAACCGAGGAACTGGCGCAAGGCGCTGAACTGTTGGTCACGATGGGTTGTGGAGACAAGTGTCCGTACGTGCCTCGTCTTCGCCGTGCAGATTGGCCGCTTCGCGATCCTAAAGGGCTGGCATTGGATGAAGTTCGTAGTATTCGCGATGGGATTCGGGAACGCGTTGAACGGTTGATCTCAGAAGAGCAGGTTCGGCGGTAAGGCGTTGAAGGTTGGACCGTCTTCTCTGCGCCAATTGAGAGCGCGGCGGCCAACAGGCTTCGGTCACCGGGCGTCAGGCAGACCAGGCCAGTGGAGTATTTCCACAAGTCGCCGAAGGCAACGGCGCAACCCAAATCGGAACGGGGTGCATTGCCGCGAGGACGGGGAGCGATGGTCGAATGGAGGCGTTTGGGTGGCGTGGCATCGAAATGTGGCTTTTGCTGAGTGTGCGATGAATGCTATCGTTTCTCCGGCAGTGGTTCGAGCTACGATGAGACCAGTGAAACGAGACACGAGAACAGAGACCTGGAGCAGACAGATTCTGCTGTGTGGAATTTTGTACTCCGGTGTGGCGTTGGGGAAGCAGACGGCGGACTCGGGGTTCCTTGCGGGGCACGCGGCCATGGCGCGAGGGGACGGGGCAGA
>VFSW01006233.1_pt1 | contig 17563 bp, 21 predicted proteins | sample 5358111 | NCBI WGS metagenome assembly VFSW01 (sample SAMN11554181, study PRJNA540505) | mine drainage metagenome | isolation source: sediment from site ElyBrook_90M | place: USA: Ely Copper Mine, Vershire, VT | collected 2017
TCGCCTCCGAGAGCGTGGCGCTCGACATGCTGGGCTTCGAGATGGTGCGCGACGTCGCGCCGGGCGAGGCGGTGTTCATCGACGAGCAGGGGCGCTTCTACGCCCAGCAATGCCTCGCCCTGGCGCGGCACACCCCGTGCATCTTCGAGTACGTGTACTTCGCGCGTCCCGACTCGATCATCGACAACATCTCCGTGTACAAGGCGCGCCTGCGAATGGGCGAGCACCTGGCGGAGAAGATCAAGCGCGAGCGTCCCGAGCACGACATCGACGTGGTCATCCCGATCCCGGATACCAGCCGCACCTGCGCGGTGCAGGTGGCGCAGCTGCTCGGGGTGAAGTACCGGGAGGGCTTCATCAAGAACCGCTACATCGGCCGCACCTTCATCATGCCCGGGCAGGAGCAGCGCTCGAAGTCGGTGCGCAGCAAGCTGAACGCCATCGACCTGGAGTTCCGCGGCAAGACGGTGCTGCTGGTGGATGATTCGATCGTGCGCGGCACGACCTCGGCGCAGATCATCGAGATGGCGCGCGAGGCGGGCGCGAAGAAGGTGTACTTCGCCTCCGCGGCGCCCCCGGTGCGCTACCCGAACGTCTACGGCATCGACATGCCGAACACCTCGGAGCTGGTGGCGGCCGGGCGCACCGACGAGGAGGTGCGCCAGTTCATCGGCGCCGACTGGCTCATCTACCAGGACCTCGACGCGCTGGTGCACGCGGTGCGCCACGACAACGCGAAAATCATCGATTTCGACACCTCGTGCTTCTCGGGCGAGTACGTGACCGGCGACGTGACGCCGGAATATCTCGCCCGCCTGCAGTCGGAACGCTCCGACGAGGCCCGGCAGCGGCGGCTCGACGGGGGCGGCCGCCCCCTGAAGTCGATCCGCGTCCTGTAGACCGGGTGCGAGGGCCTTGCGCGTCTTCCTGATCGGTGAGCGCGCCGAGTACCGGCTGCTCGCGCGCACGCACGTGGAAGTCGAGTGGCCCGAGGCGCTGGTCGTCGAGCACCGGCTCGGCGAGGACCCGCCGCTCGACCCGGGGTTCGCCGCGGCGGGCTTCGATGCGGTGGTGCTCGCGGGCGGGGCGCCGGCGCAGCGCCTGGAGTCGCTCGCGGCGAGCTGCGCGGCACGGCCCGAATTCCCGCCCATCGTGCTCGTGCTGCTGCAGGATCCGCCGCCGGAGCCCGCGCCCGTGCCGCACGGCGTCGTCCGCCTGTACGGGCGCAAGATCGTACGCGACCGGTTGATCCGCACGCTCGCGGAGGCCGCGCGCGAGCACAAGCAAAAGGTGGCGATTCTGCGCGCGCAGCCGGACTATGAGCAGCGCCACCGTTTCGGCGCGGTGATGATCCGCGGGCATCGGTGCATCCGCCAAATCGGCAGCGGCGGGATGTGCAAGATCTTCCTCGCCGAGAGCGAACGCGCCGGCACGATCGTGGTGCTCAAGGTGTTCAGCCAGGTGCCGGACGTGTCCGAGCGGATCGTGGGCTTCGACCGCTTCCTGCAGGAGTACGAGATCGTCGCCGGCCTGCGGCATCGACACATCGTGCGCATCCACGACCTCGGGGTGGCGGACGACCATGCCTACATCGCCATGGAGCACTTTCCCGCGGGCGACCTGCGCCAGCGGATGAAATCGCCGCTGGCCGTCTCCGAGGCGGCCGAGTATCTGGCGCAGACCGCGAGCGCGCTCGACGCGATTCATTCGGTCGGGGTGCTGCACCGGGACCTGAAGCCCGCGAACATCATGCTGCGCAACGACGGTTCGCTGTGCCTGATCGACTTCGGCCTGGCGAAGGCCAACGAGCTCGATGCGGACCTCACCGGCACCCGCGAGATATTCGGCACCCCGTACTACATGAGCCCGGAGCAGGGGCACGCCGAGACCATCGACGCGCGCAGCGACCTGTACAGCCTCGGGGTGGTCTTCTACGAGATGCTCTCGGGGCGCAAGCCCTACACGGGCACGACCGCCATGGAGGTGATCTACAAGCACAAGCGGGCCGAGCTGCCGCCGCTGCCGCCGCACTGCGCGCCCTACGATCGCATCGTGAGGCGGCTGCTCGCGAAGGCGCCCGAGGACCGGTTCCAGACGGCGCGGGAGCTGCTCGAGGCGCTCGCGCAGCTGAAGGCGCCGGCATGAGCGAGCCGCTGCTGCGCGCCGCCACCCCGGCGGGCTGGCTCGAGGCGGCCTGCCGGTCGGTCGAGGTGCTCGCCGTCGATCACGCCAACTGCGAGAAGAAGGCGGCCTCGACCGCGCTCGCCCTGATGTTCGCCTATGCCGAGGACCTGCACCTGACGCAGCGCATGTCGCGCCTGGCGCGCGAGGAGCTCAAGCATTACGAGCAGGTCGCGAAGCTCATGCGCACGCTCGGGATCGCGCCGCGCCGCCTCGCGCCCGGCCGCTATGCCGAGGCGCTGCGCCGCCTGGTGGCGCGCGCCGAGCCGCAGCGCGAAGTGGATCTGATGATCTGCGGGGCGCTCATCGAGGCGCGCTCCTGCGAACGCTTCGCGGCGCTCGCGCCGCGCATCGGCGGCCCCCTGGGGGAGCTGTTCGACGGGCTGCATGCGGCCGAGGCGCGCCACCACGAAATGTACCTCGAGCTCGCGCACCGCGCGGCGCGGCGCGCCGCCGTGCCGTTCGAGGCGCGCCTCGCGCTGTTCGCCGCGCGCGAGGCCGAGCTGATCACCACCGAGGATCCGGTGTTCCGGTTCCACTCGGGCGTGCCGCCGGCGGGGTGCGCCGCCGCGGCCTAGCGCGCGAGGAACTCGAGCTGCGGGCCGCTCGTGTCCCAGGTGAGCACGCTGCCCTGGGTGTACCAGTCGCCGAGCACGATGCGCGTTCGGGCGCGCCCGTCCACGGTGAGCGCGTGGATGGCGGGCCGGTGGGTATGGCCGTGCAGCAGCGTCGGGGTGTCGGCGTGGCGCAGGGCGAGCGCCCCGCTGTCCGCATTGACGTCGGTGATGGCCGTGTGCAGGGCGGCGGTGTGCGCCTGGCTGCCGGCGCGCACGGCTCCGGCGAGCGCGCGGCGCGCGGCGCGCGGCAGCGCGAGGAAGCGCCGCTGCCAGTCGGCGTCGCGCACCGTGGCGCGCAGCCGCTGATAGGCGGCGTCGTCGGTGCACAGCGCGTCGCCGTGCATGACCAGCACCCGCTCGCCGTACAGGGTCAGGATCACGGGGTCCGGCAGCAGGCGCACCCCGGTGCGCGCGCAGAACTCATCCCCGAGCAGGAAATCGCGGTTGCCGTGCATGACGAAGCAGGGCACGCCGGCCTGGGTGAGCGCGTGCAGCGCCTCCATGACGCGCGCCAGGTCCGCGTCGACGTCGTCGTCGCCCACCCAGGATTCGAACAGGTCGCCGAGGACGTACAGGACGTCGGCCGCGCGCGCCTCGCCGGCCAGGAAGCTCAGGAACTGCGCGGTGATCTCGGGCCGGCCGGCCTCGAGGTGCAGGTCCGAGACGAACAGCGCCGCCACGCGCGCGTCACGGGCCCGTGACGCGCTCGATGCGCTCGATGAGGATGCTGTTGAGGGGCGCATCCTCCTTGAACGGACCCTTCGCGCCGGTGGCGACGTTGCCGATGTGATCGACCACGTCCATGCCCTGCACCACGCGCCCGAAGACCGCGTAGCCCCAGCGGGCGGGATTCGGATCGAGCGCCGAATTATCCGCGAGATTGACGTAGAACTGCACGTCGCCGTCGTGCGGCTCCTGGGGGCGGGCGAGGCCCACCGTGCCGCGCGAATTGACCAGCCCGTTGCCGGACTCGTTGACGATCTTGGTGGCGCCGGCCTTGAGCTTGAAGTCGCTGCCGAAGCCGCCGCCCTGGATCACGAAGCCGGGGATCACCCGGTGGAAGATCGTGCCCGAATAAAAACCCTGGTCCACGTATTTGAGGAAATGCTCGACCGTGAGCGGCGCGCGCTCGGGATTGAGTTCGATGACGAAGGTGCCCATCGAGGTGATCACCCGCACCTGCGGCGGCTGGGTGGCGGGCGCCGAGCCGGTGGGCTTGGGCTTGTCGGCGGCCGGCGGTTCGGCCGCGACGGCCGCCTGCAACGTCGTGATCGTCAGAAGGCCGAGCGCAAGGATGAGTCGTTTCATGTGCCGGGATTCCACTCGAATGAGTACAATGATGAGCCATGTTAACACCGGCCGTCACGCGCTTCGCGCCCAGCCCCACCGGTTCCCTGCATCTCGGGAACGCACGCACCGCGCTGTTCAGCCACCTGTGGGCACGCAAGACGGGCGGGCGGTTCATTTTGCGCATCGAGGACACCGATGTCGAGCGCAGCCGCGAGCTGTTCCGCGACGAGCTGCTCGCGGACCTGCGCTGGCTGGGGCTCGACTGGGACGAGGGCCCCGACGTGGGCGGGCCCGGCGCGCCCTACACGCAGTCCGAGCGCGGCGCGCTGTATCGCGAGCTGTACGCGCGCCTCGAGAGCGGCGGGCGCGCCTACCCGTGCTATTGCACGGCCGAGGAGCTCGAGCTGTCGCGCAAGCTCCAGCGCATGGCGGGCAAGCCGCCGCGCTACGCCGGCACGTGCCGCAGCCTGAGCGCGGCGGAGCGGGCGCAGCGCGAGCGGCGGGGCCTGGGCGCGACGCTGCGCTTCGCCGTGCCCGCCGACGCGCGGGTCGAGTTCGTCGACCTGGTGCACGGCTCGCAGCGCTTCGACGCGGCCGATATCGGCGATTTCATCATCCGCCGCGAGGACGGCTCGGCGGCGTTCTTCTTCTGCAACGCCGTCGACGATGCGCTCATGGGCGTCACCCAGGTGCTGCGCGGCGACGATCACCTGACCAACACGCCGCGCCAGCTCATGCTGCTCGATGCGCTCGGCCTGCGCCGGCCCGACTACGGGCACGTGGGCCTGCTGGTGGGGGCGGACGGCGCGCCGCTCTCGAAGCGCCACGGCAGCACCAGCGTGCACGAGTTTCGCGAGCGCGGCTACCTCGGCGCGGCCATGCTCAATCACCTGTTCCGGCTGGGCCACGCGAGCGACCAGGACGGCTGGCTCGAGCCGGCCGAGATGCCCGCGCACTTCCGCCCGGAGCACCTCGGCCGCGCCCCGGCGCGCTTCGAGGAGAGCCAGCTCGTGCATTGGCAGAAGGAGGCGCTGCAGCGCCTGTCGAGCGAGGCGTTCCGCACCTGGCTGGGCGGCGCCGACTCGGCCGAGTTCGCCGAGCTGGTGCGCCACAACGTGGGGTGCCGGCCCGCTGCCGCGCCCGGGCGGGGGGTGCGCGGGCACTAACTGCCGCCGCGGGGCCCCGCGGCCGTGCGCCTGCTCGCCGCGGCGGGCCCGGCATTCTTCGCGGCCGCCGCGGCGGCCTTCGACGAATGCGGCGCGGATCTCGGGGCGCTCACCCGGACCCTCAAGGCGCGCACCGGGCGCAAGGGCGCGGACCTGTTCATGCCGCTGCGCGTGGCGCTCACCGGCCAGTCGCACGGTCCGGAGCTCGCGGCGCTGCTCAGGCTGATGGCGCCCGCCGCGGCGCGCCGCCGGCTCGCGATCCAGGCTCACGTGACCCCGATCCCCCATGCTCAGCATTCATAACTCGCTCACCGGCCGGAAGGAGCCGTTCAAGCCGCTGCGCCCGAACGAGGTGCGCATGTACGTGTGCGGCATGACCGTGTACGACTACATCCACCTGGGCCATGCGCGCATGCTCACGGTGTTCGACCTGGTGCAGCGCTATCTGCGCGCGCGCGGCTTCCGGGTCACCTACGTGCGCAACGTCACCGACATCGACGACAAGATCATCCAGCGCGCGGCCGAGAACGGCGAGGATTGGTCGGCGCTCGCGCGGCGCTTCACCGAGGCGATGCAGGAGGACTGCGCGAGGCTCGGTCTCGCGCCGCCGGACATCGAGCCGCGCGCGACGGATTACATCCCGGCCATCATCGCGATGACCGCCACGCTCATCGAGAAGGGCTTCGCGTACGTCGCCGCGGACGGGGACGTGATGTACTCGGTGCGCAAGTTCCCGAATTACGGCCGCCTGTCGGGCAAGCGGCTCGAGGACCTGCGCGCCGGCGCACGCGTGCAGGTCGACGAGGCGAAGCTCGACCCGCTGGACTTCGTGCTGTGGAAGCGCGCCAAGCCGGGCGAGCCGTCCTGGCCCTCGCCCTGGGGCGCGGGCCGGCCGGGGTGGCACATCGAGTGCTCGGCCATGTCGGTGAGCCTGCTCGGGGATCATTTCGACCTGCACGGCGGCGGCATGGACCTGAAGTTTCCGCACCATGAGAACGAGATCGCGCAGAGCTGCGCGGCCTGCGGGTCGGCGTTCGTCAACGTGTGGATGCACAACGGCTTCGTGCGCGTCGACGACGAGAAGATGTCGAAATCGCTCGGCAATTTCTTCACGGTGCGCGACGTGCTGAAGACGCTGCGCGATCCGGAGGTGCTGCGCTTCTTCCTGCTGTCGAGCCACTATCGCGGACCGATCAACTACTCGGAGGCGCAGCTCGCGCAGGCCGACGAGACCCTGCTGGGGCTGTACCGGGCCCTGAAGGACGCTCCCGAGGGGGGCACGCCGGACCGCGCGGCCCTCGGGCGCCTCGAGGCGGCGATGGACGACGACTTCAACACGCCCGAGGCCTTCGCGGTGCTGCAGGGAACGGCGCGCGAGTTGAATGCCGCGAAGGCGGCGGGCGAGGCCGCGGCGGCCGGCACGGGCGCGGCCACGCTGCGCGCCATGGGCGCGGTGCTCGGACTGCTGCAGCAGGACCCGGCCGCCTACCTGAAGCTCGGGGTCGGCGGCGCGAGCCTCACGGATGCGCACATCGAGGATCAGCTCGCCGCACGCCGCTCGGCGCGCGCGGAGCGGCGCTTCGCGGATGCGGATCGGATCCGCGCCGAACTCGCCGCTGCCGGCATCCTGCTCGAGGACAAGCCGGACGGACGCACGGAGTGGCGCCGCGCCTGACCGACTGCGCGGCGCCCCATGTGCGCTGTGTCACACGCGACGCCGAAACACCGCGCGCCGCTTCAAGACCGCCACCGATGCGACGATAACCCGATGAGCCCGCCCGACCGGCGGTCGTGACAGTTGGGTGCGTCCGTACCGCTGCCGCAGTGCAGCAGCCGACGGTCGCCGAATGGAGAGCGTGGCGGTGGCCAAGAGAATACTCGCGGTGGACGATTCGGTTTCGATGCGCCAGATGGTCGGCTACACCCTGCGCGGGGCCGGCTACGAGGTCGTGCAGGCCGGCGACGGCGTGGAGGCGCTCGAACTCGCGCGCAGCGGCACCGCCGACCTGGTGCTCACCGACGTGCACATGCCGCGCATGGACGGCATCAACCTGGTGCGCGAGCTGCGCGCGCTGCCGGCCTACAAATTCGTGCCGATGCTGATCCTCACCACCGAATCGAGCCAGGAGAAGAAGCTGGACGGCAAGCGAGCGGGCGCCACCGGCTGGATCGTCAAGCCGTTCAATCCCGAGCAGCTGCTATCGACCATCGCGAAAGTCATCTGACCCGGGATCGCGCCCTTCGAAGGATGTTGAAATGAATCTTGATCCGGAAATGATGGAGATCGCCAAGGTCTTCTTCGAGGAATGCCGGGAGGGCCTCGACACGATGGAGTCGGGCCTGCTGAACCTCGATGCGAGCGCCGACCGGGAGACCATCAACACGATCTTCCGCGCCGCGCATTCGATCAAGGGCGGCGCGGCCACCTTCGGCTTCGCCGAGGTCGCGAATTTCACGCACGGCGTGGAGACGCTGCTCGACGAGATGCGCAACGCCAAGCGCACCGTCACCTCCGAGGCCACCCAGGTGTTGCTGCAGGCCTGCGACGGCCTGCGCGAGATGATGGCGGCCACCGAGGAAGGCCGCGCGTTCGATCAGGCGCGCATCGAGGGCTTGAACCGCGACATCGGCGCGATCCTGGCCGCACCGGGCGCCGCGCCGGTCGATCCAATCGGCCCCGGCTGGCGCATTCGCTTCGAACCGGTGCCCGAACTGCTCAAGCTGCGCAACGAGCCGACGCGCATGTTCGCGGAGCTGGCGCGCCTCGGGGACCTGACCGCGAGGGCGGACGTGGGCGCGCTGCCGGCCCTGCAGGATCTCGATCCGGAGTCCTGCTATCTCTCCTGGGACCTCCAATTGCACGGTGACGTACCGAAGTCGGCGGTCGAGGAGGTGTTCGATTGGGTCGACCCGGCCTGCCGACTGACGGTGGTGCCGCTGGGCGCTCCGGGCGCGCCCGCCGCCAGCGCGCCGGTCGCTGTCGTCGCGCCTGCCGCCGCCGCTGTCGTCGCGCCCGCCGCCGCCGCGCCTGCCGCCAGCGCGCCCGCCGCCAGCGCACCGGCCGCCGTCGCGCCGCCCAAGGCCTCGGCCGAGGCCGGCTCGATTCGCGTCGCCACCGAGAAGGTCGATCACATGATCAATCTCATCGGCGAACTGGTGATCACGCAGTCGATGCTGAATCGCTTCGCGGACGGGGTGGATCCGAGCGAGTTGGAGCAGCTGCGCCAGGGCTTGTCGCAGCTCGCGCGCAACACCCGGGACCTGCAGGAGAGCGTCATGCAGGTGCGCATGATGCCGATCAGCTTCGCCTTCAACCGCTTCCCCCGGCTGGTGCACGACCTCGGCCGCAAGCTCGGCAAGAAAGTCGAGCTGCGGCTGACCGGCGAGAACACCGAACTCGACAAGACCGTGCTCGAGAAGATCAGCGACCCGCTGGTGCACCTGGTGCGCAACGCCCTCGATCACGGCCTCGAGACCCCGGAACGGCGCCTGGCCGTGGGCAAGAGCGAGACCGGCTCGCTCGAGCTCGCGGCCTACCACGAGGGCGGCAACATCATCATCGAGGTGCGCGACGACGGGGCCGGCCTCAACAAGGCGCGGATTCTCGCCAAGGCGCGCGATCGCGGGCTGATCGAGGGCGGCCAGGAGCTCTCCGAGGATCAGGTGCACAACCTGATCTTCATGCCGGGCTTCTCGACCGCCGAGCAGATCAGCGACGTCTCCGGCCGCGGCGTCGGCATGGACGTGGTCCGGCGCAACATCAACGACCTCGGCGGGCAGGTGCAGATCTCCTCGCGCGAGGGTCATGGCAGCGTGATCCGCATCCGGCTGCCGCTCACCCTCGCCATCCTCGACGGCCAATTGGTGCGCGTCGGCCGGGAGACCTACGTCATCTCGCTGCTCGCCATCGTGGAGACCATCCAGGTGCGCCGCGAGCAGCTCTCGACGGTGGTCGGCCGCACCGAGGTGTTCCGGCTGCGCGAGGACTACCTGCCGGTGATCAAGCTGCACGAGGTGTTCGGCGTGGCGGCGGAGCGCCAGGACACCGCGGACGGCCTGCTGATCGTCGTGGAAGCCGACGGCAAGCGCGTCGGCCTGCTGGTCAACGACCTGCTGGCGCAGCAGCAGGTCGTGGTGAAGAGCCTGGAGAAGAACTTCCGCCAGGTGCGCGGCCTCGCGGGCGCGACCATCCTGGGCGACGGCACCGTCGCGCTGATCATCGACGTGCCCGCGTTGATCCTGCGCGATCCCGCGGAGGACGTACGCCGCACCATGCAGGCCGCGTGAGCGGCGCCGGCCGGACGACACAGAACGGGTTGAACGAGGAGTGACGATGAGCGACGTGAATGGTGCGAAGGCGGGAGCGGCGGATGCGAGGCAGTACCTGACCTTCCTGCTCGCCGGCGAGGAATACGGCGTCGACATACTGCGGGTGCAGGAGATCAAGGGCTGGGATACCGCCACCCGCATCCCGCGCACCCCGAGCTACGTGCTCGGCGTGATCAATTTGCGCGGATCGGTGGTGCCGGTGCTCGGGCTGCGGCAGCGCTTCGATCTCGAGCCGGTGGCCTTCGGGCCCACGACGGTGGTGATCGTGCTGCGGGCCAACGGTTCGCGCGGCGAGCGCACCGTCGGCATCGTCGTCGACGCGGTCTCGGAGGTGTACAACATCGAGGAGGCGAATCTCAAGGCGCCGCCGCAGGAGTGCAACCAGCTCGATGCGCGCTTCGTGAAGGCGCTCGCGACCATCGAGAAGAAGATGCTCATCCTGCTCGACGTCGATCTGCTGGTCGGCGAGGACGCGAATGCGGCCGACGGCGTGCCCGGCGCCGCGGCGGCTTGAGGCGCCCATGGTGATCGAACTGCCCGAACGCCTGACCATCGCCGAGGCGAGCGCCTTGCGCGACCGGCTCGAGGCCACGGTCGTGCCCGGCGCAGGGGTGGGCATCGATGCCTCCAAGGTGACCGAGGTCGACACGGCCGGGTTGCAGCTGCTGCTCAGCGTGGCGCGCACCGAGGGCCCCATCGCCTGGGCGGGCGTCTCGGACGCGGTGCGCGGCGCGGCCCAGCTCATCGGCCTGGATGGACCGCTGGGTCTCGCCGGCGGAGCGCCCGTCTAGGGCCGCGCATGACCCGCACCACCCGCCCGCCGGCCGACGCCGAGGCCTGCGAGGAGCCGCAGATGCGCCGCCACTGGCTCGACTGGGCCGCCGCGCAGATCGACGCCTCGCTGGCCCTCGATCGGGATGCGGCCGAGAGCCTGATGGCGGCGGTCGCCGAGCTGCTCGAGTCGCTTGCGGCGCCGCGCGGCCAGGCGCACGAGCGCGTGGTCGCCGCCGTGCAGGTGCACGACCGGCTGATGCAGCAGCTGACGCATGTCGGGGCGGCATTGCGCGGGCTCGCCGAGCTCGCCGCCGCGGCCCGGCCGATCGCGCGCGAGGAGTGGAGCGCGCTGCGGCGGCAGCAGCTCGATATCTGCACCATGCACGAGGAGCGCGCGCTGCTGCGGCGCATGGTGCCCGACGCGTGCGCGGACGCCGTCCCGGAGCCGGCGCATCGCATCGACGCCGGCTCGATCGAGCTGTTTCAATGAGGGCGACGTTTCCATGAAGGCGATGAACACCACGGCCCAGCCGACCGACCCGAGGGAATTCGTGCTCTCGGACGCGGAATTCGAGCGTCTGCGGACGCTGGTGCACCAGAGCACCGGCATCGCGCTGTCCGACGCCAAGCGGGAGCTGGTCTATGGACGGCTCGCCCGGCGGCTGCGCGCGCTCAAGCTCGCCACCTTCGCCGAGTACTGCGACATGGTGGAGTCGGGCCATCCCGAGGAGCTCGAGGCCCTGACCAACGCCATCACCACCAATCTGACCGCCTTCTTTCGCGAGGATCATCATTTCCGCCAGCTCGCCGGCGAGGTGCTGCCGCAGGTGCTTGCCGAGCGCGGGGCCGCCCGGCGCCTGCGCATCTGGTCGGCCGGCTGCTCGACCGGCGAGGAGCCGTATTCGATCGCGATGACCCTGCGGGGCTCGTTTGCGCCGCTCGAGCAATGGGATGCCCGCATTCTCGCCACCGACATCGACTCCAACGTGCTCGCGAAGGCGGCGCGCGGCGAGTACTCGGCCGAATCGGCGGGCAAGATGCCGGCGGGCCAGCGCGAGCGCTGGTTCAGGCCGGGCGCCGGCGGCTCGACCTTGGTGGCGGCGCCGGAGCTGAAGAGCCTGATCGCCTTCCGCCAGCTGAATCTGCTGCACGACTGGCCCATGAAGGGCCCCTTCGACGTGATCTTCTGCCGCAACGTCGTGATCTACTTCGACAAGGACACGCAGCGGCGCCTATTCGACCGGATGGCGGACCTGCAGGCGCCGGGCGCGTGGCTGTTCATCGGCCATTCGGAGAACCTGTTCAACGTCTCGACCCGCTACAAGCTCGTCGGGCGGACCGCGTACCGGAGGATCTAGGTGCCGAGCGATGCGGTTCCACCGGCACTGCCGCAGTTCACGCACATCAAGCGCGCCTGGGACGAGGCGCGCCAGGCGATGGTGGCGCGCCTGCTGCCCGGCGAGTACTACGTGACCCGCCACGACGAGCTCATCTACACCGTGCTCGGCTCGTGCGTGTCGGCCTGCGTGCGCGACGTGCGGCTCGGGATCGGCGGGATGAACCACTTCATGCTGCCTCTGGACGGCTCCGGCGGCAGCAGCGCCTGGGCGCAGGGGGACCTGAGCGCGGCGACGCGCTACGGCAACGTCGCCATGGAATATCTGATCAACGACATCCTGAAGATCGGCGGACAGCGGGCGAACCTCGAGTTCAAGGTGATCGGCGGCGGCAAGGTGCTCAACATGGACATGGACGTGGGCGGCCGCAATGCCGCCTTCGTGCGTGAATACCTGCGCACCGAGGGCTTCGCGATCGCCGCGGCGGATCTCGGCGATCGCTTCGCCCGCAAGCTCTACTACGATCCGAAGAGCGGCAAGGTACGGGTGAAGCGCCTCAACCCGACCGCGAACCTCGCGGTATTCGAGCGCGAACGACACGTCTCGCTGCCGGTGGCCCCGGCGGCCGGCTCGGTCGAACTGTTCTAGGAAGGCAACCCCATGGAGAGGAAAACGAGAGTGCTGGTGGTCGACGATTCCGCGACGATGCGCCGGCTGCTGACGCAGATCCTGACGTCGGACCCGGAGATCGAGGTGATCGGCACGGCGCCCGATCCGTACGTCGCGCGCGACAAGATCAAGGCGCTGAACCCGGACGTGCTCACCCTCGACGTGGAGATGCCGCGCATGGACGGGCTCGCGTTCCTGCGCAATCTCATGCGGCTGCGGCCGATGCCGGTGGTGATGTGCTCGACCCTGACCCAGGCGGGCGCCGCGGTGACGCTCGACGCGCTCAGCCTCGGCGCGGTCGATTTCATCGGCAAGCCGGCCGTGCAGAACGCCGAGGAGCTGCGGCAGGCCACCGAGGAGATCACCGCCAAGGTCAAGGCGGCGGCGCGCGCCCAGGTGCGCCCCTTGAGCGAGGCCCGGCTCATGGTGGTCGCGGAGAAGTACGACGCCAGCGTGATCCTGCCGAAGCGCGCGCGTGCGCTGCCGCGGCGCACCGGCGAGCGGCTGATCGCGGTCGGCGCCTCGACCGGCGGAACCGAGGCGATCAAGGAGTTCCTGATGGGCCTGCCGGAGGATGCGCCCGCGGTGGTGATCACGCAGCACATTCCGAAGGCCTTCAGCGGTCCGTTCGCGCGCCGCATGAACGCGCACAGCGCCCTGGAGGTGTGCGAGGCCGAGGACGGCCAGCCGATCCTCGCCGGGCATGCGTACATCGCGCCCGGCGATCAGCACCTGCTGGTCGAGCCCGATGGGGCGGGCCATCGGTGCCGCCTGAACGGCGGCCCGCCGGTCAACCGCCATCGGCCGTCGGTCGACGTGCTGTTCCGCTCGGTGGCGCAGAGCGTCGGGGCGAATGCGATCGGGGTGATGCTCACCGGCATGGGCCGCGACGGCGCCGCGGGCATGCGCGAGATGCGCGAGGCCGGCGCGATCAATTTCGTGCAGGACGAAGCCACCAGCGTTGTCTGGGGCATGCCGCGCGCCGCCTGGGAGGCGGGCGCCGCCGAAACCATCCTGCCGCTCGGGGCGATCGCGGCCCGGGTCATGGAGACGGCGCACCTGCCGCATCCGGCGCTGCGCCTGAAGGATCCGGCGTGACATGAGCGCCCAGGACGTGGTCGAAGAGCTCGGCGCGATGGTGAGCCTGCCGGCGGCGGCGGTCCGGGTGTGCACGCTCGCGCAGGACCCGGCCACCACCGCGGCGATGTTCGAGTCGGTGATCCTCACCGACGTGGCGCTGACCGCCCGGCTGCTGCGGGTCGCCAACAGCCCGGGCCTGGGGCTCGCGACCAAGGTGAACACGGTCTCGCGCGCGGTCACGGTGCTCGGCATGGCCGCGGTGCGCGATCTGGCGATCGGCATCGCCGCCGTGCACAGCTTCGCGCGGATTCCCTCGAGCTTGATGACCATGGAGAGCTTTTGGACCCAGAGCATGCTCTGTGGCATCGCCGCGCGCGAGCTCGCGGCGCGCGGCGCGCGGCGGCGGCAGGCGGAGAGCGCCTTCGTCGAAGGCTTGATGCACGACGTCGGCGTGCTGCTGCTGTTCCGGGCGCGGCCCGACGAGTCGCGCGAGGCGCTGCTGCAGTGGGCGGACGATCCGGGCGACTCGACGCTGCTGCAGTGGGAGCGCCGCGTGCTCGGGTTCGACCATTGCGAGGTGGGTGCGGTGCTCGCGCGGCGCTGGCACCTGCCGCCGGAGCTGCAGAGCTGCATCGCCTTCTATCCGCAGCCGGAGCGCGCCGTCCAGCATCGATTCGACGTGGCCATCGTCTGTCTGGCGGACCGGATCGCGACCCTCGCGCAGATCGAGAGCAGTGATCTCGAGGACGCCGGCGCCGTGCCGGAGTCGGTCTGGCGGATCACGGGTGCCCGGCCGGACTGGGTGCCCGAGGTGCTCGCCGCGGCGCGCGCCCAGCTCGACGAGGTGCGCGCGCTGCTGGCCTGAGGGTCAAGAAATGCCGGCCGCGGCCGATTCTTCCCGGTAACGGCGGCGACCCTCGGGCCGCCATCGGACCATCAATAGCGGAGTGCCCTGGATGAAGATCATGATCGTCGATGATTCGAGCGCCATGCGTATGATCGTCAAGAAGACCCTGCGCCTCGCCGGCTTCGAGGGGCATGACCTGGTCGAGGCCGAGGACGGCGCCAAGGCGCTCGCGGCGATCAAGAACGCGGCTCCGGACCTCGTGCTGTCCGACTGGAACATGCCGAACATGACGGGCCTCGAATTGCTCGAATCGCTGGGCAAGGAGGGCATCAAGGTTAAATTCGGGTTCATCACCACCGAGGCGACGCCCGACATGCGCGAACGCGCGACCGGCGCGGGCGCGCGCTTCCTGATCTCCAAACCCTTCACCCCGGGATCCTTCAAGGAGATCCTGGGGCCGCACATCGCATGAGCACGCTCTACCCGCTGCCGGACGGCGCGCGCGTCAGGGCGCTGTTCGGGATGCTGTTCGACGGGCTCGAGGTCAAGGCGGGCGCCGCGACCGATGCGGCCTCGAACGCCTACGTCGCCGTGTTCGTCGCCGACGACGGCAAGCCGGTCGCGCTGTGCGCCTGCGACATTGCGTTCGCCGCGAACAGCTCGGCGGCGCTGTCGATGCTGCCGCCCGCGATCGCGAAGGAGGCCGCCAAGACCAAGCAGCTCACGGACGTCATGGTGGCCAATCTCGCCGAGATCATGAACATCGGCACCCGGCTGCTGCTCACCGACACCTCGCCGCACCTCAAGCTCGATCGGGTGTACCCCAGCGCCGGCGTACCGGCCGCGGCGGCGGCCATCCCCGGCGCGGCGCAGGGCCGCGTCGACTTCGACATCGGCCTGGCGAAATACGGCGGCGGGCATCTCACCGTCATGAGCCTTTAGAAGCGCGCGGGGGCGATGTCCGCCGCGGCGAGGCCGAGCGCACACAGGTCCTCGGGGAGCGGTTCGCCGCGAATCAGCGCGGCGGCGGCGCGCGCCATGGCGGGCGCCGTCTGGATGCCGTAGCCGCCCTGGCCGGCCAGCCAGAAAAAGCCTGGCGCCTCGGCCGAGAAGCCCACCACGGGCGAGCGATCCGCGGCGAAGGTGCGCAGTCCCGCCCAGCGATGGCGCAGCCGGTCGATGCGCAGCGTGGTCGCCGACTCGACGCGCTCGACCGCGAGCGCCACGTCCCAGTCCTCCGGCTGCGCATCCCCCGCGGCCGCCGGCGTTTCGTCGGCCGGCGAGATGAGCAGCCGTCCGGCGTCCGGCTTGAAGTAAAAGGTCTCCGCGATGTCGATGACCATCGGCCAGGCCTAGACCGCCATGCCGGGGGGCGGGTCGACCAGCGCCGCGGTACGGCGCAGCGGCGTCAGGCCGAGCGGCGCCAGCCCTGCGCAGCGCGCCAGCTCGTCGGCCCAGGCGCCCGCGGCGTTCACAACCACCGGGGCGGCGTGCTCCTCGGCGCCCGCCCGCACCCGCCAACCGCCCGCGCCGCGGGTCAGTCCGAGAACCGGCGAGGAGCAGCGAAATTCGCCGCCGCGCGCGCGCAGCCAGCGCAGATACCCCTGGTGCAGGGCGTGCACGTCGAGATCGGCCGAGTCCGGCTCGAGCAGTCCGGCGGCGAGGTAGTCCGCGCGCAGCGCCGGGCAGAGCGCGAGCGCCTCGAGCGCGCTCAGGGCGCGGGTGGCGGGCGCCACGTCCGGGAGCGCCGCGAAGCCGTGCAGGGTGTCCAATTGCCGCTCGGTGGCGATGAACAGCGAGGCGCGCGGCCGGATCAGGGGCGCGTCGGTGAAGCCCGGCGGCGGAGCGCGCAGGAAGCCGCGGCTGCCGCGTGTCAGGGCGCGAATGCTGCGATTGCCGTAGATCTCGGAGAACAGCGCCGCCGACCGTCCGGTGGCGTGATAGCCGACCCGATCCTCGGCCTCGAGCAACAGCACGCGGCGCTCCTCGGCGAGCAGCGCGGCCACGGAGGCGCCGGCCCAGACCGCGCCCATGACGATGACCTCGGCTAGAATGGCCGCCAGTGTAACCCGCCGCGGCCCGCGATTTTGCTACGCTCGCCCGATGAAGAGCCTGTTGATCGTCTATCACTCCATGACCGGCGGGACCCTGCAGCTCGCGCAGGCGGCTCTCGAGGGGGCGAGCACCGAGCCCGATCTGGCGCCCAAGCTCGTGCACGCACCGGCCGCCGGCCCCGAGGACGTGCTCGAGGCGAGCGGCTACCTGTTCGCCACCCCGGAGAATCTCGCGGCGATGTCCGGCCTCATGAAGGACTTCTTCGATCGCACGTACTATGCGGCGCTCGACCGGATCGCCGGCCGTCCGTACGCCACGTTGATCTGCGCGGGCAGCGACGGCCGAAGCGCCGCGGCGCAGATCGAGCGCATCGCCACGGGCTGGCGCCTGAAGGCCATCGCCGATCCGCTGATCGTGCCCACGCGCGCGCAGACGCCGGAGGCGATCCTCGCGCCGAAGAGCATTCCGCTCATCTATCTCGAGCACTGCAAGGCGCTCGGCGCGACGCTCGCCACCGGCATCGCGCTCGGGATTTTCTGACGCGCCGGGCCGGCCGCCCGGGCTTCCGGCCGCACGCTTTACCGTGTAGAGTTGCCGGGCGCGTGTCCGAAAGATGTTCGCAACCACGATACGGCAGGGAAGACCCATCGACATTCTGAAGAAGCTCGCGCCCATGGCGCTCAGCGGGCTGCTCGCGGCCGGCGCGGTCCCAGCCGCGGCCGCGGCGCAAAGCGCCCCCGACCAGGCGCAGAGCGTGCCGGAGGACGACTCCTCGGACGCGCCGCCGGCCTTCGGTCCGCGCACCGCGCTGCGCGACATCCGCGACTACGTGACCAGCCCGCTGCGTTGGGACGGCACGGAGTGGATGATGTTCGGCGGCGCCGTCGCGCTGGTGGCTGCCGCCCATCCGTTCGATTCGCGGCTGCGCGACCATTTCACCGCCGGTTCGCCCAGCGCGCTCAATGGCAAGGACACGAGCAGCACGAAGGATGCGCTGCCCGCGCTCGCGGTGGTCGGCGTCACCGGGGCCTTCGCGGTGCTCGGCAACGATTCCGGGGGGCTCAGCGAGACCTGGGCCATGCTCGAGGCGGGCGGGCTGGCCTCGGGCTCGGGCTTCGTGCTCAAGTACGTCGCCGGCCGCGCGCGGCCCCCCGCCCCCCCCGCGACGCACCCCAGGCGCCAGGGCGGCGCCGCCAGCCCGGGCCGGCCGGCCGCGGC
>VFSW01006234.1_pt1 | contig 17561 bp, 13 predicted proteins | sample 5358111 | NCBI WGS metagenome assembly VFSW01 (sample SAMN11554181, study PRJNA540505) | mine drainage metagenome | isolation source: sediment from site ElyBrook_90M | place: USA: Ely Copper Mine, Vershire, VT | collected 2017
CAAGGAGATTGCGTCCGATCCGGCTGTCGCCGCCGCGGAAGCAGTCGCGCTGGGGGATCGCCGGCGCAACACCAGTATGAGCCTGGCCATGAGCGTTCTGGCGGCCATCGCGTTGGTCGCCGCACTGTACCTGGCGCGCGCATTCTTCGTGCCCTTGCTGATCGGCATTCTGGGAAGCTACGCGCTGCGCCCGCTGGTCGACTGGCTCGAGGCGCATTACATTCCGCGAGCTGCGGGCGCAGCGTTGGTGCTGTTCACCTTGGTCGGCGGACTATTGTGGGTGGGCTATTCCCTGAGAGACGATGCCGCAGCGATGATCGAAAAGCTGCCCGAGGCCGCGCGCAAATTTCGACAGACAATGACCGACGCGCGCGCCGGCGGCAGGACGCCGCTGCAGAACATTCAGGAGGCCGCCAACGAGATTCAGGGGGCCACGGCGGAGGCCGCACTGAGGCCGGGGAGGCGGCTTGCCGCGGTTAGCGCGCCGGAGCCTTCCGTTTGGCTGCGCGACTATGCGATCGCGCAGTCGCGTCTGCTGATCAGCGTTGCGGCGCAGGCGCCGATCGTGCTGTTGCTCGCCTATTTCCTGCTGGCTTCCGGAGTGCATTTCCGGCGCAAGCTGGTGCAGTTCGTCGGTCCTTCGCTGTCGCGCAAGAAGGACGCCGTGCGGATTCTCGAACAAATCGACGTGCAGGTTCAGCGCTACCTGCTCACGATGCTCCTGTCTAATACTCTTGTCGCAATTGGCACCTGGCTCGCGTTCGAGGCGCTCGGCGTGGAGAATGCCGGCGTCTGGGGCGCTGCAGCGGGCGTGCTGCATTTCATCCCCTATCTGGGCTCGGCGCTGATGGTGCTCGGAAGCGGGGTCGCCGCCTTTCTCCAGTTTGGATCGGCACTGCATGCGCTGAGCATCGCCGGCGCGGCGCTGCTGGTCGCGGGCGCGATTGGCCATTTGTTCATGACCTGGCTGCAGAGCCGGGCCGCGCGCGTGAATGCCGCGGTGCTGTTCATCGCCTTGCTGTTCTTCGGCTGGCTGTGGGGCATCTGGGGGCTGTTGCTCGGCGCGCCGCTGGTTGCGATCGTCAAAGTGGTCTGCGACCGCGTCGAAACGCTCAAACCAGTCGGTGAACTGCTTGGGCGCTAATGTCTGCTATGTGCGCGGGCAGACAGACCACGGTATGCATACACCCTAAGCTGCGACATCCGCGGCAAGGGGCAAGCACCGCTTGCGCGATGCCGGTCTTCCATCAACCAGATTTTCGATTTAGAGGCGACCAAATGAAAACGATACGGAAATATTCAATCAGCGCAGTTGCTGCAGCACTCTTGATCGGCCTGGGCGGTTGTGCCGGGATGTCACGGCAGGACCAGGGCACTGCCACAGGTGCCGTCGTAGGTGGCGTCGCGGGTAATGTCCTCGGCGGCGGCCTTCTTGGAACGGCGGCCGGAGCGGCGGTCGGCGGCGTCATCGGTCACGAGGTCACCCGGCCGAAGTAGCAACGCGCCGTATAATGAGGTGATTCAAACGGGAAGGGTCCCACGCCTTCCGCGGTCTTTCAGGCTACCCTGGGTCAGCTCTCGTTTCGGCAATTCCGAAGCGGGCCTTTTGAGTTGCTTGTGGCAAGGCGTGCTTGACGCGTCTTGTCGCTACTTCTTCCATGTTGAGGAAGCGAGATGCAGCTGCCGGTCGCGAAATTCCTGTTGATGCTGGCATTGGCGCTCGCTGCGCCGGCAGCGTTTGCGCAAGACCTTGCGCCGGACGCGCTGCTGCGGTCGGTCTCGGCCGGGGTAATCGACAAAATCAAGCATGAGCAGGACCTCCGCGCAGCGAGCCCGGCGAATATCGCGGCCCTGGTCGAAACCAGGATTGTGCCCCTGTTCGATTTCGTTCGCATGACGCGGCTTGCCATGGCACGCAACTGGCGTCTGACCACGCCCGAGCAGCAGGCGTCGCTCACGGCGGAGTTCAAGATCATGCTGGTGCGGGCTTATTCCACTGCGCTCGCGCAATACCGCGGCGAGACCGTCGAATTCAAGCACCTGCGCGCCACGCCGCTCGATACCGAGGTGACGGTCAGGTCGGAGGTCAAACAACCCGGGAACGAACGCATGATCCTGAACTACGAGATGGAGAAGACGCCGGCGGGATGGAAGATCTACGACGTCGATGTTGCGGGAGTGCGCCTGGTTACGACCTATCGGGAGGTCTTCGCCGAAGAGGTGCGCGCTGGCGGCGTAAATGGCCTGATTAAATTCCTCGCTGACGGCAATCGGGAGGGCGGGTCGAGATTCAACTCCATCAAGGCCTCGTTTTGGGAAAAGTGCCGGGTCGTATATGCGATCTTCCAGAATGTATTTCGGCGCGGCGGGCAATAGAGCGCCGGGATCGCGGTTCTACTCACATCAAGGCGCTGAATCTGCGGCGGGCCGGCGCCGCCAAACACCGCAAATACGGCAGGCGCTTTGCATACGCGCTGAATGCAAGGCCAGGGAGGGACGCCGGCGATCGATCGAGCCGTGCCGACGGGCTCACACGGCTTCGTGCATGTCCCTGACAATTTCGTAGCACGAGCAGCAGGCGGCTTCCAGGCCTTTGCGATCGAGAATCGCGATATTGCCGCGGCTGTAGCTGATCAGGCCGTCCTGCTGCAACGTGCGCGCGGCCTTGGTGACGCCGACGCGCCGCACGCCCAGCATCTGCGAGAGGAATTCCTGAGTGAGCCGGAATGAACCTGATCGCACGCGATCGTGGGTCATCAGCAGCCAGCGCGCCAGACGTGCTTCGATAACGTGAAAGCGGTTGCACGCGGCCGTCTGCGTGATTTGCGTCATCAGGCTGTAGGTATAGCGATGCAACTCGCGCGTCAGTGCGTGGCTTTGCCGGAGCTGTTTGAGAAATGACGCCGCATTCATGCGCATGGCTGTTCCGGTTCCCTGCACCAGCGCGCGCACCGGGGAAATGTTGATCTCCAGCGCGAGTGGTATGCCGACCACGCCTTCGCGGCCGACCAGGCCGACTTCCAGCGCCTGGTGTCGGTCCACCAGCGTCAGCAGGGAGACAAGCGAGTCATTGGGAAAGTAGACGTGCTTAATTTGCTCCCCGGGTTCATACAGCACATCGCCGTAGGTCAGCACCACCTGCTCCATGTCGTCGATCAGTTGCCGATAGTCTTTGCGCGGCAGCGCGGCGAGCAGGCAATTGGCTACGGCTTTTTTCTTCGCAATAGGCATGGCGGCCTCGGGTGTTGTCGCGCTCCCATGAGCATCCTCATGGCGAAGCGCGACCGGTGGCACACGGAGGTGCACAGAACCAGATCCGATGTAGACAGCAGTCATCATTTGCCTTCAATTGGAACCCCGTGACGCAGCGCACGCGAAAAACGCGGCGCCAGGGCGCGGTGCGAAGACTCTGTAGCGGCAAAGACTACGGCAAACAATTTGCGCTGTATGTACGCCGGCGCACAGAGCCGGCGCAAGCCGACGGGGAAAATTGCCCTCATTCACGCCATTCCTAAGGAAGGGGATGGACCCCCAATCCCGGCCGGAAACCGTCCAAAGCATGGTTTGTGCGCTTTGCCGATGCGGAGGTTTCGAATTCGACCACGAAAGGATATTAAGCATGCTGTATACCATCGCCGTCGTTCTGATCATCCTGTGGCTCCTGGGGCTGGTGACTTCCTACACCATGGGCGGCTTCATTCACGTTCTGCTGGTCATCGCCATCGTTGTCGTCCTGCTCCGCGTTATAAGCGGGCGCAATCCCCTCTGACCGCGGCGCCATTGGGCGTGTGCTTTTGGAAACTGCGTGCCGGCATCGTCCGGCGTAGAGAGGGACGATCCATGCGGCCACCGCGCTCGGCTTTGGTTCCCCTGTTCCTGCTGCTCGCGCTTGCGACCCCCGCGTCGGCGCAGGACGATGCGCGTGCCCGGGCAGTTCCGCCCGCTTTCCCCGTGGGATTGGACCAGATCGTCTACAAAGGGCTGGTCGGCAATGTGCTCGACGCGGTTCCGATGGATGCTTCGGAACGCCTGGGCCTTCAGCGCGCCAACGCAGTCATAGGCAACACCTTATTTGGCCGGTCGCTGGCGATATTGGCAGGGTTGAGCAATCCCGTTCTGCTATTGGGGGGATTTGTCTGGGGCATTTGGGCGGCAGCCAATATCGCGCCGGTCAAGGCGGCGATGAAACGCGCGGTCGATCCGGACCAGTCCGGCGGCGGCGTTGCTGCGCCGGGGCGCGCGCTTGCGCTCCTCAATGTTTCCTCCGCCGTGACCGACACGCGCGCGAATGCGGCACCCGGGCCGGTTTTGTCGAGTTCGAATTCCGCCGGGGATCCAGGCGTTGCGGGCCCAGTACGTCCTCGCGTAATCAAGATATGGCTGCCGCAGCGCTCGCCTGCCCCGCTTCGATAGCTGCAAACGCATTGACCTTACCGACGGCGTGGCGGGGGGCAATGCCGAAACGTCCGCTCTGATCGCAAACGAATTCTTCCTATGGTCGTGAATTGGCCCCGCGTTCCGGCCAGATGAAACGGACAGGATGGGGCAGACATCGGCTCCCTGTGCGAAAATAAGCTCCCTGCCGCGGTAGCGCCTCGTTCGACGCCGACCGGGCCCGCAGCCAAATCCACCCTCGATCTGTTGTTCCCATCCGAACATGGCACATGGACATCATTCCGCCGCCTCAGCCGCAGACGCAGGGCCGCCCGTGTCCGGAGCGCGACCCAACGAATGGCGCGTGGTCGGCTTGCTGCTGCCCTACCTGTCGGAATATAAATGGCGGGTGCTGGTCGCTCTGATATTCCTCACCTCGGCCAAACTCGCCAACGTCGGCGTGCCGCTGGTATTGAAGTCTGTCGTCGATGCGCTGTCGCCCGCGCAACAGGTGCTGGCGCTGCCGCTGGCGCTGCTGGTCGCCTATGGCGCGCTGCGCCTGTCGACCGTGCTGTTCGCCGAACTGCGCGACGTGGTATTCGTGCGGGTGACGCAGCGCGCCATCCGCCGCGTCGCGCTCACCGTGTTCCGCCATCTGCACAGTCTGAGCCTGCGCTTCCACCTGGATCGCCAGACCGGCGGCGTGTCGCGCGACATCGAGCGCGGCACGCGCGGCATTTCGACGCTGCTGTCCTACATGCTGTTTTCCATCATTCCGGTGATCCTGGAATTCAGCCTGGTGGCGGTGGTGCTGCTGACCAAGTTCGACTGGCGCTTCGCCGCCGTCACCTTCGCCGCGGTCGCGATTTACATGTTTTTCACCGTCAGCGTCACCGAGTGGCGCATGGACATCCGCCGCCAGGCCAACGAGCTCGATTCGAAGGCCAACACCCGCGCCATCGACAGCCTGCTCAATTACGAGACCGTGAAATATTTCAACAACGAGGAGTACGAGGCGCGGCGCTACGACGACAACCTGCGCAAATACGAATCGGCCGCGGTGAAAAACGAAATATCGCTCGGGCTGTTGAATGTCGGCCAGAGTTGTGTCATCGCGATCGCCGTGACGCTGCTGATGATCCTGGCGGCCGAGGGCGTGGTGAACAAGACGCTGACGCTGGGCGATCTGGTGCTGATCAACGGCCTGCTGATCCAGCTCTATATTCCGCTCAATTTTCTCGGCGTGGTGTACCGCGAGATCAAGCAGGCGCTGATCGACACCGACAGGATGTTCCGGCTGCTGGAGCAGAACCGGGAAATCCAGGACAGCCCCGACGCCTTGCCGCTCGCCTCGGGCAGCTGCTCGATTCGCTTCGAGCACGTGGATTTTTCCTACGATCCGAAGCGGCAGATCCTGTTCGACGTGTCGTTCGACGTGCCTGCGGGCAGCAAGGTCGCCGTGGTCGGGCACTCGGGCGCGGGCAAGTCCACGCTGGCGCGACTGCTGTACCGTTTCTATGACGTCAGCCGCGGCGCCATCGTCATCAACGGTAGCGACATCCGCGCGCTGCAGCAATCCAGCCTGCGCGGTGCCATCGGCATCGTGCCGCAGGATACGGTGCTGTTCAACGACAGCATTTTCTACAACATCCAGTATGGCCGGCCCGAGGCGACGCGCGAGGAGGTGTTCGAAGCGGCGCGGGCGGCGCATATCCATGAGTTCATCGAAAGCCTGCCCGACAAATACGAGGCGCGGGTGGGCGAGCGCGGCCTGAAGCTCTCGGGCGGGGAAAAGCAGCGCGTCGCCATCGCGCGCGCCATCCTCAAGAATCCCGCCATCCTGATTTTCGACGAAGCCACCTCGGCGCTCGATTCCGAGACGGAAAAATCGATTCAGGGCGAACTCGCGCGCATCGCCCAGGGGCATACCACGCTGGTGATCGCGCATCGCCTGTCCACCGTGATGGATGCGGACCAGATTCTGGTCATGGAGGCGGGGCGCATCATCGAGCGTGGCGGCCATCGCGAACTGCTGGAGCGCAATGGCGCTTACGCCCAGATGTGGGCGCTGCAGCAGCAGGAGGAGTCGCAGCAGCAGCGGGCGAAAGTCGCGGACTTGCCGCCGACCATGGGCGTTCTTCAAATTTCGCCTTAGGTAATACCCCTATCTTGTTATTTTTGCTTGCCAAATAAGAATCGAGCCGCTAGACTGCGCCGAACGCCTAATCTTGCCAGGGAGCGACATGCTGATATCCATACGCCCTATCCTGATCTGTGCCGGCCTGAGTCTGAGCTTGGCCAGCGTTGCCTACCCCGGCGAAGCCCTAGCGCGTCATCGCGCGGAAAGCGCCGCACATACTGCGCACAGATTGTCGCTGCGCTCGGCGTCCGCGATCGTGCAGGACGCGGAAACCGGAGAGATTCTGTATGGCAAGAACGCCAACACGATAACGCCCATCGCCTCGATCACCAAGCTTATGACGGCGATGGTGATGCTGGACGCCGGAGTCGATCTCAATCAGGAGATCACCATATCGACCGCGGACATGGATACGCTGCGCGGCACCCACTCGCGCCTGAAACCCGGCGCCACCCTGAGCCGCGACGAACTGCTGCGCCTGGCGCTGATGTCCTCAGAGAACCGCGCCGCCGCGGCCTTGGCGCGCACCACCTATCCGGGCGGCATCAAGCCGTTCCTGCGCGCGATGAATCAAAAGGCGCGGATGCTGGGCATGAACGATACCCACTTCGACGACGCCACCGGGCTCTCCGCCGCCAACGTGGCGAGCGCCGAGGATCTGGTCAAGATGGTGCGCGCCGCGCATCGCTACGCACTCATCCGCAAATACACCACTACGACCGGACACGAGGTCCGTGTTGCCGGCCGGCCACTGGCCTATCACAACACCGACCGGCTGGTGTCGAACGAAAGGTGGCACATAGGCCTGTCCAAGACCGGCTTCACCAATGATGCCGGCCACTGCCTGGTGCTGCAGGCGAAGCTGGCCGAGCGCCAGGTGATCATCGTGCTTCTGGATTCCTGGGGAAAATTCTCGCGCATCGGCGACGCCAACCGCATCAGGGCCTGGCTGGAAGCGAACGCCAGGCCGCATAACGCCGGCGTGCGCAGGGCAGCGCAAGATACCGGCAGCCACGCGCCAGGCTGAGGCCCGGGGGCGGCGTAGGGGCATCCGTAACGCAACGAGGGAACCCGGGTGGGATCGGCAGGGTTCCACCCCGACCTCGGCTCCTTGTGCTTGCCTGAGTCGGACCGCAGCAAAAAATGACGTTTGCTGCGGATTTCAAGCAATCTGCTGTCGAGGGACCGATGGCACATCCGCAGCAGCGCCGAGACCTTGGGGTAGTGCGCTTCTACAATTTTCTGCCTGAAGCCACCTCCTTCCTGAGCGAGGTGCTGACCGGGCTGGCATTGCCGCGCAAGGCGCTGCCGCCGAAGTATTTCTACGACGCGCGCGGCTGCAGCCTGTTCGAACAGATCTGCGAACTGCCCGAGTACTATCCCACGCGCACCGAGCTCGCCATCATGCGCGAGCATTCTGCCGCGATGGCGAAGTTCCTCGGCCCGGACTGCCAGCTGATCGAGTTCGGCAGCGGCTCGAGCCGAAAGACGAGCATCCTGATCGAACAACTGCGGCCACCGCTATACGTGCCCATCGATATCGCCGGCGAGGCGATGCAGGCGGCGGCTGCCGGCCTCGTTCAGGACTTTCCCTGGCTCAACATCAACGGCGTGTGCGCCGACTACACCAGGGCGCTGACGCTACCGGTGTTCGTGGGCGTGCCGATCCGGAAAAAAGCGGTGTACTTCCCCGGGTCGACGATCGGCAATTTCACCCCGGAAGAGGCGATCGAATTCCTGCAGCTCGCCCGGCGCATGGTCGGCGCGGGCGGCGCGCTGCTGATCGGTGTCGACCTGAAAAAAGACAAACCGGTGCTGGACGCCGCCTACAACGACGCGGCGGGCGTGACCGCCGCGTTCAACCTCAACTTGCTCGCGCGCATCAACCGCGAGCTGGGCGGGGATTTCCAGCTGCAGCGATTTCGCCACCGGGCCTTCTACGACGAGGCCCTGGGCCGGATCGAGATGCACGTCGAAAGCCTGGCGGCGCAGTTCGTGCATGTAGGCGGCGAGCGCTTCAGCTTCGGCCAGGGCGAAACCATCCTTACCGAGATTTCCTGCAAGTACAGCGTGGATGAATTCCGCGCGGTGGCGCAACGCGCCGGCTTCGCGCCCGGTCATACCTGGACCGACGCCGCAAATCTGTTCAGCGTGCACGGGATGATCGCCGTCTAGCGCCGTCCTACGGCCTGCTATAATTCGCGCAAAGGTCTGAATCCCAACGCGCACGGGGTGCGGTTTCGCGCGTCGTTCGGAACAAAGGCAAAGCATGCTATCGGGCACTAGATTCAATCTCGAGGTCAATCCGAAAATTCCGCAGAGGCTGGCGCGCCTGGAGGAGCTGGCCAACAATCTTTGGTACAGCTGGGACATCATGCCCACGCGGGCGCTGTTTTCGCGCCTGGATCCGGTCTTGTGGAACACGGTGGGACACAGCCCCAAGGCCCTGCTCAAGCGTATCGATCAGCGGTGCCTGACCGACGCGGCCGAAGACAAGCTGTTTATCGACAACTACAATCGCGTGCTCTCGGCATACGACAGCTATCATGGCGAGCAGACGCGCCGCGACGCCGCGGAGGCGCCGCTCGCGCAAACCGAGCTGGTTGCCTATTTCTGCGCAGAGTTCGGATTCCACGAAAGCCTGCCGATCTATTCGGGCGGCCTCGGCATACTTGCCGGCGATCACTGCAAGACCGCGAGCGACATGCGCCTGCCTTTCGTCGGCGTCGGGCTGCTCTACCGGCAGGGATATTTCTCCCAGACCATCGACAGCCACGGCAATCAAAGGGCTACCTACCTGGATTCGGATTTCGAGGATCTGCCGATCACGCCGGTGCAGCGCGAGGACAGTTCCGAATTGAAAGTCGGCGTCGAGTTTCCCGGGCGCGAGGTGACGGCGAAAGTGTGGCGCGCGCGCGTCGGCAACGTGAACCTGTACCTGCTCGACACCGACATCGAGGAAAACACGGCGCACGACCGCAATATCGCGCACCAGCTCTACGGCGGCGATCGCACCACCCGCATTGAGCAGGAGATCGTGCTCGGCGTCGGCGGAGTGCGCGCGCTCGCCGCGCTCGGGCTCAAGCCCACCGTCTGGCACATCAATGAAGGGCATGCGGCGTTCCTGATTCTGGAGCGCCTGCGCACCCTGGTGCACCAGGGCCTGGATTTTGCCGGCGCGCTAGAGGCAGTAGCATGCAACACGGCGTTTACCACCCACACACCAGTGCCCGCGGGACATGATCATTTCTCCGCGCAAATGTTGCTGCACTATTTTCAAGGCTATTGCGACGAGCTGGGGGTTCCCGGCGAACAGCTGCTGTCGCTCGGGATGGGGCCGGGCGCGAGCGAATTCAATATGACCACCCTGGCCGTGCGCGGCTCGCGCTTCCACAACGGAGTTTCCAAGATTCATGGCGGCGTTTCCGCGCGCATATTGGCGGACCTGTGGCCGCAGATTCCGCCGGAAGAAAATCCGATCACATCGATCACCAACGGCGTGCACGTGCCGACCTTCCTCTCGCCGGAATGGGCCGAAGCATTCGACCATTTCCTCGGTTACGGCTGGAGCCGCAGGCTGGGCGACCAGAGTTGCTGGGACCAGATCAACGAAGTGCCGGATCATGTTTTCTGGAGCACCCGCCAGCACCTGAAGTCGCAGTTGATGCACCTGGTGCGCTATCGCCTGCGCGAGCAGAACGCGCGCAACCAGGGCAGCGAAGCGCACCTGGACCGTCTTCTGAGCCTGTGCGATCCGGACAACCCGACGGTGCTGATCATTGGCTTCGGCCGCCGCTTCGCGACCTACAAGCGGGCGACGCTGCTGTTCGAGAATCTCGACTGGCTGCGTCAGTTGCTCGGCGATCCCTTGCGTCCGGTGCTGTTTCTGTTTGCCGGCAAGGCGCACCCGGCCGACGTGCCCGGGCAGGACTTGATCAGGCGGGTGATGCAGGTGGCGCAGATGCCCGAGTTCGAAGGCAAGATACTGCTGATCGAAGGCTATGACCTGCGCCTCGGCCGGCGCATGGTTTCCGGCGTCGATGTCTGGCTCAACAATCCGGTGTACCCGCTCGAGGCCTCCGGCACCTCGGGTATGAAGGCGGCGATGAATGGCGTAGTCAATCTGTCGGTGCTCGACGGCTGGTGGGGCGAAGGCTACGACGGCACCAACGGCTGGGCGATCAAACCGGCCGCTGCCGGCCTGGACGAGGCGAGCCGGAATCGGGAGGAAGTGCGCACCTTGTACGAAATCCTGCAGGACCACGTCATTCCGCTTTACTACAAGCGCGAAAGCTGCGGCTACTCGCCCGAATGGGTGAAGCTGGCGAAGCGCTCCATCTCCAGCCTTATGCCGCGCTTCAATTCTGCGCGCATGCTGGGGGAATACGTCGCCAAATGCTATCTGCCGGCCGCGCGCCAGGGCCGGCTCTATGCCGAGAACCAGTTCGAGGTCGCGCGCTCGATTGCCGCCTGGAAGTCGCGCGTGCGCCGGGCTTGGCCGGGGGTGACGATACGCAGGCTGGATATGCCGAAGAAGCGCATCGACTTCGGCGACAGCGTGCGCATCGAAGCAACGCTGAGTTTGAACCACTTGAATCCGGAAGACGTGGCGGTGGAACTGCTGATGAGTCGTATCGGCGCGCCGGACGAAGAAGAGACGACGAGCTACCGCTTCGTCGCGCAAGGCGCCGATGCAAGTGGCGAGCACCATTTTGTTCTGGAGCTCGCGCCGGAGCTGTGCGGAAGGCTGGATATGCGCATCCGCGCCTATCCCTGCCATGGGTCGCTGACCCATCCGCTCGAATTAGGGCTGATGATCTGGGCTTGAATACCGGCTGGGCCGCGCTTGGCGCGTGCCCCGGCGCAGCCGCAACGCAAGGTGGAGCGATGCGCAATATTAATCCGCGGTTGAACGATGGCTTACCGGCCCTGAGCCAGCCCTGCGTAAATTCCGGCGTAGCGGCGCGCGCTCGCGTTCCAGCCGAAATCCCTCGCCATGCCGTTCCGCTGCAGCGCGGGCCAGGTCGCGCCTTCGCGCCAGACGCTCGCCGCGCGTGCTACCGCTGCGAGCAGCGCCGCGGCACTGGGCTCGCAAAAAACGAACCCACTGGCGCTGCCGTCGGCGAGCGTAGCCGGATTGCAGTCGACGACTGTGTCGGCGAGTCCGCCGGTTGCGCGCACGATCGGCGGTGTGCCGTAGCGCTGGCTGTACATCTGGTTCATGCCGCAGGGCTCGAAGCGCGAGGGCATGAGGAAGGCGTCGGCGCCGGCTTCGATCAGGTGTGCAAGCGTTTCGTCAAAGCCGATGGTCGCGCTCGCCGCGCGCGGATAGCTCTGCGCCAGCGCGGCAAAGCCGCGCTCGAGGCCGGGATCGCCGCTGCCGAGCAGCACCAGCTGTGCGGGCAGCGCCAGCAGCTGCGGTGCGATCTCGAGCAACCAATCGAGTCCTTTTTGCTCGGTGAGCCGGCTGACCACGGCAAACAGCGCCAACTCGGGCGTCGCCGCCAGACCGAGACGCCGCTGCAAGGCTTGTTTGTTGCCGGCCTTGGCGGCGAGCGTGTCGGCACTGTAGCGGCATTCGATCAAGGGATCGGTGGCCGGGTTCCACAATCCGGTATCGATGCCGTTGAGTATGCCGTGGAGGCTGGCCTTGCGCGCGGTGAGCAATCCATGCAGGCCGAAGCCGAGGGTTTCGCTTTGGATTTCCAGCGCATAGCCCGGGCTGACGGTGCTGATCGCGTCGGCGAATTGCAGGCCGGCCTTCAGAAACGAAAGCTTGCCGTAATATTCGACACCGTCCGGTTGAAAGCTGTCGGGCGGGAGGCCGAGCGCGGCGACCACTTCCGGCCCGAATATCCCTTGAAACCCGAGATTGTGTATGGTCAGCAGCGTCGCCGCGCGCGCGCCAGAGGCGTGGTGCAGGTATGCCGGGGCGAGGCCGGTCTGCCACTCGTTGCAGTGGAGCACTTGCGGATACCATGCGAGCGGGCTGTCTGCGCTGCCAAGCAGCGCGGCGACGCGCGACAGCAGGCCGAAGCGCAGTGCGTTGTCGCTCCAGTCGCTGCCGGTTTGATTCTGATAGGGTCCGCCGGGACGGTCATAGAATTCGGGGCAGTCGAGCAGGTACAGAGGTACGCCCGAGGTCGTATTTCCCTGGAGCAGTCTCGATGCCGGCAGGCCCGCGCTGGGCGCGAGGCGCGCAATCTCGCGGCACCCGGGCAACTGTGCGAGCACCACGCGGTAGCCCGGCAGCAGGATCCTGGCGTCGACGTCGAGCGCGACCAGCGCGGCGGGCAGGGCCGCACTGACATCGCCGAGGCCGCCAGTTTTCACCAGTGGGGCGCATTCGGAGGTGGCGAACAGGACGCGCAGTGGGCTCGGGTTCGCGGCTGTAGCGGAAGTGGCGGGAGGCATGGAGGTGGATCGCGGCGCCGTCAGAAGGCATTGCTGAAGGGCGCAATATTAGCAGGGGTTCGGATTTCCGACCCAGTGCTCGCATTGCCTGGATTGGCATGATCCTCGCCGGCGACATCGGCGGAACCAAAGCGCTGCTCATGCTCGCGGCAGTGCGTCATGGCCGGCTGGCACCGCTCCTGGAGCGGCGCTACGCTGTCGCCTCCTTTGCCGATTTTTCCGCCATGCTCACGCGCTTTGTCGATGAATGCCGCGCGCATCGTGGGCGCAAGACGCGCGTTGCCAGCGCTTGTTTCGGCGCAGCCGGGCCGGCGTCGGGCAATCGCATCCAAATGACCAACCTGCCCTGGCGTCTGGATGCCAGGGCAATCGCGGCGCAGTTCGGCATCGCCCGCGTGCTGCTGGTAAATGATTTCGCGGCCGCCGCCGCGGGAGTCGAAGCCCTGACCCCTGGCGACTGTGCGACGCTGCAGCGCGGCGAGCCCTTGCCTCAGGCAGCGCGCGTCGTGATCGGCGCGGGTACCGGCCTCGGCGTGGCGTATGCTCTGCCGCAGGCCAAGCGCTACCGCATCATCGCCGGAGAAGGCGGACACGCCGGTTTCGCCCCCGCGGATGAGGAGCAGATGCGGCTGTGGCAGGCGCTGCACGCGCGCTTCGACCGCGTCAGCGCGGAGCACGTCGTTTCGGGACCGGGCCTGGTGCGCATCTACGAAATCCTGCGCACCGAGCTGCCCGAGGCGCCGGCATTGCGCGAGAGCGTGCGCACCGAAGGCGCAGCCGCGATCAGCCGCCATGCCCTGGAACAAGGCGATCCGCTGGCCTGCCGGGCGCTGGACCTGTTCATCGCCTGTTACGGCGCGGCGGCAGGCGATCACGCTCTCGCCGTCACCGCGCGCGGCGGCGTCTATATCGCCGGCGGCATCGCGCGGAAAATCCTAAGCCGGCTCGCGGCCGGCGGTTTCATGGCGGCGTTTAACGCCCAGGGCGTGCATGCGCAGTTAAATCTCAGGGTTCCGGTGCAGGTGGTTACCACCGAGCGCCTCGGGCTGCTGGGTGCGGCGCTGATTGCGGCACGCGGCCAATAGACCCTGGAAATTTCGCGCCCTGTCCCCAGGTGACATGATAATTGTCAATTGTCGGCCCGCCCTTGGCCGCTATGCTCTGATCGAGTGGTAACTGCACGAACAGGAGGTCGGCCATGTCAAGCATACAGACACGTACACCGAGATCCAAGGCGGCGTCAAAGGCCACGCTACCGTCCAAGGCCCTGGCGCGTGCGCCGCTGGTCGCTGCAAAATCGAACAAGGGCAATGCGGAGGCCCGTCCGGGTTCGGCTCCGCCCCTTGATGCGCAGGAGCGCGACCGGCTGATTGCGCGGGCCGCATATTTCCGCGCCGAAAAGCGTGGCTTTGCCCCGGGCTGCGAGTTGCAGGACTGGATCGAGGCCGAGGCGGAAGTGCTGCGGCTGAGCGGCGGGCATTAGCGCCGCGCTGGGCGAGGCGCGGGTTCTAAGTCCGGCGCGAAAGAGTGGAGCTTAGGATCGATGGGTGTCGCCGAAATAGGCATCAAGGGTCATATGAGCGGCTTCGACCAGGGCGGTGAGGCGGCCGATCGCGCCGGCAACGTAAGGCCGGAGCGAATCGAGCTTCGAAATCTCGCCCATGACACGCTCGCCATCGTTCTCGCCGGCGGCCGCGGTTCGCGACTGGCGGAACTCACCGACTGGCGCGCCAAGCCGGCGGTGCCCTTCGGCGGCAAGTTCCGCATCATCGATTTCGCCCTCTCCAATTGCGTCAATTCAGGCATCCGGCGGATCGGCGTTTGCACGCAATACAAGGCGCAGAGCCTGATCCGGCACCTGCAGCGCGGCTGGAGTTTCCTCGACGGTCGCTTCGAAGAGTTCGTCGAACTGCTGCCGGCGCAGCAGCGCGTCACCGCCGACTGGTACCGTGGCACCGCCGACGCGGTGTACCAGAACATCGACATCCTGCGCCGCCACCGCAGAAAATACGTGCTGATCCTCGCCGGGGACCATGTCTACAAAATGGACTACGCGCGCATGCTCGCCGACCATTTGGCCAGCGGCGCGGTCATGACCGTTGCCTGCATCGAGGTGCCGCTGGCCGACGCGAGCCAGTTCGGGGTGATGAGCGTGGACGTCAATGGGCGCATCAGCGCATTCGACGAGAAGCCGGCACGGCCGGCGGCCATGCCCGGCGATCCGGACAGGGCGCTCGCGAGCATGGGCATTTACGTGTTCGACGAGGGGTTCCTGTATGAGCAGCTGATTCGCGATGCCGAAACCGGCGATTCCAGCCACGACTTCGGCAAGGACCTCATTCCCTGGATGATCAAATCCGGATTGCATGTGCATGCTCACCGCTTCCGCGACAGCTGCGTCAACATGAGCAAGGGCGCGCCCTACTGGCGTGACGTGGGCACGCTCGACGCATACTGGCAAGCGAACATGGAATTGACGCGGGTGGTGCCCGATCTCAATCTGTACGACGTCGACTGGCCGATCTGGACTTATCAGGAGCAGATGCCACCGGCGAAATTCGTATTCGATGACGACGGCCGGCGCGGCATGGCGGTCGATTCGCTGATATCCGGCGGCTGTATCGTCAGCGGCTCGACGGTGCGGCGCTCGGTGCTGTTTTCCAACGTGCGCGTGCAGGACTTCTGCGATATCGAGGATTGTGTGATCCTGCCGAACGTGGAAATAGGCAATAATGTGACCCTGCGGCGGGCGATAGTGGACAAACACTGCCGTCTACCCGACGGGCTGACTGCGGGCGTAAATCCGGAGGCGGACCGCAAGCGCTTTCATGTCACCGAGCGCGGGGTGACTGTGATTGTCCCGGAAAGCCTGGGCCAGCGCGTACACCATCTGCGCTAAAGGGATGCGCCAAGTGCGGGACGGGAACGAAGATGCTGCGCCGGTTTCCTCCGCCCCCTTGCATATTCCAGAAGCCGGAGGCGCTTGCGGGTGAAACAGCATGTGAACGTTGATCGGCGCCTGGCCGGTCCGGTCGCGTTTCAATTGGCGCCCTGCGGATGAATCCCTCCCGTACCCTGGATCTGGTACTGGTGTGGCATCTGCATCAGCCTGATTACCGCGACCATGCAAGCGGCGAGTTTGTGCTGCCCTGGGTCTATCTGCACGCGATCAAGGATTACACCGACATGGCCTGGCATCTTGAGCGCCACCCGGGCATGCGTGCGGTGGTCAACTGGGTGCCGGTGCTGCTGGATCAGATCGAGGATTACGCCGACCAGTTCGAAAGCGGAAGGCTGCGCGACTCGCTGCTGCGGCTGCTTGCGCGCGACGCGGCGCAACCCCTGGCCCAGCACGAGCGCAGCTTGCTCGCGGAGCGCTGTCTGAGCGTGGAAAATTTGGGGATGATCCAGCATTATCCGTATTTCAAGCACCTGTTCGATCTGTTCTGGTCGTTCGAGGCGCGGGGCCAGGCGGCGCTGGCCTATCTGTCGGATCAGTTTTTCTACGATGTGCTGACTTGGTATCACCTTGCCTGGACCGGCGAGACAGTTCGGCGCGAGTCCGAACTGGTGACGCAGCTGATGGCGGTCGGCGAGCATTTCACGCAACAGCAGCGCGGCGAACTGTTTGCACTGATCGGCAAACTGGTGCGCGGCGTGGTCGACCGCTATGCGCGTTTGGCCGGCACCGGACAGATTGAGCTCTCGACCACGCCGCACTATCATCCGCTGGCGCCGCTGATGCTCGATTTCGGTTCGGCGCACGAGGCCGAGCCGAACGCGCAACTGCCCGAGGCATCGGACTATCCTGGTGGCCGCGCGCGGGTGACGGCGCAATTGCGCTCGGCGCTCGAAAGCCATGCGCGCCGTTTCGGCGCGGTCCCGCGCGGCCTGTGGCCGGCCGAAGGTTCGATCTCCGAGGGCTTGCTGCGCGTGCTCGCCGGCAATGCCTTGGGCTGGGTGGCAAGTGGCGAGCAGGTGCTCGCCAACAGTCTGCGCGCGGCGGGGCGCGGCGCCGAATCCCGGTCGCGCTATCTGTACCGGCCGTACCGGCTGGACGCCGCGCCGGACCTGCTCCTGTTTTTCCGCGACGACAAGCTATCGGATCGGATCGGCTTCGAATACCAGAAATGGTACGGCAGCGATGCTGCCGCCAATTTCGTCGGTGAGCTGGAACACATCGCGGCGGAAGCGCCGCAGGACGAGCGGCCTCTGGTGAGCGTGATCCTCGACGGCGAAAATGCCTGGGAGCATTACCCGTACAACGCCTATTATTTTTTAACCGCGCTGTACAAGGCACTGGAATCGCACTCGTTCATCCATCCGACCACTTACGCCGCATTATTGCAGGCGGGTTCGAATGACGCCGTCACATCTGCCGACATACCGCCCGCCGCGACGCATCAGCTCGAGCGGCTGGTTGCCGGAAGCTGGGTGTATGGCAACTTCGCCACGTGGATAGGGTCGGTTGACAAGAACCGCGCGTGGGATCTGCTGTGCGGCGCCAAACAGAGCTTCGATCTGGTTAGCGCGAGCGGACGCCTGGATGCCGGGCGCAGGGCGGCAGCGGAGCGTCAGCTGGCCGACTGCGAAGGCTCGGACTGGTTCTGGTGGTTCGGCGACTACAACCCCG
>VFSW01006235.1_pt1 | contig 17561 bp, 9 predicted proteins | sample 5358111 | NCBI WGS metagenome assembly VFSW01 (sample SAMN11554181, study PRJNA540505) | mine drainage metagenome | isolation source: sediment from site ElyBrook_90M | place: USA: Ely Copper Mine, Vershire, VT | collected 2017
CCCCCCCCCCCCCCCCCGCCCCCCCCCCCCCCCCCGCCCCCCCCCCCCCGCGCCCGGGAAGCAGATGCTGCGCGCATGCATCTCCGAGCTGCGCGACCACGCCGGCACGTACTGGAAACCAGAACTCCATTTCCGCAGACCGCGGGCCAATGGCGCACAAAGGTGCGCCCAATGGCGGCAACGTTGTGTCGAAGAGTTCGTCGAACCATTCACCAACCTGCCCGGCGCGGTGCCCCCAGCCTTGCAGTTCGCAGCGTCGGGCCAGCGCCGTTCGCAACGCGCTGCGGGCAGGCGCAGTGAGATCCTGTCGCACCATCCAGGCGAGCTGCTCGTGCAGGAACGTACCGACGAATGCGCCACGGGGAAATGCGTGCCTGGCTGCAGCGGTTGGCGGCACCTGCGTGCCCGCGTCCTGCATATCCTCGAAGTGCTGCAGCGATGCCTGCCTTGCACCCGCTTCGATGCCGCGGGTGAGTGCCGTGAAACTGCCAATCCGCCAGTCGCGCTCGAACGCTGCGGTGTAGGGAACAGGGTCAAGCAACGTGGGCTCGGCATCACGCATTGCAAGATACGACGGTGGGATGGGTACGTCGCCGGCCAGTTCCACGCGGACTTGCGGCAACCGCGCGAACACCGTCTTGAGCAAGGCACCAAGCTGTTCCGGGGGACAGTCCGCGCCTCGCCCCAGCAAGGCGCCCAGGGCGCTGCGCGCAAACGTGCTGCGCCGTGCGCGTCCCGTGCCGACCACCGCCGCGCCAATCCACAGCGCGTGGCGCGCGCGCGTGAGCGCCACATAGAGCAGGCGGACGTCCTCGGGATCCAGCACCGGTGCCGATGCTTCGGCGTCGTCAGCGTCGTCGGCGTCGTCGACCTGCTCGCCTGGAGCTTCGTCGCCGCGCGTGACCTCGTCGTCCCCGCGTCGTCTGGCGGGAACCTCAGACGCAAAGGGGATCCACACCAACGGATATTCGAGCCCCTTCGACTGGTGAATGGTGACGATCTTGACAAGATCGGCTTCGCTTTCCAGGCGCGGCAGTTGCTCCTCGGCAGGTGCAGATCCATCGCCAGCATCGCTGATGGCCTCGCTCAGCCAGCGCACGAGCGCCGCTTCACCATCGGTTCGAGCGGATGCACGCTGCAGCAACTCGGCGAGATGCAACACATTGGTCAGGCGTCGCTCGCCATCGGACGCGCGCAGCCAGCGACCGGGAAGCCCCAACCGATGCATTGCCGTGCGCAACATCGGGAGCACTCCCTGGCGTTGCCACAATCCATGCAGTTCCGCAAGAAGCTCGGCGCGCGCCTCGAATGCGGCGTCGTCGCGCACCATCTGCTCCAGTTCCGCCAGGTCCAGCCCCAAGGTCGTCGTCGCCAACGCAGCACGCGCCAGGCGCACGTCGCGCGGCTGCGCCACCGCGCGCAGCAGGCGAAGCAGGTCAGCGGCCTCGACGCTTGCCAGCACATTGCCCCTGTCGGACAGGAACACCGAGGCAACCCCACGGACTTGCAGCGCCGCGCGCATGCGCGCGGCCTGATACCGGCTGCGCACCAGCACGGCGCAATCGGCGGGCTGAAGCCGGGTGAAAACGCCGTCGGGCCGACGCCACCCGCATGCAGGATTGTTGAGCAGCCCGACGATGGATTCAGCCGCAAGCACCGCCATTTTCTCCCCGGCCTCGGCGCCCGACACGAGAGCGTCGAGATGCACGAAGCGCACCGCAGCCTGCATCCCGTCATCGGCGACAAAAGCCTCCGCCCTCCCGCGCGCCGCCACCGGTACGAACGCCACCGGGTTGTCCTGCGCATTGCGAAACCCGAACGCGCCCGCGCCTTCACCACCCTCCGCATGCTCGAACAGGCGATTGACCGCCGCCACCAAACACTTGGTGGAACGAAAATTCGTATCGAGCGCATGGTGCCGACCATCCGTGGCGCGCCTGGCCTGGAGATAGCCTTCGATATCGGCACCACGAAAGCCATAGATCGATTGCTTCGGATCGCCGATCAGCAGTACGGCGACGCCAGCGGCCTCCGCGCGCGCAAAATCGTAAACACGATCGAACAGGGCGTATTGCAACGCCGAGGTGTCCTGAAATTCGTCGATCAGCGCCACCGGAAATTGCACTCGCAAGCGCGCCGCCAGTTCGGCGCCTCCTGGTCCAGCCAACGCCGCGGCCAACCGCCGCTGCAGATCGACGAAACCGTAGCTGCTCATGGCCTGCTTGAGCTCGAAGGCCCGTGCGGCCACGCGCGCACGCGCGCCGCGGCGCAGCAGACGGTGCGGGTCAGGCAAGGAGGCGAGACGCTTTCGCAAAGACTGCAACGCATCGAAACCGGCCGGCACGTCGATGCTGGCGCCTTCGCGAAGCACTGCGTGCAGGCCCGCGCGCGACAACCGATCCCACGCCGTGCCGGTCAGCTTCGGGTCCACGGCGGCGGCGTCGAGGGTCCATGCGTGCAGTCGCGCGAACCAGCCGTCGACCTTGGAAGCGTTGAGTTTCCGGCGGTCGATCGGCCCGCCTTTGTCCGCGACCGTCGCGGCCAGCCAGGTGTGCAATGCCGGCAGGTACGCGGCGCATGCACGCTTCAGGGGCACCAGGGCGTCGCGGCGCCGCGCCACCGCGTCATTCCAGAGCGCGCCGAGCGCCGGTGCGTCGCGGTCGCCATCCAGGGCGCCATCATCGCGCCAGGCATGCGCCGCATGCGCGAACGCGTCGGCGTCGGCCCATGTGCCGAGCACCCCGTCGAGCGCGTCCCCTTCAAGCGTGTAGACATCGCGCCGCCAGACGTCGAGCGCAGCCTGGCGCTGCAAGGCTCCGGGATCAGCCAGCACCGTCTCATCAAAGGCGGCGGTGCTGGCGAGCGCGTGCTCGCGCAGGGTTCGCTGGCACCAGGCATCGATGGTCAGCACGGCGGCGCAATCCATGGCATCAGCCGCCGCCGCCAGCTTCCAAGCGGCATCCTCGCGCGCCATCCCCGGTGCGTAATCGACGAGCAGGCCCGCCAGAAACGTGTCGTCAGGCTCTGGGGCACGTTCACCACGCATGCACGCCGCGGCGTGCGCCAGGCGCGCCCGAATGCGATCAGACAATTCCTTCGTCGCCGCCCGGGTGAAGGTGACGACGAGGATTTTTCCGGGATCCAGCGGCTCACCGAAAGCGGCATCGGCACCGCCGTGCCCAAGCACCAGTCGCACCACCAGGGTGGCGATGGTCCAGGTCTTGCCCGTGCCGGCACTGGCCTCGATCAGCCGGCTTCCCCGCAGGGGGAGTCGCAAGGGATCCAGGGACTCAATCATCGACGTCCTCGACCGGGCGCGGTGCCGCATGGCGCATCACCCGCGCGTCGTTCCGCGCCCACGCGCACAACGGCCCGAACAAGCGCTGGGCGTGGTGTTCGAATGTGCCGTCGGCGGTGAGCGCCGCGAAGTCCGGGTAGATGCGGGACAGGTAGGGATCCTGCGCATCCCAGAACGACGCCGCGCTCCCCCCATCAAAGCATCGCGCGGGATTGCCGTTCTCGACCGCGGCAATGGCGGTGCGGGCCGACCAAGGCAGCGGCCGCTCCATGCCCGCGCGCCATGCCTCGATGACTGCATCCAGACGCGCGCGCGCGTCGTCCGGCGCAATACCCGGCAGCTCTACGACGCCATCGATACCAACCACGCAGACAACAAAGTCGTGCCCGCAGCTGCGGGCAGCGAGCATGCGCACCCAATCCTCGATCAGCTTGTCCGCACGCGCCAGCGGTGGCGCTTGACGGTGCTTGCCGGCGCTCAGCATCGCCGATGCGCGCAGATCGATCCATATCGCGGGGTCACCACGCAGGCCGCCCAGCCAATCCTCAAACAGCACTTCACCGAACTCCAGCCGCAGCGGCACGCGCTCCCCTGGGGGTCCCAGGTTGGCGACGCGTGAGCCCCACGCATCCAACATCATCCGCACTTGCTCCTCGAACCGTGCCAATGCGCGCCGACCCGGCCCTCCAAGCGGCAGCTGGCCGCTCCTGCGCAAACGCCGCAGACGTTGCTGCACGTCGGCGCCCGGATCCTCGGCCTGCGCCAATTCACCGATCAGGGAGCGCAGGATGCTCGCGTGCGTCAGCCCGTCGACGGCGAATGGTTCGTCGTCCTCGCCTGGCGTGTCTGCGTCGAACGTGACGCCGAGACGGTCGCGAAAAAACGCACGCACCGGGTTGCGCAGGAATCCGGCGAGGCGCTGCACGTCGAGCAACCGGCCCGTTGCATCAAAGGGCAGCGACGCGCTCGCGACCAAACCGGGGCCAGCATGGGCCGCGCGCCATTCGCGGGCATACGTGCGCAAACCGGTGCCATCGAAGTATCGACGACTGAACGGCTGCATCGGGTGGTGGACGGTGCGCTGACGCAGCAACACTTCTCCCGCGTCAGGCTGGCCAAACGCGCCGGCACCGCTCCAACCTGCAGCCAGATAATCGCGCAATTGCGCCACCAGCACCGAAGGCGGGAGCACACTGTTGTCGCGCGCGCTGCGCCCGCTCCAGCTCACCGACAGCGCGCGGCGCGCCGACAGCACGGCTTCGAGCATGAGGTAGCGATCGTCGTCGCGGCGCGCGCGGTCGCCCGGACGCGCCATGCCTGGCTGGGCCATCAGATCGAGGTCACTGCGCGGCGCGTTGCGCGGATAGTCGCCCTCATTCATGCCAAGCAGGCAGACGACCTCGAAGGGCACGGCTCGCAACGGCAAAAGGCTGCAAAAGGTCACGCCGCCGGCGAGAAATCGGGCACTTGCGCCCATGGCGCCAAGCCCCTCGAGCCACGCCTCACGAAATACGGACAGCGCAACCGGTGCCTCGAAGCCGGCGCACTCGCAAGCGCCGAGCCATGTGACCAGGGCGGTGTCGAGGGCGACCATCGCCTCGCGCTCACGCGTGTCGGTCGGCACGATCCAGTCCTGCAGCAAGCAACGTGCGCGCTGCGCCCACGCATCCGGGGACGCGGGCTGCGCAACTTGCACCCGCCAGTGCTCCAGGCGGTCGAGCACAGCGGCGAGCACGCCCACCAGTGCGGCGTCGAGGCCACCGATCTCGTCGAATGGGTCGATCCCCGCCCACGGCACACGGCTTGCATAGCCGAGCAACATGCGCCGCATGCCGGCTTCCCAGGTGTTCGCATCCCCGCAGGCACCCAGGCCCAGCGATGCGCGCTGCGCCGCGTTCAAGCCCCAGCGAACCCCCGACTCCTGAATCCACCGTGCCAGGCGTGGACGATCGGCCTCATCCAGACCGAAACGCGCCGCCACGGCAGGAACGTCGAGCAAGTCGCGAACCTCGCTGGCGCCGACTCGGTGACGGTCGATCCCCAGCAGCCATTCAACGGCGGCCAGCAACGGAACGGCGGCGCGCCCGCCGAGGTCGACGACATCGTAGGGAATGTGGCGTGCGTCCCCTCTGCTGTATTGGCCGAACACCGCGCGCACATGTGGTGCAAAAGCGTCGATGTCAGGAACCATCACCACGATATCACGCGGCCGCAGCGCCGCGCGCCCTGTTCCGGGGGGCTGCGCCAGCAATTCGAGGAGTTGATCATGGAGGATTTCGACTTCTCGCTGCGGTCCGTGGGCAATCTGGAACACGATGGAGCGGTCGTCCTCCGCGACCTCGGCACGCGTGTGCTCTTGCAGCGGACGCAGGTCACGCACCGCGCCCTGCACCTGCGCGAGCAGGCTCAGGGGCGCACCGCCACCCTCGTCATCACCATCTCCATCGAAAAGGTCGATGCGGGGGAGCCCGAAGCGCTGCTGCGCCGCATCACCCTCGTCGAACGCGTCGAGCTGCCGCATGAAGTCCCGCCCTTGCCGCCCCCACGCTGCAAGCAGGGGATGTGCATGGACATGCATGGACGCCAGCGGTACCACGGCAAGGTCACGTTCTGCCCGCAACGCATGACGCCTGCGCGCGTCGCGCAGGAGTTCGCGTCCGTCGATAATGTCGGCCCAGTGGTAGCGGCAGGGATTGGGCACGGCGACGATCACCTGCGCATGGCGCCCGAGTTCGACCAGCAGCGCAAGAGTCGACGCTGGCAACGCGGAGGCACCAAACAATGTGACACGCCGGGGCAGCGGGGCCGCGAACGGCCCGCCCGCGCGCAAGCGCGCCAGGACGGCGCGATGGACCCTGATCCGGACCGACTGCATCGACCCTGCGTCAAGCTCGCCGAGCAGTGCCCGCCACAACGCGCTCTGCCATTCCTGGCCAGCCGGAAGCGGCCGGCGCACGCCCTTGGCGTCATCGATGGCATCGACACCGTTGGCCCACAATTCCAGCCAGTCGGAGCGGTGGATCTGGTACTGGTCGAACATGTCGGCCAGGCGGCAGGCCAGCTGGTAAAGCCGGTCGCCACCGTCCTGACTGACAAAAGCCGCCAGCGGCGCGAACACTGGCTGCGTCATCAACGCTGGCAACAGCCGAAGCAAGCGCCAGGTGGCAGGTCCCTTGTCAAGCGGCGACAACGAAGGCAACGCCCCCCGCCCCAGCACCGCGGCATAGAGCCGCCAGGCGAAGCGCCCCGGCAACTCGACACGCGTGCCAGCGCAGATCCCGCGCGCTCCTGCCTGGGTGGCCTTGAACCACTCGCCCGCACCGTTGCTCTGCACGAGCACGACGTCGTCTTCCAGCGGCGCCAGCGGCCATCGGTCGAAGCACTGCAGGACCGCCTCGCACAACAGCTCCAGGCGGTTTCCGTGCAACACGACCAGCCCCGATGGAATGGAGGCTGGCAAGGCGCGGAAAGAGTCGGAGGTCGAGGTGCAACCGGCGTTCACATCACTTCGTCGGGTTCGAATCATGGCATCTTAAACGGACCGCCTCACTTCGACGATGCTGGCGCGGCAAGACGCCATCCTCGCGGTGCGGTTCGAACAAGTGCTGTCATACTGCCAACCGTTGACCATTGCTCCGCACCACTTCGCATGACTGCAGCGCAGATTCCGACCCCAGCAGCATTCCCCCCCACCGAGCGCGGTATCAGGCTTCGCATGCGCATCATGCTGGGAAACAAGATCGCAATCGGTCCGGGCAAGATCGCGCTGCTGGAGGCGCTGGCAGAGGCGGGTTCAATCAACGCCGCGGCCAAGCGACTCGATATGTCCTATCGACGCGCGTGGCTTCTGATCGACGAGCTCAATGCCTGCCTGCGCGAGCCGGCGGTTGTCTCGGCAACCGGAGGCCGGCACGGCGGCGGGAGTGAACTGACCGAAGTCGGCAAGGATCTGCTGCGCCTGTATCGTGCGGTGGAGCACGATGCCGTGGCGTCGTGCGGGAACGACATTGCGGCGCTGCTCGGACTGTTGCGCTGAACCGGGATCGGCGCCGCTGCGTCACTGATCCAGCGGCGCAACCCCCGTGGGCTGGCTTTCACCCGGCTGCAGCAAACCCGTACTGCCAGGCTGCCAGCGACCGGACATGCTCCAGTTCGCGGTCTGCACCTGTGCGGAGTACTGAACGGCCTGCAGCGGCACCTTGGCCTCGTACGTGCCGGGCCCAATGCGCCGCATGGTTGCGTCGACATCCAGGCTGGCGCGGAAAGGGTGCTCCAGATGCAGGCTGACGGTTGCATCCTGGACGGCCGGAACCACACGCAAGGTCAGCACGCCATCCTCGTCGCGGAGGTTGCCTTGCAGGTGCATGGCCCGCGCTTCGCGCGCCTTCAAGATGACGCCGCCGACCGCCAGGCCACGCTCGTAAGGATGCGGATTGACGACATCGTCGCCATTCCTGATCGCAATGCCGAGCAATGCAAAACCGATGACGACCATGCTTCCGGGCAGGCCGATCACGATCCAGGGCCAAGGCTCTTTCCACCAGGGCTTGGGAGCCGATCGCATCATCGGGTTCGTCGTGGAATCCATCGCCATCGGGGGTCGCCTCGACAAGGCGCGCTCACGCGCAAAGTGGCAATGGTAGACGCGGGCAGGTCTTCACCACCATGATCTGGCGCAAACGCCAGCGCTGTCGAGCTCGCCGCGCGCGTCAATGCCCGGGTGTTGTCCAAGACTGCTATCTTCTGAACTTGCTCTTCACGTCGACTCCATGCTGCCCGGCATCATTGCCCTGGCGCTGCAACTGGCGCAGCCCGATCCCTTTCAACCTGCCGCGGACCCTTACTGCTTCGCACAGGCGGCGCAAGCGTACGCCGTCAATGCCGACATCTTGCGGGCGATCGCTTGGCGTGAATCGCGCTTTTCCACCTGGAAAGTTCATCGGAACTCAGATGGGACATCTGATTACGGGCTGATGCAAATCAACAGCCGGAATCTGCCCCTTTTGCACCTGAACCCGCACACGGCCATGGATCCGTGCGCCAACGTCTTCGGCGCCGCGCGACTTCTGCATCGAGCAACGGCACGCTTCGGCAACACCTGGCTGGCCATCGGGGCCTATCACTCGACGACACCGCCCCTGCAGCAACGCTATGCGGACGACATCCGGCTCAGCTACGGAATGCTCCTGCACTTGCGCACTGCCTTGTTCGCCATTCGCACTGCCATCTGGGGTGGGCCCCCTGCAGCGGGATGGCCACCCGCGCTCGGTGCGACGAGCCATTGATACATCTGGTTGCGCGACCGCTTGCCCCTGGTCAAGGCCCGGCTGCACCACGAGGCGTCAGATGGAAGCCTCGCCGCGCAACCCCAACGTGCCATGCCCGCGCCGTCTCGTCGTTTTCCCCTGCATCCAGCCCATCCAGAGCGGCTGTGCTGGGGTTGTGCTCGTTACTGCGCAGCGGACGCCATGCGCTGTGGGAATGGATCGGAACGCACCCAACATCCGGCCGAACTCCTCGGCGATGACTGGATGGAATTCGGTCTTGACGCCGTCGCCGCGGCCGATACCGCATCGAACAGCAAAACTTGCTGACAGACCGCTGGCCAATTGACGCGAAGCGCCCCAGCAGATACATGATCTGCTGGGGCGCAAGATCACGCAAAGTTCTGGAAAATTTTCGCGGCGAGTGCTGTCAACGATCGTGGGTGCTCGCGCTTTTTCAGGCGTCCTCGCGCCTGCTCTCCAACAGTTTCACCAGCGCATGCAACGCCTGATTGGCCGGTGTGGGGATGCCCAACGCCGCACCCCTGCGCACGATGAAGCCGTTGAGGTCGTCGATTTCCGTCGTCCTGCCACGCGCCAGATCCTGCGCAGTCGATGAAACCTGCGTCGCCATCGCAGTGGCCGTGCGTTCGACGTTTTCGAGCGCTTCGGTCAGGTCCAGCGCATGGCCATCGGCACGCGCGACCTGGATCACCTCTTCCACCACAGTGCGCTGCAAGGCCTGGATCTGCGGTACCGCAGCCATGCGTCCGTATGGGCGTTGCGACACCGCAGAAATAGCGTTGAATGCGCAATTGACCACCAGCTTGTTCCAAAGCGCCACGTGCACGTCAGGCGAGACGCGGACCGGCACTCCTGCGGTCTCGAACATCGCCGCCACTGTCTGCATGCGTCCCACGAACACGGGATCCGTCTGCTCTGCCGGCGTCATCGCACCCACGATCAGGTCGCCGCGCCCGTGGTGGACGACAACACCGGGGCGCGGCATCGCGGCAGCCACGTAGACCGCTGCCGGAACCACGGGTTGGGAGATGTGACGCGCCAGCGTGACGGCGTTTTCAATGCCGTTCTGCAGGTCCAGCACCAGGCACCCTGGCGACAGCAACGGCGCGATGCTGCGCGCAACTGATTCGGTATCCATCGATTTGACGCAAAACAGCACCACCGACGCATCGCGCACTGCCGCCAGGTCGCTCGATGCCTCCACCGCAATGTGCTCAACCGTGCCGTGCATCCGCAGCTCGAGGCCGTGCGCGTGCACGGCCTCGACGTAGGCGGGCCGTCCGATGAAGTGCACCTGGTGGCCGGCACGCGCAAGCATGGCACCAAAAAAGCTGCCCACGGCGCCGGCGCCGACAACAACGGTGTGTTCAACCAGGAATGGCATCACGGACGTGGTGGTTTGAGCGCGTTCAATGATGGCGCCAGCTTAGCCGATCACCCACGACTTCGCCCACTTGTCGGGGCAGTGACTGTGGACAAACCGCGGGCAGGCGCCTAGGATGCAAGTAATGCGAATCGTTCGTATTCGCGAAATGGCCCGGAAGGAGCACGCCCCCATGCACCGCAGCACAGATCACACCATTCCGGATCAGCTCCGTGCACTCGCCGACATGGCTGGTGGATGTCCATGTGTCGTCGTCGGCATCGACGCCATCGCTGGGCTGCCGCGCCGCATGGCCATGCTCGGAATCCGGCGCGGCACGCCCCTGCATCTGCTGCAAGGCCCCGACGCGCGAGGCGCTGTCGTCGCGGTGGGGACGGCGCGCATCGCGCTGGGGCGCGACATCATCGCCTCCATCCGCGTCCGTCCCACGCATACGGTGGCCACACCATGAGCACGACGCCCGATTTTTTGCCGGACTTCAAGCGCAATGGGCCACAGCGCGCCAGCGATGCCCGCCCGGTGGTCGTGCTCGCGGGGCATCCAAACTGCGGCAAGACCACGGTATTCAACCTGCTCACTGGTTCTCGCCAACATGTTGGCAACTGGCCGGGCGTCACCGTCGAGCGGCGCACTGGCGTGGTTCGGCTGCCTGCAGGTAACGCCTCGGTGGTCGACCTCCCGGGGGTTTACAGCCTGCTGGGTGGTGGCGGCACCGATCAGGCCATTGCCCGTCATGTACTGCTGGCCGAGCGTGTCGACCTGGTGGTCAACATCATCGATGCATCCAACCTCGAGCGTCACCTCGCGCTTACTGCCGAGCTTGCTGAACTCGACCGACCCATGCTCGTGGTGTTGAACATGGTCGACGAAGCCCGCGCAGCCGGCATGCTGCCGCGAGCCGACATGCTGCGCGCCTGCCTCGGGGTTCCGGTCATTCCGATGGTGGCGCGCAGCGGCCAGGGGCGCGAAGCGCTGCGTGAAGCCATCCACCATGCCCTGCGCGATGCCCCCCGCGCACGCGGGGTTTCGTGGGACGTCATCGTCGAACAAGCGATTGCGAGCGTGGCATCCGCCTTGCCGGAGCACGGTCGGTTCGACGTTTTACGCCTGCTCGACGCGCATCCGAACGACCTCCCGGATACCGCGCCCATCAGCGATGCCGGGCGGGCCGCGCTGACTGTCGCCTTCCGGGACATCACCGACGCACGCGGCGAAGAGCCGACGGACGTGCTCGCTGCAGCGCGTTTTGACTGGGCCCACACCACGGCTTGCGCCGTCCTGCACCCTGACGGCCGCCCCGGCGCGCGCCGCCGCGTCACGGCACTGCTCGATCGCGTGACACTACACCCATGGGCCGGCGTGCCCATTTTTCTAGCCGTGCTGTACGCCCTCTTTGTCGCGTCCTTCAATACGGGTCAGATCTTCGTCGATCTGTTCGAGCAAGGATCCGCCGCGCTCCTGGTCGACGCGCCCGGCCATTTATTGCTGCGCGCCGGGGCTCCCGACTGGATGGTCGCCGCCATCGCTGGCGGCGTGGGTGGCGGGATCAACATCGTGATCGCATTCATTCCTCCCATCGGGCTCACCTTCGTGATGCTTGCGCTCCTGGAGGATTGCGGCTACATGGCGCGCGCCGCGTTCGCGACCGACCGCTTCATGCGACGCCTTGGGCTGCCTGGCAACGCACTGGTGCCGATGGTGATCGGCTTCGGATGCAACGTCCCCGCCATCATGGGTTCGCGCATCGTCGAAGACGTCCGGGGACGCCTGCTGACGGTTCTGATGCAACCCTTCATGTCGTGCTCGGCGCGACTCACGATCTACATGGCTTTCGCGGCGGTCTTCTTTCGCAACAATGGTGGACAGGTGGTCTTTCTGCTCTACATCCTCGGAATCGCTGTTGCGCTGGCTACCGCCGCGCTGCTCAGCCGCACGGCCCTGCCAGGCGCACCCGTGCCGTTCGTCATGGAGCTTCCTCCCTACCGCCTTCCCAGCGCGCGCAGCGTCGTACTGCAGAGCTGGCATCGCCTCAAGGTCTTCCTGTTCCGCGTCGGTCGCGTGATCACCTGCATCGCTCTGGTGCTGTTCCTGCTGCCGGGCGTTGGCTGGGTCGAGGGCGGTCTGCGCGCAACCGATATCGACCGCTCCCTGCTTGCGCAGGCCAGTCGCGCCCTCGTTCCCCTGTTTGCACCGATGGGTATCGAGCGCGAAAACTGGCCAGCGGTGTCGGGCCTGATCGCCGGCGGCGCCGCGAAGGAAATCGTCATCGGCACCCTCAATGGCATCGCCCAGCGACAACATGCATCCGATCAGCTCGCGCGCTACCGCGCCCCCGATATCAGCGGCGAACTGATGGCCGCACTGCGCAGCGTTCCCGAGAACACGCGAAGCTTTCTTGGCACGGTCCTGGACCCGCTCGGAGTCGGCGCACTCGATTCGCCACAAGCTGCCATTCAGGCCTCGGGCGCCAGCAACCAGACACTGGCGGCGCTGGCCGCGTCATTCACGCCGCTGTCGGCTTTCGCCTACCTCGTCTTCGTGCTTCTCTATGTTCCCTGCGCCAGCACCATGGGGGCGCTGCGACGCGAAGTCGGCTGGGGGTGGATGACATTTTCCGTCATCTACGGTGTCACCCTGGCGTGGGGAGCGGCCACTGTCATCTACCAGCTCGGCACGGCGTCAGAACATCCCGGGACGTCGCTGGCATGGACCGCGGGCGTATTGACCGCACTGGTGGCGCTCGCGCTCGGGCTGCGGCGGTACGGCCAAATGTCGGCATCCCTGCCGATGCACGGTCCCGCACCCGGAGCCTGCCATGGCTCCGGCTGCGCAGCCTGTGGCGGGTGCGTGCCCGCCACCCGTACCCGGGTTACACCGAGCGAGCGGGCCTGAGGTAAAGGCGAGCAAAATCATCGGCAGAAATGGCAGGGCTCTGAAGATAACCCTGAAAAGCGTCACATCCGTACTCGCGCAAAAAGGCGAGCTGATCTTCAGACTCAACACCTTCGGCGATGGTCCGCATCTCCATGCTTTTCGCCATGCCAATGATCGCGATCACGATCGACCGATCGTCGTGGTCGACGGCGATGTCCTGCACGAAGGATTTATCGATCTTCAATTTGTTGACTCGGAGCTTCTTCAGCTGGCTCAACGATGAAAAGCCGGTCCCGAAGTCATCGATGGACAGTCCAATACCAAGGCCGTGAATTTCGTTCATGAGTGCGACTGCTCGCGACGGATCCTGCATCATCACGGTCTCGGTCAACTCAAGCTCGATGAGGTTCGGATTCAGGCGCTGGTCACGCAGAACAGCTGCGACATGCTCCGACAGCAGCGGCTGCCGGAACTGCACCGCGGAAAGATTCACGGCAACCGGCACCACACGATGACCGGCGTCGATCCAGGCGCGCTGCTGCGATACCACCTGACGCAGGACCCAGTCGCCGATCTGCAGAATCAGGCCACTGCTCTCGGCAATCGGAATGAATTCATCCGGGGGAACGACGCCAAGCACGGGGCAGGTCCAGCGCAACAAGGCCTCCGCGCCCACCAGTGCACGCTGCTGGGTGCTGATCTGCGGCTGGTAATGGACACTGAATTCCCCCTGCTCGATCGCTCTGCGCATCGACGAAAGAATCTGAAGGTGTCGATCCGCGTCATGCTGCATGGCATCGGTGAAAAACGCAGCGCCGTTGCGCCCGTCGCGCTTCGCCCGGTACATCGCGCTGTCCGCCTTTTTCAGCAGCGTATCGAGATCGTGACCATCCTCGGGGAAAACACTCACGCCGATCGACGTTGTCACGGTCAATGCGTGAAGATCGATGCGGGCGGGCTGCGCAACGACGTCGATCAATTTGTTGGCAACTTGCAAGGCGCCCGCCCCATCGACGTCGGGAAGCATGACGATGAACTCGTCGCCACCCAGCCGCGCCAATGTATCCTCGTCGCGCAACGCGCCGCGCAAGCGCTTTGCAATCTCGATGATGAATCGGTCACCCAAAGCATGTCCGAGGCTGTCGTTGATGTCCTTGAAGTGATCAAGGTCGAGAAACAACACGGCGATGTGGTGCCGCTCGCGCTTGGCGAGGCTGATGGCATAGGCAAGGTGTTCTCCAAGCTGGGCCCGATTGGGAAGGCCGGTCAGCGTGTCGAAGTTGGCGAGGTAATTCACCCGCTCCTCGGCGACCTTTCGCGCCGTTACATCACGGGAAAGCACGATGAATCGGGCCTGTTGCCCCGGGATGAACGGTTTGCGCGCCACCGTGAATTCGAACCATCGGGTCCCGTCCGGAAGGTCGATTTTGTAGGCACCGGAACTCGTGCCGGTTTGGTTCGCCTCGCGAAGTGCATCGAGTCCGATCTTGACGACATCGGCGGAAAACAGCTCTTCCAGTGTCTTGCCGATCAGGTTCTCCGGGGCCGCGACCAGAAGCTCGGTGCGCGCCGTATGCGTGTCGTGAAAGCGTCCCTCCAAGTCCAGCTCGAACATCAGATCGGGCAAGGCATCCAGGGTCGCCTGCAGCTTGTCGCGTGTCGCCACCAGATCTGCCGTGCGTACCTTGATGAGACCGCGAAGCGTGAGGACAACAGCGACCAGCAGAAGAATGACTGCGACCGATATGACGAGGCCGTAACGCAGTTTGCGCTGACCCGCGCTTTCCAGACTCCGTCCCATCCATTTGTCTTGAAGACGCGCCCACTCCCAGGATGGAATGGCGGAAAACCCCTGCATCACCAGCGCAGCCGTGGCGTGGTCTCCTGTGTGCACGGCCCGATGGAAATCTCCGGTGTACAAGGTGAATGCCTGCCGAATCCGGCGCTCCGCGTTGGCGCGCACGATCAGATACGTCGCCGGTGGTCCATCCATGCAAAACACGTGCACCCGGCCATTGGCAGCGGCGTTCACGATATCCGCGTAATCAGCGTAGGCGACAAGGTCCGTGATTCCATCCGCGCGCAGGGAGTCCTCGCAAGCATCCCCGGCCTTGACGGCAACCTGGAAACCGCGCAATGACGCAACATCGGCAATTCCAGTAAGGTTTTTGTCGGTATAGATGTTGGCCGGGATCGACGCGTAGGCAGGGGTGAAATCCAATGTCCGCAATCGCGCTGGCGTACGGAATATGGTGTCGATCACATCGGCCTTTCCGCTTCGCATCGCGACCTGGGCCGCCTGCCAGTCGGAGGCGAGCAACTCCACCTTGACACCTGTGACGCGCGCCCAGAGTTTCCAGGCATCGACGAGATACCCGGCCAATTGACCGTTGTCTTCCCGCATGATGAAGGGCGGGTAGTCGTCGTCGATCGCCACGCGGATGACTTTGGGGCGCGCCGTCGCACCGGACAGGTCCAAAGCCCCAGTTTCCGCGCTGGAAACGCTTCGCGTCAGCGCCAGGCAGACGAGCGCGATCACAACCGCCATTCCGGGACGCCCCTGTGCCATGCGCTCTATTTGTCCGGTCAAGATAATGTTCAGCAATCCGGGATCATAGTCCCCGGCATTTCCGCAGACGCGCACGGCACCAATGTTGGCTGCCGCACCGACGTCGACGCCGCGATGGGGCTATCGTTCGACCATACCCGCAACCTGTCGCAAACTCGAGGAAATCGTCATGTACCCAACGAAAGCCGTCAACAGGCGCCGCAACCTTGCGCTGGCAAGCGCGGCGGTCATTGCAATCGGTGCCTGCAACATTCCCGCGCATGCCGACGAGAGCGCATCGCAGCTCGATGACGCCGCGCGAGCCGCCCTGCAACTCCTCTACAAGACCGATCCAGTGGCCAAGGACCTGTCAAGATCGGCCAAGGAAATTCTTGTCTTCCCGAAGATCATCAAGGCTGGTCTGGTGTTTGGTGGTGCCTACGGCGAGGGCGTGTTGTACCGGCACGGCAGCGTCGATGGTTACTACAACTCGGTGAGCGCTTCATGGGGCTGGCAAGCCGGTGCGCAGTCCTACGGCTACGTGGTGTTTCTGATGAACGACAAGGCGGTACGCTACGTCCATCACTCCCATGGTTGGGAAGTCGGCGTGGGCCCGACCGTCGCCGTCGTGAACAAGGGAGCCGCGGTTAATCTTTCGTCGACAACCCTGCGCAAAGACGCCTATGCCTTCATTTTCGACCAGCAGGGTCTCATGGCCAGCCTGAGCATCGAAGGCACCAAGATCTCCCGCATTAAACGATGAGGCCGCGAGCAGCGCACACGCGCCGGGACACCGCACCATCAACCCTGCGCGGAAGTACCCGGAAGAAGCCGTTCATATTCCAGTTTGACGACCTGATAGCACTCGCAGGTCCTGCGCTCGAGGCCAGCCCGGTCGAGCACATGGATATGACCCCGCGTGTACTCGATCAAGCCATCGCGCTGCAATCGCAGCGCTGCTTCTGTCACGCCCTCGCGGCGCACGCCCAGCATATTGGCGATCAGCTCCTGGGTCATGATGATCTCGGAGCCCGAAAGCCGATCGAGGCTTAGCAATAGCCAGCGGCACAGTTGCTGATCGAGTGAATGATGCCGATTACAGACGGCTGTTTGCGTCATTTGCGTGATCAGCGCTTGCGTGTAGCGCAGCAGTAGCTGCATGGCAGCGCCCGATCGGTCGAATTCGGCGCGCAGCGCCGCCGCGCTCAACCGATACGCATGTCCGGCGCTTTGCACCACGCCGCGGCTCGGGGTTGACCCACCCCCCATGAACAAAGGGATGCCAACAACTCCTTCACGACCGACCACGGCCAGCTCCGCGGAGTGTCCGTCCTCGGTCACATACAGCAAGGACACGATGGCTGTCGTGGGGAAGTACGCGTGGGTCAGCCTTGCTCCTGACTCGTACAAAGACTTTCCGAGCGGGAGATCGACTTGCTCCAGACACGGAAGCCAGCGTTGGTAATCGGCATCGGGAAGGGCTGCGAGCAAGCCATTCAAGCGCGCGTCCATGGCCTCGGAGCGTGTCGTTTCCTGCAAAGCTTTCTCAAGTATGCGGCGCGCCGCGGGATCACCACGTGCGACTACTGCCGGACGGTCCGGGAGCTTTGGTCCCATTATCGACCCAGGCAGGCAGCATCGGTCAATCATGCTTGCACTGCGGGAAGGGTGACAAGGAGGCAACTACCTCGCCCCCTGCCAGCACTGCGCGCCTGCACGGTCCCCCCGTGCGATTCAACCAGCCAGCGCACCACCGTCAAGCCAATGCCCACGCCGGCACCGGCCACCACCAGCGCCTCTGCATCATGCCAGAAAGGCTCGAAGATCTGCGATGTCCCGGCCGGTGCGATGCCGATCCCGGTGTCATACACCTCCAGAACGACGCTGCCGGCGACGCACCCGCCACGCACTCCAATGCGCTGCCCCTCGGCGGAAAACTTCGATGCGTTGTCGAGCAGATTCGCCACGACCAGAAGCAAGCGCTCCCGATCGCCCACGACCTCGAGCGGTCGCTCGCAAAGCTGCAGCTCCACGTGCTGTCGGCGGGCAGACATTGCCCGTTGGGCACGTTCCACGGCGCCATGCACTGCAACGCGCAGGTCGATCTTGTCGTGTGGTCGTCGCAATGGGTCCAGATGGACGCCAACCGTGCCATCGAGATGCACCAGC
>VFSW01006236.1_pt1 | contig 17556 bp, 18 predicted proteins | sample 5358111 | NCBI WGS metagenome assembly VFSW01 (sample SAMN11554181, study PRJNA540505) | mine drainage metagenome | isolation source: sediment from site ElyBrook_90M | place: USA: Ely Copper Mine, Vershire, VT | collected 2017
GATCGGCGATCGCGCCTCGCGCGAGGCGATCATAATCGATCCGGTGCTCGAACAATGGCAACGCGACGCCGCCCTGATCCTGGAAACCCATGTGCACGCCGAACAACTACCGGTCACGTGATCGGCAAAGGAGCGCCGTGAATCTCACCGAATCCTTGTTGCATGCATTGAAGGCCCATGGGGCACGCTTGATCTTCGGCATCCCGGGGGACTTCGCGCTGCCGTATTTTCGCATCATCGAGTCCTCGCGGATCCTGCCGCTCTACACCCTGTCGCACGAGCCCGGGGTGGGCTTTGCCGCGGACGCGGCCGCGCGGATCAGTTGCGCACCCGCGGTGGCGGCCGTCACCTACGGTGCGGGCGCGCTCAACATGGTCAATTCCGTTGCCGCGGCGTACGCGGAAAAAGTGCCGCTCGTCGTACTCTCCGGTGCGCCCGGCAAGGATGAGGCGAACTCCGGCCTGCTGCTGCACCACCAGGCCAAGCGGATCGATTCGCAGTTCCAGGTCTTCAAGGAAGTCACCTGCGATCAGGCCCGTCTGGACGACCCGGCCCGCGCGCCCGCCGATATCGCCCGCGTGCTTGCCAGTTGTCTGCGCCGCTCCGAACCGGTGTACCTGGAGATTCCGCGCGACATGGTCGGCGCCGATTGCGCCGCCGTCGTCCCGCAGGCACCCTTCGAGCCGGATCCGGAGGCGCTGGAGGCGTGTGTCGAGGACATCCTCGAACGACTCGCACGCGCCCGCTCCGCGGTGCTCATGGTCGGCGTCGAAGTGCGCCGCTACCGCCTCGAGGACAAGGTCGCCCAACTGGCACGCCGGCTCGGTCTGCCGGTGGTTTCCGGCTTCATGGGGCGCGGACTGCTCGCCGACGCCGACGCGCCCTTGGTCGGCACCTACATGGGGGTTGCCGGCACACCCGAGGTGACGCGCCTGGTGGAGGAGTCGGACGGCTTGTTCCTGCTCGGCGAGATCATCTGCGACACCAATTTTGCCGTATCGCAGACGCGCATCGACATGCGCCGAACCATTCAGGCGCTCGACGGCCGCGTGACGCTCGGCTATCACACCTACCCGGAGGTCCCGCTCGCCGCGCTCGTCGAGCGCATGCTGCAACGGCTCGGTGCCGAGGAGCACCCCTATTCGGCTGCACCACAAATCTTCCCGCGCGGCCTGATCGCGGACGATGCACCCATCGCACCGACCGACATCGCGACCGCCATCAACGATCTGCTCGCGCGCCATGGGCGGATGCCGATCGCCGCCGACATCGGCGACTGCTTGTTCACGGCGATGGAGATCGAGCCGACCGCACTCGTCGCCCCCGGCTATTACGCGACCATGGGCTATGGCGTGCCGGCAGGCCTCGGCTTGCAGGCCGCAACCGGCGAACGGCCACTGATCCTGGTCGGCGATGGCGCCTTCCAGATGACCGGTTGGGAACTCGGCAATTGCCGTCGCTATGGCTGGGATCCGATTGTCGTGCTCTTCAACAACGCGAGCTGGGAGATGTTGCGCGCCTTTCAGCCCGAGTCCTTGTTCAACAACCTGGATCGATGGGACTTCGCCGGCATGGCCGCCGGGATGGGCGGCGACGGCGTGCGCGTCGAGACGCGCGCGCAATTGCGCGCGGCGCTCGAGCACGCCGCAACGACGCGCGGCCGTTTTCAGCTGCTCGACGTCAGCATTCCTCGGGGCATCCTCTCGGCGACCCTGGCCCGCTTCGTGGCCGGCGTGAAGAGATTGAACGGGTAGCTCGGGCTATTTCCGTGAACCACCGGACCCTGATTCCCCTGCTGCTGAGCGCGGCCATCGGCATCGCGGCAACGGCGCACGGCGCCCCCGCGCAAGACTGGCCCATGTTTGGCGGCAACGTCGACAGCACGAGTGCCGATATCACGCCGACCGGCATCAGCGAGCGCAACTTGAGCCGGCTCCGGCGCCAGCGAGTGAGGCTCGATGGCGTCGTCGATGCGAGCGCCATCTATCTGCATGCGGTCGAGGTACGCGGCGCCCGCCGCAACGCCATTTTCGTCACGACCACGTACGGCAAAACCATCGCCCTCGACGCCTCCACGGGCGCTGCCCTCTGGGAGTACACACCGCCCAGTTACCAAGACCTCGTCGGGACGCGCAAGATCACCAACTCCACCCCGGCCGCTGATCCGGACCGGCGGTTCATCTACGCCGCCTCGGCTGACGGCGACATTCAAAAGCTGGCCCTCAGCGATGGTCACCTCCTGTGGCGCACCGCCATCACGGAGTTGCCGCAGCGGGAGAAGATGGACTCGGCCCTGAAGATCTTCCGCGGTCAGGTGATCGCCGTGACAGCAGGTTATATCGGCGACCGGCCACCGTATCAGGGCCATGTCGCCGTACTCGACGGCCGCTCGGGCAAGCTGCTGCAGGTATGGAACTCGCTATGCAGCAATCGCGCCGGGCTGATGAAGCCGAACACCTGTGCGCAGGCTCAATCGGGCATCTGGGGCCGCGCCGGTGCCACGATCGATCCGCGCAACGGCCACCTGTTCATCGCCACCGGCAATGGCGATTGGAACGGCAAGACCGATTGGGGCGATGCGCTCATCGAACTGAACGCGAGCGCGACGAGAATGCTGGGCAATGACACGCCGGCCGATACGCGGGAACTGAATGAACGCGACCTCGACCTCGGCTCGAGCTCACCGGTCCTGCTGGGGGATGACTTGCTCGCTCAAGGCGGCAAGGACGGCAAGATCCGCTTGCTCAGCCTTAAGAGCATCGCCGGTAGCGCGGCGCACATCGGTCACGAACGGCAGGTCCTGTCCACCCCTGGCGGCACGGATTTGTTCACCCAACCGGCCGTGTGGCGGCACGACGGTCGGACTTGGATGTTCGCCGCCGACAACGCGGGCACGGCCGCCTGGGAGTTGCAGAACGGCAAGCTGCGCCCGGAGTGGAAGAACACTATCAGCGGCACCAGCCCGGTGGAGGCCGGCGGCCTGCTGTTCGTCTATGCACCCGAGGGTGGGTTGAACGTCTACACGGCCGCTTCAGGCCAGCACCTGGCAACCCTGTCCTGCGGCCCGGGGCACTGGAACAGTCCGATCGTCGTCGACGGCATGATCATTCTGCCGGAGGGCAGTGCCAACCGGCTCGCCCGCAGCGGCGTACTGGATATTTGGCGCCTGCCCAACGGCATCTAGCGGGCGCCGGCGCACAGACCGCGGCGTTGCAACATCGATAGGCTGTTGCCCGAAGGTGCGCCCGTGCGATCGGTCTGACCGCCACCAAGCACCGCCACGGTGTGAGACCTGCCATTGCAATATCTGCCGACGTTCTGCCTGCTCGGCGCCGTTGTCGGCGGCGCAACCGGTTCCAAACCTCCGGCGAGGAGCGACCCCTGCGCCGCACGAGCCTCAGCCGCACGGGTGCGGCCGGATCTTTCAGGATGCCCCCGCTTCGGCAAGGCGTCGTTCTATGCGAGCGAGTTCATCCATCGAAAAATGGCGGATGGCGCCAGAATGAATCCGCACGGCGACAACGCCGCCAGCAAGACGCTGCCGCTCGGCACCACGGCCGTGGTGACCGATCTGCACACCGGCAAGAGCGCGGTGGTTTCGATCAAAGACCGGGGGCCGTATGTGCGCGGGCGGATCGTCGATCTCTCGCCGGCCACGGCGCGCAAAATCGGCATCACCCGAGACGAGGGCATTGCCGCGGTCAAGGTCACGCCGCTAAGGGTTCCGCTGCCGGGAGGTGGCACGATGCAGGTCCGTCGACACCACCAGCGCCGCAGCCCTCAAGGATAGGGGTCCTTCCAGGTCGCCGGCGGATCCGGGTTAACTCCCGAGGCGATCATGAGCGCGCGCCACGCGTCCTGTTCCCGGGGATATTGCGTCTCGGCGCGCAGCAGAGGCGAGTACATCCGTCTAAAGCAGTCGTCTTGCCCCAATAGGACGCACAAGCGGTTCGGCCATGGCCGCTGGCCGGAAATATGTTCCAGGTAATGCATTCGGCGCAGGGCGAAGCGCGCCGCTCGGCCCTCGGCCGTGTCCGCCGGCCAGAGCCGCATCGCCGCATGCGCTCCCACCGCGAGATAGAAGAAATTGTCGCCGTGCTCGAGCGCGAGCACCGCACCACGGCAGGCATGCATGCGCACCGCATCCAGTGGGCCGCGACTTGCGCACAAGTGGCTTATCGTGATCATAAAGTTCAGATTCGCCATGACGTTGGAATTATCGGTCCCCGTTTCATAGGCTTCTTGTACGTCGACGCCGCCGATGTCGCGCAGCGCGTGATACAGCACCGGCACGAGCCGGGTGCCATCGCTGTCGACCCGCTTCGCGCTGCCGATCTTCGCGAGCGCGGCATCGATGCGCGCCGGGTCGTGAGACTGAGCCGCCGCATCGAGCTCATCGAGCCACGCCGCCCCGTTCAGAGGATCGAGCCGCCGCACCTGCGCCTCGAGCGGCGCAAGCTCACACTTCGGGTTCCACGCCTTGCAATAGGCGAGTTCCATCATCACGAGATCCGCTCGATCCGGCGCCTTGGCGGCGGCTTCGGCGAGCCATCCGTAGCGTTCGCGCGCATTCGACGGAATGGGCGGGCCCATGTAACCGGCGCGCGCCTGCGCCCGCGCCTGCGGGGATTCGACCGTATCCCGTGCATCATCCAGGAACACCGCGGCCGCGGCGAGCGCATCAGGGCTGCCGTTGGCAATCAGTCGCGCGGTCACCGAGCGCTCCTGCGTCTGCCAAAGCGCCTGCGAACGCGCCTCGTTGCGCGCCCCCAGCGCCGCATCGACGGGCGGCGCCGGGAAGGTTGCGGCCGCGAGCGCGCTCAACGCCATCAGCAGGTACAACGGCGCCGCCGCATAGCGCCACCAGCGCTTCGGGGCTGCGAGCACGATGCGCAACCGTCGTTCGAGCTGTGATTGCCGCTCGAACACGCCGGTCGCCCCGCGCGGCGAGGGTTGCGTGCGCGCGGCGACTTCGACCAAGGCCGATCCGTAGGCTTGCGGCTCCTCGCCCCGGCGCAGCACACGCGCATCGCAGTCCACCTCGACCGCGAATCGCAAGCGCCGCCATTGCCACCACAGAGGCGCATTCCACGGGACGAGCGCAACCAGGAATGCGCCCGCGAGCAGCCAGCGCCCATCGTGCGCGGCGAGGTGCTCGCGCTCGTGCGCGAGCACGAGGGCGCGCCGGGCCGGTGGCTCTTGCTCGAACCAGCGAGGCACCACGATCCGCGGCCTCATCACCCCAAGTACCGCGGGCCCAAGGTCCTCGGACACCCTGACTTCGGTCCCGTCGATCCGGCGCACCGGCCATGGGCGAGCCCGCTCGTGGAGTCGGCGACTCGCCAGCAAGAGCCTCGCAAGCAGCGCGGCCGTGAGCACTGCCCAAGCGATACCAAAGGCCATTTGCAGCAGCCCATAAAGCTTTCGGGTCCATAGACGATGCGCCAGTCCCGCGCGCCCCCCGGTGCTGCGTGCACGCGTGCCCCGCCGGCTCACCCGGGCCGCCGAGGTAGCCGGTGCCGCGGCGGCGGCCGGCGCGAGATCGCCCGCCGGCGTGAGCGCCGCCGCCGCCGGCGGCGCCGGTGACGGCACCGGGATCTGGAACGGCGACTGATCCGGCAGCGCGCCGACCAGATTCCACGCCGGCACCGCGATCGACAAGGCCAGCGCCGCGATCCACGCGAAGCGCCGTGGCGCGTGCAGACTCGCCAGAATTCGTTCCGCAAACCACGCCGTGAGCGCGACGAACGCGGCGATCAACAACGCATAGCCGGCCGCGCCGATCATTCGCCCCCCCGCGCGCGCCGTTCCAGGAGTTCGCGCAAGCGGGCGATCTCGGCATCGCTCAGCGGCTCCTTCTCGACCAGATGCGCAAGCAACCCCGCGGTCGAGCCGCGAAAGAATTTGCCCACGATCACCGCGAGCGCCCGGCGCCGGGCGCTTGAGCGCGCCATGCGCGCCGCGTACCGATGTGCGCGTCCTTCCTTGGTGCGGGTCACCGCGCCCTTCGTCTCGAGCGTACGCAGCATCGTCAGCACCGTGGTGTAGGCAAGGCGTACGCCAAGATGCGCACGCACTTCGGCCACGGTCGACGGGCCGTGCTCCCAGAGCACGTTCATCAGATCCGCGTCCCGATCCGTCAGTCGCATCGAATTTCCCAGCCGGAAACTACTATTGTCATAGTAATTAGACTCGCGCACCCGCGGGCTGTCAATCGGCGTCGGCACGTCAGCGGTACGGGTGGAAACGTGGTACATGTGACGCTCATCTCCAGCCTGTTGATCGGCGCCGCGTCGCAACAGCATGCCTCCACCCTTTTCCCGAAAGCCATCACGCCATGCTAAAACGCCTCCGCGGACATTTTTCCAATGACCTTGCGATCGACCTCGGCACCGCCAATACGCTGATCTATGTCAAGTCGCGCGGCATCGTCCTCGACGAACCCTCGGTCATCGCCGTACAAAGCACGCCGGGTCGCGGCGACAAGGTCGTGGTCGCCGTCGGTGCGGAAGCAAAAAAAATGCTCGGCCGAACGCCCGGCAGCATCACCACCGTGCGACCGATGAAGGACGGCGTCATCGCCGATTTCACCTACACCGAACAAATGCTGCAGTACTTCATTCACAAGGTTCACGGCAACCGTTTGTTGAGGCCGAGTCCACGCGTACTGGTCTGCGTACCCTATGGCTCGACCCAGGTCGAGCGTCGCGCGATCAAGGACTCGGCCGAGGGCGCCGGTGCTCGCCGGGTGGACATCGTTGCCGAGTCGATGGCCGCGGCGATCGGCGCCGGCTTGCCGGTGGAGGAGGCCCGCGGCTCGATGGTCCTCGATATTGGTGGCGGCACCTCGGAAGTGGCCGTGGTCTCGTTCAACGGCATCGTCTATGCGGCCAGCGTTCGCGTCGGGGGCGACAAGTTCGACGAGGCGATCATGCAGTACGTACGCCGCAACTACGGCATCCTGATCGGCGAGACCACCGCCGAGCGCATCAAGATCGAAATTGGTTCGGCCTATCCCGGCGAGCAGGTGCGGGAAGTCACCGTCAGGGGCAGAAATCTTTCCGAAGGCGTGCCACGCGCGTTCACCCTGAACTCGAATGAAGTGTTGGAGGCGCTCGAGGAACCCTTGCAGGGCATCGTCAGCGCGGTCAGGCAGGCGCTCGAACAAACGCCACCGGATCTTGGCAGCGACGTGGCCGAACGCGGCATCGTGCTCACCGGGGGAGGCGCACTGCTGCGAGACATCGACAAATTGATCATGGAAGAAACCGGATTGCCCGTGACGATCGCCGACGAGCCGCTGACCTGCGTGGCCCGCGGGGGCGGGCAGATCCTCGAGCGTGTCGGGGAGCTTGGACCCGGCGAGTTTGGCCTGCAGTAGTTCCCGCGACCCCGGGTTGGTCGCGGCCTGCGACGACGATGTATCGGTGCGATGAATCGGTATACTACGGTCGCTTGATCCGCACCAAAAGGAAGGCCGATGTTCTCCCACATCATGATCGGAACGAATGACCTGAAGCGCGCCAAGGAATTCTATGATTCCGTGCTGGGCACACTCGGCGTGCCGCCGGCACGAGTCGATGGTCATAGGATTTTCTATCGGACGCCGACCGGTGTTTTCTCCGTCACGACGCCAATCAATGGGCAGCCGGCCACTTGCGCCAATGGCATGACGATCGGCTTCGTCGCCGAATCCCCGGCGCACGCGGACGCCTGGCACGCGGCCGGTCTCGCCGCGGGCGGCACCACCTGTGAAAACCCGCCGGGTGTTCGCGAAGGCAGCGCAGGCAAGCTTTATCTGGCCTATCTTCGCGACCTGGACGGCCACAAGATCTGCGCCTTGCACAGGCTTTGACTTCATGACTCCAAGTCATCGAACTCGGCGGCCACCGCCTCGCCGCTGAGGCCGACGAAGGGCTTCAGCCGCGACTCGAAGCGCTCGCGTGCACCGGGATCCGCGAGCGCCGCGTCGAGGGCGCCGTTGAGTTCGTAGACGCGCACGTCGTAGCCCGCCTCGCCCATCGCGGCGCTGACTGCCTCGACGTGCGCACCACCCGCCTGGTACACACCCGGGGCGAAGTCCGGGTCGATATCCAGGTTGTCCGGCTCCTCGTAGGATTGCCGGCAGCCTTGCGCGTCGGTCGCATGATAGTTGCGGCACGTCTGCGGTCGTACCGGATAGGCGCTACAGCGTCCTTCGTGCAGCAAGGGGCATTGGACGTTGCGGGTGCTTCTCTCGTTCTCCCCGAGATCCCGCAGGGCCCGGCTGTTCGCGCGCGCCTGCGCATGCACGCGGGACCTCGCGTCGGGGGTGAACGAGTTCTCCACGAAGTCCAGTATTCTGAAAACCTCGGCGGCACGAACGTCCACGGTGAAGTGGCAGCACCAGGAGCAGCCCGATCCACAGGCCAGCGTACCGACATCTGCCGCTTCGGCAATGCGAGCGTCATGGCGCGGCTGGGATTTTGCGAACGCACCGAGCACGCCAAGGTCGCGGATCTGCTCGCGCACCCGCCGTCGCTCGCGCTCGAGGATGCCGCGGACGAGAAGCAGATCGAGGGTAAATTCCATGCCTCGATTTTAGCCCCGATCCCGGGTGGCCGCGCGCCACGATATACTTTCGGCCATGAGCGAACTGCGCATTCTGTCGATCATTCCGCCGATGACGCAGCTCAACACCCCGTATCCGTCGACGGCATACCTCACCGGATTCCTGCTCTCCCGGGGCTTCAAAGCGCAGCAAGTCGATCTCTCCATCTCGCTGGCGCTCGCGCTGCTGTCCTCGAAGGGTCTAAAGGCCATTCACGAACGGGTGAGCGCGCTGCCCCGCAAACGGCACACCGCCGCCACGCGCTTTTTCAATGCACACGTGCAGTCCTACCTCGGCACAATTTCGCCGGCGATTCGCTTTCTGCAAGGCCGCGATCCGAACCTGGCGCATCGCATCGCCTCGAGGCGGTATTTGCCCGAAGGGCCGCGCTTTGGGACGCTGGAACACTTCCTCGACGGCGAGCCACATCAAGCCGACGCGCTCGACTGGGCCTTCGGTGCACTCGGGATTCAGGATCGCGCCAAGCACATCGCCACCCTGTATCTTAACGACATCGCGGACGTCATCCGCGATGCCATCGATCCGCGCTTCGAGTTCGTGCGCTACGCCGAATCTCTGGCGGCGAGCCAACCCTCCTTCGATCCGCTGCACGCGGCGCTCACTGCGCCGCGCAGCCTCGTCGATGAGATCCTGCACCAACTGACTCTTGAAGCCCTGTCACGACATCATCCGGACCTCGTGCTCCTTACGGCGCCATTCCCGGGTAACGTATACGGTGCATTTCGCATCGCGCAGGGCATCAAGGAAGCCTTGCCGCGTGTCATCACGGTATTGGGCGGCGGATATTGCAACACGGAACTTCGCTCCTTGAAGGAGCCCCGCATTTTCGACTACTTCGACTTCGTCACCCTCGACGCCGGAGAGCGCCCGCTGCTTGCGCTGATCGAGCACCTGCAGAACAAGCGGCCGGCCGCGCAGTTGGTGCGCACCTACACGCGCGAGCATCACTACGTCGATTTCAAGGAACCTGACATCGCCTTCCGTGAGAGCGGCACCCCCACCTACGCGGGCTTGCCGCTGGATGACTATCTGTCGCTGCTGGACATGCTCAATCCCGTGCACCGACTCTGGTCGGATGGACGCTGGAACAAATTGACGGTCGCACACGGCTGTTACTGGAAGCAGTGCAGCTTCTGCGATGTGGAGCTTGATTACATTTCGCGCTACGAACCGGCGACCAGCGGCGTGCTCATCGATCGAATCGAGTCGCTGATTCGCGAGACCGGACAAACCGGATTTCACCTCGTCGACGAGGCGGCGCCGCCGAAGGCGCTCAAATCGCTCGCAAATGCGCTCCTGCAGCGCAAGCTGGACATTTCCTGGTGGGGCAACATCCGCTTCGAAAAGTCATTCGACGCCGATCTTTGTCGTCTGCTGGCGGACAGTGGCTGCATCGCCGTTACCGGCGGACTGGAGGTGGCATCGGATCGGCTGCTCAAACTCATGAAGAAGGGGGTGTCGGTCGAGCAGGTCGCCCGCGTCACACGCGCCTTCTCCGAGTCCGGAGTGCTCGTCCACGCCTATCTCATGTACGGCTTTCCCACTCAAACGGCTCAGGAGACCGTCGACTCCTTGGAGCGCGTTCGCCAATTGTTCGCCGCAGGCTGCATACAATCGGGTTTCTTCCATCGCTTCACCTGTACCGTGCACTCGCCGGTCGGCAAGCGACCGCAGGAGTATGGCGTTACCCTGGCTGCGGCGCGCCCGGGCCCATTCGCCAACAACGACGTCGCTTTCACCGATGACACCGGCGTCGATCACGACCGGTTCGGTCCGGCGCTCAAGAAGGCACTGTACAATTACATGCACGGCATCGGATTGGATCTGGGCGTGCACGAGTGGTTCGAGGACGGCGCGGCGCCACCCACGACGGTGCCTGCGGATCTGATCGAGCGGGCGCTGGCGTGAATTCGCCCCGTGCTCATCGCCTTCAATAAGCCTTTCGGTGTCGCCTGCAAGTTCAGCCCGGAAGCGGGCCGTAAGACTCTGGCCGACCATGTCGATGCTCGCGGGGTTTATCCGGCCGGTCGACTCGATGCCGACAGCGAGGGCCTGGTGCTTCTCACCGACGATGGCATCCTGCAGGCGCGCATCAGCGAGCCCCGGCACAAGCTTCCCAAGGTGTACTGGGCGCAGGTCGAGGGCACGCCAACTGCTGAGGCGCTCGATGCACTTCGAAAGGGCGTGAATCTGGGTGACTTCACGACCCGGCCGGCGGACGCGCGCGTGATCGACGAGCCACCGCAACTGTGGCTGCGGGATCCGCCGATCCGCTTTCGGGCGAAGATTCCGACGTCGTGGATTGAACTCACCCTACGTGAGGGCAAGAATCGCCAGGTTCGGCGGATGACGGCAAAGGTGGGGTTTCCGACGCTGCGACTGATACGCGCCGCGATCGGTAGGACGAGCGTCGTGGGACTCGCGCCCGGCACGTGGCGCGAGATCCGCGCAGAGGCTCCGTGGAGCGGCGAGTGATGACACGCGCGCGCTCGGCCACCCCACGGCACCGTGGAGAGTTGGTACCATTCGCGTGAACATGCAGCGACGCATTCCTCCGGTCTGGATCCTCGCTCTGCCTGCACTGAACTTCGGCATGGTCGTGGGATTCGTCATCGTCACACTGCCACAAATGCTGGCCGCGCGTGGACTCCCCGGTGGCCGAATCCCGGTCGCGGTCGCGATCATCACCTCGCCGAGCTTTTTCAGCTTTCTGCTGGCTCCATTTCTCGACCTGCGCTTCCGCCGCCGAACCTATGCAACCGTATTCGGCGTTCTGGCCGTTGCCGCGACCTCATGGGTCGTTCTCGACCACCGCTCCCTGGCTTCAGTCGAAGCCGTCATGTTCGCCGGCTTCCTTTGCGTGATGCTGTCTTACTCGGCGCAAGCCGGTTGGACCGCGAGCTTGATCGAGCGAACCCAGGCAAGCGCCCTCGGTGCATGGGGGACCGCGTTCAACATTGCCGGCGCCGGCGCCGGCATTCTGCTTTGCGGTTACGCGATCGAGCATTTCGCGCCAACCACAGCCGTGGCTGTCCTGGCCCCTCTCCTGCTTGCCCCGTTGCTCGTGTTTCCTTTGATCCCTGCGCCCGCGCCGGACGACGCGTTGGCGAGCGACAAGTTCAGTCGCTTTGTCCGCGAGGTCATCTCCCTGTTCAGGCGCAACGAAGTTCTGGTGGCCCTGACGATCTTCATCCTGCCGTCGAGTTCGTTCGCCCTTACGAATGTGCTTGGCGGCTGGGGCAAAGACTTCCACGCCGCCCCGGCCTTGGTCAGCGTCCTCGGCGGCGGGGGAACCAGTCTGGCGGGTATCATCGGCTGCTCGCTGATGCCGCTCCTTGCCCGTAAGTTGCCGCTACGCCCGCTCTATCTCGCGCTCGGGGTGATTGGCGCGGCATTCACGCTCAGCCTGCTGGTCCTGCCGCATGTACCCGCGACGTATGGCTTTGCCTTCGTCGGCGAAAATATTTTCCAATCAGCGGCGATCGCCGTTTCGCTCGCAATCACTTTCGAGGTGATCGGGCCTGATAATCCGCTCGCTGCCACGATCTTTTCGATATTGGGTGCCGCGGCGAACTTCCCCATTTTTTACATGGAACTGATTGACGGACGCGGCTACGATTGGAATGGCGTCAACGGCGCCTTTACTTACGATGCGGTGATCAGCGGTACCGCCTGCGTTGTGCTCGCCGCCATCTTTCGCCGGAAGCTCTTTAACAAGCCGTCAAGTTAGCGGCGCGGCGACACCATCCGGCCGTGGGTGCCGCTTTGCGGGGCGTGGCGTGGCGTTACCGTAGCGCCAGAACCAGTTTGATGCCCGCTTCGACTTCGCGCAATGATTCCACAGACAATCGGCTCACCTTCCCGGTCAAGAGGCGCTTGTCTAAGGTAACGAGCTTGGACATGTTAACGACCGAGTCATGAGGCTGGCGACTCACTTGGCCTGAAGTCCGCACGTTGCCGCGCGCGCCAGCCCGGCGCATATTCCAAGTGATCGTTGCGCAAACCGACGTACCGATCGCGCTTTTGTTGAACTCGTCAGACTGAAGCACGAGCATCGTCCTTCGGTACCCAGGCCCGGAACCCACAGGATCTCCGAGCGACGCCCACCAGATCTCTCCTCGGCGCGCTACCACTTCTCTTTGGCGATGGATCGTGCCTGCGCGTTGGCAATTAGCGGTTCGACGGCCGAATCCTCTCCGCCATCTCCGTATACGTCATCGAGTTTCTCGCGGACACCCGAAAATCTCTCGTTGTTGACGAACGCAGACACCGCATTGGCATACAGTTCGCTGCGGGACCAGCCACGCGTTTTGGCGAGCCGCTCCGCCTGCTCAAGGATTTCATCCGGGATCGAGATCGCCGTTTTCATTCTTTTTAGCATCACTCTGGTTATACCATTGCGCAACGAGCCCGGAATCGCAGGACAGCAGCACCGACAGCTTCAGCCGCATGACCACATGGGTGCTGCATGACCCAGCCTGGATGCCGGCCGGTCCCGCTGCAAGGGAGCGGTGACCAGGAGCTCGGCGCAAACGATTGCTGTAGACCCCGTCGTTTTGCGATCTCATTACCGCTCAGGGCGCCGTTATCTGCGCTGCGATATCGGAGCACCGCTAGATTCACGCGGGTACCGAACACACCTTCAAGCGTCTGCATAATCGCAATAGCGGTATTCGGCTTAAGATATGCAGAATATGGCCATATCGCGCGCAGCCCGTCATTTGCGCTACCGGTGCGATCAGGCCGGCTCCAGGCGCCCAGACCTTGACCATTGGCCATCTGTCCTAGTTTGACCCGAACCTGCCGGTGGGGATCGGCAGCAAACAGGAAGTGCCGATCGCCATTAGGTTCATGGCTGAAAGGCCTCTCGACCGCGCTAGAATGCCACGTGAACCTTTTCTTGACCTCCGCCGCTGGCGTGCGCGTGCCCGGAATCCTATACGGAACGGCGTGGAAGAAGAGCGAGACCGAACAGCTCGTTACGATGGCGCTCCGAGAGGGATTTCGCGGAATCGATACCGCATGCCAGCCCAGGCACTACGATGAGGCCGGCGTGGGAGCCGGCATCGCCGCGGTCCTTGGGGGAGAGCTGCAGCGCGTCGATCTGTACATTCAGACAAAGTTCACGCCTGTTTCCGGTCAGGACCCAGCACGCATCCCTTACGACCCGAGTTCATCACTTTCCGAGCAAGTGATGCAGTCCTTCGCCGCGTCGCTGATCAATCTGCAAACCGACTACCTGGATGGTCTCGTTCTGCACTCTCCGCTCGCAACGAGCCAGGATACGTTGCAGGCGTGGCGGGCGATGGAGGCGCTCGTGGAGCGCGGCGGCGTTCGTCAGCTTGGGATCAGCAACTGCTATCGACTTGGGCAACTGCAGGAGCTGTGTCGCTCCGCCCGGATCAAGCCTGCGGTGCTGCAGAACCGCTTCTACGCCGACACCGGTTACGACCGGGAGCTGCGCGTGTTCTGTGCAGACGAACAGATTATCTACCAGAGCTTCTGGACGCTGTCGGCGAATCCACGGATTCTGGCAGATCCCGCGATCGAATTGATCGCTTCGAGGCACGCGTGCAGACCCGCGCAGATCCTGTTCCGATACCTCACGGAAGTCGGCGTGATTCCGCTGACCGGGACGCGCTCACGCACTCACATGCGTGAGGATCTGCAGATCTTCGAGTTCGAGTTGCGCGAGGACGAGCGCCTCGCAGTCGACGCGCTCCTCGACCTCTGACCGTTCGATGCCATACCGACGGCGGGCGTCGACCCGTTGCCGTCGGTGACCAGTGCCGGATTTTCGGCATCGGAACCGCGATTGCTCCAACCGATAATGCGACGCTCTCGGTATGGACGCTCCTCATGGACTCTTGCCGCTGGCCTTCACTTGCCGCTGATAGTCGGCCTCATCGAAATGGCGAATCCATTAAACCCTCTCCTATTGTCTCCTGAAAAAGCGCCATTGGCGGGAGGATTAGTACACCCCCATGAAATCACGCTTGCCGATGGCTAGCCCGTTGTGGCGCAAAATGGCGTAAGCGGTGGTGACATGAAAGAGAAACTGCGGCAAGCCGTAGTTGGCCAGATAGGTCTGACCGCTCAGCTTCTTTTCTTTCGGCGTACCAGGACGCAGTACTATTTCGTGCGTTTCGCTACCTTCGAATTGTGAAGAGTTCACGCGATCAAGAAATTCCAGTGTCTGGGCCAATAGTCCGTCAAGATCGGCAAAGCTCTTCTCTTTGCCTTCATAGGTGGGAACTTCAACACCTGCTAGGCGTGCCGAGATCCCGCGCGCAAAATCGGTAGCAATCTGCACCTGTTTGACCAGCGGAAACATGTCCGGATACAGCCGTGCCTGTAATAATGCGTCTGGCTCTAGTGAGTTGGCGGCAGCATGTGCATCGGCCGTTGCCAGTATGGCTTTCAAGGCCGTCAGCAATTGCTTAAAAACGGGGACTGAGTTGGTATACATAGGGCTAGTCATGGTGGTTCCTCGGTTGGTTTGTCGGGTGACGTTATTCAAAGAGGGGCTGCGCCAAATTAGCATTGACCGACTAAGTCCCAACGCAACTCGAGGCTCGCCGTCAAAATGGAAATGGTTGCGTTTATCGCTCGCGTAGCCTACCGCAACCCGGGAACGGCGGCTTCTGGAATGTTTAGTCAGGGCGGCTGACGTCCACAGTTGACCGGTTGCGTCGCGGAACGTCGGGAGTCTGGCTGGCTGACCTGTCGTTCAAAATATGGAATTTAACTCCTCGAGATGTCTCGGTCCCGGACAACCGACGGTCATGACCCACAGCGGTCTATGGCCAACGACTGCTTACCGGCATTGCAGATGCGCTCGCTATGATTTTCCACACACCTTACTGCGGCGACTTCATTGAACGGTGACTCTTGGGCACGAGTTACTGCTGGACGTCACACGAATATCAGAGCTGAGAGCCGCAAGGAATTTTGACGGATCAAACAATTCCGCTGGTGCGAAGGCGCCTCCGCTCCGGTTCCTGTCTGACACAAGCCGGATGCAGGCCTCGACGACGAGCGGTGCGGTTACCGCGTATATATCCTGCCCGGACGCAGCAATTCGTCGCGACAGACCGCCGCCCGAGGCATAAACATCCATGACAAACCGCTGATTCGAGCGTCCGCTCGAATCCACGGACGTGGGTGGTGGTGTATCGTCCTTCCGAAGATCGTTGAGAGGAGCCTCATTCATGAAACTCTCGATTCGACTTGCCGGGATGTGTCTGGAAATCGTAATGATTTCTGATAAGGGAACACTGGCTACAGGGAGCTCGCCAAACGGCTGGGGGAACCGCCAGCATCCTTTCGTTGGGGCCGAAGGCAACGGGGTCAGGCGTCCTCCGGAAACGACCGCTCTGCGAGCCGTATTGCGCTCGCCCGTGCGGCGAGTACCGGTCGTCGGATGCCAATTGTCCAGGGCAACGCCAATCAGGATTTCGTCGATCACTGGAAGCGCGGCACAAATATGCGAGGCGAGCAAATCCGCGAGCCCTCCATAGAACGCCATCGCTGGGAGCACCACAATGCCACGGTCCGTCGCTTCAGATCCATAGGTTGCCAGGGTTGAGCGGACCGAGCGCTGCTCTGCAGCAATGTCCAAGTAATGTGCGCCCGCGCGTAGAGCGGCCTCGACTACGGCGGGGGCCGTGTCAAGAAAGGGCCCTGCGCAGTTGATCACGGCATCCGTCCCTTCAAGTGCGCGGTCGAGGGCATCCGGGTCATCACATGAGGCGCTCGCCCACGGTCCCGAATGACCATCTTTATCTGAGCCGCTCTCCGTTAAAGGGCGACGGGCGATTCTTCGCACGACAACGCCCCGTCGTTCGAGCTCCGAAGCGACGAAGCGGCCCGTGTGGCCAGTACTTCCGTATACAGCAACAGTGTGCGTAGGCATTAATTAATTCCGGCGCTACCGATCGGTAGCGTCCAGAATGATACCGATCGGTAGCGGTGTCAAGTGGCTCCCGGCATTGCCACAACCTTCGTCCTCAGACAGACTCATAAGGTCAGTTCCTTGGGCCGATAGTGATGAGCGAGAAATCCAGCAAGACGGACGACAATAAGACCGCCGAAAGAGTGCTTTCTACGGCCTCGCGGCTCTTTTACGCCAATGGCGTCAGGGCGGTGGGTATAGAGTGGATCGTGGTGGAATCTGGCGTAGCCAAGACCAGTCTGTATCGGCATTTCCAGACCAAGGACGCACTGGTAGCCGCGTTTCTGGAGCGTGAGGATCGGGAGTTTTGGCAGCAATGGGACCAAGTCGTCGCGTCAGCACCACCCAATCCACGAGCGAAACTAATGGCCATCCTAGAATGGATTGGAAGACGGGTGTCGCGCGACGGATACCGGGGGTGCCCGCAAATCAATGTCGCTGCCGAATTTGCTGATTTAGAACATCCGGCTCGAAAGATTCGGAGGCGACACAAGGCTGCGATGCTCGAACGGCTGACACAAATTGTCAACAAGATCCGTGTGTCACGTCCGGGCGATACTTCGGTTCAGCTCGCGCTCTTGATTGATGGGGCGTTTACGAGTGACGGACGGCTTTCCAAAACCAGTGCTGTGCGAATTCTCCAAAAAGGCGCTGATGCTCTGCTCGGGGATTTGCATACGAAACGGAGTACTTCGGGAGTTGCCGGCCCGCGACCCGGCCAAAGGGAATGAATTGTCTTGCGACGTACTGAGGACCGATTCCGACGACGTTTGCCGGCGTCGGTCGTGACCCTAAACGGTCTGATATGGATGTCAGCTTTCGGGAATCCTATTGCGAATGCCCAGCGGTCGACGAGCGAATTCAGCCATTGGGCTTCGGCTTCATCGCCTGAACGGTCATTTGCCATTCCGCGTAGAGATCGCCCATTTGTGCAACGGGGCCTATCCAGATTTCTGTGTGATCGGGCCATACTTCCCGAAGGAGGGACGTT
>VFSW01006237.1_pt1 | contig 17553 bp, 20 predicted proteins | sample 5358111 | NCBI WGS metagenome assembly VFSW01 (sample SAMN11554181, study PRJNA540505) | mine drainage metagenome | isolation source: sediment from site ElyBrook_90M | place: USA: Ely Copper Mine, Vershire, VT | collected 2017
CGAGAATCCCGCCGACAATGGAACCACTCGCGAGTGAGTAGACGATGCTGAGCAGCTGACCGTAGAAGGCGAGGGTCCAGCCGGACTTCTTGCGCGCGAACAGCCCGGGCAGCGACGCCGCGGAGAGCACGAAGTGCAGTATCAGGAAGAGACGGCGCCCGTGCTGTGGGCGCGCACCAACGCCGGCAACCTGCTTGGATGCACCTATCGCCGGTTCAGCAAGTTCGTCACCGAGGAAGCTCCCCTGACCGCGTGGCACCAGCACAAGCTCGGCGGCAATTGCACGGTGCAAAGCATCTGCACGGTGCCGGCCGAAGGCCAGTTGAGCGACACGCTCTACATGTGCGTCTATGACCGCGCGGCCGGCCTCTATTTCATCGAGGCGATGAAGCCGGGCGCACAGGGAACGGTTGTGCCTTCTACCTCTGCGGGAACGCCTGTTGGCGGCATGTACTATTTCGAGGTCACGATCTCTGCGCTGAACGGCCTCTGGTATGGTGCGCCGGGCGAGTTCATGATTGGTCTGTGCAACCTCAACTTCAACCTGAGCGATCCGTCCTATAATTCCGGCACCGATGACGGCTTCACCGTAAACGGCTTGATGTTGGGGAAAGACGGAAACAGCATAGGCTTTACAAATAACTCCTATCTCGGAAACTATTGCTTGGCGTTCGGCACAGGATATAGCGGTGGATATGGCATAGAGTATGCCGGTCTTGCCGGGCCGCCCTATTCTTATAGTGGAGACTACACTTACGGCTTCATGGTCGATGCCACCCACGGTTACATCTACTGGCGGGATGTCACTGGCAACGGAACCTGGCAGGGCGTCCCGTCCGGGCACACGATCGGCGACGGCAGCGGGATCAGCGAATACGCGATATCCAGCTTCGGCACAACTGCGCCTTTCTTCATCGGCATGTCCGCTTGCTATTACGACGGGTCAAATTCCAGCAACACAAACCCAGGCGGTCAGATAGCGACGCTCAACACCGGGGCGTCGCCGTTCCTCGGCAACATGCCATCCGGGGTGTCCGCATGGGATACCACCGGAGACACGTCGCTCATCTCGGAGGCGGGCAGCACCGTCGCGGTTGCCGGCAACGGGTTGACCGCGACGTGGGGCGGCTCCTCGACGATCGCGTCCGCGGTTCGTAGCAGCTCCGGGGTCATCCTCACATGACCGCCGTGTACGCGACGCCGACGCCGATCAACGCCTGGAACTGCGACCACGCGCCGGGCAACGGTATCCTGTCGAGCATCAAGAAGTGCGGTGCGCTGTTGCCGAGCCTCGGCGTGTCCGGTTCGGGCAGCGACACGTCGGGTCAGATCGTCTTGCAGGGCTTCTCCTATCTTGCCGGACAGGCGGTTTCGGTGCTCATCTGCGGCTACGACTGCGGCGACTACACCGTGGACACCTACGGCCAGGTGACGGTGCCGCTCGGAAGCTCCACGATCACAGCGGCAGAACTGCTCACCGCCAACGACCCCGGCGCCTACGGCGACGCCGAGGCGTGCATCTGGCTCACCGTGAGCAGCGTCGTCAATGAGATTTACGTGCCCGTCGTGATCGGCTCGGCCTATTCCAGCCAAGGGCAGATGCTTCGGCCGCTCATGACGCAGGGCTTGTCCGAGAGCGGTCCGGCGCTCGGCATGACGCGGCGCAGCCACATGTTCGCTATGCACTTGGTGAACGTGTCGCAAATCCAAGTCGGGACTTCCTTTTCTGACCTCTATGCGGTATCCTTGCAGTCGTCGGACGGCGTAACGATCGCCGCCGGCACTTCCTATTCCGGCGTCGTGTGGGGCACCTTGGCCGACGATTACAGCTTCGACAGCATGTTTTGCTGGCAGATCAACCGGCCGTTCGCCGCTATCGTGGTGAGCGTCAACGTGTTCGTCGAAGCGCAGGAGCGGTGAGATGCCCTCGTTCACACCCAACGGAGCACAAACTTCCAACCTAGCCGCCCAAGGGGATGCCAGCAATCCGCAGATGATCTCTGCGCTCGAAACTGGCGTTAACAACATCCTGGGATTGTCGGGTCAGTCGGTTCAAGACGCTTACACAGCACTTGCACAGGAAACCGCGGCGCAGGGTTACGCGCAGCAAGCGCAGGATTATGGCGCCGCCACTCAAATTTCCGATCAGAACGCCGCGTTGACGCAAGCCTCCGCTCAAATCCAAGGCTACCAGCAGAAGGCGCAGGCCGGTCGCACGATCGGCACCATGATCGCGACCCGCGCGGCCAACGGTTTCGGCAACGCGGGCACGCCGTTGATGATGCTGCGCGGGTCGCTCATGCAGTCGGCATTGACCCAGCAGCTCACACAGACGCAGGGCAACATCAATGCGGGCGGATACTTGGAACAGGCGGCAGCGTCAAGCGGGGAACAGGCCGCGGCTACCACGGCGGAAAATTCGGCGAATATATACGGACAAGCCGCGCAGACAGGAAGCCAAATTTCTAGCGCCTCCGCAGCGCAGGAAGCATCTTTATTGGCCCAAGAGGTATCTCAGGCTTTGGCCCCTGCGATCAGCCCGAATAGCGGGTCCGGGCAACTCAGCCCTTGGCAGTCCACTACAATAGGTGCTGGTGTTCCGCAATCCGTCTCAACTAGTCTGCCCTCCATTATTCAGTCGGCTTTGAATGGGTTGCCGGCTAACTTATCGGAACCTATTAATGGCAATCTTAACGGAGTGTCGTCTGCGTCATCAGCGGTGAATGGTTCGTTGGATAGTCTTTTCGCGGTAGCGAGCCTGCCATTACAGATACAAAACGGCTGGCCGATGTCTTGAGACTGAGGATATCATGGCAAGGATCAGGCAATACTTCGCGCCAATCGAAAAGATATCCGCCGACAGGCAAGGATGGTCGGCGTATGAACGCGCAACGCGCGTCGATGACGACCTCTATCGCGAGAGTTCGCGCGACATCGAAGGCGTCGGCGGCATCTATCGTAGCTTGATAAAGGATCAAGCATGGCCGATGGACATTTACAAATTGGCGGCAGAAGGGCATCGCTTTTCGGGCGGGATGCCCCGCGGCCGAGTGGAGGAGCCAAGACCGCCGAAACCCGGCAAGCCTGATCCGACCGTATTCTACCAAGACCCTGAGAACAATGGCGCCTTGACGCCGGTACAGGCCAGCACGCTCAACCCCGGCGACGTGGCATATTGGGATCAGTCCGGCACCAAGCCGGTTCGAGGCTTTGTTCCGACCGTCCAATCGCACCAGCAGATCAGCCGAGGCGTCGCCGCTATCGGTCGCTTGGCGGCAGCCTACAGCGCCGTTGAGCCGGCGGCGTGGTCGAACGCAGGCAACCAACCCCAGGAAGGCGAGACGGACATCGACGCCTCGACCGGCTTGCCGACCAATCCCTACGCGCCGCTGCCGAAGTCGGTTCAGCAGCAAGACGCCGCGGTGTACGATCAGAACCTCGGCCGGTATGTGTACCCATCCGAGAAGGGTTTGTATCGGGCGGTAACAACGACCCAAGGACAAGCTCAGCTTGCAGCGCAAAGACAAGGCGCCGACCAAAAGTATTTCTATCAGCAGCAGAGCCGGCAATACTCGCAGGACCGCATGAGGAACTGGTACGCGACGCAGAACCAGATGAACCCCGACACTCCGATGTCGCCGCCGCCTGCGCCGCCCAACCCATACGCGCCCACCAATACAGGATCGCCGGGATACGTTCCGCAGCCGGGCGACAGCACAGGCGCCTACGCGCCCATTCCGCCGAGTGACAGCAACAGCAACGATCAGAGCGGCTTGCCATGACCGACAACGAGATGCCGGATAGCGGGACACCCGACGTTCCGGGCATGGACCCGTCGCTGGCGAAGTTCCGCCAAGCCTTCACGACGCCGCAGAGCCGGGATTGGGCCGACGAGGCGACGACGCGGCTCAACCACTACCTGCAAGTTCGCCACCATGCCGCCGCCAGCATGGAGGCCGGCAACCAGCTTGTCGGCGATGTCGAGCAGTTCAAGCAGGGCTTGACGAGCCTTGTTCAGAACGACCCGCACGCTGTCCACACCGCGCTCTCGCTCGTTGACCCGTCCATCGGTCATCTCGTCGGGTCGATGCCGAACCAGCCCGACAACGCGGGCGACCACGCACAAGCGATCGGCGACCACATCAAGAGCGAGATCGCTACGGCTGCCGTCACGTCGGCGGCGCACCGCTCGGCGCCGGTTGCGCGCGGCCTGCTCGGCGAAGTCAAGCACCTGCTACCGGACGGCCACGCCGACCAGCTGGGCACCTACATCGACCTGCACGAGAAGGCCCGGCAGCGCGCCAACGCCGCGGGCTTGGCCGTGCAGGCGCGCGATCAGCGAGTGAGCGCCGACGCCGCGCTGCACTCCTATCTCTCCGAGCTTGCCGATCCGGCGACCGGGCAGCTTCAAGCGCCGCCGCACTGGAACCAGCGCGTACTCGACGATCCGGCGCTGCCGCCGTCGCACAAGGTTGCCGCAGACCTCATCGCCAGCCGCGTACAGCAGGCAGGAGACGCGAAAGCGAGCGACCCTGGCCTGATCTCCCACATCGTATCTCAGGCCGCCCAGGGCACGCCTATGCGCTTCCCTGACGTGCTCTCACACACCGGCCACCGGCTGACCCTCGCCGACGCGCTGCACCTGTCCAGCTTCTCGCAGCCGATGACGCCGCACGCGCACGCCGACATGCGCGCCTTCAACGGCGTGCTCGGGCAGGCTCGCAACCTGCTCATGGGCACCGACGGCGAGCACGGCGCGGCGGGCGCAGCCGCCTACGGCAAGTTCGTCAACTGGCTTATGCCGCAGGTCCGCAATGGCGCCAATTTGAACCCGCAGGCGAAAGACTATATACTCGGTCAGGGCGCCATCCATTCCTTCCTGCCGACCGGCGACGATCTGCCAAAGCCGGCGCCGAAGGATCGCCCGACGCTCGCTGCAATCTTCGGGAAGGCTCGCACATGACGGACTTCGAGGCTGGCGACGCGGCGACCGATACAGCGCCTCCGCAGGACTTCGAGCCGTCGCCCGACCAGGACATGAGCGCAGGCGGCGCGATGGCGCAGGCTCGCGCAGCCGGCCATTCCTGGGACCAGATCAACACCCACATCGCCGGGGCCAGCCAAGAGGCGGCCAACGCCGGCTACAGCCAGGATGAGATTGACCAGCATCTCGGCTATCGCGACCCGTCGTCGATGCAGGACCGCCTTCGCGCGCAGTGGACCGCGCACATGACGGGCAACCCCGACGTGCTCAAAGACTTCGCCGCGCCGGAACCCAAGCTCGATCTCACCGCGAACCCAACCTGGCGCAGCGACTACAGCCGTGCGCTGCTCGCCGGCGAAGTCAAAGGCCCGCGCGATTTCAGCGACCAGTATGCCGCCGCGGCGCTCGACACCGCGCACGACACACTCGGCCTCGACCGTGGCAACACCGGCGCTTACAAGGCGCGCGTGGATGCGGCGGCCGGTGCCTCAGACGCCATGCTGCCGCAGCTTCCCTCGCACCGCGACCTGATCGACAGCGCCATTTCTCTCGCGCCTCTGCCACACTTTCCTGTGCGACCAAGGGACAATCCCGAGGATATGTTCAGCGATGAGGAGAACCTTGCGCGCAATCAGCAGTTCATCAAACCAGGCTTCAAGGGTCCGTATCTAACAACGTTGCCCCCCGAGGAAGAAGCTAAGTACCAAGATTGGTTAAAGCACAACCCAACAGGCAAGCCGATTAACTGGCGCGAAGGCGAAAAAGACTATGACATGCGCGGCTTCTGGAAGGCCGCGCAAGAGGGCAATCCTATTGCTGTAAAAGGTATGAGGATCGACCCTAACGACGGCCGTATTCATTTTCCCGATGAATGGAAAACTCCTTACGCCGCGACATATTCAAGTTCAAGCATGGGAGCAGGTCCGAATGCTCCGCAATGGCGCGGAAATATCTACACCCTGCCGAACGGCACGGTCTGGTATGACGACAATACCGGACAATGGATGGGGCCGGGTGCGCGTCATCCAGGGAGCGAAACCGAACAATACTCGCGTAACGACGTGGTTCAGTGGCCGCAGTTCCACCAACAGATCAAGCAAAACCTGCTCGACCACTGGCAGGCGACCGGGCAGCATCCGGTGCCGGCGGCGATGGCCGCGCACAACGACCCGTCGCTGTGGTCGCGCCTAACGAGCGCGGCGAGCGCCAAGTGGCACGACATGGAGCAGCGCGACCTTGCCGCCGACCGGCTCGCCGAGCAGAACCGCAAGCTCATGGAGCAAACGCCGTCCGGTCGCTTGGCCGAGATGGCAGCGAGCTTCAACCCGTTCCTCAGCGCCATCCATCTCGGCCAAGAGGTTCAGCTTCACGGCGCGTCGCCGGCGACCGTGGATGCGCTGGCGAATGTTCCGCAAACCCACATGGCCTATGTCCACACGGCCGACCCGAGCCAGCCCCCCGGCCAAGCCACAAGCATTAAGCCGCTCGGCGATCTCCTGCATCCTGGCATCCGGGCCATCCATCATGTCGCCGCGCAGGTTGCGAGCATGGCGACGGATGCCGTGCCGGGCTTCCTGCACCGCCTGCTCAATGACGAGAGCGGCGGCCTTGCGCCGCTGCGCCAGCGGCTCATGCAGAGCCAGGCGGCCGATGTGGTGCCGAATGGTGAGCGTGTCGAGAACCCGATCGAAGCATGGCACGGATCACCCCACGATTTCGACGAGTTCGACATCAACAAGATTGGCACTGGTGAAGGTGGACAAGCCTATAGTCGCGGGCTTTACTATTCATCAGCGAATAGAGTTAGCGAAAGATATAAAGATGATTTGAGCGACTGGTCTATTAACGGTAAGCCAATCGACAACCTAAACCCGACCCATTTAGCGGCTGGGTTTTTGCAAGGCGCTAATGGAGACTATGACGAAGCATTAGAAAACGCAGCAGAACAACACCGGATAACACAGGAGAGTTCTACGGGAGCTGAGAGTGACCCACTTACCGCGCAACTCTCAGCGTATGAAAAGGCGATGGGGTTATTAGAGAATAAAAAGCCTCTTCCTCCTGTGCAGAAAGGCGGCTATCTCTATCGCACCCATCTTCACACGACGCCGGAGAACCTGCTGGACTGGCACGAGCCGATAAACGAGCAGCCGGCCTATGGTCGCCTGCGAAAAGTAGCGGCAGATGCGTTCGGAGATGAGGTTGACAAGCAGGGCCGCGCTGTCGCAGATACGCATACCGCTGGTTCTGGCGAGGCGCTATGGCACGCGCTTGCCAATAAGCTCGGTGGCGAAGAGGAAGCGCGCCAATTCCTCTATGACCACGACATCCACGGCTCGACTTATCTCGGCGACCGATTTCGCAACGGCGGGGAGCCGGCGCGCAACTATGTCATGTATCACCACGCGCGCACCGAAATCCTCGACAAGAACGGCGAGCCGGTCAAGCCGCAGCAAGTGGTGCAGAAGGTTGAAGAGTTGTCGAAGGGCTACCGCGCCGCCCGTACTCTGCGCGACTTCGCACAGCGGCTCATGGGAAATGAGAGCGGCGCTGGTCCTAACCTGTTTTCTCATGCCAACTCTAACTTGTCACCGGAAGCACAACATGTCGTTTCCGAAGCCCAGCGGCGTAACAGAGTTATCGCAGCAATGCCGGCTCCGGTCAGACGAGAGTTTGCAGATTTGATGCGTCAACACTCTGAATTAGAAGAATTGGAGCGGTTAACAGGCCAAAAACATACCGATGAAATCAACTCCGTTAAAGCGCGACAACACGAATTATTGCGTAATATGGGGTACACTTACAAACCCTATGTTCGCAAAGCCTTTCATGTTATTGAGGATGAAGGCGGCAGCGGCCCGGCGCTCTTCCACACCAGCCGCGACGAGCAGGGCCATTTGCTCTTCCACTTTGGTCCCGGCGAGCGCACCCCGATATCCGACGAGGAAGCCCGCGCTGTTCATGAGCGCGACGCCAAACGGTTCATGCGGCGTGGCATTGTAAAGAACACCGGCATCGCGAATGAGCACGTCGCAAATTGGGCTGGCCGGGTTGACCCGTTCTGGAAGATGCTCAGCCGACACATGCCGGAATGGGAAGAAGGCATAGCAAAAGGCGACGCCCGCAATACCCTGATTGGGATGCTGCACAATTACATTCAGCACCGCTCCGAGGGCGCCACAATCGACCCGAACAGCGGCTTCTCGCCGATCGCCGATATGCTGCGCGCGTTCGCGGAAGAGAAGCGCGCGATGCTGGAAGAAGGCAACGCGAAAGGCTACTACAAGAGCGAGCACTACAAAGAGGATTACGAGCGCCAGGCGTGGACTGATCCCAACGGCTTTGACAAGGTGTTCGGGACAGGCACCGGAAAGACCGGCAACCGCTCAACCTTGATGCACTCGACCGTCCCCGATACCTTGACCGGCATCGACAACGGGTTGAAGCCGCGGTACATGCACCCGCTGGAAAACGCGCTGCATGATCTCGGAGCTACCGTTCTCTACCACTCGGCCGCTAAGCAGATGAAGGAAGCCGAGGACGCCGGCTATGCCTACTGGGACAGCGCGCCGCGCCATCCTGACGATGTGCAACTCATCGGCAAGCTCAACGAGCGCGTGGTGCGCCGCAAGCGCATCATCAAGGAACAGCAGCGCGGACCCTACACGGCTGCGGAGAAAGCCAAGCGTCTCGGTTATGAAGGAGGCTTGCCTGGTCCCGAGACACCCGCCTTGCTCGGCCATGAGCAGCCGAAGATCGAAGGTCCGACCGAACCCGGCGCGTTGCCGCCGCCGCAGCGGGAAACCCCGCAAGGACCAGCCGCGCTGCCGCCACCCACGATCGAAGGCGAAGGCCGCGAAGTGCCGCCGGACGAACCGCAGCGTGCGCTTCCCGGTCCCGACGCGGAGAAGCCCGACGATTGGGACGATGACGAGTTCGAGAAGATTGGCGGCGCAATCGTGCAGCATCGCTACGCGCCCAGCGCCGCGGCGAAATCGTGGAACGACTGGCTCAGCCGTGGCCTCTATGGGCGCCCAGGCGCCAAGGGTTTCCTCGACGTAGCGCGGCATTTCCTGAACGCCTCGCGCATGGTGGCGATGATTGACCCGCTCTACCATGCGACGGCTTCCTGCATCCTTCCCTATGCAAATGCCATGATGCGGCTCGGCGCCGACCTCGGTCACGCCGATCTCAAGGGCGCCGTCAAAGAAGCAAGTTGGTTCCCGCTGGCACCGCTCAAAGCCGCCTATGAAGGGCGCGCCGCACGAAGTTCCTACAAGCGCATGGACGGCGACCCGGCGCTGCGAGCACTCATCGAGAACGGCCACATCTTCACCAAACGGCCTCGGCAAACCGAGATGGGGTCAGCGACCAACATCGTGACGGCACTCTATCACGGCACGCTCTGGCCGGAGATCAAACAGGAGCTTCACCAGTTCACCCAATCCTCGACCGTCGGCCAAGCAGCCGGCCATCTTATCGGCATGTTCGGGCATGAGTTCGGCCGCGTGCTCACGACCGTCACGGCACCGCTCATGGATGAACTGGTGCCCGACATCAAGAACGGTATCGCCATGCAGAACATGGCGACTTGGATGCGTCACCACCCCGACGCGAGCGAGGAGGCGGTTGCGCGCCAGGCGACACGCTATCGGAAGAACAATGACGAGCTTGCCGGCGAGATGAACCAGGACGCGCTCTTCTGGCCGCGGTCGGTGAAGCAGGCGGCGCAGATGGCGTTCCTGTCGTTCTCCTACACCTATGGCCGCGTGCGCTTGCTGGCGTCAGCCCTCGGCGTCGATCTCGAACGGGAAGGCGGTGGCGGCTTCAACCCTACGGCGGTCGGCTCGGTGATTGGTGTCGTTGCGACCTATGCCATGCTGAACTCGCTCTACCAGTATTTCAAGACGGGGCAGACGCCGCTACAGACCGGCACGCCGTTCTCGGATATGTTCATCGGCGGTCGCAACGGCGCGACCAACCCGGACGGCAGCCCAAGCCGCACGCTGCTTCCCGGTATCCCGCGCGATGCGTTCGATCTCTACGGTGCCGGTGCCAAGGCGTTCCACACGCCGGCCTCGATCGACAACGGGTTCGATGTCCCGGCGCTCCTCGGACAACTGGTCGGCGTTCTCCTCAATCGCCTCAACGCACCGATGCAGATTGCCAAGGACATCGTGAAGGGCACGAATTGGCAGGACAGCCACATTCAGGAGATGCCGGGAAGCTGGGCCGCGCATATCGAACGGCGCTTGTCGCCATTCGTCCTGCAACAGTTCGAGCACCAGGCGCCAGGTTTGTCATGGCCTGAAACCGCCTTCGGCTTCCGACAGGTGCCGATGTCGGTCGGCGACCCTGCGCGCTTCGGGCAAATCCAGAACTGGCTTGTCCGCAAGCGCACGATGCAGGCCCTTGCGCGCTCCCGCAAAGAGCAGGCCCAGCGCAGCCAAACGACCGCAGCGCCAATCCCGCCGCCGAACGTCAACCAGTATTACCGCTACTACCCGGCGGCGGGGCGCTGAGATGGCTGGCCTCACGCGCAAGGTTCCCAGCATTGCGACGCCGATCCCGGCCGGCTATGTCATCGGCGGCACCGGCGCGGGCGGCGCAGCGCAGCTTGTCTCGATCGCCGACCTCGGGCGCGCGATTGCCGCGACCGGCACCGTGCAGGCACCCGGCAGTTCGATCCCGGTTCCCGTCACCTATGCGTTCGGCGGAACGGGCCTCACCGCCGCGCCAGCGAACGGCCAGCTTCCGATCGGCAACGGCTCGGGCTACACGCTCGGCACGCTGACCGCAGGCCAGGGCATCTCGATCACCAACGCGGCCGGCGCGATCACCGTCGCCGCGAACGCCTACAGCGCGACCCCGCTCCTCAACAGCTCCGGCGCGATCGTCACCGACAGCAGCGGGAACGACGTGTTCGTGGTGACGAGCACGACGGCGCAGCCTGGCGCGGTGCAAGGTGTCGGCGGCAGCCCGAGTATCGCTGTGACCGGCTCGGCCGATCTCCCGACGATCTCGCTGGTTACGCCGGTCACGGTCGCCGATGGCGGCACAGGGCAGACCACCTACACGGACGGCCAGCTTCTCATCGGCGACAGTTCGACCGGCGGCTTGGACAAGGCGACTCTGACGGCCGGGACATGGATGAGCGTCACAAACGGTCCTGGCTCGATCACCGTATCACGACAAGCGCCAAAAGTTTCTGTAAACGCACCCACAGGCAATTATAATTTCAGCAGTACTACCTACACGATGGTAGGTACAGGTGTAACTCTCACGCCGACAAATACAGGTTCGGTGTTGATAATAGTCAACGGCAACTGTGAAAATTCATCCGGGACTTCCGGGGTTAATTATGGCTTGAATTACGGAACAGGAACGGCACCTGCCACAGGTGCAGCACAGACAGGTACGACAAAAGTAACGGGGAATACTTACGGACAAAATGTAGGTGCTACTTGTAACCTTCCTATGACCTTTGTTTTAACCGGGTTGGTTTTGAATACAGCGTATTGGTTCGATGTGGAGGTTGCCGCGGGCGCCGCCGGTAATTCATGTGTCGTGGATGGCGTAACCATTGTAGTATTGGAGCTTTAACGTGGCAACCGCAGCACAGGTTATAACCCTCGTCGCGAAGCTCGACCTCTACGATACGCTGCTGGCAATCCTCGGCGGCACTGGCGTCACCGCGACGCTCACTTTGCAATCCTCGGCCGGTGGCCCGCAGAAGATCGCCTACCCGGTCACGGCGGCCGACATTACCAACTGGACAACCTATCTCGACAATCAGAAGGCGTCGGTACAAAGCCAACTGTCCGCGCTTGGAGTGACCCTCACATGACCGTCAGCACCCTTATCACCGACTACATCGGCCAGGGCACCGCGGCGAGCCGGCCGGCATCGCCCAACACCAGCTCTGGCGCGCTGCCGTTCTACTACGAGACGGACACACAGCAGCTCTACATGTGGGACACCAACGCCTCGGCGTGGAAACAGGTCAGCCTCGGCGCGGCCGGGCTGCCGGCGTCGCCAGCGCAGGGCGACCTCGTTTACTACAACGGCACGTCCTGGGTGAACCTCGCGCCAGGCACGAGCGGCGACGTGCTGACCACCTACGGCTCGGGCGCAAACCCGGCGTGGTCCGCTGGCGGCGGCAGCTCGGGAACGGGCCTTTGGGCGCCCCTGATCTCAGCCGTTCCGACGCTCTCGAACACCGGCCTGACGGTCGGCGGCTCGGGGACGGCACGCATTTCGTCGGCGTCGGCACGCAAATATCAAACGGTATAAGCGGCTGGCTTCCCGTCGTTCAGTATCAAACCCCGTATGGCACCTATGTTTCCAATGATTATGTCGGAAATGGTGGTGCTATCTGTATTCCGAGTTGGTTCAAAGCCTACAACGACGGCACCAATCTTAACTTCTATTACAGCAGCGATGGTGTTAACTTCATTCTGTTGCACTCCGAGACGATCACAACCCATTTGTCCTCAGTGACACAGGTTGTCGTGCAACAGGACGGCACGATCCTTGGCTGGATACAGGGCACGTCGTAAACGAAAACGCCGCCAGTTACGGCGGCGCTTCGCGATCGACCGGCGCGCGTTTCAGTTCGCCGGTGCCGGCGGCGGAGCCTTGCGACCTTGGATGATGCCAGCGACGATGCCCTGCACGACAGGCTCGATCACCGTAGCACCGAGCAGAGCAGGAGCGGCGGCGCAGCCGCTCAGAGCGCCCAACAGGATGAGCGCGAGGATGACGTTACGCATTGGACGCTCCCTGGCGATAGGCCATGAGTGCCGACAGCGCGAGCGCGATCAGGCCAGCCAAGCCGTTCGCCGCGTCGGTCGGCAGCGGATGCGGCAGATAGGAGCCGATGTAGCTGACGACGCTCGCCAGCATAGCGGTGCTCAGGCCCGCCGCGGCGACGTGCGAAGCGTTGACGGTCGGCATCGTTGAACTCCTCTTCGACTGGCCGTAGAACCGCTTGAAGCGCGCCGGGAACGATGGGCCGATGCTCGTCCATGTCGAGTGCAGCGCGCTCTCGATCTCGTCGAGCTGGCCGTGTTCGAGATCGTATTCGAGATCGCGCGCCGTGCGGTGGTGATAGACGGTATCGGCCAAGTCCCAGGCGGCTTCGTCCTGGCTCGCCGGCGAGAAGTCGGGCAGCCCCAACTTCGTCTGTTCGCCGGCCCAGGTGGCAGGGTCGAACTGGTAGCGTCCGGCCGCAAGGCTGACGCCGGCCGGGCCGTCCTTGCCGGACCACTCGGGGAACTTCGAGAAGTCGGAGAACGTGCCGCCGCCATAGAGCACGTCGTACCGGCCGGAGCTTTCGCCTTCCGCGAGCGCGTCGAGGAAGGCGGTTTGAGTACGGTTCATGGACCTACAGGATGCTCGAAAACAGGGCCCGCCCCAGCGTCATGAGAGGCGCCTTTTCCAGCGAGCCATTCTGCGCGGCGTTGGTCAACATCTCGATCGTGCTCTTGTGCTTCTCGACGAACGCCGTTACAGCCTCGACCTTCGACAGCGCGACGTCGATCTGCGATCCCAGGCTGCCGCCGACCGTGGCGGCGACGCCGGAGACGACGTGCTCGGCGACGGGAAGGTTCGACAGCGCGACGCTTTCGGCCGCGTTCAATTCGTTGGCGACATCGCTCATGGTCATTCCTCGGTTGTTACGGTGTCCGCGATCTCAGCCACATGTACCTCGATCGCCTCTACATCCTCGCCGACTTCACTCAGCCGCGCGACGAGATCGCGGGTCGCGGCCAGCACTTCGCGCATGGCCGACATTTCGGTGTTGTGTCGCTGCTCGGTGGCGAGGCGATCCTTCTCAGCCGCGCGCTCCATTCCCATCCACAGGATAGGCATGGACAAGGTGGCCTCGATCGACAGCAGGAAATTGAGCAGCCCGAACTTTTCGTTGGCGGGCGGCATGTCGAAGTGGGGAAGGCCGGGCACATACTGCCAGGCAATCCATCCCCCTATCCAAAGCGCCAAGGAGGCGATGAAGCCCCAGCTCGTGCGAGCGTGAACGAACCGCTCTATGAAGCCGGATTGATCGCGTACTAGGGCCATCGTCGCTCATTTCCGTAGCTCGGGCAGGATGATTGCGGCGCCGCAGCAAATAAGCGACAACACATATGCCTTGTGGTCCCCCATGTAGAGAAGGAACGCCAGGCCGCTGTAGGTGGATGCCTCCGTCAAGCGAGTGGTCAGCCACTCGCCGACGGGCTTCAATTTGCTGGGCATCGCGGGAGTTTACCTGCGCGGCCGGTGATTGTCAACCGGCGGCAGCGAGGCGATGAACGCGACGATGATCGCGAACACGATGGCGCCGATCGCGACGGCGACATGGCCGTTGATGAGGATGTCGGGCAGCCCCGGTCCTTGGTGGATTACGAGCGGTTGCACGCCGCATCCTCCAACTCGGTTTGCAGGAGCGCCAGCGCCCGCCAAGCCACCTTCGTTGCGTGGCGCACGCCGTCCGTATCCACGGTGCCGCGGTCGATCAAGTGGCGCACGATACAGTCGGCGTGGTCGGTCGATTTCTCGCGCACCCAATGCATCGGCTGGCCTGGGTTGTGCTGCTCGTTGCCGATGCGCGACAACTCGGCGACCGCGGCGCAGGCGAGCGGGAAGTAGTCGAGCAGGCCGCGGGCGATCGGCTGGTCTTTGCGCGCCTTCGCGTCGGTCGGCAGCTTGCCCGCAGGCTTCTCGGGAAATCCGGCATATCCCACGTCGCAGTTGGTAATCGACCGCGGCTTCGGTTCCGACGCTTCGAGATGCTGACAGCCGCAGGCCCGGCACTTCTGTTGGATGTCTCCGGTGGTTCTGCACAAGCACGGCATGTCGAGTTCCTTCCGCGGGTAGTGGGGACAGAGAGGGCTTTGATTATGGAAATTGTACTGGTCCTTGCAGAGGTAACACGTTGGCATGTCACACTCCCTTCGCATAGTCGGCGAGGATGCCGATGATGACCTCGACGCCCTCATCGAGTGTGTTCAACAGCCAGCCCGAGCACGCCGAGATCACCGGATGGTTGAGCAGCACCGGGCAATCGGTGACGAGGATCGTGGGCTTGCCGATCATGTGCGCCCACGCCAGCTCGCAGATAGTGCCGTAGCTTGGCCGGCGATCGTTGATCTCGCGCGGCAGGTAGGCAAGCGTCATGTCGCAATGCCGCACATCGAAGATGTTTTTGCTGCCGATCGCCCGCGCCGTGCCGAACTTGGGATCGGCATATTGCAGCGTGGATCGAGCGCCAATAAGTGGCTCGCACCGCAGAGGCGAGATACCGACGATGCCGGCCTCGGCAAGCTGGCGGCTGACATCGTGGCGCCAATCGTTCGCTTCGGCCTTGTCACACCCGGCGATCGGCCCGGCGAGATAAACGGTTTTCATGGCATGTTCCAGTCCTGCATGTCGATGAGAAAGCTGATCGCCATTGCCGCGACCTGTATCGCCTCTTCGGCAATGCGCTCTTTTGTGCATCCCTTCGCCTTGATGACATCCCACAACTCGTCAACCTCTTCTTTGAGGATGGCGTATCCTTCGTGGGCTGAGCGGAAGCCGGGGAACTTGGCTCGGGCCTTGGTGAGTTCGTCCGCGATCCGCTTGTGCGGGAAATCCACGCGGCCGGTAGTGGGGTTGACTATGCTCATCGCTTCCTCCGTGGGAAATCCGACAGTTCCAGCTCGATCCCATACACGCGCGCGCGGTGTGCCAGCAGGAGCCATTGCTTCGCGCAGTCGGGTTGCAAGCCCAAGCTCCGCGCGAACTCGTTGTAGCCGACCATGCTCCCGTTCGCGAAGCCGCGCGGCAGCTTCATTGACGTGTGCAGATGGCCGGTCAGCACATAGTCCACCGGATCGTCCATCTCGGCGGCGATGATGCGCTGCTTGAGATGCCCCTTGGTTATCGGCGCCGGGGCGCCAATGAAACCGCTGCCGCCGCCGGCACCCATGCGGTCGCCGTGTATCATGAGAAAGCGCCAGCCTTCGGCCTCGAAGCGGGCATAGCCGGATGCCGGGCACTCGAAGGTCACGCCCTCGTCATCGGCGAGGCTGTCGGCCAGCCACCAGGCGAGCACTGTTTCCCAATTATGCTCGGTGTAGCCCTTGTGCACCGGCTTCACTTTGGTCCGGCCGTGGTTGCCGGGGATGCTGATAACGTGGACGTGGCCGAACGCCTCGCGCAGCCGCCGGATGCCGGCGCGCTCGATCCGCACCAACTCGCGGCAGGCGGGCGCGGCGCTGAGATCGTTCGTCTCGCGCAGCTCCTCGTGGATTTGCCCGCTGATCTCGTCGCCGCCGCGCAAATAGACGATCCCGTTCGGGTACACCGCGCGCCAGCCGTCGGCGATGGCGTCGCACCATCTGATTGTCTTGTCGATCATGCGGGTGTACCGCTCCTCGAAGATCAGCCGATCAAAGGCGTTCATGCCGTCCATCTCGGAGAGATTGACGACCTCGCCGAATTGCTTGTCACTGGTGAAGAGGATCGGCGTGTGCGCGCTCTCGTGCGAGCCGACATCAAACATCGGCAGCTCGACATCTTCGAGCGGCGTGTTCGTTGCGCGCAGGATGCCGCTGCGGATGGCGTCCACTTCGTCAGCACGGATGGTCGCTTCGGCGAGATCGCGACGCAGACGCTTGACCTGCTCTTCGAGCCCGCGGATGCGGACGGCATCCTCGGAGAAGCGCGCCTGCACACCGCTTTGCGCCGCGCCGTCGAGCGCCTTCTTCTGGTGATACCGCATCTTGGCGCGAGCGGCTTTGTCGCGAGGGTCTTTGTAAGGCATGTCGATTACCTCATGAAATGTTTGGCGATAAGGTAGCCGGCTGTGCAGCCGACACACCCGAATGAAGCGGCCAAGGTTGGCGGTGCCGGTGACGGCAGGCCCAGCGCCTCGAACGCGGCGCCGAAGGTCAAGCCGATCAGGAACGGCAACGCCATCTTAACCATTTGCGCGCTTCACGAGTTCGAGGAAGTCGTTGAGGCGCAGGATGGCGACCCAAGGGCGCCGGCTGCGGCGATGCGCGACCACTGGTACGGTGCGGGGTGCCGCGTCGTCGATGGCCTGGTCAAGCCAGGTGTAGAGGTTGCCACTCTCGACGCGCTTGCACTCGACATGCACGCCGGGGATGCCGACGACATCGGGACTGTCACCGCCGCCCTTGAACTGCTGACCGCGGCGGGCTTCGACGAAGCCGCGCTCGCGCAGGAACGCCGCGAGTTCGAGTTCACCGGCTTTTCCTTTCGCTCTGCTGTTGAGGGTCATTGCCCCCGTACTCCTTGCAGTTCCCGAACAAGATATCGGCGGATTTCCTGTGCGGATATATTGTCCGGGTTAATCCGCATTTCTTGAAGAGCCAAGATCAAGAGAGACAGTTCATCATAGGTGAGATGGGTAATAGAGAAGCGATATGCTTCTTTCGGCGCTGTACGGGTTGCGATCATTTCTGCGCCCTCGCGATCTGGTCGCGCTGGAAGCGGCGGCGATCGGCCAGGTACTCGCGCTTTAGCAGGTAGCGCGCCGTCGCCTTAGATTTCGGGGGCGGCCG
>VFSW01006238.1_pt1 | contig 17552 bp, 15 predicted proteins | sample 5358111 | NCBI WGS metagenome assembly VFSW01 (sample SAMN11554181, study PRJNA540505) | mine drainage metagenome | isolation source: sediment from site ElyBrook_90M | place: USA: Ely Copper Mine, Vershire, VT | collected 2017
CCCCCGCCTCCACCATCTTTTGCTCTCGGGCTTGCAGCGGACCAACAAGAAATGTCGAGGTCGTTTCGCTCCGCGAGCAAGGAGCGATGCCCCTTGATTCACGCGGTGCGAATTGGCGCTGGCGGTACGACGATCTCAACAAGTCCGGTCGCCACGTCATATACGAGGCCGGAGACAAACCACTCGCCCGGCAATGCGGGAATCGCCCGAAGCGAAGCAGCGTCGACAGCAACCGCCGCGCGAGGATCGGTGACGGCCTTTGCCTTGAGTTCCGCCTCCTGTATTTGAAAATAATGCGTGAGCATAGCGGGGTCGCCCACAAGCCGAGTGATGCCGCAATCGGTGTGCTGAAGTACGACGATGTGAAACTCCCCGCCGCCTCCAGGAATCTCTCCGGCGACCTGACCGATTCGCCCGAGTAGACCTAATTGCTCCAACAGCCCCGGCGTGATTCGACCGCCGATGTTGCGCACCACAACAGCCTCACCCGGCTTAATTCCAAGTACATGAGCAGGATCCACACGCATATCAGCGCAACCGATGATGATTGCTTTTACATTCGGCAACGCCCGCGGAAGCGACGGCATCAGTGCGTCGTGAATCATCGGCATACCGCCCTTGAAGGCCGGTGGAAGGGGCTCGCGACCCATCTGACCGGTCCACCGAACGGTTCCGTTTTTCGCGTCAAAACCCGGATCGTAGTGTCGACGGTTTTGATACCTTGTTCGCCGCGCGGGTCGCTGACCGCGTCCATCGCGACGCCGCCGTCGGCAACCGCCTGTGCGACGTCGCTCTGGCGGTAGTAGACCAGCGCTCCAAGGATTCCGACCGGAGGGAGAAGTGCGCCAAGCGAGGTCCCAACGGCGATACGCGTCGGCATCCCGAGCAGAAAAATTAGGGCGGGCACGATGATGACGCCGCCGGCCACTCCGAAAAATCCGCCAAGAACTCCCCCTGCAAGCCCGATAATGAAGACCAGCAGCTGGTTGTTCATGTTTCTTTCGAGGCTTCCGCATCGCGTGCGGAATTCCGGTACACGAGATAGTAGACCAACGGCACCACGATCAGGGTAAACGCGGTCGATGCGAAAATCCCAAAGATGAACGCCCACGCCAGGCCCGAGAACACCGGGTCCAGCGCGATTGCCGCCGAGCCCAGCATCGCTGCGCCGGCGGTTAACGCGATCGGCCGAAGCCGGACCGCTCCCGCCTCGATCACCGCCTCTTCGAGGCTCCGCCCATGCTTCACGCCGAGATGGATGAAGTCGATGAGAATGATGGAATTGCGCACCACGATGCCGGCCAGCGCGATCATTCCGATCATCGCGGTCGCGGTGAAATAGACCGGGTCCGCGTATCCACTCACGGTCCGGCTGGTGATCAGGTTGAGGATAAAGAAGCCGGGCATGATGCCGATAAGGGTGAGCGGGATGGCGGCCATGATAATCAGCGGCATCGCAGTCGATCCGGTTTGCGCGACCAGCAGGACGTAAATGAAAAACAGCGCCGCGCCAAACGCGATCCCGAGATCGCGGAAGACCTGCACGGTGACGTGCCATTCGCCCTCACCGGTGAAGTCGGCCACGTAGCCGGGCGGCAGGATGCGGGCCGCGCGTGGTTCCAGCCACAGCACCTCGTTGACTGGGCTGATGCCGGCCGTCCCCGCCGTCACCATTGCGACCCGGCGCAGATCCTTATGATAGATCGGCTGCTCCGCGAGGGTACTGCGGAATTCCCCCAGCTCGCCGAGCGTGACCATGCCGCCATCGGCAGCCCGCATCTTTAGTGCCGTCAGATCGTCGACGCTCGAGCGCGCGGCGCGCGGGAGGCGCAGTTCGATCAGATACGGAGTGCGCTCGGTTGGGGTGTGCACGGCCGCGGGTGCCTGTCCGCCGAGCGCGAGCAGCAGGGTGTTCGCGACGTCGGCGGCGGATATTCCGTTGAGCGCGGCCTTTTGCCGATCGAGGATGAACTCGAGCCGCGGCTGCGCGGCGATCGCAAGGTCATCGGAGTCCACCAAGCCGCTCGTCTTCTCGAACAAGGCGCGGATGCGGGTGCCCGCCATAATCAGATTCTGGTAGCTGGAGCCGACCGGACCATAAATCTCCGCGACTACGCTCGCCAGCACGGGCGGTCCGGGCGGCAATTCAACCAACTTCATCTTGAGGCCGGGATACGTGCGCGCGATCTTTTCGAGTTCGGGGCGGATGCGCAGCGCGATTTCGTGCGAGCCCTGAGAGCGATTCTCCTTGGGCGCCAGGTTGATCCGGATATCGGCCTGATAGGCCTCGCGGCGCAGGTAGTAATGGCGGACGAGTCCGTTGAAGTCGATCGGAGAGTTGGTTCCGGCGTAAGTTTCGAATGCCGTCACCTCGGGCACCCGCGCGAGCAGCCGTGCGTAGTCATGCACCGCAGCATTGGTCGCCTCGAGCGGGGTTCCTTCCGGCATCGTAATGAGCAAATCAAGTTCGTCCTTGTTATCGAACGGCAGCATCTTGACCGGCACCAGACCGGTCACCACCAGCAGCACCGAGATCGCGAACGCACCAACCATCGCATACAGAAACCGATGCGCCCGGCGCGGACTCGCGAGCAGGGGCCGCAAAATTTTCGAGTACCACTTTCTGACCGTCGCAGCTTCATCTTCCGTCCCGCCCTTCACAGGCTGGTCATACTCGCGCCGCAGCAGGTGATACGAAGCCCACGGCGTAATCGTAAACGCCACCAGCAGCGACGTCAGCATCGCAACCGGCACGTTGAACGGCATCGGGCGCATATACGGCCCCATCATCCCGCCCACGAACAGCATCGGGATGAACGACATGATCACGGTAAAGGTCGCCAGGATGGTGGGCGGACGGACTTCGTCGACCGCGATCAGAGTTGCCAGGCGCGGTGGATGGTCATGCAGGCGGAAGTGGCGATGGATATTTTCGACATCGACGATCGGATCATCCACCAGCAGGCCGAGCGACAGAATGAGCGCGAACAGCGTCACCCGGTTGATCGTGTAGCCCATCATCAAATTGCCGAGCAGCGTGATCGAAAGCGTGACCGGCACCGCGATCGCGACGATGAAGGCCTCGCGCAGGCCAAGCGAGAAGGCGAGTAGGACCGCGATTATCGCCACCGCGATCAGCAGCTCGCGCACCAGCTCGTTGACCCCGGCGTTAGCGGTCTCGCCATAGTTGCGCGTGATCATCATCCGCACGTCAGAAGGAATTGCGACGCCGCGCAGAGCGCGCAGTTTGCCCAGCAGTCCCTCGGCCACCGCAACCGCGTTGGTGCCGCGGCGCTTGGCGAACGCGATCGTCACCGCGGGATAGAGCCGGCCGCGATCGCCGGGTGTTTCGCTGCGCAGTTGTCCGGGTTCCTCGCTGATCAGTGTGCGCGCGGGACCGAAACCAATCTCGGTATAGGTGGTGGCCTCGGCGGACCCATCGACAACCTGCGCCAGATCGCGGAGATATACCGGCTGGCCATCGCGCACGGCGACCACGGTTGCGGCCACTTCGCGCGCGTTACGCAGGAACGGACCGCTGTCCACCACGTACTCGCGGTTGTTGCGATCGAAGTCGCCCACGCGCAGATTCGCATCCGCACCCGTGAGCGCCCGCGCCACCTCGAGCGGGGTTACGCCGTGACCAGCCAGCCGCTGCGCATCAAGTTCGACCCTTACTTCATGCGGACGCCCGCCCACCACGTAAGAACGGCCGGTGTCCGAGACCGTCTGGAGGCGATGCAGAATTTCGTCAGCGACGCGCCGCAGTTGCGCGTCATCTTCATGCGCGCTGTAAAGCGTGACGGTCATTATCGGAACGTCGTTGATTCCCTGCGGCTTGACGATCCATCCAGTCACGCCAGGCGGAACCGCATCGCGATTGGATTCGAGCTTGTTATAGACCTGGACCAGGCTTCTGATCCGATCCGCACCCACTTTGAAGCGCACCGTGACCATCGCCATGCCCGGCCGCGAGATCGAATAGACGTGCCGTACGCCGTCCATCGCCCAAAGCTTTTTTTCCAGGGCGATGGTGACGAGATTTTCCACCTCGCGCGCGCTCGCCCCGGGCATCTGCACGATTACGTCGGCCATCGGCACAACGATCTGCGGATTCTCTTCACGCGGAGTGGCCAGCAACGCGACCGTTCCCGCCGCAATCGAAGCCAACAGCAGCAGCAACGAGAGATTGGAGCCGAGAAACAGATCGACGATGCGGGCGGTAAAGCCGAGTGACTCTGCCCCCTGCGGCGCTGCCGGATTACTCATTGATGCACCGTCGGATTCAGGCTTGGAGAAGCTTCGAGTAACACGGTTTCACCCGTGCTGAGGCCCGCGAGCACTTCGACCCGCGGCCCGATCGCGCGACCGATCGAGATCTGCCGGAGCTCCACCGATCCATTCGACAGCACCCTCACCGTGTCGAGCTGACCCACCGCCTGAACCGCTTCGCGCGGAATCGTCAGCATGGTTTCGTTGCCATCCGGAATACTCGCGCGCACGAACATACCAGGCTGCAATCCGGCCCCGGCAGGCAGATTGACACGGACGGTAACGCTGCGCGATTCGGGATTCGCGGCCGGAATAATCTCGCTGACGGCCGCATCGAAATCGCGATGCACCGCGCCGACACTGATCCGCACCGGCGCACCCGGCCGCAGCGACCCGAGCGACGCTTCCGGCCCCGCGAGCGCCGCGCTCACCGACTGCGTGCCGTAAATCCGGAGCAGAGGCTTTCCCGGCATCGCAATGTCGCCAGGCTGCACCATCCGATCCACCACGACTCCATCGACGGGCGATCGCACGGTTGCGTATGCGAGTGCGGATTCTGCCGCGGCCACGCTCGCCGCCGTCTGCTGCTCGTTCGCGCGGGCGCTGCGATAGGCTGCCTGTGCCGCGTCGCGTTCCTGCGCGGTCGCCGAGCCGCGGGAATACAACGCCGAATATCGACTCCAGTCCGCCTCGGTCCGCATGCGCTCGGCTTGTGCGGCGGTCTTCGCTCCACGCGCCCGCGCAAGCTCGGCCGCGAGGCTGGAGGAATCTATTTCGACCAGAATTTCGCCCGGTGTGATGTGTTGGCCGGCGCGCACCCGAATAGCACGCACGCGCGCCGCGACGTTGCTGGATATCGCCACTGGCGCGCTCGACTCGATCGTGCCCACCACCCGGGTTTCCATCGGCACCAGAGTGGCTTCAACGCGGGCAGTTGGCGCTCCGCCAATTCCGACCGCTGAGTCGGGCAACAGCCCCGGCCTGATCAGCCGGGCAGCGTGAAGATAGAACGCGACCACCACCACAATCAGCGCGGCGCCTCCGATTAGCCATACTCGCAAACGCATGCCGCTCACTTATCGAGGCCTCCCGCCGGCGTTTCGCCGCTCGCCAGGCGCAGCGCCGCTTCGTCGATCACGACCGCCACCCGCGCCTGCGCTAGCTGCATGTCGGCACTGCCGCGCGCGGCCTGCGCGTCGAGTACGTCCACATTGGCGGCCAGGCCGGAGCGATAGCGATCCTCGAGAATGGCGAGCGCGTCCGACGCGTAATCGACGTCGTGCCGGGCCACGTCGATATTTTCTCGCGCCGCGGCAAGGTTCCGATAGGCGGTCTCGACTTCCAGCGTGATCGCCTCGCGCAAGTCGCCTTCGAGCACTTTGGCGCGGTCCAGCCGGGCGCGGGCGGCGTCAAGACGCGCCTTGCTCGCGAAGCCATTGAAGATATTTTGCTTTACATAGACAAAGACCAGATAACTGTTGCCCGCACGGGTCAGCTCCTGCGAATCATTTTCATAGGTCGCGGCCACATTCACCGACGGCAGATATTCGGCCCGCGCGATCGTCGTCCGCTGGAGCGCCGCGTCAACCTGGGCGTCCGCGACTTGGAATTCGGGGCGATGCGCGGGCGCTTCAGCCTCGAGCTCATCGAGGCGGCCCAGCGCTGGTGGAGGCGCGCCCGCCAGCGCCTCGGCGGGCGTCAGCGGCGCCAGCGCCTGCTCCTCGGCGCCCAGCACGTGCGCGAGCGCGGCCCATGCGATACTTAGTTGCGCGCGGGCCTCGGTATCGCGCTGCTCGAGGCCTCCGAGCATCACCTCGGTGCGCAACAGATCCGATTTAAGCGCCATGCCGTGGCTGAAGCGGTCCTGCGCCACACGGCTATGAGCCTGCGCGGCCTCGATCGCGCGCTTTACCACTGCGGTGGTTTCCTCCGCCAGGACCGCGCGGTAGTAGGCCTCGATTACCTCATACTCGACCTGCTCGCGTGTGCGCGCGGCCTCGAACTTTCCCACATCGGCGTGATCATTCGCGGCGCGTAGCGCGGCCAACAGCCGCCCGCCGGCAAACAGCGACTGCGAGAGCACCGCCTGGCTCTGGAAGTTCGAATAGGACGGCGGAAAATTAAGATGATGCAGCGAAAAATCGCTCGCAGAGAAATCCTGCTGAGCCAGGATATCGGTGAAGACAAGCGGCGGGTAGTTCGAGTTGGAGTAGTTTTCGATCGCGTCGAGCCGCGGAAGCATCTGCGCCCGCGCCACCGTCACATCCGAGGCGGCCGCCTCGCGCTCCAGTCCGGCGGCCACCAGCGGACGGTTCTGGCGCAACGCGATTCGGAGCGCCTCGGCCAATGCAATCCGCCGGGGACCGCCGGCCGACGCGACCCGCGCGCCGCCGATCATCACGGCAAGACCGAGCGCCAGTATGGTGGCGGCGTATCGTGGCATTGTCATAACTCCCTCCCTCGCGTCGCTAGTCCGGCGCGGCACGATCCCGACAGCAGGCGCTCTGGTTGACGCTTCGACATTATTCTAGTAATCTATGGAATATGATAACACGCTTCGCTCCCGATGCAAGTCCGCGCCCCGAGCACCTCGTGCTCGAACAACTTGCCGTCGTCGCGCGCGCGTTCGCACAGCCTCATCGCTTGCTCCTGCTGACGATCCTTGCCCAGGGCGAACGCAGCGTCGAGATGCTCGCCGAGGCCGCCGGGCTCAAGCTCGGCAACACCTCCCAGCACCTCCGTAGCTTGCAACGCGCCGGCTTGGTCACATCGCGCAAGGATGCCCAGCGCGTCATCTATCAGATAAGCGACGAAACCGTCGTCGGGATGCTCGCGACACTGCGGCAGATTGCTGAGTGCAACCTTGCGCAGATGTCAGTAATCGCCCAAAAATACTTCCACGCACGCGATCGCCTCGAGCCGGTCTCGCGCGAAGAGCTGCACCGCCGCATCAAAAACGATACGGTTATAATCATCGATGTTCGTCCGGCCGCAGAATTCGTCGCCGGCCATCTGCCCGGCGCCATCAATGTTCCGACTGAGGAGCTTCAGCGTCGGCTGAGCAAACTGCCGCGCAACCACGACATAATTGCTTACTGCCGCGGGGCCTATTGCCTCATGTCCTACGAGGCCGTCGAAACCTTGCGCCGGCGGGGCTTCAAGGCGATGCGCCTGCAGGATGGCTACCCCGAATGGAAAGCGGCGGGATTCCCGGTGGAGGCCGGCAATGCGCCGTGAGCGGCCCAGGGGAGGTCGCTTTCGATGGATGCTCTGACAGCCGACCGCCGTCACTTCGCTTTCACGGCTGTCCGGGTTCTTTATCATCGCGACCAACGCTTGGATGCAGCATCCCGTCGCTTATCGAATCACCGCCGGGGGTGCGGTTGAGCTTGAGAGTTTCTGGCGTCTACTCTCAAATCCCCCACAACATGCTGGCTTTCGTGGTTACGGCAACCGTAGTGATGGGCGCGACCGGGGCGCTCTATCTGCTGACGGAGCAGCACGAGGAGTACGCGCACACCTTCGTCCGCACCGGTGTAATCGTCGGCGCGATTGCCTCGTGCCTGATGCTATATCCGACCGGCGACAATGCGGCTGGCAACGTCGCCTTTCATCAGCCAGTCGCGCTAGCCGCAATGGAAGGACTCTTCCATTCGGCGAAGGGCGCGCTGCTGGCGATATTCGGCCAGCCCGATATGCGCAACCAGACGCTCGACAATCCGCTGGTGCTGCCCGCAACTGCCGGCCCAATCGACTGTAGTACGGCGCGCCGTTCCGCATCAGTTGGCGCCACGAATAGATGGATGATGCCGGCGCCGATATCGAAGCCGTCAAGGACCGCGTAGGTCGCCAGCATCGCCGCAATCGCCCAGAACCAGAAGAGCGGCAGGCGTGGTCCTCTGGGCGAACACCAGGAGGACACGCAGGAGGCGAAGAAGGGACATACGGAAGAGCAGATCTTGCGGGCCTTGCGCCAGGCGGAGGGCGGCAGCAGAGTGGGCGACATCTGCCGCGAACACGGGATCAGCGAAGCCACGTTCTACATTTGGAAGAAGAAGTATTCGGGACTGGGGCTGAGCGAACTGCGCGAGCTTCGGCAGTTGCGCGAGGAGAACTCGAAACTTAAGCACCTGGTCGCGGCCGGGTGCGCTTCGGCTACCGGCGTCTGACGGTGATGCTCAGACGCGAGGGCTGGCCGGTGAACGCCAAGCGCGTGTATCGGTTGTACGCCGAGGACGGTCTTGCGGTGCGCACCAAGGGCGTAAGAAGATCGCGCGGCGCAGCCGCGTGCCGGCGCTCAGAGCGACGCGGCCGATGATCGCAGCGGTCAACGGTACCGCGCATCGGCATGCCGTAAACCCTGCACAGCACTGTGCTGCGATTCGACGGGAGTCTACGCTGGAGCGGGGCCGCGACTCCAGTTTGACGCGGGTCGCGGTCGGGCGTACTTGTGCACAAAAGGGCGCCAAACCTGACGAGGGTTTCGATAATGCTGACTGAACAGGAACAGGCAATCATCAAGCGGTGGAACGATTTCGCGGCGCAATCGCGCGACAACATCCCGAAGTTCCGCGACGACCTCGAAAAATTCTGCGTCGAGATGGGCCTCAACACCGATCTTCCATCGATCGGCGCGTTGCACGAGAGTGTCGAACTGCGCGATGAATTGTATGCCGACGTTGCCGTACCCAAGGGCGCTGGACCGCATCCGGTGGTTGTGTTTCTGCATGGCGGCGGATGGATGGCAGGCAGCCTGACGACCCATCGCAAGCTCGCGATGCTGTTCACGGAGCAAGGCTATCTCACTATCAACGTCGCCTATCGACTCGCTCCCGAAGATCCTTTCCCGGCCGGGTTTGACGATTGCGTTTTCGCGGCGCGATGGGCGCATGAGAACGCGCGACGCTGGGATGGCGACCCGTCGCGGATGGCGATGGGCGGCGATTCGGCCGGCGGCAATCTCGCCGCCGCCGCGATGCTCGCGCTCGCCAACGATCCCGGCGCGCCCAAATTCCGCGCAGGCGTACTAATCTACGGCATTTATGATTTCCCCTCGACCATCGAGCGCGCCGCCAGTCAGCGAGCCGTCGAAGGGATGGCCCGCCGTTATCTGGGCGCTCAATATCCCGCCGCCCTGAAGGATCCGCGGGTCAGTCCGCTGCGCGCGATCAAGCCCGGCACGCTGCCGCCGTGCTTCGTCATCTGCGGCACCGCCGACGCCTTGCTGCCGGAGTCACGCTCGATCGACGCTGCGTTGCGGGAGGCCGGTATCGCGTGCGAGTCGCACGAGATGGCCGATATGCCGCATGCCTTTATGATGATCGGCGCGCTCTCGGCGTGCCGTGAGGGTCAGCGGCTGATGTTTGATTTCCTGCGCCGCCATCTTTAACCCTTATTTCCGCGTCAGCGCCAGCGGAGTTTACGAACGGATGAATTCGCGCAACGTTTTGAAAGGGGCTTCGGGCTGAATCCCAGTACAGATGGTGACCGGCGTTGGCGAAGCGCTCGACAGCCGCTAGCTGTTATGCGGGAAAAATCCGCCGAGCGACGATGGCCTTCAGGTCCTTCAGGTGCGGGCGGAGCTGCGCAGTCCGTCCGTAATTCCGCGCGTCCTCCCACGCGGCTGACTTTGTCGCTTCAGCATCCGCCATCTCATAGACCGCGAGATACTTCGGGTCGCCCTCGACTGCGATGTAGCGACGGGCGCAATAAACGCCGGGCACCGCGACCAGCGCCGGAACGTGGTCCTCGTTATACCAGTCGTTGAACAACTGCTCGTGGCCGGCGGGCGTGTTGAGCCGCACCGTCAGCACGAACTCGGCCGCCTTTTCGGGAGAATTCCCGTGGGCGAAAATTTGCCGGAAGACTCCGCGTTGGGTATTGCGGAATTGCGCAGTCATTCGCTTGGTCCAAGGGGTCGGATCCTCGCGCGCGGCGCGAAACGCGTCACTTTTCAGCACGTTCTCGTCGGCAAGCTGATATACCGCAGTATACTTCGGCTTGCCCTCGACCGCCTGATAGCGCCGGCCGCTCAAAAATCCAGGCAGGGCCAATAACTGAGGAATATGCTCCTTGTCGTACCACTCGTTGAACTCATTCTCGTAGTCCGCTGCGATATCGGTCCACACGACCAGCAACCCGGTTCCGCTTGCCATGAAATTACCTCCCTTGGACGTTTGCGCGCCGCGCGTTCTTTTGCGCTGCCTGCGCGAGATATGTCGCCACTTCGTTCACCGCTGATGATAGAGCGGATGCCTGCGGAAACTCGTATGCAGGCCGCTCGTAGACATTATTTTCTTTGTCGACAACCACACCCTCAGACTTCACTACTCCGCGGCCAAAGACCCCAACCGCATCAACCGAATACGCCGCCGTGCGCATGTCCTCCTTTATCAGCTCTTTGACCCTCAGTCGCAGGTTTTGCGCGAAGGATCAAGCCGCCGGAAGCGACCTCGTCGTGTCTTGGCGACAGACCCTGACCCCGCGCGCTTTTCACCAGCAAAAGACGTATCGTCGCACTTGGCGCGCAAGCCGGAGTTTCTGCTATGCCGGCCGCAGGGCGTAATCGCAGTGTCGTGAGGTGGGCGGTATAGCGCGATGTCGAGTGGGGACATTGAAGTCCTGGTTATCGTACGGGCGGCCGACGAGGCCTTGCGCCGGCGCCGGCATGCGGACGCCGGAGACGACCGATCTGACCACTCACCAACGTGATTGATTGGACGCGCGGTTACTGAGGCGAAGCGGAAACCGTACACGAGGACTCGCTATGTACGACTTGATTCTTAAGGGCGGCACGGTAATCGACGGGAGCCAGGACCTGAATGGCCGACTCGACGTGGCGATCCAAGGAGGCACGATCGCGCATCTCGCACCGGCGATTCCCGGCGAAGAGGCGCGGCGTGTCATCGAAGTGCCCGGCACTGTCGTTACGCCGGGCCTGATCGATCTGCATGCCCACGTTTTCGAAGGATTCACTCGCTTCGGCGTAAATCCCGATATCGGGGGCGTCTACGCGGGAGTCACCACGCTCGTTGACGCCGGTAGCGCGGGGTCGGCAACTTTCGAAGGTTTTCCGCGGCATATCCTGCCGCATTGTCATACGGAGATTATCCCGTTTCTGCACATCTGTCAGACCGGCCTGGCCACGATCCCGGATATCATTGCGGAGGGCAGCATCGACCTGGAAGGAACCTTGCGCGTCGCGAGCCGGCACAAGGGGCTCATCCACGGTATCAAGGCCCGGATGGTGTCGCCGGCGCTTGAGATTATGGGTATGGAGATGCCGCGACTGGCGAAACGGGCAGCGCGCGAAAGTGGCATCAAGCTGATGGTCCATATCGGTGATACTGAAAAGCGCTACGATCCCACGGTAATCCGACGCCTGCTGCCGTTGTTGGAGAAGGGCGATATCCTGACACATTATTTCACCGCGAATCCGGGCGGTGTCCTCGACGGTAATGGACGACTGGTGCCGGAAGCCTGGGAAGCAGCGAAGACGGGAGTCTGGTTCGATACTGCGCACGGGCAGATGAACTTCAGTTTTGACATCGGCCGACGCATCATCGATCAAGGCCTGCTGCCCCATTGCATCAGCACGGATCTGACGGTGCCGGGACGTCTGCGTACGGTCCATAGCATGACCGAGATGATGACCCGGTTTCTTGGCCTGGGTTTCACTCTTGAGCAGATCGTGACGATGTGCACGGTGAATCCCGCTCGAGCGATCGGCGCTGATAACCGGCTCGGCAGTCTCGCGGTTGGGCGGCAAGCCGACGTTTCCGTGCTGCGTATCGAGGAGGGCGACTGGACGGTCTATGACGTGCTCGGCGCGAGCCTGCAGGTCAAGCAGGCCGTGATGCCCGTTCTCACGTTGAAGCGTGGCGAGCTGTTCAGGCCTGAATGGGGACCGCGATCATGGGGCTGGGAACCCGATCCTGGACCGTCCGGCGTCGCCGGCTTCAAGGGCTGTTGTTAAGTCTTCGCAGTCCGAAAAATTGGAAGCTCGGTGCGATATCCAACTCGACGCATCTGGCCGACAGAGGGTCATAGTCGTGCTCGCTGTTGAGGCCGAGCACATCGAGCCATTAGCAGCTTCCGACAGTTTGAATTTAGTCGTTTTGAGCGATATCGCTGGTGAAGCCGCTTCGCTTTAAATCGCGGTGGAAGCCGCTGCGGACTGCCAGCGGTTGTTCAGGGATGACCAGCGCGGTGCTCCGCCGTCCGTGGAAACGGTTGCTGGTGCAGGACCTTGGGTTCCATCTTGGGTACGAGTTGCTCGGCATCCGCCTCAACGAAAAAGCGTAAGCTGGAACGGCGCAGACGGACGTCAGGAGCATGAATGGGCAACACCGGAGTCGCGAAAATGTTTCCTTCAACCGCCCGCTAAAGGGTTACGACTATGCAATTTGAAACCTTGACAACTGGCTACGGACTACTCGAAGGTCCGCGAATAGACGAACAGAACCGGCTTTACTACAGCGACGCACGCGGCGGCGGCGTCTTTCGCCGCAGCCCCAGTGGCTCGATTGAAACGCTCATCACCGGACGCAAGATGGTCGGGGGCATCGCGCTGAACCATGGTGGGGGATTGATCGTCACGGGGGCGACTGTCGCTCAATGGGACGAGAAAAGCGGCCGTCTCACCGACCTTTTCGCGCAATGGGAAGGCAAACCGCTGTTTGGCATGAATGACCTGACGATCGATGATCAGGGCAGTCTATGGGGCGGGACCTTCGGCTTCGACATCAACCAGTTCGACTTCAAGAGCACACCGCCGCCGGGCGCTCTGTTCCGCATCGATCCGCCGGGTAAGATCACCAAGCTATGGGAAGGTGTGGAAGTGACTAATGGCCTCGGCTTCAGTCCCGATCGCAAGTTGCTCTACCATAACGATTCGATCACGCGTGCAGTGTGGGTGTATGACGTGCGTCCGGATCGTACTGTTGGCGACCGCCGGTTGTTTGCGCGCTTGCCGGAAGGCATGCCCGACGGGTTGACGATCGATGCCGAGGGTGGCGTCTGGGCCGCGGTGGTCAACGGTCCAGGCGAAGTGGTGCGCTTCAAAAATGACGGCACGCTCGACCAGCGGATTAAGGTACCCGCCAAGACCGTTACGAGCCTCGCGTTCGGCGGCCCCGATATGCGCGACCTTTACGTGGTCACCGCCAACAATTCCGAAAATCGTGATCTGAAGGGAACCGTCTTTCGTGCGCGCTCGGAAGTGGCTGGTCTCCCAGTGCCAAAGGCGCGCTTCTGATGGGTCGGCTGACCGCATGCACGGCAATCCTTCCGGTTGGAAACTACCTTGACGAGAGTCGAGCCTGCTCGCTCGGCTCGCCTAGACCAGGTGCTGGCCCGAGTTGCTCGATCTGCAGCGATTCGGTGCAGCGGAAGGGAACACGCATCGTCGGAATGCGTTCGCCGCTCGTCCGCGTTATCAGGCCAAGCCCGCGAACCTGCGGATGATCAACTACTTGTGCGAGATCGAGAGCGGGTAAAATCGTGCCGCCATGCTCGCGCACAATCGGTTCGAGCGCGGCCAGGCGCCAGGATTTCAAGGTCGGGTTGAGCAACCCCGACAGGAACCGCTTATTGTTTCGGATGAGAGGTACGGTGTTGAACCGAGGGTCAGCGAGCAGCTCTGCCCGCCCGATATCGGCAAAAAACAGACTCCATCCTTCCTCATGACCGAGGAAATCGATCAAGCAACTGCCATCGGCGCACTGAAATCCGCGGTCGGCTGGCCAACCGTATGATTCCAACTGGATGCCCGGGGATGGGCGATTCCCATCAACACTTTCCGACTCCGCGACGATATCCCATTGGTTGATCGCGATTGCGCTCGCCAGCATCGAGACTTCGACCCGCTGACCTTCGCCCGAACGCATGCGCCAGAAAAGTGCGGCCAAAATCGCTTGGGTCGCCGCGATCCCGGTCGCTACCGAAGCCATGTCGAAACCCTGACGAACGGGAGGGCCGTCGTTGGACCCGAGGTGCCGCGTCAATCCAGCCATTGCCTGTACCGCCAATTCGGTTGCTGGAAGATCTGCCATCGGACCTTTGGCGCCCCATCCGCTGATCCCACAATAGATGAGCCCTGGATTGTCGCGCTTTAGCTGCTCGTAGCCAAGGCCGAGCCGGGCAATCACGGCGGGACCATCGCCAGTAATCACAATGTCGGCGTCACGCACGACGCGGGCGAGCTTCTCACGTGCGACCGTCGTCTTCAGATCGAGCACTATGCTTTGCTTGCCGGGGTTGAGCTCGACGAACAGCGCGCTCTCGGTTCCCACGATCGGCGGAACTCGCCGCAGCCAATCACCCTGCGGCGGTTCGATCTTGGTAACCGCAGCACCGAACCGCCGCAGCATCATTCCGCTCAGTGGACCGGCGACTCCCTGAGCGATCTCGATCACGCGAAGGCCGTCCAGTGCGCCGCCCGACCGCGGAGCCATTGCTCGCACATCGACTAAATCGCGGGCGGTTGAGCGATTCGCGTGATCGGCGGCGGGTAACTGGGCAAATACGCGGTCGGTATCCTGCCCCAAAAGGGGGCAGCCACGCCTGATCTCCGCAGGTGTTTTTTCAAACTTCCAATGCGGAGCCTGGGACCGAATCTCGCCATGAGGAGTAGCAACTCGCTGTAACATCGAATTGGCGCGCACTTGTTCGTCTTCTAGAAGGATGTCGCTCTGCCGCCGCTCGCTTTCGTGAATACCGCACGGGATCCCGGCCGCACGCATTCGCTCGAGCCATTCGCGCGAATGGCGAAGCTTCAAGGTGCGGCTCAGAAGCGGGATTAGCTCGTTGCGATGCACGAGTCTGGCCTCATTGGACGCGAAGCGTGCATCCCGCAGTGCCGTCTCCCCTAAGACCCCGCATAACTGTTGCCATATATCTTCCTTAGGGATGCAAATGTTGATGTAGCCGTCGGCGGTGCTGAAGGCCTGATCCGGAATCAGGTTCGGCCGCGCCGAGCCCATCGGACGCGGTGCCTGCCCAGTGGCGAACAACTCGGCAAACCGTGTGATTCCAGCAAAAATTGACGACCCGAGCTGAGCGGTTTCGATCATCATTCCGCGGGCTGTCTGCTCCCGGCGAACCAATCCCGCCAACACCACTGCCAGATTCATCATCGCGCCGTTCCAGTCTTGGTTGGCGGTTGCTCGCGACCACTCCGGAACGCCCGCATCGTCACCAGTCACGCTCACGAAGCCGCTGACCGTCTGCGCCACCCATTCGTGGCTGAACATGCCAACCCATGGCCCCTCGCGTCCGAATGCCGAGGCTTGAACGTAAATTATTCGTGGGTTGAGCGCAGCCATCACCTCATATCCCAGGCCCAGCCTCTCCATAATCGCCGGGCTGCGGAAGTTTTCGATCAGAACATCGGCGCTGGCGATCAGTTGCTTCGCACGCTCGAGACCTTCCGCGGTCTTGAGATCGACGACTACGCCGAGTTTCGTCAGGTTGTTGCCAATGAATGTGGTGCCCATGCCATCAATCAGCGGCGTGGCCCACCGAACGAAATCTCCCTTGGGCGCTTCCACTTTGATCACCGTGGCGCCCAACATGCCGAGCCATTCGGCGGCAATTGGTCCGACTGCTGCCTGGCCAAAGTCGAGCACAAGGAGGCCGCGCAGCGGGCCCGTCGAAACATCCAGTAGTTCTTGCAGTGCCATCGTGATTGCGCCTCCGCGCCAGCAGTATTCTCGCGCCCGCAGGATCGAAACGGGAACGTCTGTGCTCCTGAAAAGTTGGTTATCACACGGGCGAATCACTTAGCGAATCGACAATCGAAGGCTCATCAGAGTTCGCCGATCGTCGTTGATAGGTCGAATGATTTCTCTGCACAACTTAATTTGCGCGTGCTGGACGCTGTGTGATATCGCCAAGGAAAGTGACGAATTTGATTCCGTGTCGTTCACTCCGCCGCCGATTACCAAACGGTATGTTGTCGCCGCAACCTCTTGGCGTCAAAGGAGATTGTCAATGGCTAACACGGTCGGGACTGGAAGGTACACATATGAATTTATCGAGCGCTGGGGAACCTTGCCATCAGGATGGACTTTCGGGCCGGTCAGCGCCATCGCCACGGACTCGCAGGATCGCGTCTACGCTTTTCAGCGCAAGGATCCTCCCGTCATAATATTTGACCGCAGGGGCAATTACCTGGGCTCATGGGGCCAGAGCGCGATCACCGATCCGCACGGGTTCTATATCAAAAACGACGTCGTGTACCTGACCGACCGCGACGACCATGTCGTGCTGCAGTACACCCTCGACGGCAAGCCGCTGCGGTTGATTGGCGAGCGCGGTAAGCCTTCCGATACGGGATGCGATACGGATGGCGGCCGCGTGCTCCGAGCGGCCGGTCCATTCAACAAGCCAACCGAAATGGTGCCTGGACCTAATGGCGACCTCTATGTGACTGACGGCTATCGCAACGCGCGGGTTCATCGCTTCTCCGCCGATGGCCGCTTGATCAGTTCGTGGGGCGAACCTGGCAAGCAGGAGCCGGGCGAATTCCATCTGCCACATAGCCTCTGGATCGACGAGCAGGGCACGATTTACGTATGTGACCGCGAGAACAGCCGTGTCCAACTCTTCTCACTCGAGGGCAAGTACCTCGGGCAATGGGGCGACCTCGACCGTCCCACGGATATCTATATCGACACGAACGAGACCGTCTACGTCAGCGACCTCAAACCATCAGTGATAATTATGGACAAGAAGGGTAATCAGATCGCGCGATGGGAGTCCCCGAACGGGCATGGCTTATGGGCCGACTCGCGAGGCAATATCTATCTTGCCGACGTCCCTGGCCATGCCATTCACAAATATCGCCGACGCCCGGCGTAATAAGCGGACGCCGGGTCATCAATTCCAGTCATTGGTTCCGGAGTCTCTTTTTGGCGGACCGGACCCGGTAACCTCGCTCCACAATGGGCGCGAGCAAATCGCAACGTACGGCTTGCTTTCTCCCCAGATTCCCATTTCGCAGTCCAGGCATTCGATTATTTCGTCGTCTTCCCAGGCGCCGCTGGCGCTTGCGAGACATCAGACGCTGACAGTGGTCCCGCGATAGTAGTGCTGCAAGATTTCTTTGTAAGTCTTGCCGTCATTTGCCATGACTGCCGCGCCGATCTGACATAGGCCGACACCATGTCCCCAGCCGGCGCCTCGCAAGACAAAGCGGTCAGGCTCTTTGTCTACGACGAATGCCGAGCTGTAAAGATGCGTGCGCGATAAAGCGCGGCGAATTTCCAGTTCTTTGCCGA